>Ga0209717_1001345_pt1 | contig 26739 bp, 26 predicted proteins | sample AD_UKC048_MetaG_FD_184418 | JGI IMG/M metagenome (GOLD analysis project Ga0209717, IMG submission 184418) | Active sludge microbial communities of municipal wastewater-treating anaerobic digesters from USA - AD_UKC048_MetaG (SPAdes) (version 2) | ecosystem: Engineered > Bioreactor > Anaerobic >... | reverse complement strand
AAATAGGTCATTGAAGCACCGATAACCAAAATTACCGGAAAAATTGCACAAAAGAGTAGAAAAATTCAAATCCCAACCAAAATTTGGGCTATTTTTGATCCGAAATTTTTTGCATGCGGATTTAAGGCACACCAAAATCTATACAGGATGGTCGACGTCGAAACATTATTTTCCATATCTTACGGGCTGTATATTGTAACTTCGGGTAATAAAGACATAGGCAACGGATATATTTCAAATACTGTTTTTCAAGTCACTTCAGAGCCTCCGCGTTTTGCTACCTGCTGTAATAAAAACAATTATACATCAGAGATCATGAAAGACAGCGGTAATTTTGCTGTCGCCATATTGCATACCGGAACATCATCTGAAATCTTCAGTCGTTTTGGGTATACCAGTGGTAAAGACATGGATAAATTCAACGGTCTGACCATAAAACACGGTAAAACAGGAGTCCCCATCGTGATAAACGACATCATCGCATTTCTGGAATGTAAAATAACCAGTACTTTTGATGTTGGAACCCACCTGTTGTTCATCGGCGACCTTGTTCAGACAGAAATGATCGACAGCACAAAAGAACCGATGACATACCGCTACTACCGGCAGGTAAAAAAAGGCAGATCGCCCAAAAATGCGCCTACCTATGTTCAGGAATCACAGGAAGAAAAAAATGCCCTTCCGGGCTTATCAAAAAAATACAAATGTTGTATCTGCGGATATATTTACGACGATAGTACCGAAGCCATAAAATTCGATGATCTTCCCAATGAATGGGTTTGCCCGCTATGCGGCGCCACGAAAAAAGAATTTATAGAAGTTTAACAACCAAAAAAATATAGTATGTCAACATCATTAAAAGGAACACAAACAGAACAGAACCTGTTGAAATCATTTGCCGGCGAATCGCAGGCACGTAACCGTTACGATTTTTTTGCAAGCGTTGCCCGTAAAGAAGGTTACGAACAAATAGCCAATATTTTCACTGAAACGGCTTTGCAGGAAAAAGAACATGCCAAGCGATTTTTCAAATTTCTGGAAGGTGGAATGGTAGAGATTACAGCAAGCTACCCTGCAGGAAAAATCGGAACCACCATGGAAAACCTGAAAGCATCGGCCGAAGGCGAACATGAAGAATGGACGGACCTGTACCCGCATTTTGCCGAAGTGGCCCAGCAGGAGGGATTTACCGAAATTGCAACCGCTTTTAAAATGATTGCCAAAGTGGAAGCCGAACACGAAAAACGTTACCTGAAACTGCTGCAAAACCTTTCTGAAGATAAAGTCTTTATGAAAGACGGGAAAGTATGGTGGAAATGCCTGAACTGCGGGTATGTTTATGAATCGGCCAAAGCTTTTGAAACCTGCCCTGCCTGTCTGCACCCGAAATCATTCATGCAGATAAAAGAAGAAAATTATTGATCATCTACCATTCGTAGTACGACTTAAGCAGTAACACCCTGGTAACGATTGTTAAGTCGTGCTACGAATGGGATAGAAAATTACGACCATCACCCATTCGTAGTACGACTTAAGCAGTATTACCCAGGTAACAATCGTTAAGTCGTGCTACGAATGGGGTTAAATTACTGTCCAGCTATCCATTCGTAGTGCGACTTAACCAGTAGTACCCAGATAACAATTGGTAAGTCGTGCTACGAATGGGGTTTCTCGTGCTACGAATGAGTTAAATTGACTTTGATAGTGCTTTGAAAAAAGCCTCTTCCCTGTCAGCTTGTTTATCAATGAGTTTTCCGAGTTCGAGGAGATGTTCTCTTTCAAAATCACGGTTACGTCCAAGACGTGCTGCATACAACGAAACCCCGCGCCAGTTGTCGCCGATCTCCATCATCTGCTTCGAAAAGTCGTTAAGCGCCGGTTTTTCAAGTATTTCGGCAGCCTTTTTCAGGAAGGTGGCATACATAAAACGGAAGCCTGCACCGCCGGTACCCTGATCTTCCAGCAGCACATTGATCTTGGAAAGCTGATGAGAAAGGTCTTCGGAGTTGATAGCAAGTTTAGGCCATTCAACAATATGCCTCCCGAACCTGCGCATACCTTTTACGCCCAAAAAAGGAATAGGAATTTTCAGCATATAAAAACAGGCCTTTTTAATACCTTTATGCACTGCTTTCGGCCAATCAAATTCTTTCGGAATAAATTCAGGATAAAATAAAAATCCCTCCGGCGCCATATTACCACCCGCAAACCGTCCTTTCATCAAGGACTGTTCATCAAGTTCCACAATTTTGGGATGGTAACAATCGCTGATCAGGTAATTATTGCCATTTTTCCCGACCACATTAATAAAATGCACATTTATATGTACTCTGAGGTATTGCGGAAGGTACTCCATAAAAAAGAAATCAACCTGCACCGCCACAGGAATTCCTTTTTCAAGGATTTTATCAAGTCCTGCCTGCGCCTTTTCGGGGGTTTTGAATGATTCGGCATGAAATTTTATGCCGAGCCGGTCGCTTAGGTTCTTTCGTATCTGTCCGGGTTTGTTCCTGACAATAAAAGTCGGGAAGGCAAAGCGGGAGTTATTAAAATATCCGAAAAATATGCCGCTGCCAATGCCAAACACCAATGATTCAGGAATAGTAAGTCCGTGAAAAGCCAGTTGTGAACTCAGGGTGCCCGTTTCGCAATGGGCCGACATGCGGTGTTCAAATGGAATAGTTACATTCATTGGGTTCTCTCCTCAGTTTTAGTGACTACCATCAGTGGATTCTCAGTTTTCTGCTGAATAACCCTGACCTTATCTTTACGCGCCTCATCCTCAAAATAAAAATGATAGTTCGGGTTCAGTCCGCTTGAGGTTTCGATGATTTGAAAAAAATTAGCGACAGGCACGTCGAAAGCTTTGGCATATTTCTCCAGATCGCTCACATGGGTTTTTCTGAATCCTTCAGGTTTCAGGTGTTTCTTTACCCTTACCTTGCACACTCCCGACCGGTCAGCCAGCTCAGCGACAGTCATTTCCTCAAGCACCATGTAATATTGAACAGGGCTGATTTCGCCCTTGAGCAACTGCGCCCTGAGCGTTTTTTCCAAATGACTTTTCTTAAACCAGAAATCATCCAGTTCATTTTCGATCATGTATGAGCCGCCTTCAACAGGACCGTAAGAGCCATCCTCTTTCTCGGCATAAAATATATACTTTTTGACTTTGTAATCGTGGATCACATCTTTTTCTTTCATGAAAATTTTTTTTCAAAATTAAGAAACTGTTTTGAATTACGATTACATATTTGTTACCGTGATGATTTTCAACTTCTTCCACCCAAAGGTTGACCCCAGGACTACGCCAGGCAGCGGGTTGTTAACAATTTATTTTCTCCTGATAAAAGTCAGAAGAGCAATCACTAATGACAGCACAAAAAACACATTCATCCTTATCAGGTTAGTTCCAATGATACTGAACCCTGCTTCACGTACGAAGATATCGAGGAAACTATCAATACCCCAGCGCACCGGTGAAATGATACTTGCCACTTGCAAAGGTTCGGGCATCATATAGACCGGCAGAAAAATGCCGCCCAGGATGGCCAGTATCAGTACCATAAAAGACCCGAAGATGCCGGCCTGACTTTGAGTGGATGCAAAAGTGCCCACCAACAGTCCAAAACCTATGGCAGCAAAGGCCGAAGAAAAGGCTGCACAGATCAAAGCACCGTAATTTCCGCTTAGCTCCAGGGCGGGCATGCCATAGATCAGCGGAAGCAGGTACATACCCGTAATAATCATCAATACCAACTGGATTAAGCATATAGAGGCATAAACCACTATTTTCCCCCAAAGTATGGTGATGTATCTCACCGGTAAAGTCCGGATACGGTTGTATGTACCTTCGTTTCGCTCGGTGAGCATGCTGCCGGCAAGAGGAATAACAATAAAAAACATGGCAAATAAAGCAAAAGCCGGCACATTATTCTGAACCAGTGTCGGTTTTATTTCAGCATTCTGGCCCTGTGCATAGTTTTCATCAATATTGATGAGATTATCCTTTTCAAGGTCATCATTAAATTTTATTCCTTTCCGGATATCGTCAGTCATGTCGAACTTCACCTCCCTGGGTTTGGCGTCAATGTGAAAATCTGCCGGCAGGTACTCCCCCATCCTAGTTTTCAATTCTTCGGTAAAAACACCTTCCATAACATCGAGTTGCTGAAGAAGGTAGTTCTTTATCGGTTGCTGCAACTGGGCATTCAGCTCCTGTGGCAGGGCTTCAAAAAAAGTGCCGAGGATAATTTTTACCTCCACCGAAAGTATCAGCCGCTCGAGTGAGCTTGTTATTGCATTTTTATAAGAATCACGCGTGGCGGGATCGTAAAAAACACTTACCGTTTTTACTCCCCTATCACCGGCCTGCAAAGTATCGGTAATGCTGTCGCTGATGAAACTTTTACGTATACGTTGCCGGGCTTTTTCTCTTGCATATGCAGTAGCTCCTTCATTTATGACGATACCGACCTGGTAATTTCCGTCTGCAATTTCCTTTTGTGCCGTATTGATATTCAGCGCTTTACCATTTATTTCTTTTACTACACGAAAATAACCGGATTCTTTAAGCCCTTTTTCAATGGTTTTGCTCAGGTATTCATGGTCGTTATCAATGAATAGGATCTCCGATTTACTATCGTAGAGCTTATTGAAAGCATTTTCCTGTGTACCGGTAACGGCAAGTATCAGCACCATGGGCATCAGGAACAGGATGATCAGTCCGGGTATATCGCGGATGACCTGAATAAATTCTTTTTTTACTACTGCCCACAAATGCCTCATAGGTTAGTCTCTTAATTCTCTTCCGGTAAGTTTAATAAATACCTGCCCCAGGTCGCTGCAACCCGGATTATCTGCAATAAGTTCAGCAGGCACCCCTTTGGCAATAATTTCCCCGTCATCAATGATGGTCACCCTGTTACAAAGGGTTTCTGCTTCTTTCATATAATGAGTGGTATAAATAATGGTCTTGCCCGATCCGTTAAGTTTCCTGAGGTAATCATAAATAAGGTTCATCGATTGGGCATCAACACCTAAAGTAGGTTCATCGAGAAAAATAATCTCCGGATCATGGACAAGCCCTGCAATAAGGTTGGCTCTACGTTTTATGCCGCCCGAACAATTTGCAATACGCTTGCGGGAATGATGTTCCAGCTGCACAACGCTGATATATTCATCAATGGTGTTTTTTAAGGTATTCCCTGACAATCCATGCATTTCACCAAAGAACTCCAGGTTTTCCCTTATGGTGAGTGTGGGGTACAAAGCAATTTCCTGCGGTATCAGCCCGATAAACTGATTTATCTGACGATAGTGTTTTGAAATATCAATGCCATTCACATCAACACTCCCCGAATCGAATTTAAGCAAACCGCATATTATAGAAATAAGCGTGGTTTTTCCTGCAGCGTTGGGTCCCAGTAATCCGAAAAATTCCCCTTTAAAAATCTCAAGATCAACACCTTTTAGCACCTCTTCGGAGTTTCCCTTATAGGTTTTTTTAAGGTCAGAAATTCGGATTACAGCAGGCATAATACAATAAAAAAGAGTGCAAAATTATTCTTTTTTGGGTGATAATAATAATTATTATCAATGCCTGAACTTTAAAATATCCTCAATAAGCTTAACTGTTTCTGCCGGTGCATCGTGCTTCTGAAAATCGCGGCTTATCTTCATCGCATTTTCTTTATATACGGGATCAGAAAGAATCTCGTTGACAGCTTTAGATATTTTATGTGGCTTCGGGAACCCGGTACCTAAATTAATGCCCACCCTGAAATAATTTATTCGTGCTGCAATTTCGGGCTTATCTTCCGAATTGCAGGCCACCACCAGCGGGATGCCATAGTTCAGCGCCGTAATCACGCCGCCAAAGCCGCCGTTGGTGATCATCACGCTTACCTTAGGCAATATCAATGCGTAAGGCATAAACTCTTCAATAATAATGTTTTCCTGCGGAAACTGAGACCGGAGGTCTTCAACAAACTCTTTTCCGGTCGCAACAAGAATATAGGCATCGAGGTCATGTACTGCTTTGAGGGCAGGAATGATCAGTTTGTCGTAATTATCAATATTTATAGACCCCTGGGTAATAAAAATCACCTGTTTCCCTGTATCGAGTTTGTCAAGCCAGGGATAAACTCTATGGTTGGAATATTCAGGAATGACAGGCCCCACAAAACAAACCTGCGGAGGAAGGTATTTCCATTTAAACTCAAAAGCAGGAGTGTTGAATTTGATAAAAAGGCGGCTGATAAAAATATTATTGATCAGAAAAAAATGTTTCATGGGCTGCAGGCCGATATCTTTTCGTATTCTGTCAATGTACCTTTGAACACTTCTGAAGAATACTTTTGTGACCATCCGGTTTACTATCCTGTTGCGGTGTATTCCATAACGGTCGGTCCGCGGGTAAATACCGGCTCCGGGGAAAGGGACTTCATCATCATAATAGAACAGAGGCGAATTGCAGTAAACCACCCACGGAAGTTTTTTGGTTTCGGCGTAGGGAATGGCGCCTGTGAACCATTCGTCGGTCAACAGGATGTCTGCTCTGAATTCCTTCAGTATTTCTCTGAGATCGAGGTATTGGCCGAGCATATTGTCATAAAAAACATGCCTGATATAAAAGGAAGCATGCTGCAGCAGCATTTTTTCAGGTAAGCCCGGAAATTCGGTTTTTATGGTACTGTCGTGAAAATCTCTGGCTTCTTTAAAAGGATGAAACACGGCTCCGGTACTTTCAATCAGCTGACGGTAATGTTTCCCGCTGTACCAGCGCACTTCATGGCCGGCGTCGATCAGTTTTTTCGCTACAGGAACAGCCGGATTGACATGTCCGGATAAGGGTACCGATGCAATAAGTATTTTCGCCATTGATTTGAGCGGGTAAAAATAAAGAAAAATGTATACAGTAAGCCATGAAACATAAACAATTTCATTGGGCATAATAATTTAAAATCGTTACAGAGTCGTGAAAAACAAAACCTACATCGGTAAAAGCCTTTGTACGGTCTCCTCCTGTCTCACACCGGCAGGTATTCTCAAAAAAAACGTATCTTTGTCCGCCTTGTAACCATGAAAATACTTTTAATCAACCCTCCGCGGTCGCCGGAAAACAAAATACTGGAATATGCCCCGACTGAGGCAAAACGTTTTATTCATAAAAAACTGGTCGGCCCCCCCCTCGGGCTGCTGACTATAGCCGCTGCGGTCAAAGACTTTGATGTCCATCTGGCAGACCTGAAAGGCGAATATGATCTGAATCCCGGAGCACCTCCCCTTGCCCGCCTCATCAATACATATCTTGAAGAAATAAAACCCGATATCGTCGGTGTGACATTCATTGCCTCTGAATTTCCTTATGGTATTGAGATATTCCGTGAGGCAAAAAAATTCAATCCGCAGATTTTAACCGTGGCAGGAGGATTGCATACCGTGCTGTCACTGAACGACTTTGCATTACCGGAGGTAGACCTTGTCTGTCCCGGACAATCGGCTGATATTTTCAGAGAAGTGGTACTGGCCCATTCTAAAAAATCAGGATTTGAACATATCGGAGGACTATATATAAATAAAAATAATACACTGCAACCCACCCAAACCCCACGGGCAATATGGAATGCTGCCAATGAAAATTTCATCATGCCCGACCGCAGCCTGCTGAAACGCTGGATCAGCACTTATATTGTCGGCGGGCGGCCTGTTCCTGCCACCTATATTTTCACATCGCTGGGATGCCCTTACGAATGTTCTTTCTGCTCGATCTGGCCGCAGTTTGACAAACGTTTTTACCAGCGCCGGCAGGAAAGTATCATGGAAGAACTAAAACTGATTCCCGAATATAAGATAGTACGTTTTGCAGATGCGAACACTATAGTGGATGTGGATTTTATCAGCACACTGTTTGATCGTATCATCGGGGAAGGCATAGACAAAGAATATGTGATGGACATACGTTTCGACACCACGGTAAAATACCCATGGTTGATCGAAAAACTGGCCAAAGCCGGGTTGAAAGTGGTCATCTGCGGCTTTGAATCCTTCCGCGATGAAGAATTACAGAAATATCACAAAGCATCGTCGGCCTCCCTCATCAGGGAGGCTATCCGGATTTTTGACCAGAATGGCATTATGCTGAGAGGCAACTATGTGATACCCAATACTTACACCGAAGATGATTTTAACGCGCTGGCCGATTATGCAAGTTCACACCCTGTGGTTTATGCCGGGTATACAATTCTTACGCCTATGCCCGGAACAGTCTTTTACAGAGAAATTTACGATCAGATAACCGACCACGATCTTACCAAATATAATTTCTTTAATTGTGTGCTGAAAACAAGCCTGCCGCTGGAAAAATTCTATGAAAATGCAGGAAAGCTTTGGCTGATCAAGAAAGGGACAGATGTAATTTAAAAAGTAAGGAAGGCCACAGGTTAAGGCTTAGGCTGTAGCCTAAGCCTTAACTATACTTACAGACTGCAGCCGTTATGCGAAGTTTGCAACTTCGCGCTCAACATTTGCAACGCCGTTGTGCGAAGTTTGCAACTTCGCGCTCAACATTTGCAACGCCGTTGTGCGAAGTTTGCAACTTCGCACTCGTCTTTGCAACCCAACTCAAATTTCTTTTCACCATAAAATTTGTATTTTTGCTCACCTGCATTGCGGAATGAAATATCCTAATATCCTATTGGTATTCCTGTCACTGTTGTGTCTTTCGTCATTGGTTTCATCACAAAACCAAAGACTTACAGTGCATGGAACGGTTACAGACAAGATCACCCGGTATCCCCTGCCCGGTGCCAATATTGTCATTCCGGGCACCGATCCCCTCATCGGCACGGTCAGCGATACTTCGGGTAAGTTCCGCATAGAACATATCCCGCATGGTCCATTTAAGATCAAAATAAGTTATCTGGGATATTCGGATATGGTCTATTCAGTTGCAGAAACGGGTAGTGACAAAGAGATTCTGATTGAGGCGGAACTCGAAGAAACACCGTTTCAGGGTAAAGAAGTGGTAATAACGGCACAGAGCGACCGCACCAGCCCGGCAAATACACTGGCAACAGTGAGCATCCGGAGATACACAACGGAAGAAACCGGGCTTTTTGCCGGTACACGCAACGATGTATCGCGCATGGTGGCTAATTATGCCGGAGTAAAAGGTACCGGTGATGCCCGCAACGATATTGTCATCCGGGGCAATTCACCCATGGGGCTGCTTTGGCGCCTCGACGATGTAGACATTCCCAATCCCAACCATTTTGCTGCTTTTGGCACTACCGGCGGGCCGGTGGGGATATTCAGAAATTATCTGCTGCAGAACTCCGATTTTCTCACCGGCGCTTTTCCGGCAGAATATGGCAACGCGCTTTCCGGGATATTCGACCTGAAATCAGTCACTCCCGCGGGCGATCGTCACAGAGTATCATACCATATTGGTTTTGACGGCATCGGTGCGGGCATCCAGGGGCCTGTCAGCAAGGCAAAAGGTGGTTCATATTATTTTGATTACCGTGTTTCCATGCTTGATCTGTTTGCCCTGATGGGTTTGCAGATGGGCACAGGAACAGGGGTGCCGCGTTACCAGGACATGTTTTTCAAAATCAGCCTTCCCAGACTGAAAATCGGCAACCTCAGCGTATTTGCATACGGCGGTATGAGTTATATCAGCTTCCCCGACAGCGAACGAGATACCACAAAAAATGAAATAGACATGTACGGCTTACGGGGATGGAACCTGACAAACCGCTCCAACCAAGCCGTGATAGGCATTTCCGACTATTTTCTGATCAACAAATCAAGCTATTTTAAATTTACACTCGCCACAAGCTTTCACAACTTCACGTTCTTCAAAGACTCGGTAACGCCGGCAACAAGGTCGACATTTCCTTATGAAACAAACGCAGACAGGGAGTGTAGCCTGCTGGGCAATATTTGCTTCATCCACAAATTCAATTCGAGGCATAACCTGAAATCCGGCATTAAGGCATCGCTTATTTATAATAAGATCACCGATAGCATATACCAACCTGATTTCGGTATATTTATGAAACATAATGACTACCGGGGGTATTCGGTTCTCTTTCAGGCATATTTAGACTGGCAGTTCAGGATCAGCGAGAATTTTACCATGAACTTCGGCACGCATGGCCAGTTCCTTGCAAATAATAAGTCCATTTCAATTGAACCACGCCTGCGGCTTAAATGGGACGTTGTGCCATTGCACAGTCTGAGCCTGGGTTTCGGCATGCACAGCCGCAGGGTTCCCCCGGTACTGTTCTTCAGCCAAAAAATGACCGGCGAAGCAGTATACCACCAATGCAACATCGGCCTGGATTTTCTGCGCAGCCTGCACTTTGTGCTGGGGTATGACTGGAACATTACAGAAAGTTCACACCTGAAAACCGAAGTCTATTACCAGTATCTATACAATATTCCGGTTGATGCCGAGAATAGCAGCAGCTATTCGTTGCTCAATGAGGGCGCCGGTTTCGAGATGCTGGCGCCATACAACCTGAACAACGCCGGTACCGGATATAATTATGGCATTGAACTCACAGCCGAACGCTTTCTGTCAAAAGGATTTTATTACCTGGGGACCGCCTCGTGGTCCGTCTCGAAATACAGGGGCAGCGATAAAATTTTGCGTAACACGGCTTTTAACGGCGGATATCATGTGAACCTGCTCGGAGGTAAGGAATTCATTTTCAGATCAAAGAAAAAACAACCCGCACGGATAAGCAAATCAATGACAATAAGCCTGAAAACAGTGCTCGGCTCCGGACGTCACTATACACCCATAAACGAGCAGCAGTCGTTTCTGGAACAGGAAACAATCTATTATGATGACCGGGCTTTTTCAGAAAAACTACCGGCTTATTCACGGACAGACTTCAAAATTGCTTACCGCATGAACGGGCGTAAAATATCACTCGAATGTTCATTAGAAATTTCCAATATCTTCAATCAGAAAAATATCAGTAATATTGCATTTGATAAAAATACAGGGAAAATTTATAATGTTTACCAGATGGGAACCATGTTCGTGCCTCAGTACAAGATCATGTTCTGATCTTTTGATGGAGACCCATCTTTAATGAAGTACCTATCAAACAGAATCGTCTGGGAACGAATTTCTTATGGATAAAAAATGGACAAGGCCTTTCTATATCTTATTGATCTTAAATACGATCCTGAGATTCATTATTGCTTTTTTCACCAACCTGGGGATTGATGAGGCTTATTATTTTTCGTACGGACTATACTTAGACTGGAGTTACTTCGACCACCCCCCGATGATCGGCTTGCTGGCCAGGGCTTCCTCCTGGATCTTCGGTTATGGTACTGAAGCCGGATTCAGAGCTTTATCGGTAATAACCGGCACCTTGAATCTGATCTTAGTATTCCAAATCGCGAAAACCATCAAAGACAGATCAGCCGGGTTTTATGCTGCACTGCTCTATTCAGCCTCCTTTTATGGCTCTGTAATTTCCGGTTCCTTTGTATTGCCTGATAATCCCTTATGTCTATTCTGGCTTTTATCTATCTATTTTATTATTAAGATGTTATATAATTACAAACCTCAATGGTCGTACATTATATTCTTTGGAATAACAGCAGGACTGGCATTTCTCTCAAAATATTCGGCATTATTCCTCTGGGGCGGAATCATATGTTTTGCTATTAAATACAGAAAATCAGAAATCCTGAAAAGTCCATATTGGTATTACGCAGCGCTCATTTCGGCATTTTTCTTTCTTCCGGTGATCCTGTGGAATTACCATAACGGATTTGCCAGTTTTACTTTTCACAGCAACAGAGTCAGTTTTGAACACTTATCCATTAAATTGGATTACTTTGCCACAGAATTATTCGGACAGTTGTTTTATAACAACCCGGTAAATATATTCATCATCATTAGCTGTTTTGTCTATCTGTTCAGGAACAAAAAGACGCTGAATAACCCTGCCATCACCTTTTTACTCTTTGTGAGCCTGCCGATCATTTCCACAACATTGATTATTTCATTGTTCAACAAGACATTACCACATTGGAGCGGGCCGGGATACATCGGGTTGATAATTTTATCGGCCGTTATTTTAAGAGAAAAAATTGAAACCGGAAAAAATACAGCTTTAAAACCCGGATTAATTAGTAATTTCTTTTTCCTTATCATAGTTTTGCTGGGGCTTTTACAGATCAATTCAGGAATTATTGATGTTGACCATACTGAAGATCAGGAAAAATTGGGCAAAAACGACATAAGCCTGGACATGTATGGCTGGCATCAGGTTAAAGATAAAACAACAAATTTTATTAATACAGATTTGTCTGCGCAAAAAACAGATAGTAATTATATATTTATCACACACAACTGGTTTCCTGCCGGGAGTATCGAGTTTTATCTTGCATATCCCTTAAAAAAGAAAGTATATATTTGGGGAAATAAAGAAAAAGCCCACCAATACATGAAAATAAATGAATTAAGGGGAGGCATCATCAAAAACTCCGACGCATATTACATCACGACAAGCCGTTATTTCAAAGCTCCTGATGATAATTTAGCAAACAACTATGAAACAGCAAATTCCCGGGAGGTAATTCATATTACACGAAACTCAAAAACAGTTTACAATGTGTTTATTTACAGACTTATAAACGCCAAAAACAATTTTGCAATCAATACGGGAAACGATTAGACTTTCTACCGACGAATAGTATCATATTATGCAAGGCAATGTTAATCAATTATTTAAAGCATAAAAACAAGTTCCTGAAAGTTTTGACAAATATTGTCATTATTCTTTTGATTATCACTACTATTCCTTATTACAACACTAAGATATACAGGTTTTCCAATCCTGAACCTTTTTCAGGGGAACAGTTCTACAATCCCTACTCAGATATAGGTGAAAAATGGGTAAAAGCCAATTTTCATGCACACAGTCAGGCTTTTGGTGGATTGACCAAAGGAAAAAACACGCCGTCAGAACTGATTGAACGATATAAATCGTTGGGATACGATATAATTTGTATTTCAAATTACAACAAGCTTGCAGATAAAACTACAGAACAACAACTATTTTTCAGCACCTATGAACACGGATATAACTTTAACTGGTCGCACCAGCTTGTGATAAATGCCGGCAGCCCATCCTTTTTTGATTTTCCTTTTTTTCAAAGTAAAAGCCATAAACAGTACATTATTAATAAATTAAAGAAAGACAATACCATCATTGCACTTGCTCACCCTTCCTTTAAACACAGTTATCGCCCTAACGACCTGAAATACCTCGTCAATTATGACTGCATGGAAGCCATCAGCCCGGTGGCCAGGTCTGTCGCGGAATGGGATTATGCCCTGTCGAACGGCCACGCCGTTTGGATCATAGGCAACGATGATGCCCACGACATCAGCGACGGTAATAACGGTGTATGCTGGACGATGATAAATACCGACAGCATATGTGAAAAAGACATATTGAAAAGTCTGAAAAAAGGCGCCTGCTGCGCAACAAAAGGCTGGCTCGGACAGGAGATGAACAGGATCACCAGCCTTGAAGTTGCTGACAATACGTATGAACTTGTTTTGGAAAAAAATGCGGATTCCATCCTGTTAAAAAGCGACCGGGGAAAAACAGTGGCAACTGCAACGGATAGCAAGCAGATATCCTATAAAATAAAACCATCCGATACCTATATCCGGGCTGAGATATTTGACAGTGAACCCTGGAATGGTTACACAAAAATATACCTGAACCCGGTTTTCAGAATTGATAATGCGATTTTTACACAACACCGCGATGGGACAGAAATACAAGTAATTAAAACCATTATTTTTGTTTTTGTACTGTTTATTATACACCTGATTAGTATTTTCTTTCTGATCATACTTGATTTTAAAACTCCTGCCAAAATTCTATCCCGTATCGTAAAACGCGAAAAAAAATAATACGTGGTTCTTCATGATTCATGTAAAAAAATCGCCTGTAATAATCAAACTTATATTATCTTTGCACCCTGTTTTTTGAATTCATACATCACCAGCTATATTCATAAGAAAGTCAACAACTTATAGAGTATTTGCCGGAATTTCAAAGAAAGATTTATGTTGTTACAACCAATAGAATAATAGAATAAAAGATGAAAATAGCATTAGTAACCGGCGGTTCAAGGGGCATTGGCCGGGCGATATGTCTGAAAATGAGCGAAATGGATTATCATGTTCTGATCAATTATGTATCAGGTGAAGCCGCTGCCCGTGAAACCCTGGATCTTATAAATCAAAAAGGTGGTACGGGTGAACTGATGCCCTTCGATGTTTCCCGTCAGGAAAGCATCGAACAAGCCCTCGAACAATGGTTTAATACCCATCCCGGAGCATACATCGAGGTATTGGTGAACAACGCCGGTATCAGGCGTGATGCGCTCATGATGTGGATGAAAAATGAAGAATGGTACGATGTGTTGAACACCAACCTGGACGGATTGTTCTTTATCACCCGCCGGCTGATCAAAGACATGTTGATCAACAAATACGGACGCGTGGTAAATGTAGTTTCCCTATCGGGTATTAAAGGCTTGCCGGGACAGGTGAATTATTCGGCAGCCAAGGCAGCTGTGATCGGTGTCACCAAAGCCCTCGCACAGGAGGTTGGCAAAAAAAACATTACGGTCAATGCGGTAGCTCCCGGCTACATTAAAACCGACATGACCAAAGACCTCGATGAAAATATGCTGAAACAAATGATCCCGGTAGGACGTTTCGGAACCCCTGAAGAGGTGGCTGAGGTAGTTGGTTTTCTGGCCTCCCCGAAAAACTCATATGTTACAGGAGAAGTAATATCGGTTAATGGAGGAATATATACTTAACAGGATGCCAGTGCCTTATGAAACTATATCGTACCTTTTTGCATAATAATAATGTAAATATTAATTAAATTATAAAAGTGATTGTTTTGCGGCCTTAACGGTCCAAACCATCAATAAAAACTACATGAACAGAGTTGTAATCACGGGGTTGGGAATTTATTCCTGCATTGGGAAAAACCTTGAGGAGGTAAAAGATTCCTTGTATCATGGCCATTCAGGTATCGGCATTATGCCGGAACGCAAAGAAATTGGTTTTCGTTCCGCACTTTCCGGCAAAGTTGAAAAACCCAATCTCAAAGGTTTGCTTGACCGCAGACTTCGTGTCGGACTTGCCGGCCAGGGCGAATATGCCTACCTTTCCACCCTCGAAGCACTTAAAAATGCAGGTGTCACCAGCGAGTACCTTAACATGCATGAGGCGGGTATCATTTTTGGCAACGACAGTTCCTCCGAAGCGGTCATCGAATCAACAGATATTGTCCGCGAAAAAAAAGACACCATGCTCCTGGGTTCCGGCTATATTTTTCAGGCTATGAATTCCACGGTAAGTATGAACCTGTCGGTAATCTTTAAACTACGGGGAATAAATTTCACGGTCAGCGCCGCATGTGCCAGTGGTTCCCATGCCATAGGCATGGGATATATTTTCATCAGGCATGGCATGCAGGATATGGTCGTCTGCGGGGGAGCACAGGAAGTTAACCCTTATGCCATGGGGAGTTTCGATGCGCTGAGCGCCTTTTCCGTCCGGGAATCAGACCCTGCCCGTGCTTCACGCCCTTTCGATAAAAACCGCGACGGCCTTATACCCAGTGGCGGCGCCGCTACTGTCATCCTGGAAAGCTATGACTCGGCGACAAAACGCGGAGCACCAATCCTCGGAGAAATTGTGGGTTATGGTTTTTCCTCCAACGGCGATCATATTTCACAATCGAATATTGACGGATTAATACGTGCCATACATATGTCGCTCAAAGATGCCGGCATGAAACCCGCTGATATTGATTATATTAACGCCCATGCTACGTCGACCATCCACGGCGATAATTCCGAAGCCATTGCCCTGGCAGAAGTGTTCGGCAGCAACATGCCTCCGGTAAGCTCCACCAAATCAATGACAGGCCACGAATGCTGGATGGCCGGCGCCAGCGAAATAGTATACTCTACACTGATGATGCAAAATTCGTTCATAGCGCCAAACATAAATTTTGAAGAACCGGATGAATATTCCGTAAAACTTAATATCGTCAAAAATACGGTGAAAAAAGATTTTAATGTATTTTTGTCGAACTCTTTTGGTTTTGGAGGTACCAATTCAGCCATAATTGTAAAAAAAATACCGTAAACTCTTATGAATAAAGAAGAAATAGTCAATAAAATCAATACCTTTTTAGTAGAAGAATTCGAACTTGAACCCGATCAGTTGAAGCCCGAAGCCCTGCTCAAAACCGATCTGGGTATTGACAGCCTTGATTTTGTTGATATTATTGTAATCATTGAAAAAAACTTCGGCTTCAAAGTCAGAGGCGAAGAAATGGCCAATGTAAAAACACTGCAGGATTTCTACGATTACGTGATTACCCGGGTTAATACCAACACCTGAAAAATGCTGATGAAATTATGACGCAGTGGGAAGGAAAAACACGCGGAGGTGTCGCCGGTTATAAATTTTTTGTTTTCATCATTAAAAATCTTGGGGTACCGTTTGCATATTTTTTTCTGAAAATCATTGCGTTGTATTTTTTAGTTTCAGCCTCCAAAGCATATAAAGCCATCTTTTTTTATTTTAACAGTATTCATAAGTACAGCAAAATCAGGTCTTTTGTGAATTCATATCTTAATTTCTGCCTGTTGGGTAAAGTTCTGGTGGATAAAATTGCTCTTCTTTCCGGTGCGTCAAACAGGTACACCTTTAATTTTGAGGGAGAAGAACATCTGAGAAAACTGGCAGAAACACATACAGGAGGCGTGCTGGTAAACGCTCATGTTGGCAACTGGGAAATTGCAGGTCAGCTGCTCGAACGCCTCGACACTACAATAAACATCCTGATGTTTGATGCCGAACATGAAAGAATAAAAAAGTATTTGTCAAATGTCCTTGAAAACAAGAACGTTAAATTTATCATCATCAAAAATGGCATTTCGCACCTCGAACAGATACGTGATGCCCTGCTTAATAAAGAAATAATAGCTATGAGCGGCGACCGTTACCTGCCGGGAAACAAAACGATATCGTGTAATTTTATCGGGCGTGAGGCAGAATTTCCTGTCAGCCCTTTTTATATGGCCGGAAAATATAATGTCCCTGTGGTCTATGTTTTTGCTATCAAAGAAACCTCTACACATTACCATTTTTTTGCTTCCCCCCCCCGTCTTGTGGAAAACTTTAACAATTTAAAATTCAGGGATATAACGTTAAAAAATATGGTAAACGAATATGTGGCCGAACTTGAAAAAATTGTACTGAAATACCCTCTTCAATGGTTTAACTATTACAACTTCTGGAAAACTACAACATGACCCAAGAAAAAAACGGTATATTAATAGCTTCGCTCAACACACTTTCAACCCCTTACCCGGTTTATCCTTTAGGCATTTCCTATCTCCACACTTTTATCGAACAAAAATTGCCTGAATATGATGTGGAACTTTTCGATTTCAATCTGGCAAAACAGGATGAATTCGTCCAAAAATTAGAACAATTTTCGCCCAAATATATTGCTCTTTCCATACGTAATATCGATGGAGTTAATTCTTACGATCCGACCAATTTTATCAGTGGTTATCAAGCCATAATCGATCTGCTTCGTAAAAGCTATCATTATGAATACAAACTACTTATGGGCGGTGCAGGATTCTCGATTTTTCCGGAAACGTTATTTGAACTCTTAAAACCTGATTATGGCATTGTTGGCGAAGGTGAAGAAAGTATCGTTGAACTGATACAAAAGTTAGACAAAAGACTGCCGGTCAACGGTATAGGCGGACTTGTATATAAAGAAAACAACAGTGTCATTGTCAATCCCAAAAAACAGCACACTACGGATCTTTGCCTTGACTTTGATGAATCACTGATAGATTTTTACTGGCGCAACAGCGGTATGCTCAACGTGCAGACCAAACGCGGATGCCCTTTTAACTGTATATATTGCACCTATCCGGTCATCGAAGGACGCATCGTCAGAACGCTAAGCACCGATCATATCATCGAAACCATCACGAAACTGTATCGTGACAGAGGTATTAATTATATTTTCTTCACCGATTCGGTATTCAATATGAAAAACGAATACAATATCGAACTGGCCGAAAAAATCATACGATCCGGCTTAAAAATCCGTTGGGGAGCCTATTTTTTCCCTAAAGGCATTACCGAAGATACGCTGAAACTGTTCAAAACTTCCGGCCTTACCCATATTGAATTTGGTACAGAATCTATCTGCGATCAGACCCTGGAAAGCTATGGCAAACATTTTACCGTTGAAGATATCATTCAGCAATCCGAACTCTGCAACAAAGTGGATGTTCCTTTTGCTCATTTTCTGATACTGGCCGGGTATGGCGAAACAGATGACACACTTGCCGAAACATTTGAAAACAGCAAAAAAATCAAAAAAACAGTGTTTTTCCCATTCGTTGGCATGAGGATATATCCCGGGACAAAACTTTTTGATATAGCTGTGGATGAGCATATTATTGACAGAAACGACCTGCTGCTTGAACCCAAATACTATATTTCAAAAAAAGTGACTGCCGGCACCTTAAAAGAACGCGCCAACGACACCGGCAGACGATGGGTTTTCCCTGATGAAGAAATTACCGATATACCCAACAGGTTACGCAAACTTAGAAATAAAAAAGGTCCGTTATGGGAGTACTTAATAAAATAAAAAATGATAGCACAAGGTGATGATATTCTGAAACTTATCCCTCAAAGACCACCTATTGTCATGGTAGATAAACTTATTTCGGCCGCTGACAAAATAACGGTGAGCGGTTTTCATATTCAACAAGATAATATTTTTGTTGAAAACGGTTATCTGCAGGAGCCCGGGATCATTGAAAACATTGCACAGTCGGCAGCGCTTGGCGTAGGATATGTCTGCCAATCGAAAAACGAAAAGATCCCGGTCGGTTTTATTGGTGCCATCAGCAACCTGAGGATTTTCTCTCTGCCAGAGGTTAATTCTGAACTGTACACTGAAATCAAGGTAGAATATGAAATTGCAGGAGCCACGCTGATCAGCAGCAGGGTTATATGCAACGGGCTTTTACTGGCCATGGCAGAAATGAAGATATTTCTTAAAGAAGCAAACGAAACCGTAAATTTTAAAAGATAAAATTATGGCAGAAGACAACAAGGACAAAACCAACAAAAGCCGCATAGTGGACGCCGAAAACATTGATGTTGATTATAATTTCAGGATCACACATTATAAAATGGATGAAAACGGTAATTATACTCATCAGCTGGCCTCAGAATGGGGTGGCCGTATGCCTGTGGTAAACCAGAGCTGGGAAATTTTTAAAGAAAGGACGAGTATAGCCAAAAAAAAAGTTATAGCAGGAGAATTAAGCCCTATTGGCTATTATATGGAAAAATGCATTTCGGATATAAATACTCTTGCTCTATATACAGGTATTGCCAAATGGAGGGTAAAAAGACACATGAAAGTAAAGGTTTTTAAGAAGCTCAAAGATAAAACCCTGAAACATTATGCTGATTTTTTTGGAATATCCATTGCCGAATTAAAAGATGTTGAACATTTAAAACAATAAACACAGGAGCCCCCTATGAAGTTAAATTTTGACCATATGCAGCTTTCTGCCCATTGTGAAAGCGGCGCTACTGCAAACATGCTGGGATATTATAAAATTAAAATTACTGAACCGATGGTTTTTGGCATAGGTGCCGGTTATTATTTCGGGCATCTTCCGTTCATGAAAATGAATTTTTCCCCGGCTACAACCTTTAGGGCTTTACCTGGCCGTGTGTTCAGCAAAACCTGTAAAAACCTTGGCATTTCATACGTACGTAATACCTACCGCAACCCTAAACAGGCTATGGACGAACTCGACCGCGTACTCGATCAGGGCATACCTGTAGGCATACAAGTGGGAGTCTTTCATCTGCCATTTTTTCCGCCCGAATATCGCATGCATTACAACATGCATAATATGGTAGTTTATGGAAAAGAAAATCACGCCTATTGGATTGCCGACAGTGTCATAGAAGGAGAAAACATAATCTCTTATGAAGACCTCATGAGGGTGCGTTATGCAAAAGGTGCTTTTGCCCCTGAAGGAAAAATGTATTATATGACAAAAATCCCCGAAACTGTTGATTTTAAAGTGCCGGCTGTAAAAGGAATAAAAAAAACCTGTCACGAAATGCTTGATGTGCCCTTCTGGATGATCGGCATCAAGGGTATAAGGTTTTTTGCCAGACAACTGCGAAAATGGCCACAAAAAAAAGGGAACAAAATTGCTTCCCAGTACCTTATGCAATCTATCCTCAACCTGGAGGAAATTGGAACAGGAGGAGCAGGATACCGGTTTATCTATGGAGCCTTTTTAAATGAAGCCGCTGACCTGCTTCAACATGAAGAACTGAAAGAGCTTTCCATCGAAATGGGAAAAGCGGGCGACCGCTGGCGTAATTTTTCGTACCTCGGCGCCCGCAACTGCAAAAACAGATATGAGCCCGAATTCTCTTATGACCAGCTTGCAGACATCATTTCAGACTGTGCCGACCGTGAGGAAAAAATCTTCCGCAAGCTCAAAAAAATTAAATTTTAATCCTCACTTCCCTCCAATTATTTACTTTTGTTCCCTCATACAACTTTCCTCACCTTAAATAATGAGCGAAAACGCTATAATAGAGATAGTTAATCTTTCAAAGACCTACAGAGGTTCCGACAGGCCGGCAGTAGATCATGTTTCGCTTACGATACGGCAAAATGAAATTTTCGGACTGCTCGGCCCGAATGGTGCAGGCAAAACCACCACCATATCTATTTTATGCGGCCTTTTTGCCCCCTCAGCAGGCGAGGTATATATCGATGGCTTATCGGTAAAAAGCGACAAAGAAAAAATTAAAAACATAATCGGCATTGTCCCTCAGGATATTGCACTGTATCCAAGTCTAACCGCATACGAAAACCTTCGTTTTATCGGCAGGATGTACGGGCTGAAGGGAGCAGTGCTGAAACAGCGCATCGGTATGTATGTCGAACTACTGGGATTACAGGACAGTCTGAGAAAAAAAATCAATACCTTCTCCGGAGGAATGAAAAGAAGAATAAACCTGGTAGCCGGCCTGTTGCATAACCCCAGGATAGTGATTCTCGATGAACCCACCGTAGGCGTCGACGTGCAGTCAAGGAACCTGATGGTGCAATACCTCGGTGAACTGAATAAAACCGGGACAACTATTATTTATACATCACATTATCTTCAGGAAGCCGAATGTCTGTGTTCAAGGGTGGCTTTTATGGATAACGGAAAGATCATAATCAAAGGTTCCCCGAAGGAGCTTATCAGTCAAACGCCCGGCTGCCAGACACTGGAGGAAGTTTTTCTGAAACTGACCGGAATAGATTTGAGGGATTAATTGACCTGATATGAACAAGTTTTTTGCATCATTTGTTAAAGAAGTGCTACTGCTTATCCGCGACAGAGCCGGTATGATTTCGCTTTTTATTATGCCCATTATACTGGTGTTTGTAATGACGGTTATTGAAGACAGCGCCCTCAACGCCACTGCCGACAAGCAAATATCCATGCTGTTCTCCAACCCTCAAAACGACAGCCTGGGAATAGCCATAAAAAATGGTCTTGAAGACACTAAAGCTTTTACCATCCTCGAATCGGTCGACGGCAAAGCCCTTGACAAACAATCGCTTGAACACTATGTTTCCGCTGGAAAGTATCCAGTCGGAATTTATATCCCCGAAGGCGCCACCGACACCCTCCGTAGCAACGCCCGCAAAGTGGTCATGAAAACTTTTGCCGAAATCGGACTCACCTCCGGCGAAACAAAAACCTACGACTTCGACTCTGTGGTTATCAATATTTTTTATGACCCTGCCGTCAGAAACTCACTGAAAGCTTTGGTAGATGGCGCCATTGGTCAACATTCAGCCAATATCGTCGGGAAAATGATTTCCGAAATGTACTCCGAGATACTCTCAGACTTCCTGCCTGGCGAAAAAAAACTGAATGTCAATTATCCCACCATGATTACAGTGAATAAACAATACGCCTCCGAGCCCGACAACACCATTATTCCTAACTCCACACAACACAACGTACCTTCCTGGACACTGTTCGCCATGTTTTTCATCGTAATACCATTGGCTTCCAGTATTATACAGGAAAAAGACGGCGGCACTTATATGCGCCTGGTAACCATGCCTAAAACCTATGTTACGACATTTATCGGAAAAATGGTCGTTTATTTTATCGTATGCCTTCTGCAGGTAATCATATTATTCAGCATGGGTGTTTATCTTATTCCTTTGGCTGGCATCCCGGGACTTCAGCTTGGCACCCACTTCGACGCCCTGGTCATTGCGGTGCTGGCTTCGGCCTTTGCTGCCGTGGCCTTTGGGGTGATGATGGGCTCGTTTTGCACAAGTTACCAGCAGGCAGCTTCTGTTGGCGTTATCCTCATCATAATACTGGCTTCATTCGGCGGACTGTGGATGCCGGTTTACCTGATGCCCAAAAACATGCAGGGTTTGCTCGGATACTCTCCCATGAACTGGGCATTGACCAACTTCTATGACCTTTTCCTGCGAAATGCCGGAATCAAAGACATTTTGCCCAATGTTTTCAAATTATTCCTCTTTGGCACTGGATGCTTTATAGTAGGTTTCGGATATAAAGCCTTAAAAAAAGTAAAATAATGACCCTTAAGGAGTTAACAAAAATAAACGTCCGTTTCCATGAAGTAGATTCTTTGCGTATTGTATGGCACGGCCATTATCTGAAATACTTCGAGGACGGACGTGAAGCCTTTGGACGAAAATATGGTATCGGATATATGGATGTGTTCGGCTTTGGAATGATGACGCCTTTGGTCAAAGTGTCCTGCGATTACAAGAAACCCGTTAAATATGATGATAAAATCATACTTGAAACAAGATTTGTTGATACTAAAGCGGCCAAGATCATATTTAAATTTACCTTGTTTAACGAAGATACCAGGGAAGTGCATGCTGCCGGCGAGAGTACGCAGGTCTTTCTGAACCAGGCCGGCGAGCTGATGTTGACGCCCCCTGATTTTTTTATTGAATGGAAAAAGACCTGGGGACTGATTGGCTGAAAATGAGCACACATAAAAATTTTTAATACTTTTGCTCCCTAATTTCTGTAAGATGCACGATGTTTATGTAAGTGGCGAAAATGTAATCACTTCACTGGGGTTCACTATTGAAGAGAACATAGAGAATATAAGAAATGATGTCACTGGTGTCCGGCTGCGCGGGGATAAAAAACTGTTTCCTGAAGATTTTTTTGCATCCATAATTGATAGCCAGCAACTTGATCGTGAATTTCACTCACCGGAACATAAGCCTGATTTTACCCGATTCGAAAAAATAATGATATGCTCTGCAGAAAAAGCCCTTGCAGAAAACACTCACATTGACGCATCATCCGAAAAAACCATTTTTGTCATATCATCCACCAAAGGCAATATTGATCTGCTCGAAGAAGATAAAAAAATCCTTTTTGAACCGGATAGAGTTTACCTCTGGAAATCTGCAGAAATCATTGCGGAGTATTTCGGGAATAAAAACAAGCCCGTGGTCATATCAAACGCCTGTGTATCAGGTGTTTTAGCTATTTCTACGGCAAGCGAAATGCTAAGATCCGGATGGTATAACCATGCTGTGGTTATAGGCGGCGATATAGTTACTGAGTTTGTTGTTTCCGGCTTTCAGTCGTTTAAATCACTGAGCTTCGGGCCATGCAAACCCTTTGACCTGAACCGCGACGGACTCAACCTTGGCGAAGGAGCAGGCACCATCCTCATGACTACCCGTAAGGAAGCTCTTCCAAAAGGTGCAATCATAAAAGTTTTGGGAGGCGCCTGCAATAATGATGCAAACCATATCTCCGGTCCCTCACGCACCGGCGAAGGCTTAATGCTTGCCGTGACACGTGCTATGAAGAATTCCGGCCTCACCGCAGAACAGATTGATTTTATTTCGGCTCACGGAACGGCAACACCCTATAACGATGAAATGGAATCCAAAGCATTCAGCGCTGCCGGACTGTGCCATGTTCCACTCAACAGCCTGAAAGGTTATTTCGGCCATACACTTGGCGCCGCAGGCATCATAGAATCAGCCATAGCCATACAGGGAATGAAACAAAATATACTATTCAAAACCATGGGATACAGTGAGTTGGGTGTAACTGAAAAAATATCGGTCGTAGACAGGCTGACCGAGAAAACACAAAAATACATTGTAAAAACTGCCTCAGGTTTCGGAGGATGCAACGCTGCCGTAATACTTGAGAAACTATGACCCGTATGCTGATCACAAAAACTGCTCATATTGTTGATAACCAGGTTCTCGTTAACGGAAATATCCTGTATCATAACGAGGAGGCTATTGATTATAAGGATTTTATCAAATCGACCTTCAGGCAACTCTGCCCGGCTTACCCGAAATTCTTTAAAATGGACAACCTCTGCAAACTGGCATTCCTGGCTTCGGAAGTATTGCTGAAGGACGAACATCTTACTGAGAAATATCCTAAAGAAGAAATCGGACTGATCATCATGAATGCTTCATCAAGTATTGATGTGGATAAAGATCATCAGCAGACAATAAACAGCCGGGAAAACTATTTCCCCAGCCCTTCCTTTTTTGTATATACCCTGCCCAATGTCATGCTGGGAGAGATATGTATCAAAAATCATTTTTTCGGAGAAAATGCTGTTTATATTTCGGAGCATTTCGATGCAGATACCTTGTTCCGGCAGGTGAACTTATTCTTTAACATCAACAGGATGAGCGCATGTATTACGGGATGGATTGAAAACAACGGGACGAATTACGAAGCATTTCTGATGCTGGTAGAAGTTGACCTGAAAGTTGGAGATTTAAAAGAAATATGTAATTTTGCCGTCCCGGAAATTTACAAATTATTTAATCGTCAATAAAAGACCTACATATGGAAGAACAAGAATTGATTGAAAAACTCAGAAAAGAGATCATTCAACAGCTTAACCTCGAAGAACTGAAACCCGAAGATATCGATCCTGATGCTGCTCTGTTTGGCGAAGGCTTAGGTCTGGATTCTATCGATGCGCTGGAAATCATTGTATTACTCGAAAAAAATTACGGAATAAAGATCGAAGATCCTAAGGAAGGAAAAAAAATATTTTCTTCCATCCGGACACTGGCAAAATACATCATGGATCACCAAAAGGCTCAGTAATACATGGGCAAGAGGATCTTTGTAACCGGAATGGGTATCATTTCCGCTTTGGGAAAAAACCTTCCGGAAACTTTTGATGCTCTTTCGCATCTCCGTTCAGGCATTGGCCCTATACGGCTGCTCGACACCATCCACAAGGATAAGATACCGGTTGCTGAAGTCCCTTTTACCAATGAGGAACTCGCTGTTTTATCCGGCCTGAAAAATACGGATAACCTCACACGTTCAACGCTATTAGCCATAAAAGCTGTTAAGGAAGCTGCTGATTCCGCCCGGATAAGTGATTTCAGCGGCACAGGATTTATTTCTGCCAATACCGTTGGTGGAATGGATAAAAGTGAACAGTTTTATTACGATTATTTAAAACTTAAAAAGCCCAATCCCTATTGCGAGACACACGACTGCGCCGACAGTACCGAGAAAGTCGCCGATTATTTTGGGATCAGTGAATTTATCTCGACGGTGAGCACGGCCTGTTCTTCGGCATCCAATGCCGTTCTCATGGGCGCCAGGCTGATACAGAGCGGAATGCTCAGAAGGGTAATAGCCGGCGGCACGGAATGTCTGACAAAATTTCATCTTAATGGCTTTACTTCGCTGAAAATTTTAGATAGCGAACCTTGTAAACCTTTTGATAAGAACCGGGCCGGTATCAACCTGGGAGAAGGTGCGGCATACATTGTCATGGAATCGGAGGAAATTGCAGATGACGGCGGCAGGGAATTTTTCTTTGAATTAAGCGGCTGGGGCAACGCCTGTGAAGCCTTTCACCAGACAGCATCTTCGCCCGAAGGCGACGGCGCTTACCTTGCCATGAAAAAGACATTGGAAATGAGTGGATTAAAAGACTCCGACATTGATTATATCAATGCCCACGGCACCGGCACCGACAATAATGACCTTTCCGAAGGACGCGCCATAGAACGGCTCTTTGCACCACACATTCCTCTGGTAAGCTCAACGAAACCCTTTACCGGGCATACCACCAGCGCCGCCGGCACCGTTGAAGCTATTATCACGATGCTGGGAATGAAATACAATATGGTCTTTCCGAACCTGAACTTTAAAGAACAAATGCCGGAATTGAATTTCAAACCTGTGTGCCAGATCATTACGGATATAAAAATTCAACATGCCTTATCTAATTCTTTTGGCTTCGGAGGCAACAATACATCGCTGATTTTTTCAAAGATTTAAGAGGATGGGATTAAGTTGGGAGTTGGGAGTCGGGAGGTCCCGATAACTATCGGGAGGGAGTTGGGAGTCGGGAGTCGGGAGCTGGGAGCTGGGAGTCGGGAGTCGGGAGTCGGGAGTCGGGAGTCGGGAGTCGGGAGTCGGGAGTCGGGAGTCGGGAGTCGGGAGTCGGGAGTCGGGAGTCGGGAGTCGGGAGTCGGG
>Ga0209717_1001338_pt1 | contig 26815 bp, 25 predicted proteins | sample AD_UKC048_MetaG_FD_184418 | JGI IMG/M metagenome (GOLD analysis project Ga0209717, IMG submission 184418) | Active sludge microbial communities of municipal wastewater-treating anaerobic digesters from USA - AD_UKC048_MetaG (SPAdes) (version 2) | ecosystem: Engineered > Bioreactor > Anaerobic >... | reverse complement strand
TCAGAAAAATGATTAATTCCGGATCTTGATCAGTTTTTGGGATTCGAGTTTCTTTCCATTCACATTAAGGGTGAAAAGATAAATCCCATTGGGTAAATTCTCAAGATTAACGACGATCTGATCCTTACCCGGCTCCAATTGAATTATCCGGATGACAATTCCCTGGTTATCGACTAATTTTAAAGAAAATGAACGTGAATCTGAACCGATATCATAGAAGACAATCACATAATCTCCTGCCGGATTGGGAAATAGCTTAAGATAATCCTTCCTCTGTTCATTATCATCTATATTCTTGTTTGCAAATGAATTTTCTTCTGGCGAAGCTAATCGAGGTAAAACGATAGTTTCTTTGTAATCGATGAATCCGCCTTTTAACAGCATGCCTCTGGCAAAGGCAGATATTCCAGAACCTCCATTTTCTTTTATTTCAAAAAGCAATTCGACAGAGACTGAATCAAGATCGCTGGCAGTCCAATTGCTGTCAGCTATTAGTTTCAGAATATCAAAATAATCCAGATATTGTTGATGAGTCGTCAATTGATCGTTAGTCAAATTATATTGTTCTGGAATTGTATTTAAGATTTCAAATGCCTCAACTGAATCTAATCGATTCCAATACCTAAAAGCCAGGTTGTATTTTGAAGTCAGATCATTCTCCTCTTCAAGGAAAGTAATAATAGAATCTGCTTGACTGACCAGATTTGTGTCACTTAAATATTGCCTGAACAATTCGACTTTTGCTTTTGATCGAACTATCCACCAGGATTGAATTTGTGCTTCAAGCAATTCTTTGGTTCCAAGGATATTCTGCCCTTCCATAATTTGACCCATCATGTAATCGGGCATAGGTTCATATCTGGTATCAAGTGCGTCCAATACCTCTTCAGATTTGGCAGATTGAGGATTGACGGTTAGAATATCACGGATCATGACATTAGGCAGGACATTTTCTTTATAAATCGCCTGTTTCATCACTGTATCCGATAAATACGGCGATTCATTCAACAATTCCTGCCTGATCTCAAGGGCATCTTCAGGCATACTGGTCATGACTTCAAAATTCAGTCCTTCGGTATTGCCTCCATCAATCAAAGCAAATAATTGTTCAGTTAGCAGAGCAATCTGTTCATTTGCTTCAGAAATTATTATATGAGGGGAAGTGAAAGTCTTTAAGTTATTTTCACCCTCCAGATGTGAAGGGCAGGCAGTGTCTTTTGAATAATTAATTTCTTCTCGTTCTATCAATTGAATTGTTTCAGAGGTATAATTGTTTGGCAAAGGTAAAACCTGAAATGCTTCTGAAACTTTATGGTGAAAGTACCAAATGTCCTCACCGTTATTGAAATAATTAAAATCTTCAATATTTATGGTATCCGCTGATCCAGTGAAATAACTAAAAATATTTCCTGCAGGTGCATCATAAGAAACTGAATCTATGGGATCTCCCTGGTACTGATAAATTCCCTGCAGCGATCCATATGGTGGATTTTCATCTTCCACTACAATAAAATCATTGGTATTGCCCGACATATCATTGCATTTCAGGCATAACCCGGATTCCCTTCCGCGATTCTCTCCAATGACGTAAATGCCGTTAGTTAACCTGTTGAATGAGTTATTGTAAATCTCATTATTTTCGTCTCCGGAGTTCTTTACCGCAATACCTGAACCAATACTTCTGCTGCCAAAAAATCCAGTATCACCATGAAAGAAATTATCTTCAATATGGTAACCTGTACAACCTTCCAGAAATAAACCACCGATAAATCGATCTTCAGGTACAAATTTGTATTCTGTAGGGCATTTAAAATCATTTGAAATAACCGATACGTAATCGATACCGGAAATTGATAGTCCAACCAGGTTATCTTCAAAATAACTGTTCTCGATAATAATGGTCTTCTTGCTAATGCTGTTTAATGCCTTTATCCCGTATTCCAATTGGTTGAATTCGCATGGAGTAATGTCAAGGCAAGGGATAGCGTTCAGATCATTACATAATGCTTTTATCATAAATTGGCCATCGATAGATGAAATGCCTTTGCCCCTGATAGAAGGGGGGGCGAAAGCCAATCCTGTCAAATTTTCAAATTCACAGGCATAAAAAATCAGGCCGAAAATATCCTTCAATTCAACGTGGGCTTTAGGGACGGTGAGGTCATATAGATTTTCTGTGGTCAGAAAGCGACATTTCTCAAAACTGGCCACGTAAGGCACCTCATTTCCCTGGTAAATATGATGAAAAGGGGCCAGCAGAATATCCGTTTCATTATCACGGAAGATGGCCTCTTCAGCCAGAATGATCCCGCCACTCTGGTTTACAGCCGGACTGCATCGCTTGCAATGATTGGCAATGGCGCATCGGGCAAATTCGATGATGGAACTATCCCGAATTTCCACAATTCCAAAATATTCATTATAAAACTGTGATGTATCACTTCCTCTAACCTCAATTCCATCCCATAAATCAGGGCAGGCCTTTGTCAGGTATGCCCTGTCAAGTATGAGCTTTCCTCCAGGATTCACAAGAATCATAACTTCAGGTGCAAATGCAGTATAACCGCTGATAGTCAGGCAGGCTCCCGAATCGATGATCACTTCAAAATTGACATAGGTTGTATCAGCCCAGGTCGTATCTGTTGAAATAATGTGACTGATAGTATCCATTTCCAACAGGCAAGTGCAATAGTAGTTTTCGTCATAACCTCCTAAAAAAGGATCATTATCATCACAATCCTCAATGTCCGGGCAATCGCATGAAACGGGTTTATCGCCAATGCCCCAGAAATAGTAACCGTCGTTATCAAAATCATGATAATTCTTTGTAATGTTATCGTTATTAATGGTCACAGGAGGCAAGACGACGACAGCTTGCTTAAAATCATCAAGTTTTACTTTCATAAATCCATTTACACCCCAGGCAATGCCCCAACTGTTTTTTATTAGCCAAATCAATGTCGAATCGAACGGAGAAAACTCATACCCGCAAAGTACCACGGCATGGCTACTTAATGTATCATTATTAATTATTAAAGAGTCAAAAGAAAAAGTGATAGGACCGTGATTAATAATAGTTACGCGAATTGAATCAAAATTTTTTTCAAAATTCTCACTTGTGCTAAATGCATCATTTATTTTTACGATTGTGTCCGGATTTAAGGGCATGACACATGACCCACTCGCATCATAATTTACAGTATCGTAAGGGAAAAATTCTTCTAAAGGTACTCCGTAATTTTTAATATATCCTAAGCTTGTTAGTATATACCCACCACTTTCACAACTTCCGGTTTGGCAGAGTATTCGTTGCTCGGATAGATCCAAATCCAGAACAGATACAGCATAAAGATTGGCAAGAGCTTCTACAGTTCCAATTGTGCTAAATGCAAAACAACTTCCACAGTCCATTTGGTCTTTTACGGAAGTTAGCCAACCCGTTCCTAAAATGTCACCATCCCAATACGGCGACTGTGGATCATTCGCCCCATGCCTGTCGCGCCAGTCGAAATGCCAGACCATATCCGGATCGACCTTTGGGTAATTCCGGTGGCCGAGAAATTCGAAAATTCCGCCAGCGTAATAGTCGTAACCCAGTAAATTATACCCCTCGCCGAACATGGCTGATTTTGATTCGTAATAAGATGCCACAATGGAATTGTCGCCCGATGTCCAGTTCATATCAAAATCGGCAACCCGTTGGTTCATCGACTCTATCTTATCTGCATCCAGCTCCCTTTTCGCTGTATACCGGGCAGTTTCCGCGTTTTCCTTTGCTTCCGTTTCGTACGAAAAGCTTTTCAAATCCAATGTTGCGTCGATTATCTGAATAATTACGGAAGCAGGATTGATCATATCGAGGGCGCACGTTTCATCACAATGATCCTGAACGGTAAAATCGATTTCAGGGCAAATTAACGGGTATGCCTCCAGTACCATGTACCGAAATCCGTTCTCATCTTCCAGGATCACCCTGACCAGGCTTGTGTCACTGCTTAACTCAACATCTCCTTCTATAAGCAGTTCACTGATCAGTTCGAGGTTTTCGAAAGGAAAAATTTCAGCATCTGTGGTAAATGTGCTGTCAATTTGAATGGTTTGCGATTTCATCGGCGCAACGATCAGGAAACTAAGCGCCAGAAAAGAGAATCGCTAAGATTCCATAGGGGGGGCGAATATTTTCATAATCAATGGATTAGAGGTCAATAATTTTTAGTAGGTAAAGAAGGAGTAAATATAGGAAAGATTGATATAAAAAGCAATCTCAGGACTAAAGTTTTGAGACTCCATCTCAACATGACGAGATGGAGTCTCGAAGAGGCTGTCTCAAAAGGCCTTTTATTAACCGCGAAGGCGCACAAAGTACATCACGAAGGAACACTAAGTGGTTGAATATCAGTTAGCATACCTTTGTGCGCCTTTGTGAATTCCTTGGTGTCCTTTGTGGTTAAATCCTTTTGAGACATCCTCTTCAGAAAAACTCACCTCGAAAATATTTAATTTCGGCAGGATAACACCGCTGAATATGGAACTTTATCTTTGCAAATGAATCTTTGCTTATACAACATTCGGTTCTGAGAATCGACAAGCCATCAATTTTCAGATCAGTACCGCGACACAACAAACAATTACTTACAATTATCATTTATTCCAATGAAAACCCGTTTTACAGCTCTGTTATTTGTGGCTTTTGCCGGGAACCTTTTTTCCCAGCAAGACCTCATCGGCTTCGTCAATCCGCTTATCGGCACCCAGCGCATGGGCCACACCTTTCCCGGCGCCACCGTGCCGTTCGGCATGGTCCAGCTCAGCCCCGATACCGATACGGTCAGCTATGAAAAGGATGGCAAATACAACGGCGAGGTCTATGCCTATTGCAGTGGCTACCAGTACGACGATCCCACCATCGTCGGCTTCAGCCATACCCACTTCAGCGGCACCGGCCATTCCGACCTGGGCGACTTCCTGGTGATGCCATCATCCGGTAAGGCCCGGCTCAACCCGGGTACGGCCAGCCACCCCGAAAGCGGCTACCGGTCGGCCTATGCGCACGCCAACGAAATGGCGCAGCCGGCTTACTACAAGGTGCGGCTCGACGACGACGGCATTCTTGCAGAACTGACGGCTACGGAACGGGTGGGTTTCCATCGCTATACCTTTTCAAAAAACGATACCGCCAACATTATCCTCGATCTGATCCACGGCATTTACAATTACGAGGATAAAAATGTCTGGACCTTTATCCGGGTGGAAAACGACACCCTCGTCACGGGTTACCGGCAAACCAGCGGATGGGCCAGGACCCGGACAGTCTATTTTGCCATGGCCTTCGATAATCCGGTCGTCGAATACGGGCACAGAAAATACGACAATGCCGTTTACCGCGGGTTTTACAGGAAATTCGACGAAACGAAGAACTTCCCGGAGATGGCCGGGGAGAAGATCAGGGCGTATTTCAGATTTCTTTTGCACGAAGGCGAAAGTTTACGGGTGAAATTCGCCCTATCCTCCACATCCACCGAAGGTGCATTAAAAAACCTGCAGACGGAGATACCTCACTGGGATTTTGATAGGATAGTCAATGAAAGCCAGGCGAAATGGAATAAAGAACTCGGCAAGGTCGCTGTCGAAATGATGACCCCGGCCGACATGACCACCTTCTACACGGCTCTCTATCATACCTTCCTTAGCCCGACAATCTACATGGACGTCGATGGTGCCTACCGCGGTCTCGACCAGAATAACCACGTCGCCGACGGGTTCACGAATTACACGACCTTTTCGCTCTGGGACACCTACCGCGCGCTGCACCCGCTGTTCAACCTGGTGCAGCCTTCCCGCAACAGCGATATGATCCGCTCCATGCTGGCCCATTACGACCAGAGCGTCCACCCGATGCTCCCGGTGTGGTCGCACCACGCCAACGAAAACTGGTGCATGATCGGTTATCACGCCGTTTCGGTCATCGCCGATGCCGCGGTCAAGAATGTGGGGAATTTCGACCGTTTGCACGCCCTCGAAGCTTGTGTAAAAACAGCCGGGTATGATCTCTTTGACGGTATAAAATATTATGAGACATTGGGTTATGTTCCGGAAGATAAAAACTCATCCTCCGTATCAAAAACACTGGAATACGCTTACGACGACTGGACCATAGCCCAACTGGCAAGGATTACAGGCAATGCGGAGGTGGAAAAGCAGTTCGCTGAACGGTCGCTGAATTTCAGGAAGGTGTACGATAAAGAGATAGGTTTTATGCGCCCCAGGCTGGCATCAGGCGAATGGAAAACGCCGTTCGACCCGCTGAACACCCACGGCCAGGGGTTCATCGAGGGAAATGCCTGGAATTACAGCCTTTACGTGCCCCACCGGATACCCGATATGATAACCATGATGGGCGGCCCGGAACGTTTCACCGCCCGCCTCGATTCGCTGTTCATCATGCACTTGCCGGATGAGAACTTCAAGGATACCGAAGACATCACGCGCGACGGGATCATCGGCTGCTATGTCCATGGCAACGAGCCCGGCCATCACATCCCGTATCTCTACAACCGGGCCGGGAAACCCTGGAAGACGCAGGAAAAAGTCAGGATGATCATGCGGGAGATGTATGGCGATACGCCTGACGGGCTTTGCGGCAACGACGACTGCGGCCAGATGTCGGCCTGGTATGTCTTCAGCGCCCTCGGCTTTTACCCCGTATGCCCCGGCAGCGATATGTATGCCATCGGCAGCCCGCTGGTAGTATCCGCCAAAATTACCCTCGAAAATGGTCGGAAGGTCGGAATTTCAGTTGAGAATCAATCCGAAGAAAACATATTCATTCGAAAAATAATTCTTAACGGAGATGAATATGATAAAAATTATTTTTCGCATTCAAACCTTGTAAACGGGGCTGAAATTACTTTTGTGATGGGAGCTCGTCCTGAAAAGTCATGGGGGAAGATCTCACCGGAAGATGAATAAATAATTCGGAATCAAATTATTTTTACGATGAAAGGTCTGACAACCATCGGGATGCTTATCCTGTCGAATGCATTTATGACCATGGCCTGGTACGGCCACCTGAAGTTCAACGGGGCGAAAGCGGGCGGCACGGGCCTGTTCATCATCATCCTGACCAGCTGGGGCATTGCCTTCTTTGAATACTGTTTCCAGGTGCCGGCCAACCGGATCGGCTACCAGGGATTCGGCGGCCCGTTCACGCTGGTACAGCTAAAAGTCATCCAGGAGGTGATCACGCTTGTCGTTTTTATGGTTTTTACCCTGCTGATCTTTAAAAATGAAACGATCAAAATGAACCACCTGATCGGATTCGTGTTTCTCGTGCTCGCCGTCTATTTTATTTTTAAAAAATAACGTCATTATATTCTTATTTTTGTTAACCGAGGAATTCATCCGATGAGCCAGAAATACCGTGTGATCGTTGCCGCAACCGGCGTTCTCCTTGGCCTTTTCATGGCCTGGTATTTCTTTAATATCCTCGTGTACATCATCACCGCCGGGGTGATCTCACTGACCGGACAGCCGCTGGTCGAAGCCTTGTCGAGGATCAGGATCGGGCGCTATTCCATGCCCAAATCCATCGCCGCCCTCATCACGATCGTCGTCCTCATCGGTTTCCTGACCGGGCTGGTCTTCCTCTTCGTCCCCGCGATCTCCCGCCAGGCCCACATCATCTCCATGATCAACGTGGACGAAGTAGTGAAATACTTTGCCGATGTGATAGACAAGATGCAGCGGCTGTTGCTCTCCTACGACCTCATCGGCACCGACCAGACCCTGCAGAGCCTGCTCGACCAGCAGATCCGGTCGGTAATCAAAGTGACCGACATCAGCAACATCATCGAAAAGCTCGTCGGCGCTACAACCCAGGTGTTCATCGGGATCTTTTCCGTACTCTTCCTTGCATTCTTTTTCCTGCGCGACCGGCAGCTTCTCCGCAACGGGATACTGCTCTTCACACCGGATAAATTCCAGGAGGAGGTGAAGAATATTTTACACAAGACCAAGACCATGCTGTCGCGGTATTTTATCGGGCTGGTATCGGAGTTGCTGATCATGATGATCCTGATCTCCATAGGATTATCTTTATTCGGGATAAAAAATGCCGTATTCATCGGTTTTATCGGAGGGTTGATGAACGTGATCCCTTACCTGGGGCCGATCATCGGGGCCACTATCGGGGCCATCCTTGGCATTTCGGCAGATTTGAGCCTGGGAATGTATGATAATGCCCTGAATACCGCCCTGATCGTGGTGGCCGTCTTTTCCGTCGCCAACCTGATCGATAACTGGGTATTGCAACCGGTGATCTACTCGCGGAGCGTCAACGCCCATCCGATCGAAATATTCATTGTGATCCTGATGGCGGGAAGCCTCGCCGGCATTCCCGGGATGATCCTCGCCGTGCCGGGCTATACCGTTCTGAGGATCGTGGCAAAGGAGTTCCTGAGCGGATTTAAACTGATTGATAAATTAACCGAAAATATTTGAGCGATGAAAAAAGGGGTATCTAACTTTTTGCTCGGTTTCCTGGCCGGCGCCGCTGCCGGCGCTCTTGCCGGCATCCTCCTGGCGCCCGACAAAGGCAGCGAAACCCGTAAGAACCTGAAGAAGAAGGTCAAAGACCTTTCCGACGAATACAACCTCGGCCTGAGCGATCTGATGGACGACATGGAGCCGGAGAAGGCGAAGGCAGGGAAAAGGCAAAAGGGAAAAGTGAATAGTGAATAGTGACTAACGACCTACGCCTAATGACCAACGACCCAAAATCCCCCGGGCTGACTGAACTGGTGCTCGATCTGATGGAGCAACTGAAGTCTTATGTTAACATGCGGATCGATTACGTCAAGCTGCAGGTAGCCGATTACCTGATCCGCTTCTTTTCGAGCCTGACGTTGTTTATCATCCTCTTCTGGATCGTCTTTTTCGCCGTTTTCTTCGGTTCGTTTGCCTTTGCCTATTGGTTCGGGGAGAAAACCGGCATGTGGTCGGTCGGGTTTCTTATCGTCGCCGGTTTTTATATTCTCCTGGCCGTACTGGTTTATGTTTTTAGAAGGGTATTGATTATCAGGCCTTTTACCCGGCTTATTCTGGAACAGCTTGAGTTGAATAAATTCATTGAAAAGGAAAATGGAAAAGAAGAACGAGTACCGTGATATCGAACGCCTGAAAGCTTTTCAACTCGGCCGGATCAGGCAGCAGGAACAGGCGATCAAACTGAGCTTTAAAGAGGTGCGCGACAATATCACCGGCGAAGCGCTGAAAGAGAAGCTGAAGGAGAACCTGTTTTCCGGCCCGGGACTGGCATTCAAGCTGGGCTATATCACCGTAACGCTGCTGCAGGAACGGTTTTCCAAAACGAAGAAGAAATAGTCGTCCGGTCTTGGTTTCCCGTTTTTCAGATACATTCTCGCTCCTTTCCCGGATCACGCCGCGGAGGATGGTCAACCTGCTTCTGTTGTATTTTTCCTATTATGCCGCCCGGACGACCGGGAAAGTCCGTCATCGCGGCAAACCGTTTACCGTTTCCATTGAACCGACCACCTCTTGCAATCTCCGCTGCCCCGAATGCCCGTCGGGCCTGCGGCAGTTTACACGTCCGACGGGCGCCCTGAGCCTGGAGCTGTACCGCGATATTATCGATCAGCTCTCTCCCGGACTTTTTTACCTGATCCTCTATTTCCAGGGGGAACCTTTTCTGAATCCGTTGTTTTTCAAGATGGTAGAATATGCCCGCAGGAAGCGGATTTACACAGCCACTTCCACCAATGCGCACTTTCTGAACGACAATTTTGCCCGGAAAACGGTCGAATCGGGCCTCGACCGGATCATCATCTCGCTCGACGGGCTAGACCAGGAGAGCTATGAAAAGTACAGGACAGGAGGGAGCGTGGAGAAAGTTTTCGAAGGGACGCGCAACCTGGTGCGCTGGAAAAAAGAGCTCAAATCCCGCACGCCGTATATCATCCTGCAGTTCATTGTTTTCAGCACCAACGAGCACCAGGTCGGCGAACTGAAGAAAGTCGCCAGGGAACTTGGAGTCGACAAGCTGGAGTTGAAAACCGCGCAGGTTTATAATTATGAAGATGGCAACGACCTGATCCCTTCCAATCCGGATTATGCGCGGTATAAAAAAGAAAATGGGAAATTTAAGATCGATAATCCGCTGAATAACCATTGCCTGCGCATGTGGCGCGGCTGCGTAATCACCTGGGACGGGCTGGTTGTGCCCTGCTGCTTCGACAAAGACGGCAGTCACCGCATGGGAGACCTGAAGATCAATAGCTTTGATGAAATCTGGAGAGGAAAGGCGTATGATGATTTTCGAAGGAAATTATTCACCGCCCGAAGTGAGATTGATATCTGTAAGAATTGTACTGAGAAATGAGTTCCTTTTTGAAGTAAAAGATGCCTTAAAATTCTGAGCAGCCCCTTTTTATTGGTAGTAGGGCTTTTTAAAAAGTACAAATATTCTTTTTATATTGGTAGTCCAACGAATAAAACCGTTGGTTCTTATGGTTTTACGAAAGTGGGAACCGACGGCTTTAGTCGTCGGAAGGAAAACCCATCAGGAACCGACGGCTTCAGTCGTCGGAAGGAAAACCCATCAGGAACCGACGGCTTTAGTCGTCGGAAGGAAAACCCATCAGGAACCGACGGCTTCAGTCGTCGGAGCACGAACTTTCTGGTTCTATATCAAACAGTCATAATGTCCTTCTCCTTCTGAACAACGATCTTATCCACCAGGTCGATGAATCTGGTCGTCAGTTTCTGGATCTCTTCCTGCAGTTTTTTCACCTCGTCTTCCGGCACGCCTTCTTTCTCAAGGTCTTTCGCCATGTCGTTCGAAGAGCGGCGGATGTTGCGTACGCTGATCCTGGCGTTCTCGGCTTCGGTTTTGGCCTTTTTGACCAGGTCGCGCCGGCGTTCTTCGGTCAGTGGCGGGACGATGATGCGCAGCACTTCGCCCTCATTCTTCGGATTCAGGCCGATGTTTGCCGCCATTATCGCTTTGTCGATATCATGGATGATGCTCTTGTCCCATGGCTGGATGATGATCTGGCGGGCGTCGGGCGTGGTGATGTTAGCCGTCTGCTCGATCGGTGTTGGTGTTCCGTAATAATTGATCCTTATCCCTTCCAGCATCTGGGGCGTAGCTTTGCCGGTCCGCAGTTTGTGAAGCTCTTTTTCCAGGAACTGGACCGATTTGTTCATCTGGTCTTCGGTTTCCTGCAATAGTAATTCAGATTCATCCGTCATGATTATCGATATTAATTTTTTACAAAAATATTATTTCTCCGGGAAAATGCCAATGACCGTTTCACACGCCCTGACTTTCTGCCCGATTTTCACCCGGATATCGGTACCGACCGGCAGGATCAGGTCGACACGGGAGCCGAAACGGATAATGCCCGCTTCTTCGCCCTGGAAAACGTAACTGCCCTTTTTTGCATTGGTGAACACGCGCCGGGCCACCAGCCCCGCGATTTGGGTCATCATCACCTCGTGCCCGTGCTCGCCGCGGATCACCACCGACATCCGCTCGTTCTCCAGGCTGGCTTTAGGTCGATAGGCCGGGATATGCGAACCGCGGTGGTATTTCGTATGCACGATCTCCCCGCTGATCGGGTACCAGTTGACGTGAACGTTCAGCGGCGACATAAACACCGATACCTGGATCCGGCGGTCGTGAAAAAAGACCGTTTCGTCGATCTCCTCGATGACCACCACGTGCCCGTCGGCGCTGCTGATGATGTTTTCGTGCTTTTCATCCACCGTGCGGCTGGGCAACCGGAAGAACCTTATACACAGGAAGTAAAAGACGATCCCGATGCCGTAAAGGATGTTATGAATGCAGGTCTGGACCGGAAAAGCAAGGTTTATCATCCAGACCAGCGCCAGGAGTATGGCGAGAGTCACCAGCAGGGGCAGAAATCCTTTGCGGTGCAGTCTCATAGGTTCAGCAGGATCAGGTAACAGAAAAATGCCGGAGCGGCAAACAGGATCGAGTCAAACCGGTCGAGCACCCCGCCGTGCCCCGGGAAAAAGGTGCCTGAGTCTTTGACATGGCAGTTGCGTTTGAGCAGCGATTCGGAAAGATCGCCCAGTGTCCCCGTCACCATGATGATCAGCCCTCCGGCTATCCATTCCGCCGGCGTCAGCACGGGGAAAAATACCGACATCACCATCGCGGCAACCAGTCCGAATATGGCTCCTCCTCCTGTCCCTTCCCAGGTTTTTTTCGGCGAAATCTTTTCGAACAATTTGTGTTTACCCAGCCAGATCCCGGTCAAATAAGCAAAAGTGTCGTAACTCCAGGAGATGATGAAGAATCCGAACAGGAGATGCCAGTGGGGCTGGTCTTCCGTTACCAGCGGGCTCATCAGCAGGAACAGCGTAGCCATCGGGATGGCAATAAAACCGACAGGCAGAAGGGTAAAGGTTAAATTTTGGAGGCTGTTGGGTTTGTTCCGGAATAATTCGGCTGCAAAGAACAGCATGACCAGGGTAGGAAGGATGACGAGGAATTTGGGCGATATCCATCCGAGGGAAGCCAGGGAGGGGAGAAGGAAGACGATGCTGCCGGCGGCCAGCCCGTTGTATCGTTGCGGAAAGACATCGCCTGAACTCACGATCCGGAAATACTCCAGCATGCCGGCTATCATCAGGATATAAGCCACAGCCATGAATGCAGCCGGGTGCCAGACCATCGAACCAATGATGGCGGCGACAAAAAAAACTCCGGTGATTGTCCTGGTGACGAGGTTTTTCACGAAGCCGGCAATTTACAGGGATATGAATGATGATCCGGGCGCAAGGGTTATAATCTGGTTTAAATGGTTGTCGGTAAATATATTACAATCTGTCTTCCAGGAAGAATACGTACAGTTCTTTCGGGCCGTGCGCCCCCATAACAAGGGTTTTCTCGATATCTGCCGTACGGCTGGGCCCGGTGATCAGGGTGACCATCGACGGCATCTGCCGGTCGTATTTTTTACGCAGGTTGGCCAGCGCGTCTTTGATATCACCTACCAGTTGCGAAGCATGGGCAAGTACGATATGCACATCGGGATAGACAAATACGCGGCGTCCGGCCATTTGCCCGGTCGACACCAGCACGCTTCCCAGCCGTGCGATCAGCGATTCGCAGCGGGTCATTGCCACCCGGGTTTCGGTCAGCTTATCGGGTTCGAAAACGCAAGGGATCTGGCTTTTGCGGAGCAGCTCCACAATGGCGGGTTCCGGTGCGAAGATGCTGTCCCAGTGCCGGTCATTAAACAAAAACCTCAGCCCTTCGATCACCTCTTCATCCTTTTCGCAGTAGATGAACAGTCCGCCAGCCGCCGTCAGTTCCTGGGCGAAGTTCACGTCGGGCGATTCCTCGACGGTAGCGAAGATCGGCCGGTCGAGGTCGATTCTCGGGAACGGCGGGTCGGTCTTGGATATCAGCGCTTCCCTGACGTTTTTCAACACCTTTTCTTTCGACGTGCTCTCTTCCATGGTGATGCAAAGATAAAAAAGATTGGAAGAGAAACGAAGCATTTCACGATTGGACGATTTGGCGATTGGACGATTTGGCGATTGGACGATTTGGCGATTTGGCGAATTAACGATTTGGCGATTTGGCGAATTAACGATTTGGCGATTTGGCGATTTAACGATTTGGGATAGTTTGAAAAAATCTGTCGGTGAAAGAGGGGTTTTCTTCCGACGGGTAAATCCGTCGGTTAATAGGTTAACGGTTTTCGCCGTAGGCGATAAAATACTGTAGCAGGATCAATAGCAAAAAGAAATATTTCCCCGTAGGTTAACGGTTTTCGCCGTAGGCGATAAAATACTGTAGCAGGATCAATAACAAAAAGAAATATTTCCCCGTAGGGGATATAATTTTAATACAGCCTTAGCACTACCTGATAAAATCGAATATCGTCTGTTCGTCTGATCGTGCTTTCGCCTGTTGAAAAGATCGTCTATCTCGAAACAACCATTTTGGCGCTTCCGACGATGGTATTATCATCTTTAAGAACGACCAGATACAACCCCGGCACAAAATCTTCGACAGTAAACTTAATTTCATGGTCGGTATCCGGGACATCTATTTTCCGGATTTCCCTCCCAAAAACATCGTAAACAGATAAATATAAACCCCTCCCCGAATTTAAAATTGAGAATTTAAAATTCAAAATTTCCTGGCAGGGATTCGGCCACATCTCCAATCCTCTCCCCGTCACCTTGTCACCTTGTCTCCTTGTCTCCCCGTCTCCTTGTCTCCCCGTCTCCTTGTCTCCCCGTCTCCTTGTCTCCCCGTCTCTCTCTCTCTCTACGGGGATAACTTATTTGAGCACGCCATTCCATTTGGATTGATTGATTGGTTAATGAATGAATGAATGAACCGGATTGAACAACTATGGTTCAATCAGATAAGAAATTCAAGGGCGTTTGATAACTTTTTGGTTTGAGACTCCATCTGGTTGGCGTGAGATGGAGTCTCAAAGAATTACCCGATTCGGCATTGTAACAGGGTTTCCAACCTTTTTTATTCACGCAATCGAATGATATTTAAGGACTTAATATGGGGAATAATTTTCCGAATATTTATCCAAAAACTATATCCAAGAAGATCAACGTTTTTCAATTTATTCAAAGATCCCAAATTTCAGGGTTGGAAACCCTGTTTCTGTGTGACGTCCCTGCCTGCCATACTGTTCTCCCTGGCGGGAGAGGTTACCTATATCATTACACCTTACTGCCTACTGCCTACTGCATACTGTCAACTGTCCAACTGCCCAACTGATCCTGGCTTCCGCCCCCTTTTCTTCGGTTTCGCCTCTTCAACCACAGCAGGCGCCTCAACATGCCCGTTGCCATTGGGATCGGCCAGCACCACTTCGTGGCCGACATGCTTGATCTTCTTGCCGAAAATGGTCTCGAGATCCTCGGTGAAAATGACCTCTTTTTCCAGTAAAATACTGGCCAGGGCCTCCAGTTTGTCTTTATGGGTTCTGAGAATTTCAACCGCACGTTTGTACGCCTGGTCAATAAGCTTGCCGATCTCCTGGTCGATGATCTCGGCCGTTTTCTCGCTGTAGGGCTTGTTGAACATGTATTCCTGCTGCCCCGTTGAATCGTAGTAACTGATGTTGCCGAGCTTCTCGTTCAAGCCGAAGAAAACAACCATGTTGTACGCCTGCTTGGTCACCCGCTCCAGGTCGTTCAGGGCGCCGGTCGACACTTTGCCGAAAATGATCTCTTCAGCGGCCCGTCCGCCCAGCGTGGCGGTCATCTCGTCGAACATCTGGTCGAAGGTGGTGATCTGCCGCTCTTCCGGCAGGTACCAGGCGGCTCCGAGCGCTTTCCCGCGCGGCACAATGGTCACCTTCACCAGCGGATGGGCATGGGGGAGGAGCCAGCTTACGGCAGCATGGCCTGACTCGTGGAACGCAATCACCCGCTTCTCTTCCTGCGAAATGATCTTGCTTCTCCGCTCCAGCCCGCCGATGATCCGGTCGACGGCGTCGATAAAATCCTGCTTCTCGATGATCTTTTTGTTGTTACGGGCAGCGATCAGCGCTGCTTCGTTGGCCACGTTGGCTATGTCGGCTCCCGAAAACCCGGGCGTTTGCCTTGCCAGCCATTCCAGGTCAACACTGGTCTTGTCGAATTTCAGGTTCTTGGTATGAACCGCAAAAATAGCGCGGCGCTCGTCCAGGTCAGGCAGCTCCACGTTGATCTGGCGGTCGAAACGGCCGGCACGCAGCAACGCCCGGTCAAGGATGTCGGCCCGGTTGGTCGCCGCCATGATGATCACACCGCTGTTGGTGCTGAAGCCGTCCATCTCGGTGAGCAACTGGTTCAGCGTGCTCTCCCGCTCGTCGTTGGCGCCGGTGATCTGGTTCTTGCCCCGGGCGCGCCCGATGGCGTCAATTTCATCGATAAAAACGATACACGGCGCTTTCTCCTTGGCCTGCTTGAACAGGTCGCGGACACGCGATGCGCCAACCCCGACAAACATCTCCACGAAATCGGAACCCGAAAGGGAGAAGAAGGGGACCTGTGCTTCGCCGGCTACGGCTTTGGCCAGCAATGTCTTGCCCGTCCCCGGAGGGCCCACCAGCAATACGCCTTTGGGGATTTTGCCGCCCAGTTCGGTGTATTTTGAGGGGTTCTTGAGGAAGTCCACCACCTCTTTCACCTCCAGCTTGGCCTCCTCCAGACCCGCCACATCGTTGAAATTGATCGAGACGCTGGTGGTCTTGTCGAACAACTGCGCTTTCGATTTGCCGATGTTGAAGATCTGTCCTCCCGGCCCGCCGGCATTGCGGCTCATCATCCGCATGATCACCAGCCAGATGATGATAAGAATAGCAATTGGCACGATCCAGCTCAGCACTTCGCCTGTCCAGTTGCGCCTGACGTCGTTCTCGATGTAGATCGGATCGGCAATGCCTTCCTGCGCCTCGGCAACCATTCTTTCAAAACTTTCAGGGGAGGTGATATTATAGGTATAGTGCGGCCCTTTGGCGGCAACGGTCTCTTTGATCTCCTTGTATTTCGGATCGTCCAGCTTTTCGTTTTTGAGATAAAATTCGGCCGCCTCCTTGTTGACCAGCACAATACGCTCAATGTCGCCGGTGGCCAGCATCTCCTTGACTTCACCCCAGGTAGCCTTTTTGGCTGTGCCCGTATCCCAGTTCACCAGGTAGGTCAGCAACAGTATAAATACCAGCCCGATCCACCAGTAACCGAAATATTTCGATTTGTTGTTTCCTTTAGGTTGTTGTGCTCCCCCTTTATCCTGCTTGTTTAAATTCTCCTCTGCCATTCTGTCTTAATATTTGAATTATTCTTTATAATCGTGCCTTGTAATCGGTGCGTCCGCCCACAGTTTCTCCAGTTGATAGAACTCACGCCGGTCTTCCCGGAAGATATGTACGACAACGTCGACGTAATCCAGCAAAATCCATTCCGCATTTTCAAAACCTTCCTTGTGCCACGGTTTCGCCTTCAGCCCTTTGACGGTTTTGGCGATAACCGAATCGGCAATCGCTTCCAGTTGCGGTTTGGAATTGCCGTGACAGATCACAAAATAATTGGTCACGGCACTGTCGATGTCCTGTAAATCGAGGATCACGATCTTTTTCGCTTTCGTGTCCTCCATCCCCTGTATAATGAGTTCTGTCAACTGTTCTGATTCGTATAGTTCCGGAGTCATGGTCTGGTATTTGTCGGCAAAATTAAGCTTTTTTGCATTCTATCGGTTTGATCCACTTATCGTTTAGGTTATTTGAAAAATGAATCATATCTTCCGGCTTATTAACGTAATTTTGTGAAAATTGTTTAATGATGGGTACAATCGGAAATGAGATCATCAGGCTTCACGAGGTCGATTCGACGAATCGCTACCTGATGGATTGGATCAACAGGGAGAATGTATCGGAAGGCACGGTGGTGATCACCGATTTCCAGACAGCCGGCAGGGGTACCGATGGCGCCCGCTGGGAAAGCGAACAATCAAAGAATCTCACCTTCAGCCTGCTCCTGAAGCCGGTTTTCCTGGCCCCGGAAGCACAATTCTACCTGAATAAGGTCATTTCACTTGGACTGGCAGATGCCGTGAATGAACTTTTGCCGGGCCGCACCGATATCCGGGTCAAATGGCCGAACGATCTCTATATCGGCGACCGGAAAGTGGCCGGAACGCTGATCCAGAACGGGGTAAAGGGCTCTCGGTTTGAGTTTTCCATCCTTGGGATCGGGTTGAATGTCAACCAGTCCCGGTTTACCGACGATGCAGCCAATCCTGTCTCGCTCAACCAGGTGTCGGGTAAAATCTTCGACCTGGCCGAAGTCCTGGAATTGGTCCTGAAGAAGATCGAAGGACGGTACGAATGCCTTAAAAAGGGCGATAAAACATGTGTGGATGCCGATTACCTGAAGGTTTTGTACAGATTCAACGAGATGGCAAGGTTCATTGTTAAAGAAAAGCCCGTCGAAGCCCGGATAACAGGCGTAAATCGTTACGGGCAGCTCATCCTGGAAATTCCAGGCAGTAAAATCCTCGAATGCGACCTGAAAGAGGTGAAATTCGAAATTTGAAAATTTGAAAATTTGAAAATTTGGAACCTGGAACCTGGAACCTGGAACCTGGAACTAGGAACCCCGCATCTCCGCCTCCAGCCTTTCCGCCATCATCTTCACCAGGTTCTGAAGGGGTGAACTGACCATCATTTGCAGCATCGGGCTGAGTTCGGCCGCGATCTCTATCCGGGCTACAGCCCTGTTTTCGCCGGCATCTTCGGAGATGCCCCTGATCTCCAGGCCGATAGGACTGTCGCCGGCGGAAATGATCTTCACCAGCCGGTCAGGCTCTGTCTCCCCGCGTTGCAAGTCAAGATGCGCCATCCCTTTGATATCGAACGAACATTTATCCGTATCCGACTGCCAGTTGATGATCTGTTCGGGCATAAGCTTGCGCAGGTTGTTGAGGTCATAAAAAAAGAGGTAAACCTCGCCGGCCGTTACCGGGAGGGTGGCCTGCTGGCTTTGAAAGGTTACTTTCCCCATTTTTCAGGATTTTCCCGCCATTTCACCAGCGACTGCAGGTCGTCGTCGGTGATGTAATTGCTGTCGAGGGCTTCGTTGATAAGGGTGTTATAATCCGACAGGGTCACAAGCCTGCATTTGGCGTCGGCAAAGTTCTTCCTGGCCGGTTCGAGGTTATAGCTGAAAATGGCGACCATCCCTTTGACGATGAATCCGGCCTCGGTGAGCGCCTGCACGGCAGTCAGGCTGCTGCTGCCGGTCGATACAAGGTCCTCGATGACCACGATCGATTTCCCCGGCTCGATCTTCCCCTCGATCTTGTTCTCCATTCCGTGCGATTTCTTCTCCGACCTGACATACACCAGCGGAATGCCGAATTCCTGGGCCACCAGGGCGCCCTGGGCTATCCCGCCTGTAGCCACTGCACCGATATACTCCACCACGCCGAATTCTTCACGGATTATATGAACGAACTGCTGGCGGATGTAAGTACGGATAGCATGAAACGACAGGGTTATACGGTTATCGCAGTAAATCGGTGATTTGATCCCGGAAGCCCATGTAAAGGGCTCTGTAGGGTTAAGTTTGACAGCCTTGATCTGCAGAAGTGACTTGGCGGTCGTTCTGGCAATTTCTTCGTTATAAATCATAAGGCAAAAGTAAAAAGTAAATCATTAACGGGTTAATTTGTTCATAACTTCACCGGCTTGCGGTTTAGTATTCATCACCCTAAATTAATATATCTTTGTTTAAAAATCAAGGTATGGAAAGAATTGCCGTATTCCCCGGTTCTTTCGACCCGATCACCAAAGGTCATGAATCCATTATCAGGCGGGCTATGCCACTGTTCGATAAAATCATCGTGGCCATAGGAGAGAATGCGGAGAAGAAAAGCTTCTTCTCCCTTGAACAACGAATGGATTGGATAAAACAGGTCTTTGTGAATGAACCGGCCATCGAGGTTAAGTCTTATAAAGGCCTTACTGTCGATTTTTGCATCGCCAGTAAAGCAAAGTTTCTCCTGCGCGGATTGCGTACCTCCGCCGATTTTGAATTCGAACGCAGCATCGGCCAGATCAATAAAAACCTGAATGCCGACGTTGAAACTGTTTTCCTGCTGACCATGCCCGAACATACGGCCCTGAACTCTTCCATAGTCAGAGACATTCTCAGGAACGGCGGCGATCCTTCACAGTTCGTTCCGGAGGCGGTAAAATTCAAATAACAGGCCTTGTCTTTCGTTAGTATAGAAATTGGGTATGAAAAAATCAATCTTGCTCTGTATATTTCTATTAACCTTTGCCATTAATGGCTTTAGTGACTTGACCACCATTTCCGGGACCCTTAAAAACGGGAGTGGTTATACCGTAAGGTTGATGACATATAACGACCAGTTGTCGTATATCAGGAAAACGCTTGCAAGCACTGTGGCCGGTGAGGATGAGAGGTTTTCCTTAAGTGTCGATATATCTGCTGTGACCTATTGCTGGATCGATATCGAATTTCAACAAGCCGAATTGTTTATTCAGCCCGGTCAATCGTACGAAGTGGAGATCGATCTGGCCGGTGATCCGCTGTCGATGTCTTATTACAATCGTCGTACCCTCGATAATCGTATCATCCGCGACGATTCGATGCAGTTAAATAATTCCATTCAGGATTTCAACGAGATATACAACGATTTCCTACTGAATATATCGGATAACATTCGACAGCAGAATTCCAGGGTGGCTTATGAAACCTTCATGACTGCGGTGGAACTGAGATTCCAGGGTATAAGCAGCGAGTATTTCGATAATTATATCCGCTACAAATCGGCCTCCATGCAATTATTTATGCGGATAAAAAGCAGGGAAAAGATCGGGACCGAATTCCTGGCCGATCGTCCGGTTCTTTTTAACCATCTCGAATATATGGATTTCTTTCATCTCTATTTTGATAAATATTTTGTGACCAATGGCAAATATTTCAATTATAGCAAGACCTACGATATGATCAACGGGAAAGCGCCGCTGGCGGAGATACTGGATTCGCTTGCGGTTGATCCGGCTTTAAAACAGCGGCCTGCCATGGAGTTGTTGCTGTTGTGCGGATTGAAGGGGCTCTATTCGATGCCCGAATTCAGTAAAGACCGGATAACCGCACTGGTAAAAGAGCTGACAATTGCCGGCTCCCAGCCCGGGATCAGGGAACTTGCGGCTAATTTGCTCGTCCGTTTTAAAAGACTCAAGCCCGGTTCACCTGCGCCCGGTTTTGCCCTGGAAACCATCGCCGGCGGTCAGAAATATTCCTTGCCCGAATTTACCGGGAAAAAACTTTACCTGGCATTCTTCGAGTCGGATAACCCGGCCAGCCAGTCGGAACTGGGCCAGATTTCAGAGATATATGATGAATTTAAGAATGATGTGTCATTTGTGGCTGTTTCTGTGGATAAGAATCGGGACCGATTGATGGAATATATTGACAAAGCAGATGCTCCATGGCTTTTCCTGCATTACGGCGGCGACCTTGACCTGCTGGAAAATTATGATGCGGTGGCATTCCCCTGCTTTATCCTGATCGGGGCCGACGGTAAGATCATCCGTTGCCCGGCGCCCAGTCCCAGCGAAAACATCCGAAAGTTGTTCGACTGATTCGGTCCGATTGGAGTTTGATTCGTAAATTGCCTTAACTTTGTACTGTAATACAGGTTCTTCCTGCCATTATGTCATCAACATGTTATCCTATAGTAAGGAACAATTATTGAGCCTTCAGGCCAAATTTTATTGAATATGAATTTATTAAAGGCATTATTCGGCGATAAGTCGACCCGCGATATTAAAGAGATCAATCCGATTCTTGGTAAAATAAAATCAGCTTATGAAGAGATTTCCCGGTTAAGCAACGACGGGCTCAGGGAGAAAACGCTCGATTTCCGGAGGAAGATTGCAGAAGCCATCCGTGAAGAGGAAAAGAAGATCGAAGAGTTGAAGGCTGCCATCGAATTGGAAGAGGATATCATGGAGCGTGAAAAGATGTGGGAGCAGATCGATAAGCATGAAAAGGAGAGTTACCGGATCACGCAGGAGGTTCTGAATGAAATCCTGCCTGAAGCCTTCAGCGTGATGAAGGAAACTGCAAAGCGATTCAAGGAAAACAAGGAAGTGATCGTTACAGCAACGGAATATGACAGGGAACTGGCGGAAAAAAAGGACAGTGTCATCATCTCCGGCGACAAAGCTCATTACAAAAACCAGTGGATGGCCGGGGGGAATATTATCACCTGGGACATGGTCCACTACGACGTACAGCTTATCGGCGGAATGGTCCTGCACCAGGGGAAAATTTCGGAAATGGCTACCGGTGAAGGGAAAACGCTGGTTGCAACCCTTCCCGTTTACCTCAATGCTTTACCGGGCAAAGGGGTGCACATCGTAACGGTTAACGATTACCTGGCAAGGCGTGACTCGGAATGGATGGGAACACTCTATGAATTCCACGGCCTCAAAGTCGATTGCATCGATAAACACCAGCCGAACAGCGTCGCCCGCCGGAATGCTTACCTGGCTGATATCACTTTCGGAACCAACAACGAATTCGGCTTCGATTACCTCCGCGACAACATGACCGGAAATCCCGACGAACTGGTACAGCGCGGGCATAATTACGCCATCGTCGACGAGGTTGACTCCGTTTTGATCGACGACGCCCGTACACCGCTTATTATTTCAGGGCCTACACCCAAAGGCGATAACCAGGAATATGAGAATTATAAACCGCAGATTGAGCGGCTTTATTCCATGCAGCGCACTTTGGTGACGAAAATCCTTGCTGAAGCCAAACGTTTATTGACGGATAATGCCCCGCCCGAGGATGAGAAAAAGGGTGGTGAGCTGATCTTCAGGGCTTACCGGGGGCTTCCGAAAAACAATGCCCTGATCAAATTCCTCAGCGAGCCCGGGATGAAAGCCCTAATGCTCAAGACCGAGAACTTTTATCTGCAGGAACAAGCCAAAAATATGCATGTTATCGATGATGAACTCTATTTCGTCATCGATGAAAAACACAATTCAATCGATATCACCGAAAAAGGGATCGACCTGCTGACGGAGTACACGGGTGATCCTAATTTCTACCTGCTGCCCGATATCGGATCGGAACTGGCCGAGATCGAAAAGCTGCCTTTAAAAGACACCGAGAAAATGGAGAAAAAAGAGACCCTGATGCAGGATTTCTCCGTGAAATCGGAACGTGTCCACACTGTGAACCAACTGCTGAAAGCCTACTCGCTGTTTGAGAAAGATGTCGATTATGTGATCATGGACAACAAGATCAAGATTGTCGACGAGCAGACCGGGCGTATTATGGAAGGCCGCCGCTGGTCCGACGGTTTGCACCAGGCTGTCGAGGCGAAAGAGAATGTGAGAGTGGAGGCGGCGACGCAAACATATGCCACAATTACCCTCCAGAACTATTTCAGGATGTATGGCAAGCTGGCCGGTATGACCGGTACGGCTGAAACGGAAGCCGGCGAGCTCTGGGATATTTACAAATTGGATGTCGTGGTCATACCGACAAACCGGCCGATAGTCCGTGACGATCGCGAAGACCTGGTATATAAGACAAAGCGCGAAAAGTTCAACGCAGTAATTAAAGAAATTGAGGAATTGGTGGCCAAAGGCCGTCCGGTACTGGTTGGAACCACCTCTGTTGAAACTTCGGAATTGTTGAGCCGGATGCTCACCCGTGTCAAGATCCGCCATAACGTGCTGAATGCCAAGCTTCATCAGAAAGAGGCAGACATTGTAGCCGAGGCCGGTAAGGCCGGAACGGTGACCATTGCCACCAACATGGCAGGTCGTGGTACCGATATCAAGCTCGGACCGGGAGTGAAAGAAGCAGGAGGTCTTGCCATCATCGGAACGGAGCGCCATGAGTCGCGCCGCGTCGACCGGCAGCTGCGGGGCCGCGCCGGCCGCCAGGGAGATCCCGGTTCTTCGCAGTTCTTTGTTGCCCTTGAAGACGACCTGATGCGTATGTTCGGATCGGACCGTATCGCCAAGATCATGGACCGGCTGGGGATCAAAGAAGGTGAAGTGATTCAGCACTCGATGATCACCAAATCGATCGAGCGGGCGCAGAAGAAAGTAGAGGAGAACAACTTCGGCATCAGGAAAAGGCTGCTGCAATACGACGACGTGATGAACTCCCAGCGGGAAGTCATCTACAAGAAACGCCGCCATGCGCTTTTTGGCGACAGGCTCGCCGTCGATATATCCAATATGATCTACGATGTCGGCGAACAAATGATCAACCAGTACCTGGAAGAAAAAGATTTCGAAGGCTTTAAACTGGCGCTGCTCCGGACCATGTCGATCGAATCGCCGTTCAGTGCGGATGAATTCTTTTCCATGCGGACCGAAACAATGGCCGACCAGCTTTATGATGCCGCATACAAGCATTACGTAGAGAAATCGAAACGGATCGCCGAACTGGCCTACCCGGTCATCAAGGATGTGTACGAAAATCAAACCCAGTACGAAAATATCGCCATTCCGATCACCGACGGGATCAAGACGATGAATGTTGTGGCCAATCTGAAGCGATCCTACGAAAACGGGGGCAAAGAGATTATCCTCTCCATCGAGAAAGGAATTACCCTGGCCATGATCGATGAAGCCTGGAAAGAGCACCTTCGCGAAATGGACGACCTGAAGCAGTCGGTCCAGAATGCTACCTATGAGCAGAAAGATCCATTGCTGATATACAAGTTTGAAGCTTTCGAATTGTTTAAAAAGATGGTCGCCCGCATCAACGAAGAGATCACCTCCTTCCTGATCCGTGGTAAACTTCCGCTGCAGGATGCCTCTTCGGTTAAGGAAGCCCGGGCGCCAAGAGGCATCGACCGTTCAAGGATGCGGGAGGAGAGAAAAGACCTGCTGGCCCAGTCGCATAGCGATACCCAGGCAAACCGGCCGAATGAGCCCATGAAACGCGATATCCCCAAAATCGGCAGGAATGATAAAGTGAAAGTCCAGTACGGCGACGGTCGGATCATTGTAGCTAAGTTCAAGGCCATCGAACACGACCTGAACCGGGGCAATTGTCAGATTATCAACTAAATAAAAAGATGAGATACAATCGAATTCTTTTAAAGCTAAGTGGTGAATCCCTCATGGGAAAAGCATCCTATGGTATTGATCCCGAGCGGTTAAACGATTATTCGGAAGAAATTGCTGCTGCATCACGGGAAAACGTTCAGATAGCCATTGTAATTGGCGGAGGAAATATTTTCCGCGGAATGCAGGGCAGCGCCCGGGGATTCGACCGCCAGACCGGCGATTATATGGGCATGCTGGCAACTGTTATCAATAGCCTGGTCCTGCGATCTTCGCTGGAAGAAAAAGGCGTTAAGGTCAAACTGATGTCGGGTATTTATATCGAAGGATTGACGGAAAAGGCCAATGGGATGACCGCAAAGCAATACCTGGAGGATGGCTATGTGGTTATTTTCAGCGGAGGTACCGGGAATCCCTTTTTTACCACCGATACCGCCTCGGCGCTTAGAGCAGTGGAGATTTCAGCCGATGCCATGTTCAAGGGTACACGCGTTGATGGGGTTTATACCGACGATCCCGAGAAAAACCCGGAAGCGATAAAATATGACCACCTGACTTTTCATGAAGCGTTCGTTAAAGAATTGAAGATCATGGACCTTACTGCATTTACAATGTGTGAGGAAAATAAGCTTCCCGTCATTGTTTTTAATATGAATATTAAGGGTAACCTGATCAAACTCCTCAACGGAGAAAAAATCGGAACACGGATCGAATAGCTATAAACCCGGTTTAGTCATATTTTGAGCTATTTTATAAAAAAAAATTAGCAGTAAAAATTAAGAATTAACCAATAGTTTCACCACTTCCTTCCATGAATGGACCTCATGATCAGGATCATCCTGGTGTTCAACTTTTTCCGGATTAAAAAATAAAGTATCCATTCCGATGCATCTGGCGCCGGCAACATCCACCTCCAGGTCATCACCGATCATTAAACTCTCTTCGACCGATGCACCGGCCTTCTTTAAAGCCAGTTCGAAGATCCGGGTTTCAGGCTTTTTAACGCCGGCCTCCTCCGATGTGGTTATAGTTGTAAAATACTTCCGTAGGTCGCAGTTGTCGAGCTTCTGCTGCTGCAACTCTTCAAACCCGTTGGTAATGATATGCAATTTGTGTTTTGTCTGCAGGAGTGCCAGCGCTTCGTGAGCACCAGGGAACAACAGTGTTTTCTGCGGGCTGAAAGTAACGTAATCTTCGGCAAGATGGGTTGCGAGTATCAGGTCATCAATACCGAATTCATTCAGCGTCAACTCAAAACGCCTGATATTCAGCACTTCCTTCTTTATCCGGTTTTCCCGGTAAAGCCCCCATAACAGGTTGTTGATCACTTCATACCTGACATAAAAGGTATTTACATCGGGAATACCCAGTTTGTTCAGTGAATATTTTTCAAAAATTTCGTTGAAGGTGACTTTGGTGTTGCTTTCGAAGTCCCAGATAGTTTTATCCAGGTCGATAAAAAGGTGATTGTATTTTTTTGTGATCATCCGGCAAAAATACCTTAATCAAAATAAATAGAACACGAATGAGACAAATGGGACGGATTTTCACCGATCTTATTCGTGTTCATACGTTTAATCCGCGTCATCCGTGTTCCTTTTTACTCCCTTCCTATCGTTTGTGAATATTTTCCTGCTGAATTGGGGCTCCTTGCCGAAATTTAAAAGTATCCCAACTTCAATTTCAGTTGCTTTTAAATAGTTGATCAACTGGTATTCGTGTTCTGGAGCCATCGTCGATGCTGATTTTAATTCAAGAATTATTTTGTCCTCAACAATGATATCAGCATAGTAATTGCCTACAATAGTTCCGTCATAATAAACCTGAACCGGGCATTGTTTTTTAACGTAAATACCATTGTTGATTAATTCCAGATAAAGTGCATTCTCATAGACTTTTTCAAGGAATCCATAGCCTAAAGTATTATATACTTTGTAGAAGCTTCGAATAATCTGATTTGATAGATCTCTTTCTAACATTTTATTTGTTAATCCGAAAAATTGAATAAAAATACCCGGTCAATAAAAAATATTTTTTAAAACCTTTGATTGATGCGGATTATAAGAATCCATAATCACCAATTTTTCGTGCCCATCCGTACTATCCGTGTCATCCGCGTTCAGAACCGAAAAGTTAGAACACGAATAAAACGGATTGGATGGATT
>Ga0209717_1001335_pt1 | contig 26890 bp, 22 predicted proteins | sample AD_UKC048_MetaG_FD_184418 | JGI IMG/M metagenome (GOLD analysis project Ga0209717, IMG submission 184418) | Active sludge microbial communities of municipal wastewater-treating anaerobic digesters from USA - AD_UKC048_MetaG (SPAdes) (version 2) | ecosystem: Engineered > Bioreactor > Anaerobic >... | reverse complement strand
CTTCTTTATCACCATAGGCCACATCAGCGCCCATTTTGGAAAGGATATCAATCATTTCGTAGATATTGCTGGTAGTACCAGGAATATAATCAGGAGCAGAAAAAATTACTTTGTCGCCTGATTTTATTTTTATGCGGTGTTTACCCATGACCATTTTGGAAAGAGCTGAGTCTGGTTGACCGGCAAAACCAGCCACCAAGAATAATAGTTTATTGTCGGGAAAGTTTTTTGCCCTTTCCGGAGTAATAAGATCAGAATCGTCAAGCTTAACATAACCCAGTTCTTTAGCAATATTGATAGCTTTATCCACAGAATAGCCGACAACACAAATTTTGCGACCGGTTGATTTACCATATTCAATGGCCTGACTCCAGCGGACAATATTGCTACTTATAGAGGTGACAAAGACACGGCCTTTGGCGTTAGTAATCTGGTGCTTAAAGTTTTCGGCAATATCCCGCTCTGAGGGTGAATAGCCTTCATGATCGGAACCGAGAGAATCGGACATCAAAGCGACAACCTTGCGATTGCCAACGTTGGCGATTTTTTTAATTTCTGCTGGTTTATTATCTAAAGGAAAAACATCAAATTTGAAATCAGAACCGTGATAAAAAACACCAAGTGGAGTATTGATGGCAAAATGATAAGTATCGGGAATAGAGTGAGTCACTCGAATTGGTTCAATAGTAAAAAGACCTTTGGTAAAAGTATCACCCGGCTGATAAACATTAACCGAGGCTCGAATTTGATTTTCAGCCAGACGGGATTTAATAAAGGCGGCCGCTAGTTTGGGCGCATAAATAGGAATATTTTTCCCCAAAATCGGCAAAATGTAACGGACGGCACCGATATGATCTTCATGACCATGGGTGATAAAAATACCCAAGATACGGTCTTTTTTATCAAGAAGATAAGTGGTATCAGGAATCTGAAGATCAACCCCAAAGGCATCTTCTTCAGGAAAGCCAACCCCACAATCAACGATAATAATTTGGGATTTGGAAAAATCACCCCGAGGAGCGATTTCATAAACGAACATATTTTGGGTGACATCACCAAAACCACCCAATGAGGAGATGCGAAGAGCATCTTGACTAAGTGAATGAGAGAAATCCTTTTGAAAGGCTGGATTAAAAGCCGGTTTTTGATTTGTTTTTTGATTTGTAATCATAATTTAAATAATTAGTTTAATAGATAAATAGTAAAAAAGATAAATAGTTAAACTGGCTAGTTATCTTTTAGTAATTTGCCAATACTAAGGAAATCGTTTTGCAGAGATTTAAGCATGGCACCGTTTCTGAGGCCAGCCGAAGGATGGTAGACAGGAATAATAGTTAAAGGTAAATCCTGCCAAGTAATATTTCTAATTTGTCCATGAACTCGACTGATTGATTCTTGGGGAAAGAAATAGTTCATCGCAAAACGACCCAAAGTAATAACGATTTTCGGTTGAATAATTTTTAATTGAGCTTTCAAATAAGGAACACAGACTTTCATTTCTTCAGGTAAGGGGTCCCGGTTTCCGGGCGGGCGATGCTTTAAGATGTTACAAATGAAAACGTCGGATCGCGACACACGAATCGTATTTAGAAGCTTGTCTAGTAGTTTACCAGAGTTGCCGACAAAAGGCAAACCCTGCTTGTCTTCCTGCTCCCCGGGGGCTTCACCAATAAAAACAATTTCAGCGTTGGGATTGCCACTCCCGGGAACTGGATTAGTAGCGGTTTTAGATAAATCGCATTTTTTACATTCCCCCACCAAATGGGCAATATATTGAAGCTGTTGATCTTTAGTTAAAGGCATTATTTGATAAAGTTAAATTATTTTAAAATTGTGGGGGTCAGAGTAATTGTTGGAGTGATTTTGATAATATTTTTTCTACCAACGGAGAAAAGATAATGATGATTGAGGCGAAAAAAATAACGGTAAGGGTAAAGGGTGACAAGTAAAATGACAAAGGCAAGAGCTAATAAAATAAAGGATAAATAAATTTCTTTTTTATTCACTGAATTATTTTTTTATTTTTACCACTGGGGGATAAATTTTTTAATATTGGTTTCGTCAATAATTATCTGTTTAGTTCCCGATAAAATTAAGGCGGCACTTTTGCGACAAAGTCCCTCGATATTTCTTTTGAGAGTCCGAACACCGGCATCAAAACCAAGAGGGCGAACGATGCTTAACCAAATATTTTGGTCAATTTTCAGTTCTTCACTGGTTAAGCCATTTTCTTTTAGAGCCTGGGGTAAAAGATAGTCCCGACCAATAGTAATCTTTTCCTCATCTGTATATGAGGGCATTTGAATTATTTCTAAACGATCCATAACGGCAGTGGCAATTCGAGAAGTATTGTTGCAGGTGGCCACAAAAAAAGTCTCGGAAAGATCAAAGGGATAATCAAGATAATGGTCAGTAAAACGGGCATTTTGCTCAGGATCGAGAAGCTCAACTAAAATACCCATGATAGTATTGAGGGAATCATCGGCCACCCGGTCAATTTCATCGAGGAGAATGACCGGATTTTTAGTTTGACATTGAGCCAGACCTCGAATAATCGCCCCAGGCTCAGCCTCTGGATGAAGACGACTTTGACCTCGCAAATATAGAGGATCTCCAAGACCACCGAAAGGAATACGAATAAGTTTTCGCCCCATAACATCGGCAATAGATTTGGCCATGGTAGTTTTACCAGTACCAACGAGGCCGACAAAAAGGAGAATTGGAGCTCGAGGGATGACTTCCGGGGAACGACTTTTTTTAAGAGAAAGCACTGAGATATATTCTAAAATCCGGTCTTTAACTTCTTCAAGACCATAATGATTTTCATCAAGTTTTTCTTGGGCATAGCGGATGTCTAGAATATCCTGAGATCGGGTATTCCAAGGCAAAGAAATGACCCAATCTAAATATTTAGAAATTGACTGATAATAAGACCAAAAAGTATCTTCAGAGCGAGAATTTACCTCAAGCTGAGAAAAATATTCATTAATTTTTTCCTCTAAACCGGGAGGCAGATTAACGCCACCAACCTTGACTTTTAATTTGGCAATAGCATCAGCAGCTGTAAATGTCGAATTCACATAAAAAGTATACAGGATTTTTAGCGTCTCGGACGATTACTTGGGCTACCGAAATTGCGGAAAGGAGGACGACCTGAAGCTGCAGGACCCTGACGCTCCGGCATGGAATTGGCATTACCTGGATGAGCGGCCTTAAACTCAGGTGAGCTTAATTTAATCTGGTGATTATCGTTAAAACCAGAAATTTTTACTTTAAGTTTATCGCCAATTTTAATGATCGAAGCAGGATTGGAAATGAATCCCCCACTTAATTCTGAAACGTGGAGTAGGGCTTCTCGGCCAGGAAGAAATTCAACGAAGGCGCCATAAGCCTCAACTCGAGTAACAATGCCGTCATATTCTTCACCAACTTGAACTTCTTTAATCATTGATTCAATTTCATAGGCACAGGCTTCGATTTTATCCTTATCTACTGAGCTAATTGAAGCACGACCATCATCATCAATATCAATTTCAACTCCATATTTTTCCATTAAAGCTTTGATAGTTTTACCTCCAGAGCCAATGACTTCACCAATTTTATCTTCGGGGAGGGTAATCATCTTAATTTTGGGAGCATATTGAGACAGCTGGGCCCGAGGGGCTGGCAAAACTGTATCAATTTTGTCCAAAATTTGAAGGCGGGCTTTGGTAGAAGCAACAAAAGTATCAGTAATCATTTGAAGAGAGAGGCCAGGCCTCTTAATATCAAGCTGAATGGCGGTAATACCAGTCCGAGTACCGGTGATTTTGAAATCCATGTCACCACAGTGGTCTTCGATGCCAGCAATATCAGTCAATAATACATATTTACCCTTATCATCGGAAATCATGCCGATAGAAATGCCGGCAACTTTATCTTTAATGGGAACGCCGGCATCCATAAGGGAGAGAGTGGAACCACAGGTAGAAGCCATGGAAGAAGAACCATTTTGAGACATCACTTCGGAGGTTAAGGTAATGGTGTAAGGAAATTCTTCAATTGAAGGAATGACCGGAACTAAGGCTTTTTCGGCGAGAGCGCCGTGACCAACTTCACGACGGCCAGGGCGACCAAAACGACCAGTTTGTCCGGTAGAAAAAGGAGCGGCGGAATAATAATGAATATAACGTTTAGAAATTTCACCATTACTACTTTGAAGATATTGCTGCTCGGCCAGAGAGCCTAGAGTAGTAATCGTTAGAGCCTGGGTTAAACCACGTTGAAAAAGAGCGGAGCCATGAGTCATTGGTAGAACTCCAGCTTCTATTTCGAGGGGACGTATTTCATCAAAGGCTCTTTTGTCAAAGCGGACACCTTTGAGAGTCGCCTCGCGAAGATACTGGCGGACTAAAATATCGACGGCTTCAATAATCTGATTAGATTCAACCTCTTCAGCTTTTATTTTTGCTTCGAAAGCCTCTTTGACCTTTTCTTTTATTTTCTCTTCTGAGCTAATATGAGAACCGTCAATACCACCCTGCATAAACTCATCAAGTTCTTTTTTAACAAGCTTTTCAACCTCAATAATTAATTCTTTTGACGGAGAGAGAGGCTCGTACTGAATCTTTGTTTTACCGTATTTTTTGGTAAATTCGACTAACTGCTCGTTTATTTTGTCACCAGTTTTGAATCCGAGTTCTATAGCCTTTAAAACAGTCTCGTTGTCAACGATATTAGCATCGGCTTCAATCATGTTGATACCCTCGCAGTCTTTGCAGACGAGAAGGTCCAATGAAGATTTTTGAAGATCGGTAATAGTCGGAAACAGTTTTAATTCTTTGTTTTCTAGACCGACTCTAACAATAGAAACCGGGCCATTAAAAGGAATATCGGAAAGCATCAGAGCGGCGGAAACGGCAGTAAAAGCGGGAATAACGACATCATTGTCTTTATCGTTGCTCAAAACCGTGACAATTACCTGAACCTCATATTTGAAATCAACAGAAAATAAGGGACGAATTGATCTATCAATAATACGGCCAAAGAGAATGGCGGCGTCAGAAGGACCACCTTCACGCTTAATCCACTTACCACCCTTAATTAACCCCCCTGCATAAAGCTTGTCGGCAAATTCAACCGAAAGGGGAAAATAATCTTTACTTTTATCAATAGCTCCCAAAACAACGGTCGCCAAAACGACAGTTTTGCCCATTTGAGCTAAAACAGCCCCGTTGGCCTGGGGAGCTATTTGACCAGTAGTTAGAGTAATTTTCTTGTCACCAATGACGATGTCGGTTGAATTTTTAGTCATTTTTATTTTTTAAGATTTAAGCTCTTAATAATTTTTTGATAACGATCTTCGTTGTGAATTGACAGGTAACGAAGCAAACGACGTCGCTTGGCTAATTTACTTAACAATCCCCTTTTGGCTGGAGAATCATGTTTATTTTCACCTAAATGTCCTTGGAGTTTTTCAATTTCTTTGGATAGAATCGCAATTTGGATTTCAGGAGAACCAGTATCACCCTTGGCCTGGGAATATTTAGAAATAATTTCGCTTTTTTCTTCGGTAGTTAATGCCATAGATAAAAACGCTAATAACGGTAAAATATAATATTTCAGAATGGCTACTGAAAAACCGTATTTAGTGTATGGGTATTGTAGCACAAAAGCCGGAAATTAGGCAGTAGGAGTAGGATTGGGTTTATTGGCCCCAGAAAGCAAGTTGCCAGATTTTTCAATATTTTCAATGGGCATAGCTTCAACAGGAGCAGCTATATTTTCATCTGGCTGGGTAGCGCGCAGACAAAGAGCCCCAGCTTCAAAAGTTTCAGGAGAAACATTGACACTGAAAGATTGAGTGGCTACTCTAAGACCGATTAATAAATCTTTAGCTGAATCAATATCTAAATTTAAACCAAGCATAGGTAATAAGAAAGTAAATATTTCTGAAAAAGGAGCGTCAGGGTCAAAAATAGTAGCTTTAGCCCAAGTCTTATTGACCTGAGAGGGGGTAATCAGAACCCAATTACCTTGGTTAACCATCGAGGCGGAAACTCCAAGGGGGGCTTCATCACCAAGCATAAAACAAACATCAGCGGCGGAACCATTATTATTGATGACAATTTGATTGGTTTCGACTTTAGCAGCCCCAGATTTGGTTTTAACGACTAGATTTAGGTGACCGCCATCATCGTTATAAGAAACAGCTTCAATTTGATCAATGGGATAGTCCAAGGAAATAACTAAATCGGAATTAGAATAACTATCGACTAAAAGCTCAAGACCGCTTAATTTTTGATAATTTTGATCGGGCTTTTGGGGACAAAACACCTTAACCTGTTTACCTAGTTTTTTTAAAGATAAACCCAAGGCTAGGGCTGAACCAAGACTATCAACACTTAAGGTCGGAACCGCAATCAGGGCGCTTTTGGCACTGGTAACAAGATTTTTAATTTCAGTAACATTATAATTTTTCATATTTGTCCTGCTTACAAATAAATGGCTATTTTGAATTCTTATAGGCTATTATAACATCGTTTATTTTAAAGTCAATATAGGGACGAAAAGTCATACCACAATCATGACCAACTTTAATTTTTTCAACAATGTCTTTACCTTGGCGAATACCCTCGATTTGGGTATTTTTGATAATTTTACCCTCACGCATGAGATGAACAGGATCACCTTTAGTCATTTCACCTTTGGTAATTTTTATCCCCGCAATACGGACTTTTTCAATCTTAAATTCAGCGATAATAGTCCCCTCACCGACAATGGTATCCTCAATCGTGGGATCAAGCATTTTCAAGACCTGGGCCTGAATATTTTCAATAATTTCGTAGATTATCTTTGACTCGAAAATGGGAACTTTCTCATTATCGGCTAAGTTTTTGATAGTTTTACTGACGGGAACATTAAAGGCAAAAAGCTCGGCGTGACTGGTTTTGGCAGCAATCACGTCATTGTCATTGACCGGACCAACACCAGTGTAAATTAAATTAACGTCATCACTAAGACTATTTTTGAGAGCTTCGAGAGTGCCCTCGGTATCAGCTTTAATAACGACATTTAAATGAGGAAGGTCGGGATTAGTTGGAATATTTGTAATTGGTAGAGACGCATCATGAGGCGTCTCTAAGGGATTATTTGTAATCATAGCGCCAACATAGGGGACTTTTTCAAATCCCAAGATTTCAACTGGGGTACTAGGACCAGCTTCTTTAATACTTTTTCCTGAGGAATCAAAAAGAGCTTTAACTTTACCAGAAATATTTTCGGTAAAAATTTGATCACCTAGCTTTAATATTCCCTTTTTGACAATAACGGCAGCCACAGGACCACGGGCGGTATCGAGTTTTGATTCAACCACGACCGCTTCTAGGGGGGACTCGGATTCATCTTTTAACTCCATAATTTCGGCATTTAATAGAATTAACTCTAGCAGCTCATCAATACCCGCTCCGGTTTTGGCAGAGACGGGAACAATGGCTACTTGGCCACCATACTCTTCTGGAGTTAGATCCATTTCAACAAGTTGACCCTTGACCATTTCTGGTTGACGAGTCTCTAAATCATACTTAGTCAAAGCAATAATTACAGGAAGATTGGCCTTTTTAATTTGAGCAATACACTCTTTCGTTTGAAGCATCACTCCGTCAGTGGCTGAAATAACTAAAACCACCAGATCGGTTAAATTGGCGCCTCGGGTGCGCATGGCACAAAAAGCGGCATGACCGGGAGTATCAATAAAAGTGATTAAACCCGACTTACCACTTTTTAGCTTAACTTCTGTTTGATAAGAAGAAATATGCTGAGTAATACCGCCAGATTCTTTCTGAGCAACGTGAGCATTGCGGATGCGATCAAGAAGAGTCGTTTTACCGTGGTCAATATGACCCATGACAGCGACAATAGGTGGACGATATTTGCTATTCATAATTATTATTTAAATCTTCAATCTTCAATCTACAATCTTCAATCTACAATCTTCAAATTACAATTAATTAATAAACACAAAATAATTTAATTTCCAAGTTAATTGAAAATTGATAATTGTTAATTTTTTTTAACAGCACTGACTTTGATATCAGCATCAGTAAGAATTCCGGCCAGGCGAACATTTTCACCGCCAGCCCCAATGGCGAGAGCCAATTGATCTTCAGGAACTTCGACCTGGGCCAAATTATTTTTTAATGAAATAACCTTGACATTTGAAGCCGGAGAAAGAGCATTAACAATAAACTGAGACTGGTTTTTGGCAAAAGCAACGACATCAACTTTTTCATCGGAGGGAAGCTCACTTAAAATTGATTGAATTCGGGAACCTTTTTGACCAATACAAGAACCAACGGGATCAATTCCGTTTTGGGAAGAGGAAACGGCAATTTTAGTTCTTTGACCGGCTTCTCGGGCAATTTTTTCAACAATTACAGCCCGATTACCGACTTCGGGAACCTCACGGATAAAAAGTTGAACGATAAACTGAGGATCGCGGCGTGACAGAATAACGTCTTTTTTACCGGTGGCTTCGTCTTCACGAATTTCCTTGATTAAAAATAATTTTTTTGATCCGATTTCTAGAGATTCATTTTTAATCTGTTCTTCCTTGGGACAGATACCTTCAGTCTTACCAATTCCCACTGTCATTCGATAAGGGTCAATTCGTAAAATAACTCCTAAAACTAAAGTTCCAGTTTTTTGACGGTATTCATCAATGATGGTGTCACGTTCTACTTCGTGAATTTTTTGATCAATAACCTGCTTAGCCGTCATCGCCGCGATCCGACCAAAACCCGGGGGGGTTACATTATTTTTTTTATCACCTTCGATTTCAAAGATAGCAAAGGAACCTGACTCAGGAGCTAAATCAACTTCAAAAATAGCCTCTTCGGGCACAACAATACCGTGTTCTTTTTGATCCCTTTTATAGGCAGAAATTAAACCCTCCTCGATAGCATCGATGATTTCCTGGGGATTAATATTGCGCTCGCCAGCAATTTGAGCCACAGCGGCGGCAAATTCTGTTTTTGGTAGTTTTTTGATATCCATATTTGTATTTTGGTAAATAAAAATGGGGACACGGCGGCCCCCATTCCAAATACCACAAAGTAACTTGAGTATTATAACACGTTTAAACCCTTCTCGGCTGCGCCGAATCTCCCCTTGAAAAGGGGAAAAATACTTACATAATTAATTTGTGAAATATCTTGCACCTCCAGAAATAAGAACCCAGAGAGGCAACATAAAATACTTAGAAGAGCTAAGAAACTTGTCCAGAAATAACCGAAATAATCCAACCGAGGCGGAATATATAATTTGGAGAACCATATTGAATAGCCGTAAATTACAACAGAAATTTTTGAGACAAAAACCAATCGGAAAATATATCTTAGATTTTTATTGCCCAAAATTGTTATTAGCAATAGAGATTGATGGAGATTCACATGATAAAAAATATTGGCAAGATAAAAATCGTGACTGGTATATGGAAATTCGGGGAATAAAAACAATTAGATTTACAAATGATCAGGTAGTTAATAAAATTGATAATGTCTTCACAGAATTGCTAAAGGTGATTAAAGAAAGAGAAAAAGAAATAGTATTTTCTCCCTTTTCAAGGGAGAATGCCCGAAACCGCTTTAGCGGTAGAGGGAAAAGGGTTTAGAACCCCAGCTCTTTGAGAAGATCTTTTTGTTTGGCGGATAGACGCGAAGGAATAACAATATTAAGACGAATATAAAGATCACCAACTCCATAGCCATTAACATCCTTGATCCCCTGACCGCGAAGTCTAACTAAAGTGTTTGGTTGGGTGCCTGACTTAACGCGGATTTTTAGCCTGTCGGTGAGAGTGGGAACTTCGATAATATCACCGAGAATAGCCTGTGATATCGAGATATTTTGATTAACATAAACATCGTTACCATCGCGTTTAAAGATTTTATCGGGTAAAACATCGATATATAAATTAAAATCTCTAAATTTTATCCTTTGGCCGTCGTCAACTCCGGCCGGTATTTTAATCTTCTTTTTACTACCATCTAGACTAACTTCCTTCTCACAGCCGAGAGCGGCATCCAAAAAAGATAATTCGATTTTATAAGTGGGAACCTGACGGCGGGATTGATTTCCAAAAGGACTACCTCCGCCAAAGGCGGATCCGCCTCCGGCGGAAAAAAATTGTTCAAAAATATCGAAAGGATTACTGAAACCACCAAAATCAAAATCGGCCCCCTGGTCGCCACCTTGACTTTGCCAGGTAAAATTGAAGGGACCATTTTGCTGAGAATAGGTATGACCTCCAAAATTACCTGAATTGGGATCAAAGGCAGCATGACCAAACTGGTCATAGGCCGATCTCTTTTCGGCATTGCTGAGAACTTCGTATGCTTCGTTTATTTCTTTAAATTTTTCCTCAGCATCAGGGGATTTATTACGATCGGGATGCCACTGCATGGCCTGTTTGCGGTAGGCCGATTTTATTTCATCTTTGGTAGCAGATCTGCTGACCCCAAGTGTTTCGTAAAAATCTTGTTTCATTTTTTATTTGACGACTTCGCCTTCTTCAGGTTCTTTACCGTCGCCTTTTTGGCCATCAGCCTGAGGACCTTCGGCCTGAGGACCGGGTTGACCTGCCTGGCCGGCTTCTGGTTGGGCATAAACCGCCTGACCGACGACTTGAAGAATTTGATTTAATTCTTCAGTAAATTTGTCGTACTCGTCTTTTTTGGCGTCAGTTTTGGCAATAAGATCTTTGCCAGCTTTTAATTTTTCTTCTATTTTTACCTTATCTTCTGGTTTAATTTTATCGGCAAAATCTTTTAGGGTTTTCTCACCACTAAAAATGATAGCGTCAAGACGATTTTTACTTTCGACAAGACCATGTTTTTCTTCGTCTTCTCGAGCATGCATTTCAGCATCATTTTTCATCTTTTCGATTTCCTCATCAGAAAGATTGGTCGCATTTTGAATGATAATTTTTTGTTCTTTATTTGTCCCCTTATCTCTCGCGGAAACACTCAAAATACCATTGCTATCAATGTCAAAGGTGACCTCGATTTGAGGCACACCCCGAGGCGCTGGAGCGATACCATCAAGAATGAAACGGCCGAGAGTTTTATTGTCAGCTGCCATAGGACGCTCCCCCTGTAGAACATTGATTTCTACTTGAGGCTGAGAATCAGCGTAAGTGGTAAAGATTTGGGATTTTTTCGTAGGAACAGTAGTATTTCGATCAATTAAAGGAGTGCGGACACCACCGGCAGTTTCAATACCCAAAGTTAGGGGGGTAACGTCAAGGAGAACAACATCTTTAACTTCCCCAGTTAAAACAGCTCCCTGAACAGCGGCACCAACCGCAACGACTTCATCTGGGTTAACGGTAGTGTTGGGATCTTTACCAAAAAAATTTTTAACAATTTCAAGAACTTTTGGCATTCGGGTCATCCCCCCAACCATGACCACGTCGGTGATATCACTTTTAGTGACACCAGCGTCTTTGAGACATTTTTCGACTGGAGCAATGGTTTTTTGAATGAGATCATCAACCATTTTTTCCAGTTCAGAACGAGTTAATTTAACTGTTAAATGTAAGGATTCCTTATTTTTTTGGGTGATAAATGGTAGATTAATTTCGGTTTCACCGGTACTCGATAATTCAATTTTGGCTTTTTCGGCAGCTTCACGAATCCGTTGCAGGGCCTGGGGATCTTGACTGAGATCAACTCCGTGTTCTTTTTGAAAACTCTCAATAAGCCAATTAACAATTCGATGATCGAAATCATCTCCGCCGAGAAAGGTATCACCGTTGGTCGCTTTTACTTCAAAAACCCCATCACCAATCTCGAGAATGGAAATATCAAAGGTACCACCGCCTAAATCATAAACAGCGACAGTCCCTTTTTTCTTTTTATCAAGGCCGTAGGCCAGAGCAGAAGCGGTGGGCTCATTGACGATTCTCTTAACATTGAGACCGGCAATTTCTCCAGCTTGCTTTGTTGCTTGACGCTGAGAATCATCAAAATAAGCCGGAACGGTAATTACAGCATCAGAGATTTTTTCACCGAGATATCTCTCGGCATCAGCCTTAGCTTTTTGTAAAATCATAGCGGAAATTTCCTGGGGAGTGTAAACTTTTCCCTCTATTTCAACCGCGGCCATTTTGTCTTTTCCGGCAACTATTTTGTAAGAAACGATTTTTTTAGTTTTTTCAACCTCGGGGTCATCGTAGCGGCGACCCATTAATCTTTTGATACTAAAAACAGTATCGTTAGGATTTAGCACCATTTGTCTTTTGGCCAGATCACCAACTAATTTTTTGACCGGTTCAACAATGGAGGGAATAGTATTTCGTCCCTCGGCGGTTAAAATAACTTTGGGGGTACCAGCTTCCATGACTGCGACACAGGAATTAGTGGTACCCAGGTCTATTCCGATTATTTTGTTTGACATATTTTTTATTTAAATAAAATAATTAATTTATAATTTTTTTCCGACCACAACCTGGGCCGGACGGAGACAATGTCCGTTTAACAGGTAACCCCGTTTTTTAACTTCCAGAACTTTATTTGTTTCACCTTTTTTGGTTTGCAAACATTCCATAATATCAGGAACAAATTCCTTATTTAAGGCCTCAATTTCCTGAAGACCTTGGTTTTTCAAAACAGTTTCAAAATTATTGATAGCCATTTGTAAACCCGGATTCTTTAAATTAGCCTGGGCTAGATAAAGATCGTCGAGAACTGAAAGTATCTGCGAGATAAAGGCACTAATGGCCAAAGTAGCAAAGAATTGATGCTGCTCTTCTTGGCGTTTTTGAAGATTTGAATAATCAGCGAGGGATCTCGTCAATTTATCTTCAAGCTCTTTTATTTGATTTTCTAATTTTAGAATTTCAGGCACTAGATTAGTTTTATTTTTTGTTTTTTTACTTGTCATAAGAAAAATTAACCAGTAATGGTTGAGATTAATTCAGCAAAATAATCAACCACCGGGATGATAACCTGGTAATGAACCCGAGCGGGACCAATAACTCCCACGATACCCCGATGAGGACCGGCTTGATATGTTTGATAAACAAAACCACAAGGTTCTAGATGCTCCATGCCTAGATCTTCACCCACAAGTAAGTGAATTAACTGAGACGACGGCTCTTCAGTATTGACTCCGGCTTTACTAATTATGTCAAACCAAAAATTGGGATTGTCGAGAAGAGAAAGAACCGTTTTGGTGACATCGATATTATAAAATTCGGGTTCTTCAAGTAAATTAGAGGCACCGTAGCTGTAAATAGAACCCTGATCAGTGGTCGCAATGGCCAGAGATCGGGTTTTTTGAGCTAGCTCACGAGTAGTTTCTTTGAGGAGTTTTTCAAATTCATTACGATAATTCCAGACTTTTTCTTTGACACCAATTTCATCGCCGACAGACATACTTTTGGGAGTCATTAAATTACGGACATAATATTTTAGACCCATAGAGGTGGGACAGCGACCAGCTGAGAGATGACCTTTCTTTAAAAAGCCCAGCTGAGTTAAAGCCGCCATTTCATTTCTAATGGTGGCAGATGAGATACCCAGATTATATTTTCTTTCGAGGGTTTCCGAGCCAACCGGTGAGGCAGAATCGATAAATTCCTCAGTAATACATTTTAGAATTTTTATTTGTCGTTGAGTTAATTCAGCCATATTAGCAATATGATAACCTTAGCACTAATTCATGTCAAGTGCTAATTTAGGGGCAGGTTCTCCGGTTCACCAAGACTGATTTTATCGATCACTTTTTGAAGTTTATTGTTTCGAGTTTGAGAAACTTTTAAAAATTGATCTTGGAGAGAATTTATTTTCTCGCCGAATTTATCGAATTCTTCGCTAAATTTTGCGTATTCGTTTTCAAAGACTTTTATCTGAGTAATTATTCCTTGGATATTTTTTTGAAATCTAAAATCTTCGTAGGCCTGACGAACCATTCGTAGAATGGCCGTAAATGAGAAGGGACCGGCAAAAATAATTTTTTTATTAAACGCTTCTTCCAAAATATCAGGAAATTTTTCATAAATAAATGAAAAAATCATTTCGTTGGGAATAAAAACGATAACAAAATCGACAGTATTTTTTTCAGGATCAATATAATCCCGGGTGCTAACCTGATTAATTTTATCTTTAATATCTTTTTCAAATTCTTTTAAATACTGTTTTTTTTGCTCGTTGTCTTCAGCCTCACTCATTTTGACAACAGCACTATAGGGAAATTTTGAGTCAATATTGATCTTGGTTTTATCAGGAAGATAGAGAGTGAAATCGGGGCGACCTGAGCCCTCGCCTTTCTGCTTAGTATAATCAGTGCCGATGACAAAGCCAGATTGTTTGAGAAGATCCTCGGCAACTTTTTCGCCAAAGGCGCCGCGCAGTTGATTGTTTGACAGGGTTTTTTTAAGACCTTCGGTAGTAACAGATAACTGCTCAGTAATTTTTCGATTGTTGTCGATGGCTTCACGAAGCCCATTAAAAGAACCCACCCGATCTTTTTCAGCAATTTCAAGTTTGCTTTGACTTTTATTAAGCTCCTCGAGAACCTGTTTAATCATTTTTTCGATGGCATCTTTTTTGTTGGAAAGATCAGTTTGAATTTGAAGATTTTTGTCATTTAACTTATCATTTGCTTGTTTGACCAGGGTATCGATAGCTTTGGATAAATCAATTTCACTCGGTTTACTCGTCTTTTGAAGATAAATAAAATAGAGGACCGCGATTAAGATGAAGGCGAGAAGGATATAAATAAGGGTCATAGTTTATTTTACACTAGAATGAAGAATAGTATATAATGCCGATACTTACTAGAATTTAACTATTAAGTACAGTGAAATGGTTAGAATAAATAATAGTTTCGACGGGGCCACTACTTTAAAAGTAATGGATGGGTATATCAGAAATCTACACGATTATCGGGTAGCGATTGAAGTATTGTCTTTATCCATAATTGATTTTCTTTTAAGTAGAAACGAAAATCCAGTAGTTATACCAACAGATGAATTTGAAAATTGCAGACATTTTTTAAACCATTTGTCACACACTTATCACAAACCGATTATTAACTTCGTTTGTAACAATGATTCAAATCACCCACTTTATCAATATCGCAAAGAATTAAATTTAATTAGTCGACTTCTTTACCAAAGCAAAAAAAGTTATACTTACTGTCTCAATGATGTAATTGATTTTTACTTGGACAATAGTTTGTCTATTACCGATTTAATAATTCCTAAAAATATTGTTTATGTTACAGATATTGCCGGAAAAGAATTTCACAAATATTTACCGAAAGGATTTGATAAAATTATTACTGAATATAAGTCTTTGGAATCTGACTGTTTAATTGACAATAATATCCAAATTCAAGACGTTTATCATAATCCACAAAATTTATATTTAAGATTGTTGGGAGAATTTACAGAAAAAGGAGTAGATTATTTAATCTTACAGCTTTATGACTTTTTAATTGAGATAACTAATAAGATGGAGACTCCTTTGATTGTCCACAGTAATAAATTAATTAGTATTTGGGACGATGTTTGTTTTGTTAGTCAAAACCAAAAATGTAAGCCAAATTTAAATAAAAAAATTAATATCTTACCCCAAGATAAAACAAAATTAAAAAATAAAAATAATATGTTTGACTACATAATAGAAGAGTGGGCAGCTAATATCGCCAGGGCGTTGGAATTAGAAATTAGAATGGGGGTAGATTTTTTAAATTATCTTAATACTTGTAATGATGCTCGCTTTGTTGAAAATTATCAGAATTATGTATTTCCCAATTTAACTGTTTTAGGTTTATTTATGCAAAGAAAAATAGGAATTAATTCGGTGTTTAGACAAAAAAGATTTTGTTTTTAAAAAAGAAGCTCATTTTACCCCAGTCGTGCCGAAGCCAACAGTACTATATGTTATGTTAAAATATTCTTATGATTTTAGGAGTTGATGAGTTGTTGAAATTAGTTAAAGAAAAAAATTTAGTTGAGGGGTTATCAGAAAGAGAATTGAGCAACCCAGAAGGATGTGGTTTTGACCTACGTCTGGGGAAAGTTTGGGAAATTAGTGGTGAAACATTTTTAGGAATTACTGATCGAAAATCAGTAGGGGCAAAACTATTATTGGAATATGACGAAAAAGAAAGTCGAATTTTTGAATTAAAACCTAAACAACAAGTATTGGTCACAATTATGGAAAAAGTTAATTTACCAGAAAATTTAACAGCTAATTTTTGGTTAAGAAGCACTTTATATCGGGGCGGAGTAATTCTTTCGGGCGGGAATGTAGCCCCAGGATATAGTGGAGAAATAAGTTTTACTTTATTTAATAGTGGCAAATGTTCAGTAAAGATTGAAATGGGGGCAAGAATTGTTCATATGATGTTTTACGAAGTAAAGGGAAAAACAAATTTATATCGGGGACAATGGCAAGGTGGCAGAGTCGTGACGGAGAAAAAAGAAAAACAGGTTTAGCTGAAATATTTATCAAATAAATAATGTAGGTGATCTTTGTCTTCACACTTGGGGTTGGGGGTGAAATCAAGGTTAACAATTTTGTCAAAAACTTCAGTAATCTGAGATTTTAGTTTATTAACATTATCACTTGTTAGTAGATAGTTTTTACGGACAAACTGATCTTTACTATTTTTTTCGATAAAATCAATGGTGCCAGAAACAACTTCGTAGGGAAAGCCTTTGGCCTCCGAGCAGAGTAATTTATAAAAGACAAGTTGGCGAAAATAATCTCCCTCTGGGCTAAGCTGCTGAGATTTTGAATCAGGTTTACCGGTTTTATAATCAACAACATTAACCTGATTTCCGGACAAAAATTCGATTTTATCAATTTTTCCAGTTAAGGGAATATTACCAAGACGAACATTTTTGAATTTAAAATCATGCTCAGTTAGACAGTTGCCATTGAAAGACTCTTTATAGTGCTGATAATAAGCAGTTAATATTTCCCGACCATGAATTTCTAGTTGTTCGAAATCAGTTGGTGATAAATTTTCCTGCTTTAAATTTTGATTAAAAATAGAGAGAAATTTTTCCTGATTTATGAGAAAATTTTCTTTTTTGTAAACCTGAGTTAAATAAGCGAGGGCGCCATGAACGGCAGTACCAAAGGACATGGCTTTGGCTTTGGGATAGGGTAAATGTAAAATTGTTTTAAAGAAAAAACAGAGAGGACATTTAAGATAAGAATTGAGATGGGTAATGTTGAATCGGTAACTTGTCGATAAATAGTTTTTCAAATAAGAAGATAAAACAGTTGATTTAATTTTGGGAAGAGAAGGATGATACAAAGTAAGCAAGGTGTTTTTTTCTATGGCTGGGTCTGAGGACTTTTTTTCAATAAATTTTTGGTTAATTTCAGAGATAAAACGGGAGGCAAGTTGTTCCTTTCTGGAGTCGTTAAAACGAGAATAAGAGAGATAAATTTGTTTTTTAGCTCGGGTAAGAGCAACATAAAAAAGACGACGATCTTCCTCCAAAATATCAGCTTCAATATCATAAAGGAGAACTCCAAGAGGTAATTTAATAAGAGAACGTGAGAACGATTTATCCCATTTTTCAGATAAAACTTTGATGATAAAAACATGATTAAACTCCAAACCCTTGGCTTTATGAACAGTCATTAAATGAATTGAATTTTCAAAATCTGACTGAAGAGGTGGGGAATTTAAAGCCAAATTATTTTCACTGAGTAAAGACAACTTATTGACCCAATCAAAAAGAGAGATTTTTTGAACCGATAAACTTTGTTTTAAATGGGAATAAAGAGTATTTAATTGTTTTAGAAGAGAGATATTTTTGGTTTTTAAAAGATAATTTAGATAATTAAAGCGCCGGATAATAAGATTAAATAATTCATCGGGAACAAGATTATTGGCATCTTTTTGAGTCTTGGCTAAAGCATCGGTAAAACGATTAATTCGCTTTATAAATTTTAGAGAAAATTTATTTTCTTTTAAAAACTGTTTGTCAAAAATTACCTCAGATAAAATTAATTTTTCTTTAGTAATTAAAATGAATAATCGATAAAGATCGCTTGAAGGCAAGCGGAGAAAATTAAATGATAAAAGATGGGCCAGAAGAGTATTGTCTGAAGGACCGGCTAAGTATCTAAGTAGAGTTAATAGCTGTTCTATTTCCAAAGTTTCCAAAATATTTACGCCATCAGAACGGAGATATAATACTTCGTTTTGAGAAAGAAAGGAGAGAAGATCATTAATATCGGCGTTGTTACGATAAAGAATGGCAATCTCATTGGCTTTTTCCCCAGATTCAAGTAGAGTTTTTATTTTTTTAACTACCCAATAATTTTCCTCCTCATTGCTGTCCCCGACAAAAAGATTGATCGGATCTGGATCATAATCTTTGGTGGCAATTAAGGATTTATCAATGTTGCCAATATATTGACTAATTCGAATTTGATTATGATTAATAAGCTCCGTCGAAGAGTCTAAAATTAATTGATGACTCCGATAGTTATTTTTTAAAACAATTACTTTAAGGATCTTTTTATATTTTTGATAAAAAGAATAAAGATTTTCGACGTTGGCTCCCTGAAAACGATAAATCGATTGATCATCATCTCCGACCACAAAAATATTGGGGTTATTCTGATTTTTAACCAGAAGATTAAGAATTTCCATTTGGGAGGAATTGGTATCTTGAAATTCATCAACAAGTAGATACTGATAATTTTCCTGATAAGTTAATAAAAGTTCGGGGTGGGTTTGAAGAGCCACAATGACCCACAGAATCATGTCTTCGTAATCGTAGAGACCGCGCCTCGTCAATTCTTCTTGATAATATTTATAAATTACCAAAAGATCCCTGATTTTTATTAAAGAATCTGAACTTTTATCAATGAAATCTCTAGTTTTTTGTTTAATTTCGGAGAGAGTAAGGGTTTCTGATTCATAAAGCTGGAGAAAGTAATTAATTCGAACCTGATAAAGGGGTAATGGATGGAGCTGGGAGCTGAGAGTTTTTATGAGAGAAATTATGGTCTTAGCGCTTTTGGGGGAGGCACGAAGCTCTTTGAGTTTTTCAGACAAGGGAGAGGCTAAGAGGACAAAATTGGCAGCGTCTTTTATCAGCTCCTCAAAACGGAGGGGAGAAATGTTTTCTTTTTTTAAAGAAGAAATGGAGGAAATTATTTCTTTCTGATAAAAATAAGGATAATTTAAATTAAAAAGTGGTGAACTCTGAGGCAATTTATCGATTAGACTACGAATTATTTCAATTTTAGTAATGTCATCAATGGCTTTTGACTCAAGAGTAGATTTAAGAAAATACTGGGGATAATCCTTGATAACAGAGTTACAAAAAGCGTGGAATGTGGCAATCCGAACACCGTAGGCATCAGCTCCAATCAGCTCCAAGAGACGCTGACGCATATTTAGAGCGGCATTTTCAGTAAAGGTCAAACATAAAATATTGCTAGGATTTATCTGGGTTTCTTTTAAAATTTTGCCAATTCTTAGAGCAATAGTTTGAGTTTTTCCCGTACCAGCCCCAGCGATAACCATCACTGGACCCTCAATAGTATCGACAGCTTCTTTTTGTTCAGAATTGAGTTTTTGATATTCGCTTTTATAACTACTCACCAGAAAATTTAAAATATTTAATTTACCAAATTTATTTTAATAATTTTTCCAAAATTTCTTTGCCTGTTTGAGGGTTGGCACTACCTTTAGAAACTTTCATTAATTGGCCAACTAAAAAGCCGATGGCCAGGGGATTTTGGTGATAATCTTCGACAGCCTTGGGATTGGCCTCAATCACCTCTTTAGCAAACTGCTCTAAGGTATTAGTGTCGGAAACTTGAAAAAGGTTTTTTTCTTTGGCAATCTCCAAGGGATCAAGACCGGTTTGATAGGAATCCAAAATTAACTGCTTGATGACAGTAGAAGAGAAATCTAATTTATGGTCAAATAATTTTTTAAAATAGTCTGGATTAATTTTATTAATATCAATTTTAATGGTTTTTAACGGACCGGTTAATAAATTGGCAGAAAATTTGGCAAATTCGCGAGAAGACTCTATAGAAATTATTTTGTCGAAAATTTCGGCGGATTCCTTAGTATCAGCGAGAATAAAGGCATCGTAATCAGAAAGCCCGAGCAACTTGTACTGAGCAATCTTTTCATCGGGTAAAACGGGAAGACTTTGACGAATTTCTTCTATTTGCTCTTTATTGAAAATAATAGGTGGAATATCCGGCTCGGGAAAATAACGATAGTCGGCACTCCCCTCTTTTTCCCGCTGTAAAAAGGTTTGATTTTTATCGGCGTCCCAGCCTCTGGTAGTTTTATTCGAATAATTTTTGGTAATACCATCAGATTGATAAGCATCTATTTGACGTTTAATTTCGTAGTTTATGGCGTTCATAACACCGGTAAGTGAAGCGACATTTTTAATTTCCACCAAAGGTGTATAAAATTTGTCATCGAGACAAACATTAACCGTCGGTTCACAACGCATAGAGCCTTTTTCAATATCTGCATCAGAAATCCCGATGTAGCGGATAATTTGTTGTAGTTTATTTAAATACTTTTTGGCCTGCTCCGCCGACTGAATGTCGGGCTCGGAAACAATTTCGACCAGAGGAACGCCAGAGCGATTAAAATCGAGGAGGGTAGAGCCGTCAACATGAATGGATTTACCCGTATCTTCTTCCATATGGGCCCGGTTGATTCTAATTTTGTGACTCTCAATATTTAAATAGCCGTTAATCGCAAAAGGTTTTTGAAGCTGAGTAATTTGATAGCCTTTGACCAGGTCCGGATAAAAATAATTTTTACGTTCAAAAAAAGACTGCTCATTGATAGAGCAATTTAAAGCTAGACCTAATTTAAGACACCACTCACAAGCCCTTTTGTTGGGAACAGGTAGAGCTCCAGGGAGACCAAGACAGACAGGACAAGTGTGGGTGTTGGGTTTAACATGAAAATGATCGGCACGACAGCCACAAAACATTTTGGATTTGGTTTTTAATTCAACATGGACTTCAAGTCCGATAATGGGCGTGATTTTCATAATTTTGGTCTCTTTGTATGATAATCAGTATTGTCTTCGAAAATTTTAGCAATTTGATAGACAAGATCTTCGCGTTTTTGAGGAGCTATAATTTGAAAACCGATAGGTAAAGCAGTTTTGTCAAAACCGCAAGGAATTGAAATACCGGGTAGACCGGCAATACTTGAGGGTTCCACCAACATGTCTTGAAGTTCACCAAACATAGCCTGACCTTTGGTAGCACCAAGTTTTAGAGCGGTAGTAGGAGAAACTGGACCGATAATAGCATCTACTTTTTGAAACTGTTTATCAAAATCCTGACAAATTAGAGTCCGAACTTTTTGAGCTTTTAAATAATAGGCATCGTAATAACCGGCAGACAAAGAATAGGTGCCAAGCATTATCCGACGTTTGGCTTCGGTCCCAAAAAAAGAACGGTCGTGACCATAACGAATCCCGTCAAAACGGGCTAAATTACTGGAAACCTCGGAGCGTTGGAGAATAGTATAAACAGCAATAGAATATTTGGGATCTAAAACATCTGGTAATTCCAAAATTTGCGCCCCAAGTTTTTTTAAAGTTTCAGCCGCTTCTAAAATTGATTTTTTTACTTCGGGTTGGATTTGAGAGGGAAAATAAGAGAGGGGTATACCAATTTTGAGTCCGTTTAAGTTTTGTCTAATTTCAGGTTTTTTCCAAGAATCTTCCTCAATAGAAGTAGCATCATAAGGATCGTGTCCGGACATTATTTCTAATAAAGTGGCAGCATCATCAACAGTTTTACAAAGAGGACCAGGGGAATCAGTACTCGATTTCATGGCAATAATCCCATATCGAGAAACCCGACCGTAAGTAGGTTTAAAACCAACTACCCCACACCAAGCGGCGGGTTGACGGATGGAACCGGCAGTTTCAGACCCAACTGAAATAATAGTTTCGTCAGCAGCAATAGCAGCGGCGGAGCCTCCACTGGAACCGCCGGGTAAATGATCAGTATTCCAAGGATTTAAAGTGGGGCCATAATCAGACGTTTCAGTACTGGAGCCATGAGCCCAGGCGTCAAGATTGGTTTTACCAATAATTATGGCACCGGCATTTTTTAATTTTTTCATAACAGTAGCATCATATTGAGCAATATATTCATCCAAAACCAGAGATGAGGCAGTAGTGCGGATACCTTTGGTCAAATAGTTATCTTTAATGGCAATGGGAATGCCGCCAAGGGGGAGGGAAATATCAGCAGTTTTCGCTTGTTTTAGGGCTTCTTCATCACAGAGAGTAACAAAAGCATTGAGTTTTTTATCAAATGATTTAATTCTGTCGAGACAAGATTGAACTAAATCAGTGGGAGTAAATTTTTTAGACTTTAAACCCTTTCTGGCTTCTGATAAAGTTAATTTATTTAAATCAGTCATTTATTTTTATCGATTGTGGCGGTGGTTTTAAAATAGCCACTGGAAACTTTTTCTGCCTGAGAAAGAGCTAATTCCTGAGATAAAGAAGCTTCGACTTTGTCTTCACGCAAAATATTACTTTTATGATTTACCTGAAAGGTTGGCGAAACGTCACTAGTATTTAATTCATCTAATACTTCAACGTATTTCACTGTCTCAATTAATTGATTTTTAATATTTGTCTCATCTGGCTTGATTTCCAGACGGGAAAGCCTGGCTGTGTGCTCAAAGACAGAGTCAGTAATTAAATTATCAGACATAGTGTATTTTAATAAAATTTACTCGAAATAGGTAATTATGTTTGTTTTATCGAAGGGATGTCTTCGTCACCAAAATTATTGACATCATCTATTACACCTTGTATGATTTGGCTATGACAAACACAAATGAACTTGTATCACGAGCCCCATCATTAGTTTCAGAAGCGATACTTAGAATTAACGAAAACAAAGGAAGATATGACTTAGGACAAATGAATGAAGGGGAAAGGGTTTTGGAATTAATGAAGCGATTACCCCAGAGTGACGATGACCGAGAAGGGTTGATGGATTCCTTGACAATCGCAATCATAGGCTACCGAGAAAGTCAAGCCCTGGGTCCTTCAACCATTGAAGAACAAAATAAGAAGATTTCTGAAGATCTTCAGTTGCAGCTCGAAAATGATAATAATAGGTGGGGAGATACTTGGAAAAGACGACCGATGGAAGGTCAGCTTGAAAGAACTAAGGCAAGATTTGAAGATTATGTGGATCAATATGAAAATGGAAATCAACCATTTCCATGGCTAAAGGTGATGGGAGGAGAAATTATTTGTCTAGTCAGAATCGACCTTCAAACTATTGAAAACTATAAAAATAGCCTAGCGAAAAATGGAGGCTTTGAGACGAAGTAGTTTCCAGCGATATTTATCGACAAGGTTGTATATTTTGTAGTACTGGGGATTGATGACCAAATCGTAAGTGCCAATGAACTGGACAAGGTTGCCACCAAAGCCTTGTTTAAAACGATGAAAACCAAAACCTGGTAGGCCAACGTGGGCATCGGGACCGAGGCAACCCCACATATCAAAACTTTTTAAACCTAAAGACTGGCCGTATTTGATTACTTCCCACATAAGTAAGGTAGGAGCCATGACTTCACGGTGGATGTTGAGAGAGGCCCCATAAGGATAAAAAAGGCGGTCTTTTAATTTAAAAACCATAAAAGCTGCCAGGGTTTGATTTTGATAAGTAGCTAAAAAAATTTCAGCTATACCAGTTTTTTTCAAAATGGACCACTGGCGGCGATGATAATTTTCAGAATGCAAATAAAATCCCTGGCGCCGAGTAGTATCAAAAAGCATTTTTAAATAAATTTCGAAATCCTCATCTTTGGTGGAGTGAGAAATAGTAACTCCATGCCGATTGGCTAATTTGATATTGTAGCGGGTTTTGGGTGACATATCGGAAAGTAGCTCGTCTTCGGATTTTTTTAAATCCACGATAAAAGAATGGGGATAAAAAGCAACCTTAGGAGAAGTAACGAGAGCTGGATAGTTTAAAACAATATTTTTATTTTTAATAAGTTGATTTTTGTTGTCATAAACTTTTTCAATTTCGTCTGGCTCAATTTTTACAAAAATGGCATTTTCGTTTTTGGCTATTTTGCCAACGTTTTCGATCATATCCTTATCGATTTTGGGACCGCGGAGGATGGTGCCGATAGAGAAATTGGTATGAGGGATTTGGTGAAAGGAAAGAGTGTAGCCGGAAATTATTTTTTGCTGATCAAAAATACCAAGACGATAGACTTTATGCCCCTCTAGTTCCTGGAATTCACCCCATTCCCAAGTTTGAACTGGGTGAGTTACAACCCGAGAATAAGCATTTTTTTCTTCTTGATATAAAATTCGAGTAATCATCGGTCATTTAAAAAAAATTTTAACTTTGATACCAATGAACTTAACTCGACTTTTGAAAAATCGGTAGTATCAATTTCTACTTTATCTCCAGAAATATCTATAGGGAATTTACCACCTTTGAGTAGTTTGTCTTTATAATTAATTAGGTTAACGTCATCACAGTGACCAGGATGGCGTTTACCTGAATCAACTCGCTCTTTAAAACGACGATAGATTTCCTGACCATTAGCATAACAAATTATTTGGAAAAATTTTACTGGAAATTTTTTGGAAATATTTTCAAAATCTGCTTTGGCAAGTTCTGGATTAAAGTTACTCTCAACAATTAGTGACTTACCGTGTCTCAACAATTCTTCAATTGTCTGAAATAAAATAGCAAGGCTGGCTTTGCCTAAAGTCTGAGACCAAAGTCTATCTTTGGAGCCGATAGAATCAAATAATTTTTCTTTAATTATGTCTTTACTAAAAAATGGCAAGTTGAGCTCCTCTGATAAGCGACTCGCTATGAAAGATTTCCCTGAAGCTTCAATACCAGTAACAATTATTAATTTTGGAATTAAACTCATTAATTTATTCTATCAATAAATATCAGGGTCGTAGACTAAATCAGAATTGGAATCTCTTTTGGTGAATCGATGAGGGGAACGAAAATTACGAGTGATCTCGGAAAAAGAGTCATACTCCACCAGTTCTTTGGGAATATCGTATAAAAAGCGGGAAGCCTCATTGAGAGATGATCTGCCAAAAAAAAGACGACGAATAGCATAAGTGATGTAAAGTAACTCCTTGGCCCGGGTAATACCAACATAACAGAGACGGCGTTCTTCTTCGATATCTTTGTCGTTAATCATCGATCGAGAATGAGGTAAAATCCCCTCTTCAAAACCAACCAGAAAAACTGCCTCAAACTCCAGACCCTTGCTACTATGAAGAGTCATTAATCGGACGCCATCGCGATTTTCTTTTTTCTTATTTTTTTCCTGAAGGGAATATTCCTGCTGAACTAGGGCAATATTTTCCAAAAAATCATTTAGTTTAGGATAGGTGGCGGCAACAGATTTTAATTCCTTAATATTTTCAATTTTTTTAAGATCATCTTCTTCTTGGGGATTATATTTGCTTAAATAACCGGAATTGACAACCAAAGATTCTAAAATTTGGAGAGAGGATAATTTTTTCAGACTTAAATTGTCCAAGTGCTGGTCAAAAATTATTTTGCGGCGTTTTCCCAAGGCTTTTTCTACTCTAGCCCCTGACAGAGCATCTTTAGGATTTGAGGCAACGCGAAGCATGGCAATAATATCTTTAATCTCGGCCCGATCATAAAAACGGAGACCACCAATTAAAACATAAGGAATACTATTTCTAAGAAAAGATTCTTCAATAGCCCGGGACTGGGCGTTCATGCGATATAAAACGGCAATATCTTTGTGAGCAAAATGCAGAGAAGTATGAAGCTCTTTTATTTTTTCAGATAAATAATCAGCCTCGGCGATTTCAGAATCAGCCTCAAAAACTTTTATCTTGGCAGGAGAATTCTTTTTGGTAAATAAATTTAATACCGGATGACTAGTATTCTTGGAAATGACCGAATTGGCGGCCTTTAATATATTTTGAGTTGAGCGATAATTCTGTTCCAAGTTAATAATCTTCGTCGTAGGAAAATCAATTAAAAAAGAAGATAGATTTTGGTAATTAGCGCCCCGCCAGCCGTAAATAGACTGAGAAGCGTCGCCAACAGCGGTAATTTGCTGATATTTGGCAGCGAGCAGCTTGGTTAATAAATACTGAAGCTCGTTAGTATCCTGATATTCATCAACTAAAATATAATGGTACTTTTGCCAAAATTTTTCTAATATTTCAGAATGTTGTTGAAATAACTCAACGGTCTTAAAAAGTAAATCGTTAAAATCAAGGGCCTCATATTGAAGTAAACGAGATTGATATTTGGCATAAATTTTTGCGGCCATAGATTCCCAGAATCCGTGAGCCTGAGATTCGACAAGACGAGGACTTTGAAAAGAATTTTTGGCACTTTCAATAAAATAGAGAAGGGATGAGGGTTTAAATTCTTTGGTCGTTAGTCCCATTTCAGAAAGGATGGAGCGAACTAAATTTTCTTGATCATCACTGTCATAAATAACAAAATCGGGAGATAGACCGATGTTTTTGCCATAGATACGGAGTACCCGACAGCCAAAGGAGTGGAAGGTGCCGGCAAAAAGATCTTTAGCCACATTGTCATTTAAAAGTTTACCCATTCGCTCCTTCATTTCCCCAGCAGCCTTATTGGTAAAAGTAAGCAACAGAACTTCTGAAGGAGAGGCAAGTTTTTGCTCAACAAAATAAGCGGCGCGATGGGTTAAAACCCGAGTTTTGCCACTGCCGGCACCAGCTAAAATTAAAAGAGGAGTCCCCTGGTAAGTTACAGCTTCTTTTTGAAATTGGTTAAGACTCCCGAGAATGTCAGACATAAAACAAAAAAATTCTAAAGCC
>Ga0209717_1001333_pt1 | contig 26912 bp, 25 predicted proteins | sample AD_UKC048_MetaG_FD_184418 | JGI IMG/M metagenome (GOLD analysis project Ga0209717, IMG submission 184418) | Active sludge microbial communities of municipal wastewater-treating anaerobic digesters from USA - AD_UKC048_MetaG (SPAdes) (version 2) | ecosystem: Engineered > Bioreactor > Anaerobic >... | reverse complement strand
CTTATTCGAATGATGTGATCACTCAATATAATCAGGAATATACAGCATGTTTCCTCACTTTTCCGAATGCAGAGGATCATTTGAGGAATATCGAAAAAAAGAACAAAAATGTAATTGCGATAGGCCCGGAAAGGGGTTTTACAAAATATGAGAACAGCCAGTTCATAAAAGCAGGGTTCATTCCCGTCAAGCTCGGAAACAGAATAATCCGGACAGAAGCGGCCGTACACGCCGCAGTTGCAGGGTTTATTTAAGTTATTTGACAAACGCCGCGCATCTGATATTATAAGCCAATTTTTTCTAACAATGATTAGGAGAATAGAATGAAGGTTATGATCGTTGAAAAGCCGTCAATGAAGCGGAAGATGGAAGCGGCACTTGGAAATGAGGTCAAGGTTGTGACAAGTGTCGGTCACATTGAATCGCTGATGGACCTTGAATTTTATCTGCAGGACCATTTTCCAAAGGATAAAAAGCCGTTCTGGAGCGAAACGCTGAAATATCTGCCGTTCATTCCTGAAAAGTTCAGACACATGATAACAAATAAACCTGTCTATGCGGAAATTGAAAAGGCGTTAAAAAATGCCACTGAGATAATTCTTGGTGCCGACCCTGACAGGGAAGGGGAGCTTATTCACAGGAATATTCTTGAAATTGCTAAAGAAAACGGTGCCGTAAAAGCCGAAAAGATCACAAGGATCTGGCTTCACAGCGAAACTGCACCCGAAATAAAAAAGGCTTTCCAGGCAAGGCAGGATCATAAGGAATTTGACGGCTACTATAATGCGGCAAGAACCAGAGAAATAGTTGACTGGCTTGTGGGAATTCAGTTGACGATCCTCTACAGTGTGAAGTACGGCAAGCCGGGTAAACCGGTAAGCATCGGTCGGGTTCAGACATGGTTACTTGCTGAAATTATTAAAAGATTCATCGAAAACAGGGATTTTAAGCCGGAGCCGTTCCGGACTTTTTTGTTCCTTACAAAAGAAGGTGTCGTTTTTAATATGATAGATGAAGATGAAAGGGTTTTCAAAACGACAGATCTTAAAGAAGCAGATAAACTTTTCAACTCTTTACATGGGAAGGATCTTCTGATAACCGGAGTCAAAAAGAAGAAATTTGTTGAATATGCCCCTTCTTTATATGATCTTAAAGCTCTTCAGAAAGATGCGGCACAGCGATATAACATTGCTCCTGACGACACTTTGAAGATTGCTCAGTCACTTTATGAAAAACACGATCTTATCAGTTATCCAAGAACCGATTGTTCAGTTTTAAGCGAATCTGAGGCAAAGGAACTGAAGAACGCGATGAACCTTGTTTACAGATTTGATGAATATAAACAGTTGGTTATGGCTGTAAAAAAGCAGAACCCCGAACTTATTCTCAATTCAAAATATATTGGAAAGCTTGAAGGGCACTATGCAATAATTCCGGTTTTAAGTTATGATAAAAGCACTGTTCCGAAGCTTTCTGAGCAGGAACGGCTGATATTTGACCTTATCGTGAAAAGGTTTATTGCAACTCTTCTTAAGCCGGCAAAAGGTGAAACTACTGAATTTACTGCAAAAATTGATGAATCTCTTTTTAATTCCAAGTTTAAGAACTATACTGAACCGGGATTTCTTGAATTCATTAAACCGGATCGGAAAAAAGAGGGTGAAGGTGAAGAAGATAAAATATTATCAGTAAGTTACAAGAAAAATGATTCGGTAAAAGGTGATCTCGAAATGAAAGAGGACATGACAAAACCGCCGAAACTTTATAAAGATGCGTCACTCCTTACTCTGATGGAAAAAGCCCATCTCCAGATAAAAGATCCGGGACTCAAGAAAGCGCTGAAAGAAGCCGACGGAATCGGAACTGCCGCAACAAGGGCATCTTTCCCTCCGTTATTGATCAAACGGGGCTATATCACAAAGGAAACTGACGGAACATACATTCCGACAGACCTTGGAATGAAGATATATGAGATACTTCCCGAAGAACTCGTGATCCCTGACTTTTCAGCGAACCTTGAACAGGAACTCAGCGGATTTATTAAGAAAAAACCAGTCAAATCAGTTGAGGAAATCATCAGGGAAACTGAAACATTCATCCGGAAAGTGTTCAAGAATTTCAAGGAACCGCCAAGGGTTTTTAACGGAAAACTCTCCGACAAACAGATTGCAATAATCGAAAAACACGGAGATCAAAAAATAAAAGAATCCCTCAAAACCGGCGACTTTCAGGCATGCCACACCTGGATCGACAACTTCTTCAAAATGCTCGATGAAAGGAAGAAGAAGAAATGAGATTCCTGATTATTTTTCTGCTTGACATAATATTTAACTTCATTAGTATATACATTGTAGAGCATTAAGGAGGTGCAATATGATAAAAATTATGCGTTGGGGCAACAGTCTCGCACTGCGGCTTCCGAAAGCTTTTCTTGAGTCACTGAATTTGATGGAAGGTAGTTTTGTCAAGATCAGGACTGAAAAAAACAGAATCATAATTGAGCCGCAAAATGAAATGACTCTGGAGGAGATGGTTTTGCAGATCTCTTCAGAAAATCTTCATGCCGAGGTTTCTACGGGTGTTGCAAAGGGGAATGAGGCATGGTGAAATACATTCCGGAGCAGGGCGACATTGTCTGGCTTGAATTTGATCCTCAGGCAGGACATGAACAGTCAGGGAAAAGACCTGCAATAGTGATTTCACACAGAATTTATAATGAAAAAACGGGGCTTGCACTTTTCTGTCCTGTCACCACAAGCATTAAAGGATATCCGTTTGAGGTAAAGCTCCCATCTATAATGAAAACGACAGGGGTTGTTTTATCCGACCAGATAAAAAGTCTTGATTGGATCATAAGGAAAGCAAAATTCATCGAAAAAGTGCCAAGAGCAACTCTCACAGAAGTAATCACCAAATTTTCCAAACTGTATTAAACCTGGATCAACAACTTCTTAAAAATGCTCGATGAGAAGAAAAAAAAGAAATAGGAAAAGAATGATACAAGGTCTTAAAAATATTTTATCTTTTGATGAATTCAAGATGATTGCCGGGCTTAGCAACATTTTACAGATCCGGTTTAAGGGCCGAGTCAGGGATTGAGTCGGGACTAAGTCGGGATCAAGTTAAAATTCTTAGTAACTGCTTGAATGAAGTGACAATTCTTGAGCTTATGGAGATTTTTGATAGAACTAATAGGACCAAGTTCAGGGACCAAGTCATAAAGCCATTAATTGATGAAGGTTGGATTGAAATGACAATTCCGGATAAACCTACAAGCAGTAAGCAAAAATACCGCATTACGGAAAAAGGCAGACAACTTCTTCAAAATGCTCGATGAGAAGAAGAGGAAGAAGTGAGCGAAAACAGAAAGAAAATTGAGTCGCAAAATGAAATGACTCTGGAGGAAATGGTTTCCCTGATTTCTTCAGAAAATCTTCATGCCGAGGTTTCTACTGTTGTTGCAAAAGGGAATGAAGTTTGGTGATGATTTGTGAATTTATCGGACGCAGCGAACATTACTGCTGCCCATCCGGTAGTTGCTATACACATTGCCGTTGTGGAAATACACATCACATGCCCCATCCGCACGATCTGAGAGCACGGACGAGGACCAAAACCAACCTATATCACCCCAAACACTATATTTTCCACTTTTGTCAAGAGAACAGCCGTCACAAGCACTATTCCTGCAATTTTTCCATGACAGGCAACTGTCTGTAACTCCACAAGCTCCACCTGTTTCAGTTGCATGGCAGTTTTTTATAAGTGTTCTAAGTTCTGATATAGTGGGCAATCTCCAATCTGAATATCCATTTTCCACCAAATTCTCACAATACTTCTTCGCATCATTCCAACTCATTGTTTTTGGTGCTTTTTTTGACCAGTTGGACAAATTTTTCACCTTCAGATCAGCTGGTTTTTTCAGTTCCTTTTCTTTCGGAGGCGGAATGATTTTGCCTGAAGATGTTTTTGTGTTTTCATCTTTTTCAGATTTCTTTTTGTTCAGTTCTTCTATTCTGACCGTTGCTTCAAATTCACATTCGCCTTTCGGGTATTTTTCAATATATTTTTCCCATATTTCTAAATTATTTTTCTCTTTCGCATATTTACAAGCATTTTTGTCAGCTGTGTCATCTTGTTTTACAATGCCCACTTGTTCCTTCTTTCCACCAAAATCAAAACTGTTAATCGCTTCAAAAACACCTTTTTCTGAACAGTTAAAATCAGTTGTCCATGAATCTACTCCAGCTCTTTTTTCAACATCAAATTTGCTTATACTGATGTTGCAAGCGCCTTTATAAAGTTTCTTAATCTTTGTATTTATTAGGAAATTTGCCTGAAGCTGTGCCACGAGTGACAACTGGCATTTTTCATCAACGCATTCTCTTCTTGATCCTTTAACGGTTTCTTCAATCGCCTGTTCGAGAGCTGTGTCTCTATCCGCCTTGGGAACCATCCAGTAGATTTTTGTTCCCTGCAACTTCGTGAAAATATAATCTGTAACATTGGCAATTGTTGTCTTGTTAAACAGCTTAGCTTCATCAGCAACATCCATTACTGCAAGACGGTCTTTTTCCGCAGAAAAAATCGGAGAAAACAAAAAAACCAATGAAATCATTAGCAAAATCCGCTTTATCATCATCAACCTCGCAATAAAAACGACTGTTAAAAATCTTAAAACCGATTATACATTAAACTTTTTGACCTTGCAAATTTAGAGGAAAACTGAAAAATTCAGTTTAAGCGGCTTCATCAGCGGGAACACTGATCTCATAAAGAAATTCAGGAGCGAGATCAAAATCATTTTTCCAGCAAATTGTATTAAGTTTAATTTCAAACTGCTGAAAAAAATCCTTTTCCCTGAGCGGCACAAACAAAGGAAGAGGATCGTTGAAAATTGCCGACTCAAGGTCAATTATTCGAGTTTCTCCGTTATTAAAAGTAACTTTCAAAACATAATCCTTTAAATAAACGGCCTTTTTAACATTAAGTATCATTGTTTACTCCAGAGGTGTTATTTTTTCATAAGAACCTTTATTTTTTAGAGTTTCCCAATTCTTAAGTAACTCTTCTCTGTGGATTTCATACCATTCCATAAGAAGAGAAAGTGCTCTCTTTGGAAACTTGCCTTCAACAACACCAGTATTAATTTCAACAATAATTTGATAATCACCATACATAGCATGGAAGTGAGGTGGATTGTGATCTTTAAAGTTCATAAAAACAACTATTCCAAGGAATCTGGATATTTCCGGCATCTTACAACTCCATAACTCAAAAAACTAACTAATTTTATATAATTATGATGCTATGTCAACCGCATTTTCAGTTGCAGTCTTTTTTTAAAAGCAAGTGCCAAGGATTTGTGTTCTATAATGTTGACATAAAACCAGTTTTCTCTTAAATTCTTTTGTTGATTTAACTTTAACGAAGGAGTTATCATGTCACATCAGCAGCCGGAAAAGATCAAGGGCATTCCAGACAATGCGTTCAGAGAGCTTAAGGAAGGCGAAATTTATCAGCCGATCATGTCACCGGATAAGGTCTATCCGGAGATCAACATCTGGTCAGTGGTCTGGGGACTTGTCATGGCGGTCGTTTTTTCTGCCGCGGCGGCATATCTCGGGCTTAAGATCGGTCAGGTTTTTGAAGCGGCAATTCCTATTGCGATCATTGCGGTAGGTGTTTCCACTGTCACAAAAAGAAAGAATGCACTGGGTGAAAATGTAATTATCCAGTCAATCGGAGCATGTTCGGGCGTTATTGTTGCCGGAGCGATTTTCACTCTGCCGGCTCTTTACATTCTTCAGGCGAAATACCCTGATATTACTGTGAGTTTCATGCAGATATTCCTTTCTTCACTTTTTGGCGGATTTTTGGGAATTCTGTTTCTGATCCCATTTAGAAAATATTTTGTCGCCGACATGCACGGAAAATATCCTTTCCCTGAAGCAACTGCCACAACACAAGTGCTTGTAAGCGGAGAAAAGGGTGGAAATCAGGCGAAGATCCTTTTAATTGCAGGACTTATCGGCGGTTTTTATGACTTTGCGATTGCAACATTCGGAGCATGGGCAGAAACTGTTTCAACAAGAATAGTCGGTGCAGGAGTTGCCCTCGCAGACAAATATAAACTGGTTCTTAAGCTCAACACGGGTGCCGCGGTCATGGGTCTTGGTTATATCGTGGGACTCAAATATGCGGCAATAATCTGTGCAGGTTCTTTTGTCGGCTGGTTTGTAATACTTCCAGTCATTGCATACTTTGCTGAAGGTCAGACAATTCCTGTCGGAGCCAATATCGTTAATCTTATCGGTACTATGTCTCCGGAAGAAATATTCAGGAACTATGTCCGTCCTATCGGTATCGGCGGTATCGCAATGAGCGGAATGATTGGAATTTATAAGAGCAGAAAGATCATATTACAGGCATTCGGTCTTGCGGCAAACGAACTCACTGGAAAAGGAGAATCAAAAAAGATAGATCTCCGTACCCAGCGGGACATTCCGATGAAGATCATAGCTATCGGAATTCTTGTGATGACAGTAGTTCTTTTTGTTTTCTTCTATTTCGGAGTTGTTCCGAATCTGACACACGCACTTGTAGGACTTGGAATAGTCATGATAATCGCATTCCTTTTTACAACTGTTGCGGCAAATGCGATCGCCATCGTCGGAACCAACCCGGTTTCCGGCATGACACTCATGACCCTCATCATTGCATCTCTCATCATGGTTTCGGTAGGACTTTCGGGAACTGCAGGAATGGTCGCAGCTCTTATTATCGGCGGAGTAGTGTGCACTGCTCTTTCAACAGCAGGCGGATTTATTACAGATCTGAAAATAGGTTACTGGCTTGGAAATTCTCCATACAAGCAGGAAACATGGAAGTTCCTCGGAGTTCTCGTTTCTGCCGCAACAGTAGGCGGAGTAATAATGATACTCAACAAAACATACGGTTTTACCGGCGAAAATGCTCTTGTGGCTCCTCAGGCGAATGCAATGGCTGCGGTCATTGAACCGATGATGAGCGGACAGGCGGCTCCGTGGATGCTTTATGCGGCTGGAGCTTTTCTTGCGCTAACTCTCAATATGATCGGAGTTCCGGCACTTGCTTTCTCTCTGGGCATGTTCATTCCGCTTGATCTTAACACACCGATACTTGTCGGCGGAATAATCAACCACATCGTTACAACCCGTTCAAAGGACGAAAAACTTAACAATGCAAGAAGCGAGCAGGGAACACTTATCGCATCGGGCTTTATTGCAGGCGGTGCCTTAATGGGAGTTACAGCGGCGATAATCCGTTTTGCCGGCTTTAACTTCGTCAACGAACACTGGTTTGAATCAAACGGCGCACAGTGGCTCGGAATAGTGATGTTCCTTGCACTCTGCGGATATATGATTTTTCACACACTCAAGGCAAAAGTCGAAGAATAAAATTCAACAGGATCTATTTGTATTTGGCCGCGACATATTCAGTTGCGCTCATTGCAGCTATAGTTCCGTCTGAAACGGCTGTTGTGACCTGACGGTATCTTTTCTCTCTGGCATCTCCCGCGGCGAAAACACCTTCAATCCCTGTTTTGAGGAGTTCGTCTGTTATGATCTCTTCCCGTTCGTTCATTGGAACAATGTCTTTGAACATTGATGTGTTCGGAAGATATCCGATAAATAGAAACACCCCTTCAATTTCAGTAATATTCTTTTTCCCAGTTGATTTATCAAGCGAAACAACACCACTGATATGCTCATCTCCAAGAAATTCTGTAACTTTCTGGTTCATAAGAAATGTGATCCCGGGGTTTTTCTGTGCGTCTTCAATAGCCCATGCATGGGCCTGAAAGTGGTCAAATTCATGAATTATTGTTACATGCCGGGCAAACTTAGTAAGAGAAACAGCTTCTTCCAATGCAGAGTTCCCTCCTCCGATGACAGCAATCTTTTTGTCTTTGAAGAAATCGCCATCGCAAGTCGCACAGAATGAAATTCCCCTGCCTTTGAATTTATCCTCGTTAGGAACACCAAGTGTTCTCGGAACGCCCCCGCTTGCTATGATAACTGCCGGTGCTTCGAAAATGCCTTCGTCTTCGATCTCAAATGATTTTATCTTTCCTGAAATATCAAAATGAGTTATTTCCGCCTGAGTTATGATCTCTGCACCGAAATTTTTTGCCTGCTGTCGCATTGTGAATGCTATTTCAGCGCCGCTCGCTTCGTGTATCCCAGGATAGTTGACAACCTTGTCCGTCAGATTCATCTGTCCACCGGTACTTCCTTTTTCTATTATCAGAGTTTTCATTCTTGAACGGGCGAGGTAAATTGCCGCAGTAAGTCCCGCAGGACCCCCGCCCAGAATGATCACATCATACAGTTTATTCATTTTTCGGCACTCCTCCTACACAAGTTTAGTGTCAAGGATCTCCTTTACCTGCTGTTTGTTCTGAATACTGCTTGTCGCAGCGGCAACTTTGCCGTCCCTGAAATAAACAGTAAATGGAAGTCCTGCAAAATTTCTGACTTCAGGAAGGGATCTGATGGTTTGAATAGCAACATTTGAATCAAATTCCATATCCCTGAAGTTGATATCCGGATATTTTGATTCAAAAGATTCCATGACATCATATACAGGGATGCACATGGGGCCCATTCTGCCGCATACTACCACGGTTTTTTTACCGCTCTCGATAAGATTCTTAAATTCTTCAACTGTTTCAATGTGTTTTAGATTTGTTCTAAGCATTTTTCCCTCCATTGATCTCTCTGTTCTGAAGTTTTGCTGTTTTTTCACATATTTCGGCCATTTTGTTCATTGAATCAAGAAGTGTTCTCATCATTTCCGGATCTGAAATGCAGTATTCTCTGCATCTACCTGAAGGACAGCATTTTATAATGCCGTAATTTTTTAAAATCCCGAGCTGTTTTGAAACAACAGCTTGATTTAATTGCAGTTCATCAACAATATCTGTAACTATTCCCGGCCCTTGAAGAAGTTTGCGGATGATCGACACCCTGATCTTTCCCGTTAAAATTCCTCCGATCTCGACTATCCTTTCATTTTTTAAATCCATGTTACACCTCCGAAATGAACATGACATGTATATATATCCAAAACGGAATATGTCAAGGGGGCAAACTGAATTACAAAACCTGTCAAACCAAAATCTGACAAGGCAAAACCTTGATTTTTTAACTATATTAGTATAATTATCACCATTAAATTTCTTTTCGCGGAGTGGACTCTTGAAGAATCTTTTCAGAAATTGTGTGATTTTTGTGTGGTTTTTTGCTGTGTTTGGATGCGGAACGGCACCTGTTGCAAAGCCGAAGTGGACCAGCCAGACAGGACATGCGAGCTTTAACGGCTCTGTTTATGTTGTCGGCCGTTCTGACGGTAAACAGACTGAAAAAGAGGCGTTGGACTCAGCATTCATTACGGCTCTTGGTGATCTCAATCTATATTTCGGGGTTTCTGTCAACGCGACTCTGGAAGATGTTGAGTCAGAGACAGACGGTGTCTATTCATACTCGCTTAAAAAGAACAGTGTGATCACCGGGGCTCCGATTAAGATCAATAAATTCAATAAAACCAATGTGTTCACCGAAAAAGTTGATGGAATGTTCAACGGCTATGTTCAGATAGCTGTTCCTGTCGATGAGGCGGCAAGGATCACAAAAGAGATAAAGGGCATGACTGGATATAAAGTTATTCCTGCAAGAGCCGGTCATGAGGACATACTGAGCGATTTTGTGAGACAGTGGTCACAGAAAAAAGGATTGAAAATAGCCGGCTCGGCTCTTCCCGTAGATGACAATGTGTCAATTGATGAGATCGCAAAAAAATCTGACACAGCATATTTCATTGTCGTAAAAGGTGAAGTTGAAGAGCCGAAACAGGACGGCAAGGTATTTATTACAAAAGTGAAAGTGATCATCAGACAGTTCTCGCTTGTTGAAGGAAGAGAGCTTAATACGATAGTTGAAGAGATGAAATGGGGTGAATATACACCGGAAGAAGCAGTTGATAAGGGGATGAAGAAACTTGTACAGAAAATGCTGGCACAATAAATAAACTGGAGGAAACGATGAAAAAACTTTTTGCGGTGGTGATCATTCTGCTCTGTCTGTTTCAGGTCTACGGCAGCAATGATAAAAAAGCGTACAATTTTATCAGCTATGATCTCAACGGAAATTTTTTCAATTTGAAAGCATTTAAAGAAAAAACGAAAGCAAAGTATTATGTCGTCGATTTTTTCAGCATAGTCTGTGAACCTTGCAAGAAGGCACTTCCCGACTGGGAGAAAGAATACCCGGAACTTCAGAAAAAAGGTGTCGAAATGGTCGTTGTTGCCCTTCCTTCGGATAAAATGAAAGCCAAAGATGAAAAACCGCTTGTGAAAGAATATTTTGAAACCAACAAGGTAAGTTTCCAGGTTATGTACGATCTTTTTTATGCGGTCGGTGACAAGTTCGGTGTTTCAAAAACGGAGCATGAAAAGACGACAGTCGAAGTTCCGATGGTATTTCTGCTTAACGACGAGTTCAAAATTGTTAAGAAATCAACTAAACATATTGAAATTATTGAAGAAATTAAAAAACTGACATCGGGGGTCAAAAAGTGAGAAAACTTAAATTACTGTTTCTGACATTTGTTTTTCTGATCATTCCGTTAATTTCCGGTGCGGCTGAAAAGGACCGTCTTGCCGTAATGGATATTCAGGACAGCGAAAATATTTTTGACGCAAAGACTCAAATTAAATTTACAGATTATATCTTTACAAAATTCCAGATAACCGGTGTCTACTGGATGATCCCGAAAGCCGACAGGGATACTGCTCTCGAACAGGCAATTGCCGACACAGCGGAAGGGAGCAGAAAACAGTGTGTAGATGAAAAATGTCAGATATCTCTAACTGCACAGCTTCAGGCAAATTTTCTTATAAACACCGAGATTAAGAAACTTTACGAAGGGACTTGCCAGATAAGCATAAGAAAATTCGATGTTGAAAAAAGGGCCGGCGTTGATGCATGGGAGGAAAAGTTCGATTGTACAGACAAAGGCATTTACGGTGCGATCGACAGCTTTAATTTTACCGGCAAAAAGAGTGCTTTCCAGGCAGGAAGAATATCTGAAGAAGCTCTCAACATGAATGTCGAAGCGGAAGACAGCACAATTGTCAAGATAGTTACTGAACCGACTGAGGCGATAGTTCTTGTTGACGGGATAATGATATGTCAGAAAACCCCGTGTTCCAAAATGATAGCTTTCGGAAAGCATCAGGTAACGATCCAGAAGGAAAATTATGTTCCTCACCAGAAGGAATATGATGTGAAAGCCGGTCTTGCCCTGAATCTGATACTTGAGCCGAATTTTGGATGGGTGACAATAAATTCTGAACCGTCGGGAATGGAAATCGAGCTTGACGGGAAAGACCTGGGTGTGACACCAATCTCAAAAAGGATCATTGAGACAGGAGGTCATCAGGCACAGACAAAAAACAAATGCCACTACAATGAAATGGAAAAATTCGTCATCAAAAGAGGCGAAGACAAGGTCATAACTTTTAAGATGAATCCAAGAGAATCAGCACTCAAAGTTACAGCCAAAGATGAACAGGACAACGATCTTGAAGCTGAAGTCATGGTTGACGGAAATCCTGTAGGAAAAACACCCAAAACATGGAAAGTTCCGTTATGCAGTGACAATATATATGTCAAAGCCGATGTGGGGGAATTCACGCAGAAACTTTCACTCACAGAAGGAGAGATCAAGGTAGTTGATGCTGTTCTTAAAAAAGCAGTAGTTTATACTCCTCCTCCAGCATCAACAGCTCCGGCATACAACAACTATAACTATGATTACAGTTCAAGAAGAAGCGGGTCTGGAAAGTTCAATCTACACGGACTTATGAGCATTCCCGTAGGCGGTGTTTTTGACAAGGCGTTCTATATCGGTATTGATTTCGGTCTTGAGATCGGTGTGGGTAGCGGTAGCAAAGCTGATTACCACCGTTTTTTCTCGTGGTCAATTCTTGCCAGAATGGGAATTGTATCTGATTTCAACTTTGATAAAGGATTTCTCGGAATGAGATCGTTTGATTTCAAACTTAACACCAAGCTCAATTTCTGGTATCTTGCGGGAGGCGGTCCTCAGGTCGAAGCTCTTCTTGGAACAACAGGTTATCCAAATAAGTATCTTGTGGGTGTTTCCATGTGGGCGATTAATCTGCCGATTTATCTGTGGACAGATGACAGGTCGGGTTTCAACATAACACTTCTGAATGTTGACATGGGCTGGGATTATAATGCTGACTACAAGAAAGGGCAGATAGTTTTCTACACAAGTTTTGAATTCATGTTTCATTAAGGAGGAGAAAAATGATAAATAAATTTATAACGGTACTGTTGACAGCAGCGATGTTTCTGGCAATTTTCTCCGCATGTGAAGAAACCGATTTCAAAGGACTTTATACACCACCTAAGCCACCGGAAATAGGAGATAAAAGAACTTATGAATGCAAGGGCAAACCCGGCGGTGAAGCTTACTCGTGGAACTCTGTTTCAGAATATGAGCAGACATGGAACGGTTCATCATGGGAGCCGGTTGATGACCCGGACACTGAATACGGCGATAAGTTCTATCCAAGTAGTACAAGCTGTCAGTATACATGTGCAACATGCTACACTTGGAATTACAGCGAATGTGTTTCCAATCCGAATTGTGTAACCAGAACTTATTACTGCCAGCCAAAACCGGAAGGAGAGGAGTATGAGTGGAATACTGTCTCCGAATATAAGCAGGAATCAACTGATCAGGGAGCGTCATATTATCCATCAGACGATCCTTCAACGGAATACAACGATTCACCATCAACCACAAGCTGTCAGTTCAAATGTGCTCAGGGTTTCATCTGGAACGGTTCAATATGTACCAAGGCGGCTACAGGTTCAAGAACTTATGAGTGCCCCGATCCTCTTCCCGATACAAATGGAGCATATGTCTGGAATTCAGTTCAGAGTTATAATCAGGAAACTTATGATGACGGTGTGACTTGGAATCCGCCGGATGATCCGGAAACAGAATATAACGAAGAGGGAAGCGTAACAAGCTGCCGTTTCAAGTGCAATACAGGATATTCATGGAACGGATCGGAATGTGTTTATGTGAACTGGGAATCTGCAGTAGGGTACCAGTGGCTTAAAGCTCCCAATGGAATGACTTATGAGGATGCTAACACATTCTGCTCAAATAACGGTGGATATATTCCTGCAATAGACCAGCTTAAACAGCTTATTCAAAATTGTAGCCAAACAGTTTACGGTGGAACATGCACTGCGACTAATTCATGTGTTTCATGGTCATCATGCAGAAATGCAGATTGTGATGGATGTACTATGCAAAGTTCTGGATATTATTCTGTTTTTGGTGATGAAAGCTGGTTCTGGTCTTCAACTCAGTTGTCAGATCAGGAGGCAGCAGCATATACTATAAATTTTGATACCGGTGCAATCAATATGAGTGTTATAAATAGTACTTATACTGGTAATGTCCGTTGCATAAAATAGTTTCATAATGACATTTAATTTCTTTGCAACATGTCCCAGAGGTCTTGAAGTTCCCCTAATCAATGAACTTTCAGAAATTTCTGCAGCGGATATTAAAAAAGATGACGGTGGTGTTCATTTTTCAGGAGACATATCAGTATGTTACAAAGCGAATCTCTTTGTCCGCACTGCCGGCAGGGTCTATTGGAAAGTTTCATCGTCAGAATACAGAAACGAGCAGGATATTTATGATCTTGCATATTTAATTCCGTGGCATAAGTGGTTTGATGTTTCAAGGACGATCAGAGTCAGCATGGTCGGGATCAGATGTCCTCTGAAAAGTCTCAATTTTGCAGGACTTAAGATCAAAGATGCGATATGCGACAGGTTCAGAAAGGAGTGCGGCTCAAGACCCGATGTGGATCCCAATAATCCTGATATCAGAATTCACGGGTTTGTTACCGAAAAAGAGCTGGTAATTTCAATTGATACATCTGGAGACACACTTTTCAAGAGGGGATTCCGCGAAGAGACCAATGCCGCACCGATAAGAGAAAATCTTGCCGCCGGCATTCTTTATCTTGCCGGCTGGAAGCCGGGAATTCCTCTCCTTGATCCGATGTGCGGAAGCGGAACGTTCCTGATCGAAGCGGCGCAGATGTCTTTAAACATTGCTCCTGGGATATCAAGAAAATTTGCATTTGAGAAATTTAAGGATTTTGACCGCGACCTCTGGCTTAAAATTTGTGAAAAAGCGGTTGAAGAAGAACTTGATGTGACTGAACTTCCGATATTCGGCAGTGACATTTCGGCTGATGCCGTTGAAATGGCTAAAACAAATCTTAATAATGCAGGACTGCTTGAGGCGGTGACACTTAACTGTTCAGATATACTTGATATTTCAGCTCCGGCTGATAACGGTCTCATCGTTGCAAATCTTCCATACGGCGAAAGGATGGGGGAGATAAACGAACTCAGAGACCTCTATCCCAAAATAGGAGACACACTCAAGAAAAACTTTTCGGGCTGGAACGCATATCTTCTTTCTTCCGACCTTCAAATGCCTAAATTTATCCGTCTTTCCGTTTCAAAGCGGACACCTTTATTTAACGGACAGCTTGAATGCCGCCTTTTTGAATATAAAATGGTGTCAGGAAGCAACAGATCAAAGAAAGATCAATAGAATTCGATTACTTGATCAATTTTGGGTTCCAGGCATGTCACCTGACTTTTCTGACGATTAATTCTGCCTGTGATTTTAGATATTTAAGTGCGTCATCGGTGATGTCTGCGATGTTAACCCAGAGTTCTTTTCTGCCACCGTGCCTTGAGAGTTTCTTTCTTGATATGAACTCAGTAAAGCCCGGCTGGTTCCTCAAAAATATGTTGATGTCATTCCATCCGTAGGCGTTCCTTTTTTCAGATTTGAACCTTGAAACAAAAATGGTAGTTGAAGCAGAAAGGAAAGAAGGGGATTTTGAAGGATCATAATAGGACATGGGATGAAGAACGATCTCTTTTTCAGGGAATAATCTTTCAAAAGCGGCTTTCATTATGCCGTCCGGAACAACTATTCCCTTTAGCTTTCTCATATGTGATATGTCTTCAAAATCATAATCGTTTATGGCTCCGGCAATAAAAAGAAACTCCGGAAATCCGGCAGGGACGCCCCTTTTATAGATAAGAACTTTCCTTTCGATATCGCGACCTTTGAATGTGTGAAATTTCTTGATATCATCAGTTATCAGAGTGAGTTTTGTTTTTCCTGAATATTTTCTTACAGGCCCCGGTTTAACAGGTTCGATGCTTTCCGGTTCTTCTTCAATTTTATCAAGGAGCTTTTTTTCAGGAAGTGTGAAAATGAAATGTCGAGCCCTTTTTAAAAGATCTTTCTCGTCATCAGCATAACGCTGCACCATAAGGACATTCTGATATGTTTCACCAATGGAAACAGAGAGTTTGTCATCTGCGGAAAGTTTTGCTTTTGCCGATTTTATCCACCTTCCTTTATAGATAGAGCCGGAATATCCATAAAATTCAATAAGCCCTTTTTCAAAAAGTTTTGCAGATTTTCTGTCAAGGGGAAAGGTATAGTTTTTCCCATTTCCGGTCTTTCCCGGCTTAAGGATCTCAATTCCGAGCGGATATCTGTAATTCCACGATCTTTCAAGAACCTGATCTCTTAATTCACCCTGTTTTACATTCGGGAACTGAAGCTTCTCTGAAAAAACAAGGTAAGATGTATTTTCGGGGTAAATAGTTTCCGGTTTCATTGAAAGTGGAAATTCGAGTCCCTGTTTGGAAATACTTTTTTCACGGCAGCGGTTGTCACAGTTATAAAAACACTGCGGATCGCTTTTCCTTGAAATACACAGTCCGAAATCGGCGACACATATTTTATCGCTGACAAAATAGACCGGTTCCAGCCCTTTGTTTTTTGCAATATCATAGTTGGCTTTGCCGGAAACAACAGGAATGACTCTGAAATCATTGAAGAATCCATTGTGAACGAGCATTCTGAAGTTGCTGAAAAGATAAATTTTTCCGTTAAATCCGGTTTCTCTCAACGCCTTGACCACATCGGCATCAATTGTAAAAACTGAATCGAATTCACCGCTTTTTTCAAGAAACTGCTTCAAAGGGTAAAGGGTTCTTTCATAAAAAACGGCAGCAGGACGGCCCCATCTTTTAATTGAAGAGATTATTCTACCGAAATCGGCAAGATCTTCATAAACGGGGATTACAGGAATGATATCTTCAATGTCCTGTTTAAGAGGAAATATCTGTTCCGGATATTGAATGAAATAGAACTTTTCCAAATCAGGATACTGCTATTTCTTTTTAGCTGCCGCTCTCTTGGAAGCTTTAAGCGGATTGACGACTTTCTTAACTATCTTGATCTCTCTCTTTATATGGGTGGCAAATGAACATGTCTGGTCATTTTCCCAATGAAATGAAGGATCTGCATATTTTTTACAGAACTTTTTTGATTCAACTTCTTCAATCCTTTCACATCCTTCGCAGCGTTCATCGATGGGAAGTTTTGTTATTTTGGCGTATTTTTCGTTTCCGCCGGCACTTTTACCCTTAATTGCCATTTCAGCATCCTCCAAATGGTTAAGAACTTAAAAACGGGGTTATTAAACACAGTTTTTCCCGGTTGTCAATAAAAGCATAAAATTTTAGGATTTTATTTTACCATATATGCACTTTCAATGACTATCGGATCGACCGGAACATCGTCATATATCCTTACAGTAGTGGTTTTTACTTTTGACATTGCATCAACGATCTCCATCCCTTCGGTGACTGTTCCGAAAGCGGCATAGTTGTTGTCAAGAGAAGGGCAGTCCTCTGTACAGATGAAGAACTGGCTTGTAGCACTGTTGGGCTCACTGGTACGAGCCATTGAAAGGGTGTATTTCTTGTGAAGGATGTTGGGATTCCTTTCGAGTTTTATCGGTTCGACCATTGCGGTTTTCTCGTACATTCCTTTAAGCATTCCTCCGCCCTGAATGACAAATCCATCAATAATTCTGTGAAATATCAGCTTGTTATAGAATTTTGCATCGATATGCCTGATGAAATTCTTTACAGTAATGGGCATATCTTCGCCATAAAGACCCACAGTGATCTTCCCCATGGTTGTTTCAAAAACCGCTTTGTCAGTAATTTTCATTTTCTCCTCCTATTAAACGAATAAAACGAGAGCATATTATAAAAGAAAAATTATTTTTCAAATTATATGTTATAGAATTTTCTTGTTAGCTTTACGGTATTATGGTATTTATACATAATTTTTAGTTTCTGTTCCCGGAGGAGATTTAAATGTCAGAACATTTTGCGGTTTCAAAATTAACAAAACATGTTTTTTGTGTTTTGTCGGTAATTCTGTTGACGGTTCAATCGCTTTACGGGCTGAATCCGGAACAGAAGATAAACAGGTTTACAACAGAGTGTTTTGATTCATCAAAAGGTCTTCCTCAGAACACCGTTGCTGACATCATTCAGAGCAGATCGGGATATATTATTCTGGCAACGCAGGAAGGACTGGTCAAATATGACGGCAGAAAGTTCACCATGATGAGCGAGAACGGTCATCTGAATTCTTCAAGCAGGAATATTACCGGAATATTTGAGCATAAAAACGGAAACACAGTTTTTTCAACGGCCGCCGGAATTATTGATATTAAAGAAAAGAAAACCCTTTTTGACGGTGTTTTCATAAAAGATTTTGTTTATGACCGCAGTGGTGTTCTCTGGGCGGGGACATACAGTTCCGGTATAATAAGAGTTGCAACTGACGGATCTGAAACCGTTTTTACGAAAGAAGGCGGAAAGATAAATTCCAATGTTGTCAATTCGCTTTTCATGAGTTCAAAAGGGAAGATATATGCCGCAACCCTGGAGGGTGTCTCCCGTCTTGAAGAAGATAAATTTGTCCCTGTTGACGGAATATTCGCATTCGGATACAGAATAGTCGAGGACAAAAACGGCTGGATATGGGTGGCTACAGAAAGAGGACTTGCTCTTATAAAAGATGATAAGCTCGATTATATTTATACTGCAGAAGACGGCCTTAAGGATGAATCTCTCAGATCTGTATTTGCCGACAGTCTTGGAAGTTTGTGGATAGGAACGGAAAAAGGTGATCTGATCAGATTTTTCAAGGGGAAGTTTTCCAAGCTTTCAAAATCAAACACGAAGACAGGAGCCATTATTTCGATATTTGAAGACAGGGAAGGCAATATCTGGTTCGGTACTGAGGCGACCGGAGCGTGCATTGTGCGTGACGGAACGGTTTTTCAGGCAGGTATTAACACAGGCAACATCCGCTCACTCACTGAAACGGCAGATGGAGAAATATGGGCCGCAACATTCGGAGAGGGAATATATGTTCTCAAAAAAGACGAAACTGTAACAAACTTTACCATGAGCGACGGACTTAGAAGCGATTCTATCGCCACAATATTTGCCGACAGTCAGTCGAGAATATGGGTCGGTACCAGAAGGAACGGGGTTCAGATCTTCCAGAAAGGCAGATTCTATGATATTGATGCTTTCGGAAAGAACTTTTCTGAAGCCCACCCTGTATCGCCTACACTTTTCTTTGAAGATTCGAGAGGTAATATCTGGATAGCTGACAGGCACTCACATAAGCCGGTATTTACATGGAACAACGGACAGATGACCTCTTATGAGATCATTAAAGGGGAATTATCCATACTTGATATAGCTGAAAGCAGAAAAGGTATTGTGCACCTTCTTTCTCTCAAGGAGGGTGTTTTTGAATTTGATGCCAACAGCGGCGAATTCAGGAATATTCCTGTAAAGCCGGATGCGAAAATGACAGCACTGTTCTTTGACAGACAGGACAGGATGTGGATAACAACCCTTTCTCAAGGCATCATTATAAAAACGGAAAAGGGGATAGTGGAACTGAATGAAGCCAATGGACTCTACAGCAATACCGTTCATGATATTGTTCAGGATGGCAGTGGCGCTTACTGGTTCTCTACAAACAGAGGAATTTTCACTATATCGGAGAAGGATGCCGAAAAATTTATCAGCGGAGTTGCCGACAGACTTAGCCACCGTCTTTTCAAGGAAGAGGACGGAATGCCGGCAGGTGAATGTAACGGCGGCTCTCAGCCTTCGGTCATAAAGTCTTCAGACGGGACGCTCTGGTTCCCTACCATCAGAGGTGTCGTCACGATAGATCCTTCAAAGATAGAGCAGAGAGTCGAGCTGCCACCGGTTACGATCGTCAGTGCGATTATTGATAATGTCAACCATATCGATCTTGCAGCCAGAAGCGAGCTTGTGGTGCCCCCCGGAACGAAGAATATTCTGATAAATTTTACATCGCTTTATTTTTCCCATCCCGGCAAAGTGCGGTTTGAATACATGCTGGAAGGGTTTGACGGCAGTTGGAACAATGCGTCCGCAAACAGGATGGTAAATTATACGAATATCGCTCCTGGAGTTTATAAATTTCTCGTAAAGTCATATCTTGCAGACACACCTGAAAGTTATTCTGAGACCTCAATGCGTCTGGAGATCAAGCCTTTCTTTTATCAGGACAGCAGATTCCGGTCAATAGCCGCAATAATTTTCCTTCTTATGATCCTTGCAGCGTACAACCTGAAGATAAGGATACACAAGATGCGGGAAAAAGAGCTTCAGAAGACAGTCGATGAAAGAACGCAGGAACTTTTGAAAGTGAATGAAAAACTGAGACAGTCTATATTAAAAGATCCGATGACAGGTCTTTGCAACAGAAGATATCTGTTTGAAATAGAACAGCCCAGATATGAAAGAATGCTCTTCGCATCGAAAAAGAATCTTCAGAATTCTGACGGAAAACCTGTTGAACCGGAAAAAGTGACAGGTTTGTTTCTCATCGATATAGTCGGTTTGAAAAAGATCAATGAAAAGAGAGGATACGATTTCGGAGACAGACTTCTGAAAGCATTTGCAGAATCACTGAAAAGCAGTGTCAGAAAAGATGACCTTGTCGTCAGATGGGGCGGAGATGAATTCCTTGTAATACTCAACGCCACTGATCAGAGCCATCTTCCGGTATATGCAAAAAAGATACTGTCGATGGGACTGGAAGGGATAAAAATAGAAGGCGAAGATCCGATGAAGATAGTTGTCACGACCGGTTTTTCCGCAATGCCTTTCTATCCTGGAGAACACACGCTTAACTTTGAAGAAAGTCTGCTGATGTCAGATATGGCTCTTTTCAAGTCGCTTTCAAAAGGTCCCGGTTCTATAAAACAGGCAGTTCCAGGAAGTTTTGTACCTGAAAAGGAGCAGATAGATTCTTTTATGAAAGACATTGATGAAGGGATAAAAGACGGATTTTTCAACATAATTGATATTTGACATTTATTACGGAGATTCAGATGAAGGTTAGTCAGATTTTCTTCCAGACATTGAAAGAGGTCCCGAAAGAGGCGCAGATAGAAAGCCACCGTCTTTTGTACCGGGCCGGGATGATCCAGAAACTCGCAAGTGGAATTTACAGTTACCTTCCGTTGGTTTTAAGAAGTGTAAGGAAACTTGAGAACATAATTAGAGAGGAACTTAACAAAAGAGGGTGTCAGGAAGTTCTGATGCCTGCCGTTCAGCCCGCGGAACTTTGGGAAGAGAGCGGAAGATGGACTTATTACGGACCTGAACTTCTGAGATTCAAGGACAGGAAAGGCGGAGATTTCTGTCTGGGCCCGACACACGAAGAGGTTATAACCGACATGGTGAGGAAAAATCTCCGCAGCTACAAACAGCTTCCGTATAATCTTTATCAGTTCCAGAGCAAATTCAGAGATGAAATAAGGCCGAGATTCGGACTTATGAGGGGTCGTGAATTTATCATGAAAGATGGGTATTCATTTGATATTAATGAAGAAAATGCAAAGAAGTCATATCAGTTGATGTTTGAGGCATACAATGCCATTTTCAACAGATGCGGATTGAAATTCAAGCCGGTTGATGCCGCCACAGGTGCAATAGGCGGAGATATGAGCCATGAGTTCCAGGTTCTTGCCGAAGCAGGAGAGGATCTGATCTTGAGTTGTGACAAATGCGGTTATGCCGCAAACCTCGAAAAGGCGAGGTCACAGTTTGTCCCGTCAGCAGAAGATGTTGAAGAACTTCCGCTCAAAGAAGTTCACACCCCTTCAAGGAAAGCTGTTGAAGATGTCGCTGAGTTTCTTGGCAGAAGTTCAAAAGACTTCATAAAATCAATGATATACATCGTTGATGATGAGCCGGTTCTTATAATGGTTCCAGGCGACAGAGAGGTCAATGAAGCAAAAATACAGGCGTTTTTCAGGGCAAACAGTGTTGCTCTTGCAAATGATGCCGTTATTGCTGAAGTTACAGGTGCCGAAACCGGCTTTGCCGGTCCTGTAGGGCTTAAGAAAAAGATAAAGACGGCTGTTGACAGACTTCTTACGGGAAGAAAAAATCTTGTCGCCGGAGCAAATAAAACAGACCATCATATTGAAAACATTAACATAAACCGTGATTTTACGACTGATGTCACAGGGGACTTTGTTGTTGTCAGAAAAGGTGAAAAATGTCCTGATTGTGATGGAACACTTGAAGAATACAGAGGAATAGAAGTAGGGCAGGTTTTTTATCTTGGAACAAAATACAGTGAAAAGATGAACTGTTCGTTTGTTGATGAGTCCGGGAAAACGGTTACAGCGGTCATGGGCTGTTACGGACTCGGTGTGGGCAGGACTGTTCAGGCGGCAATTGAACAGAACCACGATGAATTCGGAATACAGTGGCCGATGGCGCTTGCTCCTTATGAAGCTGTTGTACTTCCTCTTCAGATGAATAAACCGGAAGTTGTCGAGGCGGCGGAGAATATTTATAAAAAACTCCTTGAAGCCGGAGTTGAGACCGTGATCGATGACAGAGACGAAAGAGCCGGATTCAAATTCAATGATGCTGATCTTGTCGGATATCCGCTTCAGATAATTTTCGGCGGCAAATCACTTGAAAAAGGTGTCGTAGAAGTGAAGATCAGAAAAACAAACACGAAACTTGAAGTAAAACTTGAAGAAATAATTGATTTTACAGTGAGTTACAAAAAGAAGGAACTTGGACTGAATGATTAATATCGTAAAATCTGCAATTACAGCAGTTATTCTTTCAGTGATCTTTTTTTCCATATCTCTTCATGCTGAAACGGTTGATTTCCCTGAAAAGATACAGATAGATGAACAGAGATCTGTCCCATTCAGAAATTATGCGGTTTTTGCACCGGTTTCCTTTTCTTTATATGCCATCGGTCTTTATGTTGCCGGAACAGAAACAGATAATATGAAGCTCAAGAATTCTGATGAGCCGATGGCAATACAGCTGGTCTCACTTTACCGTAGATTGAAAATGAAGACGCTTATAGACGAGCTCAGAAGGGGTTTCAGTTACGGCATGGATCACGATAAAAAGTTTTTGAAAACCATTCAGGAAAGAATTGATGATTTTATTAAACTGCTTGAAAATACAGGTAAAAATCCCAGAAAATACAACGCCATAACATTTCTTTATGTGCCGAAGGAAGGTACTCATGTGAGTTTCAGGAGTGAGTATCTTGGAACAATTCCCGGACATGATTTTAAAAAAGCGCTTTTTGGAATATGGCTTAATAATAATTGTGCCAATGATGAATTAAGAGACAGAGTGATAAAAATTAGAAAAAAGTAGTGAATCCGGAGGATAGTTTTGAACAGCAATATACCGACACTTTCTTCAAATACAATATCAAGTTACATACACAGCGTTCTTTCAGTTCCGGATATTTCAAGGGAAGATGAAGTGGAACTTTTCAAGAAATTCAGGGAGAACGGAGATAAAGAAGCGGCACAGATACTAGTTCTGAGCAATCTGAAACTGGTTGTCAATCTTGCATACAAATTCAGAAAGTTCAGAGATGTAACCGACCTTATTCAGGAAGGAAATCTGGGACTTATGACAGCAATGCAGAAATTCGATATCGAGAAAGGGGTCCGGTTTTCCACTTATGCCACATGGTGGATCAAAGCCAAGATACAGGAATTCATAATCAGCCAGATGAGTATTGTCCGATTTGGCAAAAGCAGGGATGAGAGAAAACTTTTCTTTAACATGATGTCGACCATAAAGGATATTCAAAGTTATGACAGTGACGGAGAGATAACAAAAGAAGACTTGATCCTTGAAGTTGCCAAACGGCTTGATGTCGGCCCGGAAAAGGTTATTGAAGCGTTGCAGGTGGTCTCTTCATACAACGATATTTCGATAGATCAGACCATAGAGGGGACGGAAACCAAAATGATAGAACTTAGGGATAAGACCGATTTTGATGAAGAGATGGATGAAGAAACCCGCAACATCAGACTTCAGAATGCGATCGTGATGCTCAACGACAGAGAAAAGTTCATTATCTGGAACAGATATATGTCAGATGAGCCGATGACCCTTGAAGAGATTGGGGAAAAGTATGAAATATCTAAAGAGAGGGTTCGCCAGATAGAGGCGCGGGCACTGGAAAAAATAAAACTATTTACTTCAGACAGTCATATTATTGAACAAACCGGCACAGTTTAAAAGAGGAGAGGATATGATAGAACAGATTAAAAAAAGAGCACATTTCCTTGAAAATGAGCTTAAAAACTGTGGTATTCTGAGGATGCCTGATTTTGATTCCAATTACAGTTGCGGCGATATAGATATTAATTTAGCGGTAAATGCGATTGATCACACAGTACTTTCTTTCAATGCGACAGAAAAAGATATTGATAAAGCATGTGCCGATGCCGGAAAGTTCAAGTTCAAGGCGATATGCATAAACCCTGTGTGGGTTAAGAGAGCATTTGATCGCAGAAAAAAGGAAGGGCATGAATTTCTGATAGCGACAGTGATTGATTTCCCGCTCGGTGCCTCTTCGCTTAATGCAAGAATAGCTGAAACAAAACAGGCGGTTGCAGATGGAGCCGACGAAATAGATATCGTCATAAACATAGGGCTTTTAAAAAGCGGAATATTGAAAGAGACATATACAAATCTCAAAGAGGTCATCGCATCTGTAAAAAGTTATTACAAAGTTATTCTTGAAGCTTCTGAACTAACTTCTGAAGAAAAGATTGACGGTGCCCTTATCAGTGTTTTTGCAGGAGCCGATATGCTCAAAACTTCAACAGGTGTCAACGGCAAAGCATCGGTCGAAGATGTCAGAATTCTGAGAATGATCGCAGGATCGCACCTCGGTGTCAAGGCCGCAGGCGGAATAAGAGACAAGCAGACACTCGTTGAAATGATGAAAGCCGGTGCCGACAGGATCGGGTGCAGCAGTTCCGTAAATATCATCAACAGTTGGTAGAAACATGTTTCCGATCATCATGAAACGGCATATTCCGAACTTTCTTAATTATGCCGTTATACCGGTTATTTTGCTGTTTTTTATCGCATGTAGCAAGATTGAAAAAGACGAGGTCGGTATCTTTAAAGAATTCATGGAGTTAAGGAAAGCTGGCAACTACGGTGCGGCATATGAAATGCTTTCTGATCCTACAAGACAGGTCTTTTCTAAAGAGGCATTTGACAACTATTGCTTTGTATACCGTGTCATAGATTTTGAAGTTTTTAAAGAGAGTCGGGGCTATGTCCGTTCTGTTTATAATTTTTATGACAAGAAATACAAAAAGGATTCCGATGAACTTTACACTTTCTACATTTCTTCAAACACCGAAACAGTCAGGATCAAAGAGGGAAAGATACTTTTTCCCCACATCGGATTTATTGAGATGAGAAAAAACATTGAAGAAAGAAAAACGGATGAATTGAAAGAGACGCTAAGAAAAATGATAATTATAGATCCGGAAAATCCGGAAGTGAATCAAACTGCCAAAAAGATGGAACTTCTGTCCGGAAGTGAAGAATGAGAAAAAGTTATATGAAAATGATCATCATGGTCATTATCATATCTTTTTTTTCAAATCTTCAAGCGAATCTTCTTTTTGATGACGGTGTTCCTGAGAATTTGAGGAACGGGATCTCTGAGCTTTACCAGAAGAAAAAGATAAAGAACAGTTTCCTTATTGAAGTTCAGGCCAGCGGAGATCTTCTTATAATTGCTGAGAACGGGTTTATTAAATCACTCTCAATGTCTGATATTACAGCTTTTGATGTCCTTAATGTAATGGAGGAGATGGTAGAAATAGTTTTTGAGAAAAAAGGTCCTGATAAAATCAGTGTTGAAACCGAAAAAGATTTGAAAAAGGTTAAAAAATTCTCTCCTGATGAAAAGGATCAAAAAAAAGACGAAGAACAGAAATATGTAAAAGGTGGGATAAAAGTATTTGATAATATTGAGTTTTTTCCATGGACTCCAAGTTCTGAGAGGTTCAATGTCTCTCTTTTTGTAACATCCGAAGAAAACTGGGCGGGAGGTGCAGGAATAAGTGCAGGACTGGCGTTTTTAAGACTTGGTGTCACATTTAAGAAAGGTGCTGACATCGTTTTTGCCGAAAGCGACAGAGTTCCCTGGGAATCTTACGGTGCAAACATCCAGTTTGATGTTTTCTCAGCATACGGCAGTTTTGTAGCGATCGGTTTTGAAATTGCGCTCTACAGGGCAATGGAAAAACTTTTTGAAAGAGAGTTCTTTATTTTCAAGATCGGTTACAGACACAAGTGGTTTGAAGCGGCTGCGTCCATCAATGTTTCGCCAAGTGTAGTTGAACTCGGTCTTTTTGGAACTAAATATACTATGGAGAGGTATAATTTTGTTATATCTGCCGGGGTTCTTTTCTGATCATCAGTCGATGAAATAATCTTTTACAACGGCCATATGCTGCATGCTTGAAGCACCTGAATCACTTGTCAGGGCATCAGGGAAATACTCGTCAAGTTCCGATTGAGAAAAGGTTCTTGTGTCGAAAACAAGTCCATTTGTGTATGTTGTTGCCGAGTAATTGACATTTGATTTGTAAACGACAGGGATTTGAAATCCATGCATTGTGTTGTCGCCGAGAACAAAATCGTATTGACTGTTTCTGTTTGCGTTCGTATTCACATTTCCGTTGTCATCAGCGGGGTGGGGTGAAGAAACATAAAATGTTCCGTCTTTTCCGAATCCGTTTGAAGATACTGATGAAGTGCCGTTGAAATCACCGCCGACAACATAATAAAACTGTCCCGGATTTGCATTTTTGTGCTTTTTAACTTCATCAACAATAACAAGGGATGCCGTTACCTGATCACTTGAGGGGCTTGTGTGAAGGTGGACACTCACTGCAAAAATGTCAATAGGCCCCGGAATGTCAATTATCCCCCACATAAGTTCTCTGTCTGTAAGTGTCGGATCATTCCAGTAACCATTTGAAGTTATAGGCCATTTACTTATAATACCGTTGGGTATATTTACACCGCTTTCAACAGCATAATAGTCAGTTCCCAAGATTGCCTGAGAAAATTCTTTATAATTTGCATCGGAGTTGCTTTTATAATTCATCTCCTGAACAAGGACAATATCGGGCTTGAGTGCATTTAACATCCTTATTCCATGCCCCAGATCGTAATCCTGACCATTCCCACTTGTAAGGTTTGCCGCAATTATCCTGACAAACAGACCTTCACCGGTATTGCCGGTGTTGCCGGTGTCTCCAGTGTTGCCGCTGTTTCCGGTGTTGCCGCTGTCTCCAGTGTTGCCGGTGTCTCCAGTGTCACCGCTGTCTCCGGTGTCACCGCTGTCTCCAGTGTTGCCGCTGTCTCCAGAGTCATTGTCGGACTCGTCGGACTGGTCGGACTGGTCGGACTGGTCGGAATCGTCGGAATCGTCGGACTGGTCGGAATCGTCGGACTCGTCGG
>Ga0209717_1001328_pt1 | contig 27024 bp, 23 predicted proteins | sample AD_UKC048_MetaG_FD_184418 | JGI IMG/M metagenome (GOLD analysis project Ga0209717, IMG submission 184418) | Active sludge microbial communities of municipal wastewater-treating anaerobic digesters from USA - AD_UKC048_MetaG (SPAdes) (version 2) | ecosystem: Engineered > Bioreactor > Anaerobic >... | reverse complement strand
AATCTGTTGCTTGTTACCCTTTTCTGAACAACATAATGCAGCACATAGTAGAAAAACAAGAGGTATCGTTAGCGTCAGTGTTATCGTTTTCATTCTAGTTTTCGTTTTCGTTCTCGTTTTCGTTCTCGTTCTTAATAGTCCTCACATTGGTTTCTTATTTTCGTTAAGTCTTCCAATGATCTTTTCCAGGCGCTTAATTCTTGTTTCCTCCTTTTTTGCATCTAAATACAATGCTGTATAGGTTTTTTTGACCGAGTCGGGCATTTTCATAAAATTGGACAGCGCAAGATCGGCACCGGACAAAGCGTCAATCAGGATCCCAACCTGTTCTTCGCCTATGGACTCTGTTTGCCGGGTATTCCATTGTCCGCTTTTCTTTGCCCGTTCAACCGCGGCCATTCCCGCTGCTGTCATCTTACCGCTTTCTGTCAGGGCATGCACCAATATTTTATTCTTCTCTGACCATTGGCTTCCCTTGCGGCGTGGTGTGAACTTTTTCACATATTTTGCCTGGTCCACGCTCTTTATCTGACCGTCAATCCACCCGAAACACAACGCCTCTTCCAGCGCCTCGTCCGTTTTTATGGTTTTAAGGAGCCCATCCTTGCCAAACACCATCCAGATACCCTGGCTGACAGCATGGTTTTTGACCAGCCATTCCCTGAACTCATCCCGGCTTTCAAAGATCAATTCTTCATACATAGCAATAATTCGTTTGTGTAAATATACAGAAAGAGGTGGAACCTCAGTGCACCATTTTTTCCGGAAAATTTTCAAAGCATTGTAAATCTGTTGTTTAAAAATGTTATTGCAATTTTGGTGCACTGAGGTTCCACCTGTTTAAGGCGGTTCGCCAAAGGCTTTTGGCGCTTATTAAAGGCGCTGCTTTGCAGCACCACTCTGATTTCATCCAGGCTGCTATTTTCTAGTATCACTGCTCACCTAACCGTCCGGTGGCCTTCAAGGCGGTGCGCCAAAGGCTTTTGGCGCTTATTATACGCTGCGAAGCAGCACCTTCTTGAAATTGCACCGTCTTTTAAACTGACCAGGGGCAAAAACCCGGGAAAAGTGCCCGTGGTGGTGGTGTTTTAGGGCCCACCAGGGGCAAAAACCCCACAAAAGTGCCCGTGGTCATGATTTGCTAAAGTGGCGAAATTTGCTAAAAGCCACATAAAGAGTACTTTACAAAATAAACACTGGATCTGCCAGAAGCACCAGGGGCAAAAACCCGGCAAAAGTGCCCGTGGTGGTGGTGTTTTAGGGCCCACCAGGGGCAAAAACCCCACAAAAGTGCCCGTGGTCATGATTTGCTAAAGTGGCGAAATTTGCTAAAAGCCGCATAAAGAGTACTTTACAAAATAAACACTGGATCTGCCAGAAGCACCAGGGGCAAAAACCCGGCAAAAGTGCCCGTGGTGGGGTGCAGAGGTGGAACCTCAGTGCGCCAAATTTGCTATCAAAATCTTAACTAGCTATATTACTGCTTCTTAAAAAATGCTTCATAATTTTGGCGCGCTGAGGTTCCACCTGTTTCTGGTTCTGCAAAAAGAAAAACTCACAAAAAGCAAATAAATTCGTTTTTTGTGAGTTTTTTTGTGGCGGAGAGAGAGGGATTCGAACCCCCGGAACCCAGATGGGTTCAACGGTTTTCGAGACCGCCCCGTTCGACCGCTCCGGCATCTCTCCGTTCATTTTGGGTGCAATACTGAGAGCTTCCTGACTTTCCGTCTGGCAGTTTGCAGCGCCCGACGTTCTGTAGGGCAGCTTGCAGTGCCCGGCCTGCCGTCTGGCAGCTTGCAGCGCCGTCTGGCAGTTTGCAGCGCCCGACGTTCTGTAGGGCAGCTTGCAGTGCCCGGCCTGCCGTCTGGCAGCTTGCAGCGCCGTCTGGCAGTTTGCAGCGCCCGACGTTCTGTAGGGCAGCTTGCAGCGCTACGCTACGTTTGCAGTGCCCGGCCTTCAGCAGTGCTCCCGTTTAGGGGTGGCAAAGGTAGGGAATCTTTTTATTTTTTGGAGAAAAATTTGTGCTTGAATATCAACAAATAGAGTGCCCCGATGGTGATGGCAGAGTCTGCCACGTTAAAAATGAACTGGAAGAAGACAAATCGGCGGCCGCCCCAGATGGGAAAATTTTCCGTCAGGACGGTATCTATGAGCGGGAAGTATAGCATATCCACCACTTTGCCGTGCAGGAAGGAGCCGTAGCCTCCACCGGGAGGAAACATGGTGGCCACCTCGGTCACGCCCGATTCACTAAAAATCAGTCCGTAGAAAGCACAGTCGATGATATTCCCGATAGCTCCTACAAATACCATGGAAAGGCCTACGAGTACACCCATGGGGGTGTCGGGCTTTTTGAGCAGCCTGCATATGTACCACATGATGAAAATACTCAGGGCAACGCGAAACAGGCTCAGGATGAGCTTGCCGTTATCGCCCCCGAAGACCATGCCAAAAGCCATGCCTTCGTTTTCTACAAAATACAACTGGAACCATTTACCCAGGACGTTTACACTTTGATGCAGGGTAAAATGGGTTTTTATCCAGATCTTGGAAAACTGATCCAAAACCAGGATAGATGAGATAATTATCGCAAGAATATTTCCCCTGGATAATTTACCTTTTGTCATAGGACCGTATTATTCACGGTTGTTCTTCGCCTCTACCGACAGGGTGGCGTGAGGAACCAGGCGAAGGCGTTCCTTGGGGATGAGCTTACCGGTTTCCCGGCAAATCCCGTATGTTTTGTTTTCGATCCTGACCAGGGCCATTTCCAGTGACTGGATGAATTTATGCTGACGCAAAGCCAGTTGTCCGGCTTCATCCTTGGAAAGTGCCGAGGCTCCTTCTTCCAGCACTTTGAATGTGGGAGAGGTGTCTTCCGTGTCATTACTCTGACTATGGGTGACTATGGCTTTCAGATCCTCATAATCAGCTCTTGCCTGAGCCAGCTTTTCGTTGATCAGGGCTTTGAATTCCTGTAGCTCCTGGTCGGAATAACGGACCTTTTCCTTTACCTCTTCAGTAACCTTTTGATCGGTTTTGCTTTTTTTAGTAGTCATAGTTTAGTCTTTAAGGAAACGCAAATGTAGCATTTAATTATGATTTCTCAATATGAATTAGGAGGGTTCCCCCTTCCCATTCAACAGCATGGGCATGGGCCGGTGTGGCAGCCATGACAATGTTGGTGGCAAGCACCTGGCTGGCAATATAGTGGCTATAATCTTCCAGGGCGTCTGCCACATCTTTCCGCTCTTCGATGACCAGGCGGATCTTGTCTGTGACTGCCAGTCCGGTGTCTTTTCTCAGATTCTGGATCCTGTTTACCAGTTCGCGGGCAGTCCCCTCGCGCAACAGCGCATCGGTGATGGTCACCTCCAGGGCAACGGTCAGGGGTCCTTCTATGGCTATAAGCCATCCGGGCATGTCCTGCGAGGTTATGGTCACGTCTTCCCGCTCCAGCAGGACATCTGCGCCGTCCAGGGATAAGGTGTAGCTTCCGGATTCCACCGCCTTTTCAAAGCGGGCAATGTCGTCCTGGCTGAAGGCATTCAGGGCCGAGGTGATTTCTTTCATCAGTGCACCGCACTTCTTGCCCAATACTTTGTAGTTGGGTTTTATTCCCTTAATTATCAGGCCCTTTGTGTCGTAAATGAACTCCAGCTCCTTGACATTGACTTCGTTTAGGATAATGGATTTTACCTTTTTCAGCTTTTCTTCCATTTCTTTATTCAGCACAGGGATCAGGATCTTGCTCAGGGGCTGCCGGACCTTGATGTTGACCTTGCGGCGCAGGGCCAGTACCATGGAAGTGCAGCGCTGGGCCAGGTCCATGCGTTCCTCCAGTGCTTTGTCAATATGTTCATTCCGTACCTGGGGCATTAGCTCCAGATGCACAGAATCGCCGGCACCCAGATCCAGGTACAAACGTTCCATGTAAACAGGGGCAATGGGTGCTCCCAGCAGGGTAATGGTCCTTAGGCAGGTATACAGGGTCTGGTAGGCAGCGTGTTTGTCATCGTCCAGGTCACCACGCCAGAAACGTTTGCGGTTCAGGCGTACATACCAGTTACTCAGGTGGTCACCGGTAAAGTCCTGAATCAGCCGGCCTGCCGTTGTGATATCATAGTTCTCGTACGCATTAAGAACATTACCGGTCAGGGTGTTGAGCAGTGAAATGATCCAGCGGTCCAGTTCTGAGCGTTCTTCCATAGGAACCCAGGCGGGGCTGTCCTCTGCCGCAAGGGCTGCCGTGAAACCGTCCACGTTGGCATACAGGGCAAAGAAGGAATACGTATTGTACAATGTGCCAAAGAATTTGCGCCGGACTTCATCCACACCGGTTTCATCAAAGCGAAGGTTGTCCCAGGGTTGCGCGTTGGTAAGCATGTACCAGCGCAGCGGGTCTGCCCCGTAAAGGTCCAGCAGCTTGAAAGGATCCACCGTATTGCCCAGGCGTTTGCTCATTTTGTTGCCGTTCTTGTCCAGGATCAGTCCGTTGGAAAGTACGTTCCTGAAACAGACCCTGTCGTTGACCATGGTTGCTATGGCATGCAGGGTGAAAAACCAACCCCGGGTCTGGTCCACCCCCTCGGCAATGAAATCGGCCACCTGTCCAAAAGCCGGGGTTCCCAGCTTCTCCAGGCCTTCCTGTGAAAAAGGCATGGAGCCCGAGTCAAACCACACGTCTATCAGGTCTGGTTCGCGCCGCATGGGTTTTCCGCTTGCCGAGGCAAGGATCCACTGGTCCACAAACGGCCGGTGCAAATCTATCTTTTCGTAATTTTCAGAACTGAAATCCCCTGAAACAAAACCCTTGTCTTTCAATGGATTGGAGCTCATCAGGCCCTTTTCGGCAGATACTTCAAGGGCATCGTACAATTCCTGCAACGAACCTATGCAGCGTTCTTCCTTTCCATCTTCCGTGCGCCAGATGGGCAGCGGCGTGCCCCAGTATCGGCTCCGGGAAAGATTCCAGTCCTGGAGATTCTCCAGCCACTTGCCAAAACGTCCGGTACCGGTGGACTCCGGTTTCCAGTTGATGGTCCGGTTCAGTTCCATCATGCGCTCCCTGACTGCCGTGGTGCGGATGAACCAGGAATCTAGCGGATAGTAAAGTACCGGTTTGTCTGTCCGCCAGCAATGGGGATAATTGTGCACCATCTTTTCTATGCGGAACACCAATCTGTTTTTCTTGAGCCACATGCAAAGTTCCACGTCCAGCGATCCGGCCCCGTTTGCCTGTGCAGTATCCTTGTTCCAATTGGGATCGTAATCGTTTTTCACGTAACGGCCGGCAAAGGGTGCATAAGCGCCGGCATCCATTTCCGAGCTTACAAAAGCGGGATCCAGGTCTTCCAGACGGTAAAATTTGCCTGTCTTATCTACCATGGGGCACACATTGCCATTGCTGTCTTTGAGTATAAGGGCAGGCACACCGTGCTTTTTGGCCACCTTATGGTCATCATCTCCAAAGGTGGGAGCAATGTGTACTATACCCGTTCCTTCCTGGGTCGTGACAAAATCACCGGTGATCACCCTGAAAGCCCCGGCTCCGGGATTCACCCAGGGTATGAGTTGCCTGTATCGTATTCCCTTCAGTTGCTTTCCGGTGTATACAAGACCTGCCTGTTCCCAGGGAATGGCTTTGTCTCCTGGTTTATAGGAGTCCATGGGAAGTGTTCCGTCCTTTTCCCGGAAGAGTGTTTCTCTCAGGTCCCGGGCCATGATGACCGATATGGGCTCCCCGGTGTAGGGGTTGTATGTGCGCAGTTTTATGTATTTGATGGACGGGCCTACACATAAGGCCGTATTGGATGGCAGCGTCCAGGGGGTAGTGGTCCAGGAAAGAAAAAACAACGATTCATCCTCACTGTCAAAAAGAATATTGCTGGCGCTGTCTTTGATTATGCTGAACATAGCGGTACAGGTGGTGTCCTTCACGTCCTTGTAGCAACCCGGCTGGTTGAGCTCGTGGGTACTGAGCCCCGTGCCTGCTGCCGGGGAGTAGGGCTGTATTGAATATCCCTTGTACAACAGGCCTTTGTTGTAAATAACCTTTAGCAGGTACCAGATGGTTTCAATGTAGGAATTATGATACGTAACGTAAGGCCGGCTCATGTCCACCCAATAAGCCATCTTGCGGGTAAGCAGCTCCCATTCGCGGGTATATTTCATGACCTCTTTACGGCAAACCGCGTTGTATTCTTCTATAGACAGCAAAACGCCTATGTCTTCCTTGGTAATGCCCAGCATTTTTTCAACATTCAGTTCTACCGGAAGGCCATGTGTATCCCACCCGGCTCTTCTTTCTACCCGGTAACCCCGCTGGGTTTTGTACCGGCAGACCACGTCCTTGATGGCCCTGGAAATAACGTGGTGGATACCCGGCATGCCATTGGCAGAAGGCGGACCTTCAAAAAAGACAAAAGGAGGGGCATCGGGGCGGTCTTCAACGCTGCGGCGGAAGGTTTGCTCACGGTCCCATTTGCTGGTGATCCCTTCCTGGATCTGCGGCAGGTCAAGATTCTTGTACTCTGGGAACTTCATAAATAATGGCTATAAAAATGGTTTGCAAAGATACGAATCTTACCTATCTTTGATAGCATGTTGGAGAAATTTTCTTTTAACTACATTGATATCATACTTTTAGTGGTATGGATCATAGCCATTGCAGAGGGTATAATCAAAGGGCTTATCAAGCAGGTTTTTGGTATTCTTGCCCTGATCCTGGCCGCATACTGTTCTTTTCATTTTAGCGGATTCGCAGCGGACCGGATTGTGGGTTGGTTCAACTGGAACGGAGAAGGATTACGCATAGTGGCTTTTGTTGTTACTTTCATTGCAGTGCTTATTGTTGTCCTGATTGCCGGGCATCTTCTGGACAAGCTCATGAAAATTGTCCTGCTTGGATGGCTAAACAGCTTGACAGGGGCAATATTCGGATGGATCAAATGGAATGTCCTGCTGGTAATCCTGGTCTACGTATTGAACCTGATTAATGCCTATATCCCCTTCCTGCCGAAAGAGGCTTTTGAATCATCCAGGCTGTTTCAGGTGATAGAGAAATTTTCTTCCATACTGCTTCCCTACCTCCCCTTCCTGGATTAACCCCAAACACTTTTCGGGCCGTTATCATCATTTATCTTTTTTGTCTGGAAATTTCTTTTCCGGGGTGTTAGGTTTGTACCATGAAGACAATCTGCAGACCATCCTATCCTGCTCTTTCCCGGGCTACAGCCGGCGATCAGGTCATCCGCGAAAAAGGGAGCAAGGGGTTTGTCGTTTTTTTCATCGCTATTGTGTTGGCTACGGTTTCGGGAATGATTGTCTTCCTGTCGTTTGTTAGCAAGGAGCTGTCAGAAGAGAGAGAATCTATAACTGAAGGGAATGGGATTATGCGGGACCTGTTTTCCGGTTACAGTATGGAGAAAGAAAAAAAGACGGCTCCTTTTTCTTTTGATCAGAACTATGAAAAGGATATGCATCAGGCAACACCATATAAGTGATTGCGGAGCGGCCTGCCTTGCGTCTGCCTCGGCCTGGTTCGGATTACGCTTTCCTCTGGAGCAGATCCGGCAATGGAGCGGTACGCAGACGCACGGCATTTCCGTGCAGGGAATCCGGGAAGGCGCCAGGGCGCTTGGCCTCAAAGCCGGGGCATACCGCCGCACCGGCAGTTCAGATAGTGCCGGTGACAACCTGTTCAGAAACCTCCCTGTACCTTCTGTTTTTCATATGATCAAAGAGAACGGGCATAGTCATTTTGTTGTGTTTTACGGGCCCTGCAAATCCTTTTTTAGGAAAAAAGCCAGATACAGCATAATGGATCCTGAAGACGGCCGGATACACCGCAAAACGCTGGAAGAAATTCTAAAACAGTGGACCGGCGTGTTGGTGACCCTTTCAAAAGATGAAAATTTCAAAAAAGGCAGTTATATTCCCGGTTTCTTTTATAGGACAAGGGTTCTTATGAAAGGGGAAAAGCACCGGTTCGCAGGCGCGCTGGCTGCTTCGTTGCTCTATACACTTACGGGCATTGCATCTGCCTTGTTTTTGAAGCAGATTGCAGACAAGGTGATTCCGTGGGGAGCGGAAGATTTTTTGCGTCTGCTGGGTTTTTCCATGATATACATAGCCCTCTGCGCCATGGCACTCAATATGTTCAGGGTGCGTTTCCTGCTAAAGACGGGATTCAGTACGGCCTCCAGGCTGGTGGGCGGTTTTTACCGCCATATCCTGTACCTGCCGCAACGGTTCTTTGACCAAAGACAGTCGGGAGAACTGGTGGCCCGTATCAATGACGCTTTCAAAGTCAGCACTTTCCTGAGCACCGGATTGCTGAATGTGGCCCTGAGCGCGTTCACCCTGTTTTTTTCTTTTGTGGTCATGTTCCTATTTAATCCGAAACTGAGCTGGATCTGTATTGCTGCACTGCCATTATACGGGGCCGTTTATTATCTGTTCGACCTGCGTAATAAAGACACGCAAAGGCAGATAATGATTTCCCAGGCAAACCTTGAAACCGTCCTGGTAGACTCTCTGCGGGGCGTTGCCCAGATAAAGTACAGTACCGCCCAGGAACGTATGACAGAGAAGGTGGCAGATAGATTCAAAACGTATGTGGGTCATGCCTGGCGGGGAGGAATGAACCAGTTGCGGGCAGCAACCGGCGGTGATTTCATCACACGCGGCATGGGCCTGGCCATACTGTGGACAGGGGCTGTTTTTGTAACACGCGATTTGATGAGCTTTGGAGAGTTGCTGACATTTTATGCCCTGACCGCCTATTTTTCCTCCCCGGTGAGCGAGATCATCACTTTTAGCCAGAAATACAGGGATGCCAGGATTGCTGCCGAACGGTTGTTCGAGATCATGGAACTGGAAACGGAGGAAGATCCGTTCCCTAAAGAAGCAAGCGTTTCCTGCAATGCAGGAGACCTGGAAATTAAAGACCTGTCGTTCCATTATCCGGGCAGGATGCCCTTGTTCGACAACTTCAGCCACACCTTCCATACAGGCAAGATCACCGGTATTGCAGGAGAGAGCGGCTCGGGCAAAAGCACAATGGGCGCTTTGCTCATGCGTATGTATACCCCGGATGGAGGCACCATTTTGCTGGACGGTAAAGAAGCCGGGAGCATTCCCCTGAGTGCCTGGCGCAGAAAAATTGGGATCGTCCCGCAAAAAGCCGACCTGTTTGAAGGCAACATCCTGGACAATATTGCCCTGGGTGACCCTGCTCCCGATACAGAAAGGGTAGCCACCCTGTGCAGTGAACTGGGCCTGGAAGCATTCCTTTCGTCGCTGCCCCGTGGCATACTCACCCCCATAGGGGAACAGGGAGTCCAGCTTTCCGGGGGACAACGGCAACGCATAGCCCTGGCCAGGACAGCCTACCGCAATCCTGCATGGATCATTCTGGACGAAGCCACCTCTTCGTTAGACAGTACTTCGGAATTGTATGTACTCAACGCTTTACGCAAATGGAGCCGGGAGGGCACCGGGGTTATAATCATAGGACACAGGATGTCCACCCTGTCGGTGGCATCGCATATCCTGCTGCTGCACCAGGGCAGAATTGCAGAGGAAGGATCGCATACATCATTGATCAAAAAGAACGGAAAATACGCTGCCTGGTGCAGGCAGCAGGGATTATAAAGCAAACGCGCGATTGCAGGCGGAATCTCACGCGCCTGAACGGTGAGAAAAAAATTAAAACCTAAAAGTTATGAGTGATTATGAGATGCGGAATTTTGGGTTTGTTACCCTGGATGCTTCTGTCCAGTGTGTAATAACAGGAGGAGATTCCGAGTATGGTGTTCTGGGTGATATTATTCAGGACCTGCTCAACGGTTTGGCTTCAAAAATGGGCAAGGCGGGATTCCTTGTAGCCATGCTGGCCAAAAACATAGACAGCTTTCTTGACGGATTCAGAGACGGATGGAACAAATGAGAACACAGGTTTTTTTGACGGGCTTTGAGTCGCTGAGCGATAAAGCCTGCTGCGCAGTGACCGCAGGGGTATCCTCCCCGGGAGTAGACGCCGAACTGGCCTACAAACTGGGTGAAATACTGGGACAGGCGTTCCGTACGCTTTACGATCTGGGACAAAGTCTGATCGGTAAAATTAAAAAATCGGCCGTTCCGGCCTGATGAAAATGAGACTGACCAGTGGAAAAACCGGTCAGTCTCTTTTCCCAAAAAGATGCGTAAGGTCTTATTCCTGGTTTATCCCGTCTGGCTATACGTTGTTTTCAGCCTGCCCGCATTACTGCTCTCTTCCATCCTATACACAAAGGGAGTTGATTTAATTACAGGCAATTCCTTCGGGGCTATGGGAATGGTCCTGCTGCACATGCGGCGGAAACGAAAAAAAATGACAGAGCTGCCTGCCATGCCCTGGAAAAGGATTTTCCTGGTAACGGGGGTTATGATGATCCCGGCAGCATCGCTCACAGCCTTTTTGACGGGAAAGGCTTTCCCCGCTATGCATCTGACACCCTGGCTGATCAACTGCACCTGGTCGTTTTTCTGGATTTCATGTTGCGAGGAACTGCTTTTCAGGGAATTTTTAATTACAAGGATGAAAAAGGCCGGTCATCCCGGGTGGTTGATCCTGATACTACCCGCGCTCTTGTTTTCCCTCTGCCACAGACCGGAATCGGTTTCCCTGCTTATGCAGCGTGTTGTAATGGGAATTGGTCTGGGTTATTTATATTACAGATTTGGGGATATTTCCCTGTGCATATCGGCACATTGGGTATACAACATTATCCTTTTCACTTTTCAATATTTCCTGCCCCGGGTAACAACGGTGTATTCCGCATCACGGGCAGCGCTAAACCTGCTATTGTGCATGCTTTCGCTTTTAGGCATCGTTGTTGCATATTCTATAAATAAAAGTAAATTTGCACGATATACTTAAGAAGCACTATGAAAAAAAGTACCGGTCTAATCTTGTTCCTGGCTGTGATGCTCCCTTTTTCCCTGAAGGCACAAAAAAAATGGACCCTTGAGGATTGCATCCGTTACGCATGGGAAAACAACCTAACCATAAAACAGCAGGAACTGGGGGTAAAACAATCGGAAAATGTTCATTTTCAGTCAAAAATGTCTTTTGCCCCTTCTGTCAGCGCCCGTGTCAGTGAAAACGTTAACTGGGGACAGTCTGTTGACCTGTCCACCCTGACTATCCTGAATCACGTGAGAAGCTCCAATACCGGTGTGGGACTTTATGCCGATATGGACATTTTTACCGGTTTTCAGAAGCTCAACACCGTTAAACAGGAGCAATCGCGCGTCAATGTTGCCATCCAGGAAGTACAAAAGCTACGCAATGACATTTCCATAGAGATAACCCGCAGTTACCTGAACGTACTGCTTGCCGGTGAAATCCTTGATGCAGCCTTGTTAAGCCGCCAAAGCGTGGAAGAGCAGGTTACCCGTTCCCGCAAGCTGGTAGATGCAGGCAGCCAGCCCCTGAGCGCGCTCCTGGAAATTGAGTCGCAGCTGGCTTCCGAGGAATTGCAGGTGGTGGAAGCCCGGAACAACTTGCGCACCTTTATGCTTACTCTCAGGCAATTGCTTGACCTCCCCATGGAAGAGGACTTTGAAATTGTTACACCATCCGTAGGGGAACTCCAGGAAATGGAGACTGTCTCTGTAGAAGATCTTTATTATAAGTCGCTGGACCTGCCGCAGATCAGGAAAACAGAACATACCCGTGAACAGCGCCAGTACGAGCTGGCCGTAGCACAGGGCGGCCGCTATCCCAGGCTTGCCTTGTCGTTTGGTTATTCTTCGTTCTATTCGGACGCCAACCGGAAAGATGATGACGATAGCACAGAAGATAATAACTCCGGTTCTGTAGGGGATCTTTTTGGCGGATCGTCGGCCGGCTTCTGGGAACAAATGAAAAACAACAACAACCCCTCCATTGGTTTGTCGCTGACCATACCCATTTTTAGCAAGTGGCAGGTCAGCACCAATATAAAAAACGCCAGACTGGGCCTGGAAATGGCCGATCTGGAAATGAAAAACGCCCGGCAGGTACTTCTCAAGGAAGTGCAGCAGGCTGCCAACGATGCCACCTCTACCTACCTCAGGACACAAGCTGCACAAAGAAATGTCACATCCATGGAGGAATCGTTCCGTTACATGCAACAGAAATTTGACATCGGGATGCTTAATGGCACAGACTATATAGTCTCCAAGACCAATTTGTTTAAAGCACAGAGCAATTATATCCAGGCAAAATACGAACACGTGTTCAAGCTCAAGATACTGGATTTTTACAAAGGCATTCCCATTACGTTATAAAAATATCATTTTCATGAAAAAATCTATATTGTGGGTCATCATTAGTGCAGTGGTACTTATTGTTGTCCTGGTCATCATTGGCAGAAGCCGGTCCGGTAAAGGCATAGAGGTTACCGTTGCAAATCCTGTTATAAAGAATATCACCGAGATCATTCCTGCCAACGGGAAAATCCAGCCGGTTACAGAGGTCAAGATCAGCCCCGACGTATCGGGCGAAATTGTTGTTCTTAACGTAGCCGAGGGAGATTATGTAAAAGCCGGACAGATATTGATCCAGATCAAGCAGGACCAGTACAGGTCTGCCCGGGACAGGATGAAAGCAGCCCTGAACCAGAGCCGCGCACAACTGGCTCAACAGGAGGCTCAGTTTAAGCAAGTGGAACTCTCCTATAACCGGAACGTGTCACTATACCAGCAGGGAGCCATATCGCAGGCCGAATATGAAGCATCTTCCTCTGAATATTCAATAGCCGGCGAGCAGTTGAACGCATCTAGGTTCAACGTGCAGAGTGCCGAGGCAGCCCTTGCCGAAGCCGAGGAAAGCCTTTCAAAAACCACCATATTTTCACCCATGAACGGCATTGTTTCCAAGCTGAATGTCGAGCGCGGGGAACGGGTAGTGGGAACCAGCCAGATGGCAGGGACCGAGATGCTGCGCATAGCCAATTTTGAGGAAATGGAAGTGTTGGTAGATGTGAATGAAAACGACATTGTACGCATCAAGCAACGGGACACGGCCATAGTGGAAGTAGATGCCTACCGCGGCCGCAAGTTCACCGGTCTGGTCACCCAGATTGCCAACTCGGCCAAGAATGTTGGTTCTTCGCTGGAACAGGTCACCAATTTTGAAGTCAGGGTTTTCATCCTGCCCGAATCGTACAGTGACCTGTTAACTGCCGGATTTTCCACCCCATTCAGGCCCGGCATGTCGGCCTCGGTATCCATCCAGACAGAAACAAGATACCAGGCTATTGCCATACCCATCCAATCCATTACCACACGCCCTGAATTGCTTCCCGACAGCCTGAAGGAGCAGCTGGGGCCCAATGAACTGGTAGAACAGGTCTTTGTACTGCGTGATGACAACACCGTAGAAACAGTAAGGGTCAAATCCGGATTGCAGGACCATATCCATATAGAAATCCTTGAAGGGCTTACAATCCAGGACAAGGTAGTGACCGGTCCGTATACCGCTATTTCATCTACCCTTGAAAACGGCTCCAGGGTAGAACCCGGCAACGAAAAAGATTCCGGAAAAGAAACAAAAGAAATTAAGGTAAGTGCAACCATCAATACTGTTGATTGAAACAAGTACCCGGGTTTGCTCTGTCTCTCTGACTGCAGGAATTCAGATCATGGCTAGCCGTAAGACAACAGAGCCTAAAGCGCATGCATCTATTCTTGCTGTTTTCATTGACGACCTTTTACATGAATCCGGCATCAGGGTTGGGGATTGCGCTGCCGTTGCGGTTAGCGGCGGTCCCGGATCTTACACCGGGCTGCGTGTGGGTGTATCCACCGCCAAGGGCCTGTGTTTTGGCGCTTCATTACCCCTTTTACATGTAAGTTCGCTGGAGCTGATCGCCCAGTTATACATAGATGCCGCCACCTCTATGGATCCATGGCGCATCTACCCCATGATTGATGCCAGGAGGATGGACGTTTACACGGCTCCTTACTCGGTTAACCGGGATACCGGCACAGATCGCATGGCCCGCCTGGAAGGTCCAATCCAGGCGGTGACCATCACCACCGACTTTTTTATGCAGGACCTGGAACAGGGTCCGGTAGTCTTTACCGGCGACGGGGCCTCTAAGTGCCGTGAAATAATCAATCACCCCAATGCCGTTTTCGCTCCGTTGGAATCCCACGCCAACGGGATGGCCAGGGCAGCCATGAAGGCTTTCCTGGAAAAAAGATTTGAAGACGTGGCCCATTATACGCCTTTTTACCTGAAAGAGTTTCAGGCAGGCCGTCCTAAAAAAGATTTCTGATCTGCCGGATTACATCATCCAGGTTGCCCGTCCTGGATATAATCTCTTCCTCGCTGTTAATGATAAAATAAGAAGGGATTTCTACAATGTTGTAGGTGGCAACGGCAGGCGAATTAACACCCAGTCCGTCACAGACACTGATCCAGGGCAGGGATTGTTCCCTAACGGCCTTTGCCCAGCCCGTCTTATCGGTATCCAGGGCTACCTGGAAAACCTCCAGCCCCTGTGGAGCATAAGTCTGATAGACCTCCATCAGCTCTCGGTTGTCCAGCCTCATGTTCACATTGGCAGCATGCCAGAAGGATAGGATTATTGTTTTCCCTTTAAGGGATGAAAGACATACCCTGAGTCCGTCAATACCGGGAAGGCAAATGTCGGGGAAGCCAATCACATCGGCCCGTTCCAGGGCCTGTTCCATCTGAAAGGACTTTTCCATGCTTTCATAACGGTCCCTGATGACCATTACGTATGGGGAAAGTGGATAGTCCACATATAGAGAATCATACACCCGGCGCAACAAAGGGGCATCCCTGGTATCGGAAAAGACATACAGCGGTCCCGGCAATTCATGAAAGACCAGAGAAGTATTGACGAATGCCCGGGGGTGCTGATACAAAAAACGGATGGCGTCCTGCTTGTAACGGATAAAAAGGGAACCCAGTTTCAGGCTCAGGTCGTCTTTTTCTTTAGATCCTGCATTTTCATACAATACATACAGCGAATCAAACTTCCTGCGGGTCTGATCCAGGCGGGTGTTGAGCTGTTGCAGCAAGAGCGACTCTTCAGATCCTTCAATACTGGCAGGCTTTCCATCTGCTTTTGCTTGTATATGCACCCTGTCGCCTTTTTTCAGGATGAGCGAGGCGATCCTGCGTTCACCCGCATACAGGTAATAATAACCGGGCTGCTCAATGCCTTTGGTCAGGTTATGATAAAATGTACCCTTCTCATCTGTTTTAAGGGTGTCCAGAAGTGTTTCTGATGTAAAGTCCAGTCTTTTTAACAGCACGGCGTCATTTTCAGAAAGGTTTTGCACCGTCCCGCTAATCCGGACCGTATTGGTGCCGGTGCACGAGCAGAAGAATGAGGCAGCAATAAGGAACGCTGCGATAAGAGACTTTATGGTTTTCATAACAGGTTTATTCGAATTTCTGGGCTATCATCAGGCAGATTCTTTGCATCTCCTGCTCCGGGATCCTGCATACCGGCCTGCTCAGGTTCATGTCACCCTCAGAGTCCATGGGGATCAGATGAATATGAGCATGAGGCACTTCCAGCCCTAAAACCCCTACCCCCACACGCTTGCACGGTATGGCAGATTCTATGGCCCTTGCCACCCGTTGGGCAAAGCGGAACAGATCCCCCAGAAGGGCGGGATCCAGATCAAAAATATAGTCTGTTTCCTGTTTAGGGACCACCAGCGTGTGTCCCGGTTTGCGGGGATTTATATCAAGAAAGGCATAAAAACGGTCGTCCTCCGCTACCTTGTAAGAAGGAATTTCACCTGATACTATGCGTGAAAAAATTGTAGCCATATTAAAAGGATATATCCAGAATTTCAAATTCAATGATACCGGACGGAGTCACGACCTGAGCAATCTCTCCTTTTTTCTTTCCCAGCAAACCCTTGCCTATGGGAGACGAAACGGCAAGCTTCTTTTCTTCCAGGTTAGCTTCACTCTCCCCCACCAGGAGGATTTCCATGACCGAACCATTGCTCATATTCCGAATCTTTACCTTATTCATAATCTGTACTATGTTGGTATTGAGACGGGATTCATCCACCACCCTGGCATTGGCAATGGTGGCTTGCAGTTTTTCAATACGCAGTTCCAACAGAGCCTGGGCTTCTTTGGCTGCATCGTACTCTGCATTTTCGCTCAAATCTCCCTTGTCACGGGCTTCAGCAATGGCACGAGCCGCTGCTTCCCGTTCAACAGAAGAAAGCCTGTTCAATTCTTCCTTAAGTTTCTCCAGGCCTTCGGCTGTGACATAATGTATCTTGGTCATAATTTAGTTTTTTTCAATAAAAAGAAGAAAAAGAATCCTGCGGTAGCAGGACTCTTCTTAGTACAAATGTAATACTTCTTTATGAATCAAACAAATTCGTCAAATTTTGGTTTCAGAATTTCTGAAAAAAGAACGGCCTGTTTTGGATTGAACCCATATTTGCGCGTGCTGGTGGGGGCTGTTTTGCTCTCACGCTTGCCGGGGAGTGTGGATGGGTTCATTACAGGTTCTGTGGTTCTGATGGCCTCTTCCGGAAGGTCTTCCTGCAGGATGCAAGGCCTGGAAAGCTGAAATTGAGGTCTTTCTTCTGGCAGGGTGATCATATCCTCATCCGGATAAGGGGGCATCCGGGACTCCAGCTTCCTTTTCTTTGCACGGGCATTAACGATCCCGAACACAATGGCCAGGATACTTAACAGCAGCGTGATGATTGTATCTGATTTCATAATAAAGCTTGTTTGTCCTTGTGCAACTGTTCTTTAAGCGAATCCAGGGAAGGAAAGGCTATCTCCTGCCTGTGGTATTTCAATATCCTTACCCGGATTTCCAGACCGTAAATATTGTCATCAAAATCAAAGATATGCGTTTCTATCGTATGCTCCAAATGATTGGCTACCGTAGGACGAAAACCTATGTTCATCATACCTTTGTACCATATCCCGTTCACTTCTGCCTCTACCTTGTACACACCGTTTGCAGGAAGCTGCTTAAGGGGTTCGTACAATTGCATATTAGCTGTAGGATAACCCAGTGTGCGGCCTATCCGGTTTCCCGATATGACTACCCCATGCAGGCAGTACGAATAACCCAGCCAGCGGTTGGCGGTTTCTACAGATCCTGCAGACAAGGCAGCGCGAATTTTGGTGGAACTGATATGCTCCCCGGTGTCTGACTGGTATTCCGGAACACGTATGATCTGAAGACCGGCCTTCTCTGCTTCCCGGTCCATTTGCTGCGGGTCATTGACCCCGTTGGACCCCAGCCTGTGGTTGTAACCAGCCACAAGCACACCGACCTTGAATTTTTCACAGAGGTAATCCCTGAAAAAAACACAGGAAGGGATGGTGGAAAACTCCTTTGTGAACGATATGATGTGGATCTGATCCACTCCCAGGGCATGGATCATCTCCTTTTTTTCATTCAGCGATGTAAGTAGGCGGAATTTCTGTGCATCCTGCTGCAGAACTGCCCTGGGATGAGGCCAGAAGGTCAGGACAAGGCTCTCTTTTCCCATCTTCCGGGCTGTGTCCACCAGGGATGTCAGGACGGCGCGGTGTCCAAGATGCACACCATCAAAAAAGCCGGTAGCTGCTACAACCATTTTACCAGTGCAAAATCCTGCCTGTGCGGCATTTTTGAATTATAAGCATATATGCGCGAGGCGATATTATAAGAGCCGGCTGTTTGCGGAACCAGCTTGCAAACGTAGGACGCCTCTCCGTTGGAACCTTCTTCCAGTCTGTAAGGAACAATTTCATCAATAACAATATTCCCTTCTTTATCCTGTGCGGTGATGACCATTTCCACCCTGATGTCACTGGTTGTAAGTGCGCCAAGGTACAACCTGACCCTGGATTCATATTCGCCTCCCAAGACAAGAATATCCTTGCTGTCATTGGGATGTGAATAGGAAATCACTTCCAGGGAATTCCACTCCCTTTCCATTCTTCTCTTCCAGTAAGCCATTTCCCGGGCCTGGGAGAAATTGCCGTCCACCATGTCTGTATGACGTTTCTGGAGGGGCTTGTAGAATTTGTCCTCATAATCCTGCATCATGCGGTTGGTCGTGAAATTACCGGCTATGTATGCTACCGTATTTTTTATATGCTGTACCCACTCAACAGGAATCCCCTCATGATTTCTCTTATAGAACATGGGGACAATTTCGCGTTCCAGCATATTGTATATGGTAGCGGCATCCAGTTCATCCTGGTAATCCTGATTCTCGTAGGTTCTTTCTTCGGACAAAGCCCATCCGGCACCCTTGCGGTAACCTTCCACCCACCATCCATCCAGAACACTAAAATGCATGACCCCGTTCATAACCGCCTTTACCCCGCTGGTTCCCGATGCCTCTAAAGGACGTGTTGGCGTGTTCATCCAGACATCGACTCCCTGGATCAGACGCTTGGCAAGCTCCATGTTGTAATTTGGCAGGAACAGGATTTTGCCCAAAAAACGGGGCATGCGCGATATTTCAATAATGCGCCTTATCAGGTCCTGCCCCGCTTTGTCGTGGGGATGTGCTTTTCCTGAAAACAGAAATTGAACGGGACACCGGGCATCGTTGACAAGGGCATCCAGCCGGTCCAGGTTGGTAAAAAGCAGGTGAGCCCTCTTGTAGGTGGCAAAGCGCCGTGCAAAACCAATGGTCAGAATGTCCTTGTTCAGGGCAGCCCTTATGGCCACCACTTCCCTTGGTGAATAAAATTCGGGCGCATTCTGTGTTTGGGTCAGGGCCAGTACCAGCCTTTCTATCAGTTTTTTCCGTAATGCATTGCGGACGCTCCAGATTTCAGCGTCCTGTACGTTGAGGAAACTCAGGAAACAATCCTTATTGTAATGATGCGTCCCAAAATCCTGCCCGAATACGCGTGTATGGACCTCTTTCCATTCCGGAGCTGTCCAGGTTTGGTAATGCACTCCGTTGGTGACATAATCCACATGCGATTCCTGGGGTAAATAGGCAGACCACAGAGGATTGAGTATCTCCCGGCTAACCTGTCCGTGTAATTTGCTGACCCCGTTAATTTCCTGTGACAGGTTGGCTGCCAGAAAACTCATGGAAAATTTTTCATTGGGATTGCACACATCGCTCTTGCCCAAAGCCATGAGCGTTTCCCAGGATGTTTTGAGCCTGGCCGGGTAATGAGAAAAATAAGGCCGGAGCATTTCTTCGGTGAAAGCGTCGTGGCCTGCAGGCACCGGAGTGTGGGTAGTGAAAAGAGACGAGCAGCGAACCACCTCCCTTGCTTCTTCAAAGGAAAGGTTGTCGTTGACAACATATTCCCTGAGCCTCTCCATTCCCGTAAAGGCAGCATGGCCCTCGTTGCAGTGGTAAACATCAGCATCTATTCCAAGGGCCCGCAGGGCCCTTATGCCCCCTACGCCCAGCAACAGCTCCTGCTTAAGTCTGTTTTCCCAGTCACCCCCGTACAACTGGTGGGTGATGCTGCGGTCCTCGGCAAGGTTGTCCTCAAAATCGGTATCCAGAAGGTACAGCGGAGTCCTTCCAACATCCACCCTCCAGATGCGCGCATAGATGTTGCGTCCCGGAAAGGCAATACTGATCATGATCCAGTTGTCATGGCTATCCCGTACGGGAACAGCAGGGATTTTTTGAAAATCAATAATTTCACGCTCACTCACCTGATCTCCCTGTGCCGAAAGGACCTGGCGGAAATACCCGTAACGGTACAAAAGACCAACTCCCGTTAAGTGAACTCCCTTGTCGGATGACTCTTTCAGATAGTCTCCGGCCAGGATTCCAAGGCCTCCGGAATAGATTTTCAGGGTCCAGTCCAGTCCGTATTCCATACTAAAGTAGGCAACCCTGGGACCGGTCAGATTTTCGCGTGATTTCATGTAGTGGTTAAACGATGCCTCTACTTTGTCCAGTTGTTCCAAAAATGCCTTGTTCTTCTCCAGAACTATGTATTTTTTGTAAGGTATTTTATCAAGCAGGACAATCGGATTCTTTTCTACTTCTCTCCACAGATTGGGATCTATGCCTGAAAACACTTTCCTTGCTTGCTGATTCCACGACCACCAGAGGTTTCTGGATAATACTTCCAGGAAGTTAAGACGTTGCGGTAACTGTTTCTGAATGGTTACAGGGGACCAGGATGGCACCGACCTTAACTGAACTGTGCGGCAGGCAATGTTATCTTCCTTTATCACTTGAAATTTTCCCAGGTTCCCGACCAGTTTATCCAGGGCAATAGCGTAGGCTTTCTTATAGTACTTCAATTGGTTTTCCCATAGGGCAATGGTTGATACCTGGCGGGCATTCTCCTTCATTTTCATGTACTCTTCTTCCGGAAGCATGCTCATGTGGCGGATTACCCCGGCCACATCGTTCACCACAGAGCTGTGGTTATTGTCGTTGCGGTATACGATCTCTATCCCGGGATGAGGTCCCTGGTAGTTTTTATTGACCCAGTGGCCAAATCCGGTCAGGGAAGTGGTCACAGTGGGCACATGAAAAGCAAGGCTTTCCAGCGGGGTATAACCCCAGGGCTCGTAGTAAGAAGGAAACACGGTAAGATCCAGGCCAATGAGCAGTTCATAATATGTTTTATTGATCAGCTGGTCATCTCCGTTCAGATAACATGGAATGAAAAAAACATGCACATTGTTCTCCTCCTGGTTGGTCAGCCCTTGTTCGTGCATTACATTCAGGACCGGATCGTATTCCGGGTCGTTCAGGTAATGAGAGGTATAAGGACTGTCATATTCTTTTCTGGGACCGTTATGGTTGGCCGGCACCATGATAAAGGCCAGAATCTGACGGTCTTCGGATCCTCTTTCCCTGTTTAGCAAAGCCAGTGATTCCAGGAAAATATCAATTCCCTTGTTCTTGAATTCATAACGGCCACTGATCCCCACCAGGAAAGCATTGTCATCTACATTGCGGTGCAACATCAGAGAGGCCGTACGCAGCAGGGTTTGCCTGCCTTCTTTCCTCTTGCTTTCAAAAGCATCGTCAGCGGGAGTAATGCTGTTTTCAAACCCGTTGGGTGTGACTATGTCAACTTTTTTTTCCAGAAAATGGCTGCATTCCCGGGCCGTTATATCGCTTACTGTTGTAAAGGCATCGGCATAGTTGGCGGCGGTCTTTTCCAGGGAATGTTTTGCCACAACATTTAATTCACGTGCCTTTTCAACCGGATTGTACGTTTCCAGGTTGTCATACAGAGGCATCATGTTCCCTGCCAGGGAACGACCCAGTACGGTGGCATGGGTGGTGAAGGTGGTGGCAACGGGAATCTTGACCGATTTCAGGTACAAAAGCCCTGTGCCGGTCATCCATTCATGGAATTGTGCTACACTTTTATGATGAGGCGCCAGATTAAAGCGAACAAAACTTTCAACAACAATTCCCGAAGCGTATCCGAACAGTGCCGGTTCTATATAATCCCACTGGCCGCTTATGGAGTCTACTTTGAATTCTTTCCAGAATTGGGTGAATATTTCGTCTTTTCTTGATATATACGTAGAAAAATCCACCAGTATAGCTATGGGATTCCCCGGCACATTCCAGCGTCCCACCCTGATCCTCAACCCTTCCTGCACGGCTTTCTCCCTCCAGGAACGAAGCAGGCGGGGATCTTCCAGGAATTCGGGATTTTGATCGGTATCCCTCCACACATCAGGTCCGATAAGAATATGTCTGTTCTCCATATCGTGAGACATATGGAGCGCTTTGGTGGCAATAACGGTATGTATCCCTCCTACTTTGTTGCATACCTCCCAGCTCACTTCAAACAAATAATCGGGACTCAGGTTCTGTTCACTCTTCATAATCATTGTTTAGGTGTACGAAGCGTAATGTCGCTCAGTACGTTCATATAATTGATAAAAGCCTCGTACGGGGTGTCGTACGGATTGAAATATTTATGTACGTCCCCGTCAGAGAAAAATTTTGTGCACATATAGTAAAAATGATCGCTGGCCTGCAGCCGGCGGAAATCGCGTTGCAGATCAGGATCGTTGCTTTTCCTTACCTGGTCTTCAATTTTGTAAAGGTTCTGAAATGCTTCCGTTTGGAGTTCATTGCCCAGCCAGGCACTGATATCGCGTTCTTCATCTGCCCATGATATGGCATAGGGAACGTTTAGAGGAGCTATGGGCTGGTGTTTTGCTGCCGCCTGTGAAGGGGTCAGGATCTCCAGGTTGGTATGGTTAAGGATCATTCCGGGCATTGCTTTGAGAAAGTCAAAGATGCCGGACGAGGCCGGCTGGTGTTCCCCAAAACTTTCGTAATCCATAAAGATATTGACCATATCGTCTTTTTCAAGCGCCCCGGCAATCCAACCGGCATACTTCTCTGCCGTCAGGGGCCAGTCGGCCCATTTTTTGTCTGAAAAACGGAAAGCAATGTCATCGCTGAGCCTGAAATTCCTGAGCAATAATTTCAATTTGGGATTCAGGGCGTTCACGTACAGATAATCGGGACTTTTCCATCCCATGATGTGACGGGCACCTTCGGTGAGCATGGTAGTAAAACCCATATTGGCAACCATTTCCCCGATGGTATCCGAATAGATAAGCTCTGTGTTCCTGAATGTCTTTGGTTTTTGACCAAAGTTCTTTTCCACAGCCTTAACGTGCACCTTTATCTGATCTTTGAATTTCCTTGGGGATATAAGCGAGGCCAGGGAATGGGAGTAGGTCTCGGCAAGGAATTCCACATGTCCGGTCTGTGCCAGCTCCTGGAAAGACTCCAGGGCCCGGGGTGCAAACTGCTCCATTTGTTCCAGGGCGATACCGCTTATGGAATAGGCTACCTTGAAGGCTCCGTTGAATTCTTTGATCAGATCCAGTATGATCCTGTTGGCAGGAATGTAACACCTGGAGGCAACCCGGGTCATAATGGTCTTGTTGGCAAATTCGTCAAAGTAATCGTGGTTTTTGCCTATGTCAAAAAAACGATACTGACGTAATCTGTAAGGCTGATGGACCTGAAAGTACAAACAGAGTGTCTTTTTCATATGTTTGGTTTTTTATGATTTTTCTTCTTTGAGCGATTCATAGATCTGTTTTACCTTCATCGCGGCATTGTCCCATTTCAGGGCGTTGACCTCTTCCAGGCCGCACCGAACGGTCATTGCCGATAAGGCAGGATAGGTGAGCAGGCCGTAAATGGCATCTGCCAGGGCGTTAACATCCCAAAAATCTACCTTTATGGCGTGATCCAACACTTCTGCAACTCCAGACTGCTTTGAAATGATGGTGGGGACATTGGCCTTCATGGCTTCCAGCGGGGATATGCCAAAAGGTTCAGATACCGAAGGCATGACGTAGACGTCTGAATAGGCAAACATATTCTTGACGTCTTCTCCGCGTAAAAAGCCGGTGAAATGAAAATGAGAAGAGATTCCCAGTTTTGCCACCCGGCGTACAGACCGGTTGAACAAGTCGCCGCTGCCTGCCATGACAAACCGGACATCCTTTATTTTCTGCAAAACTTTGTAAGCTGCTTCTATGAAATATTCCGGACCTTTCTGGAAGGTGATCCTGCCCAGAAACGTTACAATTTTCTCTGGAACACCCTTGGTGATTTCACGGTTTTCTACGGTACTGAAATCCACCGCATTGTGTACTGTAAAAACTTTTGACGGATCAATATGGTAATTGTTTATGACGATATTGCGGGTGAGGTTGCTTACAGCTATCACCCTGTCTGCGGCTTCCATGCCCCGTTTCTCCAGGTCGTAAACCTGCTTGTTGATGTTTTCTCCGGAACGGTCAAATTCAGTGGCATGCACGTGTACCACAAGCGGTTTGCCCGATACGCGCTTGGCAGCGATGCCTGCCATATACGTTAGCCAGTCATGGGCATGGATGACATCAAACTGGTTCTGACGGGCTATGGCAGAAGCCACAAGAGAGTACCGCATCACTTCCTCCATGAGGTTGCTGCCGTATTTGCCGGAAAATTTGAATTTTTGTCCGAATGATATCCTGAACTCGTTCCATTCCTTCTCCCTTTCCAGGTCAACCTGCTCGGTAAATTCATCGGGTCCCAGGTAGGGGATCAGGTTTGATGTCACTTTCAGGAACTGTACCTTTTCAATCAGCTCCCGGGCTTCTTCCCGGTTCTGGAAAGCCGCCACATCGCTGGCATTGATGATGCGGACCGCACTCTGGTCCTCATCCCCCGAGGCAGAAGGCATCACAAACAGTACCTTGACCTGGTGTTTTGCCAGGCCCCTGGTCAAACCGTCACAAGCCGTACCCAGTCCTCCGGATATATGGGGGGGAAATTCCCATCCGAACATTAATACTTTCATAGTCTGTCGAATTTTTCTATGAGGTTCATCACACGAAGTATCTCGGCGATATTACGGGCACTGGAGGTGCAACCATGAGGACGGTGCGGGGGATTGCCGTCGTACAATTGGGCGATGGACCCTATCCCGTGCTCGGTCATATCTTCTTCAAAAACCCTGATGATATCCCGGGCGCAATTAACAAAATTCTTTCCGAACAAACGGAATTGTGCATCTATGTAAGGTCCCAGCAACCACGGCCACACAGATCCCTGGTGGGCAGCCCTTTGGCGCTTGGCGGGGTCTCCTTCGCTATGGCTTTCAAACAGGGGATTCTTGGGGGAAAGTGTTCTAAGGCCCTTTGGGGTAAGCAGTTCACAGCTGCATGCCCTGAGGACGTTGTTGATGACCTCGTCGTGCAGTGGTGTATAGGGCAGAGAACAGGCCAACAGCTGGTTTGGCCTTGTGAAGATGTTCTGTCCCTGGCGGTTCACAAAATCGGCCAGATGGGTGCGGGATTCACACCAGAAAGTGGGAAGAAAATTTTCCCTGATCAGGGTGGGGATCTCCTCGAACTCATTTACAAAATCATGGTCTGCCATCTCTTTGGCCAGGTCCAGTGCAAAGCAGACAGCGTTGTACCACAGGGCACAGACCTCCACTATATAACCGGAACGAAGAACAACCGATCTGTTATCCACTACTGAATCCATCCAGGTCAGGGGCGTGTTCATTTCATCTGTCCAGATAAGACCGTTGGGGTGCATCTTCACCTTGTCTGTACCCTCCCTGTATCTTTTGATAACAGACTTGATCATGTTCCCGTAATCCTTCCACAAGGCTTCCTTATCACCTGTCTGGTCAAGGTAATGCTGCAGCGTCCAGAACAGCCACAGCGGTGCGTCGGCAGTTTCGTACAGCCGATCCTCTTCTTTTACAAGGGTTTCAATAGCCCGGGAAAAAATTTTAGCACCATTGTCTGCGTACAGGGTCAGACCGGGCAATGCTATGGCTGTGTCCCTTGCGCATCTTCCCAGCCAGGGATACCCTGCAATAACCTGTGTCTTTCCTTTTCTGCTTATCAGGAACTGTGAGGCAGAAAGCTTAAGGCAGTTTATGTAAGAATCCCTGCCTGGTCTCTTGTCTAATGCCCGGTTGAAAATTGTTTGCAGGCGGGAAGGTTTGGCCGGTTCTAAAGAGGCCGAAAATATTATGCTCTGGCCTTTTCGTATGGGACATTCAAAATATCCGGGCACAAAAAGATCTTCGTAGCAGTCGTTTCCCCTTTCCTTTTCCTTGATGTATTCAATATTTTTATACCAGTTGGGAAATTTGACAAATTCGTTCATCACACTGAGTTGCATGAACAATCGTGGAAAATTGTCGTAAAGCCGGTATCCCACGCCTTTCTCCACCGTAGTATGGAAAGTATCGGCTGCCAGGTTGGCATAGGTCAGGTCATGGATATTGCGGAAGGCAAGGTATGGTTTGAGCCGCAAAATGGTGGGAGAATGTGCATCTGCCAGGGTATACTTGATAAGCAATTGTTCTTTGTTGTGAAGGAAAAGGATTTCTTTTCTGAAAATCATGCCGCCGATCCTGTAAGTAAGGACAATGTTCTTGTCCATTTCAAAATCAATAATGTACTTGTGGCCGCGCGGGTCATAGATCCCGGGATAACGGTGGATCCCAAGGTTAAATGCCTGGTTGTGCTGTATCAATGTTTCATCCAGCGAGGACAAAAGCACATAACTTTCACCTCCCAGGCTGTCTACGGGAACTACCATGAGTCCATGATATTTCCTGGTATTGCATCCTGTCAGGGTCGTATTGAGGTATCCACCAGCCCTGTTGGTAGAAAGAATTTCCCTGTTCAGCGAATATTCCAGATTCACTAATTCGTGCCTGTTGAACTGTAAATATGCCATATGATTTCCTTAAACCTTAAACTTGCAAGTTACTAAATTAATCTGTAATAAATACCATTGCCGTGCGGGCAGGCAGGTACAGGAAGAGCATATTGGTTCCTCGCTGTTCCAGGGTGAAATGCTCCGCCAGCTTGTCGTTCCTTCCGAATCCTCCGTAAGTGGGATCATCCGTATCGAGTATGCAACGGTATTTTCCCGGCCTGACTTCCAGTCCGTAATCGGTATAAGACCGGTCCGGACTCAGGTTGAAGACAAACAACAACCTTCCCCGTTCAAATGCCAGTACCTGTGACCCAATATCCTGCGCCACAGGAAGCGGAGCGTTATCATACAAATTTTGTGCCTTAGCCATCCCAATCATGTCCCTGTCAAATAATTCCAATCCCTGGTAGCGCAGCAGCGGATTGTCGGCCAGTGACCATTGTCTTCTTGCATAGTGGTAACTCCAGCCATTGCCTTCTCTGGGAAAATCAATCCACTCGGGGTGACCAAACTCGTTTCCCATGAAATTCAGATAGCCGTCCCCGGCGGTAGACATGGAAAGCAAACGGATAATCTTGTGCAGGGCTATTCCTCTGTCCACAACCAGGGAGGAAATATCTTTGCTCATAGAAGTATACATTTCTTTGTCTATAAGCCTGAATATGATTGTCTTGTCACCCACCATTGCCTGGTCGTGACACTCGGCGTAGGATATGGTGTGCTCATCCTGCCTTTTGTTGGTGAGCTCATAAAAAATGTCTCCCACATGCCAGTCCTCATCCCGCAGTTCCTTGATCC
>Ga0209717_1001326_pt1 | contig 27042 bp, 29 predicted proteins | sample AD_UKC048_MetaG_FD_184418 | JGI IMG/M metagenome (GOLD analysis project Ga0209717, IMG submission 184418) | Active sludge microbial communities of municipal wastewater-treating anaerobic digesters from USA - AD_UKC048_MetaG (SPAdes) (version 2) | ecosystem: Engineered > Bioreactor > Anaerobic >... | reverse complement strand
TTTATGACAGACCAATTCTTGGAACAATTATTAAACCAAAGATTGGCTTAACCTCAGCAGAATATGCAGAAGTGTGTTATGACTTCTGGGTAGGCGGAGGAGACTTTGTTAAGAATGATGAGCCACAGGCTGACCAGGATTTCTGCCCTTACGACAAGATGGTAAAACACGTTAAAGAAGCAATGGATAAAGCAGTTAAAAAAACAGGCCATAAGAAGGTCCATTCTTTTAATGTCTCTGCTTCTGACTTTGACACCATGATAAAAAGATGTGAGCTAATAAGAAGCGCAGGCTTTGAAAAAGGTTCTTATGCATTCTTAATAGATGGAATAACTGCAGGTTGGATGGCAGTTCAGACTCTAAGAAGAAAATACCCTGATGTGTTTATTCACTTCCATAGGGCATCACATGGTGCATATACTAGACCAGAAAATGTCTTTGGTTTTTCAGTATTAGTGCTTTCTAAGTTTGCAAGACTTGCAGGGGCAAGCGGAATACATACAGGAACTGCAGGTGTTGGAAAGATGGCAGGAACGCCAGAAGAAGATGTTGTTGCTGCACATAATATTTTAAATTTTACAGCAAAAGGACATTTCTTTGAGCAGTCTTGGTCAACAATACCACAGAAAGATATAGATATTATAAAATTAAATAAGAAAGACAAAAACAAGAAAAGAATATTAGAAGACGACTCCTGGAGAGGTCTAAAGAAATGTGCTCCAATAATTTCTGGTGGTTTAAATCCAACTCTATTAAAACCATTTATAGAAATTATGGGAGGAGTTGATTTTATAACAACCATGGGCGCAGGAGTTCACGCTCATCCTGATGGCACAGAAGCAGGAGCAAGGGCTCTAGTCCAAGCTTGTGAGGCATACAAGAAAAAGATAGATATTCACAAGTATGCTAAAGACCCAAAGCACAAAGAACTAAGAAGGGCAATTGAGTTCTTTGAAAGACAGAAAAATAAAAATTCAGAGAAAATTACAAAAAAAAAAAAAAGGTGAAAATATGAGTATTACGCCGCAACAATTAAATCCAAAATTGTTTAATATAAAAGAGAAAGATGGACTAACATTAATAACTCCAAAAAAGCAAGAGCTTTCTTCTGAGCAAATTGTTGTTTTTGCAGAACATAAAGGAAAAAAGTATTTAGCAATTGCTCCAAAAACAGAAACGAAAGGATTAAATATTCATTTTAAATATAGAGAAATTGATTTACTTTCTTTTGTTCTAAACAGAATAAAAACAAGAAGTATAAAAGAAAAACCAGAAATGTATCTTGGCACATTCTTTCAAAATCAAAGCAAAATAAATTGGCAGTCTAAACCACTTAATAAAGAAGCAGAAGCAGCAATAGTATTACATTTAAATAAAACTTTCGAGCAAGTAATTAAAAAAGCAAATGCAGAAAAAGTAAGATATGAAAAAGAATTTCAAAAAGAATTAAAAAAGAAAGCAGCAAAGATACCAAAAAGACAACTAAGAAGACTATAGTATATCAAAGTGAAAAACAAAATGAAACAATACAGCTATGATGAGTCTAGTAAATATTATGATTTGCTAGAGACAAGCGACAAGGAAAATAAAGAAAGAAATGATTTTCTTGAAAAAGCCTTTAAGAAATATAAAATTACTTCTGTTTTTGATTTGACTTGTGGAACTGGTGCTCAAGCAATCTATTTTCTAAAGAAAGGCTATAGCGTTAAAGCCAGTGACTTTAGTAAAGGAATGGTGGATGTCGCTAATCTTAAGTTAAAAAAAGAAAATCTAAAACAAAGATTTGTAAAAGGGGATATGCGAGATATTTCTTTTGGTAAAGCAGAAGCAGTTATAACAATGTTTAATGCTATTGGGCATCTTTCTAAAAAGGATTTTATAAAAACTCTAGGAAATATTAAAGAGAATCTTAAACCAAAAGGCTACTATATCTTTGATATCTATAATCTCAAGGACATGCCAAGAGATCTGCCTTTAAAAAAGCACATAGATATTATTAAAGAAAAAGAAAACACAATATTAGTAAGATTCTGCGAAAATAAACTTAATCTTAAGACTGGTATTTTACACACAAAGCATGAACTTTTGATTCAGCATAATCTTGAAGGCTATAAAACCATTAAAAGCCATTGGGATATGCAACTTTACGACTTTAAAGAAATAAAAGGAATACTTGAAAGAAACGACTTTAAAATTCTTGAAGTGTATGGTGGAGCAGACAGAAGTACCTTTAAAGACAAGACTAGCCAGAGCATCTACTTGATTACTCAAAAGCAATAGAAAATATTTTTAAATACTTCGCTGCTTTATATTTAAGAATGAAAAAATTAACCAAAAATTTATTTTTTGGAAATCGTCTCTTTCTTATCGAAGTTATTTTTTTCTGTCTATTTATAAGGGGGTAAAACTATGAAGGAAATAAAGCATATAATTTCTATACATGATCTTGAAAAAGAACAAATAAACTATATTCTAGAAAAAGCAAAAGATATAGAAGACTATCCAAACAAATATATAGATGCCTTAAAAGGAAAAGTAATTGCAAGTCTTTTCTTTGAGCCATCCACAAGAACCAAGATGTCTTTTGAGACTGCTGTTAAGAAGCTTGGAGGAAACACAATAGGCTTTGAAGATATACAAAACACTTCTGCAAAAAAAGGCGAAACCTTTAGTGATGCAATTAAAGTTATAGCAGGGTATTCAGATTTAGTAGTCATGCGAACAAAGATTGAAGGGGCTTCTCGTCTTGCTTCTGAAATTGCAAACAAACCAATAATCAATGGAGGAGACGGCACAAACCAGCATCCAACACAAACACTTCTGGATCTTTATACCATTAAGAAAGAAAAAGGAAAACTTGAAGGACTATCAATTGGTTTTTTTGGAGACCTAAAGTATGGTAGAACAGTTCATTCTCTTGTTGAAGCAATATCTCTTTATAGTCCTAAGAAAATAAAATTTATAGCTGCTCCTCAGTTTCAGATTGGTAAAGAGTATCTTGAAATGCTTGACAGTAAAGGAATAAAGTATGAAATCTTAGAAGACGCAAAAGGGAACTTAAAAGACCTAGATATCCTTTATGTAACAAGAACACAACTTGAAAGAATTGTTGAACCAATAGATATGGACCCATTAAAGAAGAAATACACAATCACTAAAGCACTTCTTGATGGAGAAAATAATCCTGGGCTTCTAGTCATGCATCCTTTGCCAAGAGTCTATGAGATAACAACTGATGTTGATGATACTCCACACAACATTTACTTTAAGCAAGCAGACAATGGAGTACCAGTTAGAGAAGCAATAATATGTATTCTTTTAAAGGTGATAAAATGAGTGAAAGAAAAGTAGGAACAATAAACAATGGAGTAGTAGTTGACCACATAACTCCAGGGAAAGGAACAGAGATTTCTAAAATCCTTGGCCTTGATTCTTTGGGAGAGTTTGTAGTTATTGCAAGTAATCTAGAAAGTAAGAAATCAGGAAAGAAAGACTTGATTAAAATTGAAGGAAAGGAATTAAGTCAAGAAGAGCTAAATAAGATTGCACTTATTTCAAAGGACTCAACAATAAACATAATTAGAAACTCAAGTGTGTTTAAGAAATATCCAGTTGTAGTCCCTGACATTGTAGAAAATATTTTGATGTGCAACAATCCTTACTGTATAAGCAATAACGAGAAAATTAGCAGTAAATTCTATTGCCTTGACAAAAGTAAAGTAACCCTAAAGTGCCATTACTGCGAAAAGAAACAAAATGAAATAAAGATAAAATAATCTTTATTTCTTTTTAACAATAATTAGCATATGACTTGAAATATCTGCTGCAGTTCTTGTTGTACAAAGTAAGTTGTGTGCTTCTAGCCAATTCTTTTGTATAGTCTTATCTTTTAATTCAGCAAATTCTTTCTCTTGAGCAGAAGCAAATCCTTCAAGGCCAACAGTTTCTAATAACTTTGTTTTATTTTTTGGAAATAATTTTTCTAGTTCATCAACTGTAAAGAAATGGCAGAAAGATTTGTTTTTTTCAGAGCTTTTAATAGATCCCCAATTATAGTCGTCTCCATCTATTGATAATCTTTTAAAATTAACAGTATCTTTAACTTCATTAGGCCATCTTTTTATTGCACTAAGAAGTATAGCATATTTTCCCATAACTGAAACAAATATTGGTGCATTCTTCTTTGCAACCCGTATAAGTTCATTAACTGCTTTTTGTCTATCTTTTTTTTTCAACATGAGATAATGGCCCTCCAAGGCAGATTACTGCATCAAAGGAATTGTCTTTAAATTGAGAGAGATTTACAATTGTTCCTTGTATAAAATCTTTAACTTTCTTTTCTTGTTTTGCTTCTTTAACTTTAATTTTTGCAAGTTCTACATTTCCTTTAGAATAATCTAAGAGAATAATATCATAACCTTTTTTTGCTAAGTCAACAGTATATCTTCCAGGACCAGCTCCTGCATCAAGTATTAATCCTTTCTTTGGAAGATGTTTTTTAAGGAATATTTGAGTGGTATCCCATTCTAGTTTATGATATTTATCTCTTACAAGTCTATTCCACTCATATTCTGTAGATTTATCATAATAGTTTTCTACAGATTTTGTAACATTTTTAATTTTAGTAATTGTCATATATAATCACAATTATTTATGAATCAATTATTTTATAATATTATTTGTAATCTATATTATAGTGGTAAGTTATGTCAGAAATATATTTTAAAGCAATTAATAGTTATTCAAATACAGAAGAGATTAATAAAACTGTTCTTGAATTATTTAAAAAAATTAATCCAGGGTTTACAGGAAACTTAGCGATCAAAGTGCATTTTGGAGAAGAAGGAAACAAAACTTTTATTTCTCCAAAGAATTATGAAAAACTAATCAATTATATTAAACTAAATAGAGGCAGTCCGGCTTACATTGAAACAAATGTTTTATACAAAAGCAAAAGAACCTCTAAAGATAGTCACATACAACTAGCAAGAGAACACGGCTTTACTAATCTTCCAATAATTATTGCAGATGGAGAAGTTGGAGAAGAGTTTATAGAAGTAGAAATTAATAAAAAGCATTTTCAGAAATGTAAAGTTGGAAAAGCCTATGGTGATTTTAATCAATTAATAGTTATTTCTCATTTTAAAGGACATGGACTTTCAGGTTTTGGTGGAGCAATAAAAAATCTAGGTATGGGTTTTGCTGCAAGAGCAGGAAAACTTGCAATGCATTCTAACTCTAAGCCAATTATTAATCCACTAAAATGTAAAAAATGCCATCTCTGTGAACAGAATTGTCCTGTTAATGCTATAACTATTGGATTAATTCCTCACATTGACACAAAGAAATGTATTGGCTGTGCAAAATGTATTTCTATTTGTCCACATCATGCTTGTACTGTTAATTGGATATCTACTCTTCCAGGAACCTTTGAAGAAAAGCTTTGCGAGTATGCTTTAGCTGCAACAAAGGCAAACAAGGATGTTAAAATTATCTATATTAACTTTTTACTAAACATTACAGACAACTGCGACTGTATGTCTCACACAAAGATTGTGGCAAAAGACATAGGCATTCTTGCAGGAACTGATCCTGTTGCTCTTGATAAAGCTTGTTATGATTTTTTAAACAAAAAAGAAAATAAAAAAATATTTGGTGGAGAAAAGACCTTTGATTATGCAGAAAGCATTGGTCTTGGAACAAAAGAATATATCTTAAAAGAAATATAAAATTTATTTATAGAATAACTTAGGATTGTTTTCTACAAATCTTTTAATCATTCCATTCAGAAGAAAATGTTCGCCTTTTTTTAGATAGATATAACCTAAGATTGAAGCAAAGATTGCGCCAATACCATTAAGCAAAAAATCCTTCATGGTGTCCATTAATCCTAGACGAGAATCGCAAAAACCAGTTTCTGGGCAAAGATTTCTTGCTCTTTGCATATTTCCTCCAGCAATGTTATCATAGCTGTATTCATATATTTCCCAGATTACTCCTGCAGTCATTGTTATACTAAAAATAATAAAAGCAATAAAGATTGCACTAGTCTTTATCTTTTGCGTCTTATACAAGACATACATTGCGCCAAAAACTACAAGGCCCAAAGCAAATCCAGAGAAGGTGTGAAGTAATGAATCCCACCACCAATACTTGACATAGAAATTATTAACTTCTCCTAAGAAGATTCCAGAATAAATAAATAATACTGTAGCTAATTGTATTTCAGAAGGCAACTGAATCTTATATCTTCTTTGAATAAAAAAAGGCACTAAGCATAAGATTATAGAAAGAACAGTAATAAAAAGAAACTCATGGTTTTTATTAATTATTTCAAAAACCACAGCAACTATTAAAGAAAGTATAATTCCATAAGTAATATATTTTTGAACTTTCTCTAGTCTTGGTAATCCTAGTTTCATAGTAAATATTTATTGTTTATTAGATTATATAAATATTTCTAAATTTCTCTTTTCTTTAGTTCTTTTACTTTATCTCTTAACCTTATTGCAGTTTCAAAATCAAGTTTATCTGAAGCTTCAACCATTTGCTTTTCTAGTTCTATTATTAGGTTTGGTATTTCTGGTTTTGGGATATGTAAGATATCTTTAATTTCATCAATTTCTTTTTCTCTTATTGGCTTGATGATGGTCTTTGGAATAATACCATGTGATTGATTGTAATCCAATTGAAGCTTTCTTCTTCTTTCTGTTTCCTTTACTGCGCCTTTAATAGATTCAGTCATCTTGTCAGCATAGAGATGAACATATGATTCTGAGTTTCTTGCTGCTCTTCCAATAATCTGTATTAGGCTTCTTTGATCTCTTAAGAAACCTTCTTTGTCAGCATCAATGATACCAATAAAACTAACTTCAGGGATATCTATTCCTTCTCGTAAAAGATTAATTCCTACAAGAACATCAAACTTTCCAAGTCTCAACTCTCTAATAATCTCTGTTCTTTCAAGAGTGTTAATCTCTGAGTGAAGATATCTAGTTTTGATTCCTTGGCGAGAAAGGAAATCAGCAAGTTCTTCTGCAAGCTTTTTTGTTAGAGCAGTAACAAGACATCTGTTTCCTTTCTTTATAGTTTTTCTAATATTTTCTGTTAGGTCTTCAATCTGGTTCTTTGATGGTTTAATAAATACTGGAGGGTCCACAAGGCCTGTTGGTCTAATTATTTGTTCAACAACTTGGAAAGATTGTTTAGTTTCATACTCAGCAGGAGTTGCAGAAACAAAGATAACGGCATCCATGAACTTTTCAAATTCTTTAAACTTTAATGGACGATTATCATAAGCAGAAGGAAGTCTAAAACCATAATCAACAAGAGTTTTCTTTCTTGAATAGTCTCCAGCATACATTCCATGTAGTTGTGGTATTGTCTGGTGAGATTCATCAATAACTAGAAGGAAATCATCAGGGAAGTAATCAAGAAGACAAAAAGGTCTTTCTCCTGCTTTTCTTCCATCAAAGTGTCTAGAATAATTTTCTATGCCATTACAATATCCTGTTTCTTCTATCATCTCAATATCATAATTAGTTCTTTGCTTTAATCTATGTCTTTCTAGTTCTTGTAGTTCTGGTAATCTTGCTTCTAGTTCTTCTCTTATGGAAGCAATTGCAGGCTGAAGAGACTCTTTAGTAATAACAAACTGCTTAGCAGGGTGAACATAGAATTTATCAAAGTCGCTTATCTTTAGATTTGTAATTTTATCCATTTCTGTAATTCTGTCTACAGTTTCTCCAAACAATTCTATTCTTATAAAATTTTGAGTATATCCTGGAGAAAGATCAATAACATCTCCTTTGACTCTAAATCTTCCTGGTTCTAGTTCTATGTCGTTTCTTTCAAATTGAATATCAATTAATTGTCTTAATAGTTCTGTTCTTTTTAGCTTTTGTCCTTTCTCAATAGTAAAACCTTTTTCTTTGAAAGTTTCTGGGTTTCCTAAGCCATAGATACAAGAAACAGAAGCAACTACAATGACGTCGTTTCTTGAGACAAGAGAAGTTGTTGCAGACAATCTCATCTGTTCAATCTTGTCATTTATTTTTGTGTTTTTTTCAATGTAAAGATCTTTTTGTGGAATATAACTTTCAGGTTGATAATAATCATAATATGAAACAAAATATTCTACTTTATTTTCAGGAAAGAAATCCTTTAGTTCATTGTATAGTTGTGCAGCAAGTGTCTTGTTGTGGGCAAGAACCAAGGTCGGGCGATTATAGTTAGCAATAACATTACTGATTGTAAAACTTTTTCCTGAGCCCGTAACTCCCATAAGAGTCTGCACCTTCTTAAACTTCTTCTTTAGCCCTGCCGATAGCTGCTTAATTGCGCTAGGCTGATCTCCATCTGGAGAAAACGGTGCAACTAGTTTAAATTTGTTCATGACAATATATAATTAAGTTTAGAAATGTATTTTAATATATTTAAAGGAAAAAACAAAGGACTTTTGTATATTTGAAAAACCAAACACTGTTTTTAGTATAATTCCAAAGAATCTAAGAAGTAGATTTATATAGGTGTGAAATTATAATTTACATATATTTTTAAGTATTTACTAGTTTAATTACTATATGAAGAAGGGTAAAAAAATGTTAACTACATATAATATAATTATTGAGAAAGACAAAGACGGTTGGTATATTGCTGAAGTATTAGAATTACCTGGTTGTTATTCTCAAGCAAAAAGTATGGACGAACTAGTTAAGAGAACAAAAGAAGCAATTAAATGTCATTTACTTGAATCTAAGATAGAGGTTCCAGTTACTAATTTTATAGGAATACAACAATTAAAGGTGTAAAGACCTCTTTGAAACAATTACCTTTGTTAACTGGTAAGGAACTTGGAAAGATAATCGTTAAAATAGGTTATAAATATGACCACACTAGTGGAAGTCACATGACCTTTACTAATTTTGAAGAACACAAGAAAATAACAATTCCAAACCACGGTTCAGAACCAATAAGACCAGGGCTACTTCTAAAGATAATAAAGAAAGACTTAGGGATAACCAAAGAAGAGTTTTTTAAATTATTAAAATAGTTAGCTATTTAGAAATGTATTTTAATAATATTTAAATGGGAAAGGCACCTTGTTTGGAATCGGCGACGGCAAATTTAAGATAAAATAGATTTAAATAAGTTTTTGATTAAATAATCAATATGAACCAACACAAATTTAATAGTTCTAAATTTAAAATTTTATTAGATTATATGTGTGAATATGTTGGGAACACATTTTTTAAATTAATTTTATTGTTTATCTTTATTTTTCTGTTTTTTGGTTTGTATGATAAAGGTTATTTACAAAATTTGATAATTGTGTCTTTAGTTCTTATTGCAATTATACTATATTTAATTTTCAAATTATTATATAGAAGAGCCCGATTAGGTAAAATAATTGTTTTAATAGTTGTAATAATTTCAGCAGTTATTGTTTCTCATTATTTTTCAAGTTCTGTCTTTGAAAAAACTGGAATTCAACATTATATAACCGGAGTAGAAACCAAATCTGCAGATAAACAAACACTTAGTGGAACCACAAATATGATTAAAACAATAGTAAATAGCGGTGAAAATATATTGGAGTCTACAGGAGATTCTATAGCTCATTCAGAAGATGATTCAAAAGTTGCATTTGATTATATAAACGAACTACGTAAAGAAAATGGTGTAAATGAAATCTCCTGGGATGATAAAATTTATGATTTAGCAAAATATAAAGTTGATGATATGTCAAAAAGGAATTATTTTGATCATGTAGATCCGGATGGTAAATGTGTAGGCAGTTATGCTAAGAATTATGGATTGTCTTATTCTTCTGATTCATTTGCCGAAAATTTATTTGGATATAGTTCCCCATATTTTTTTGATCAAAAAGAGTCAGTGGATAGTTGGATGGATAGTAGAGGACACAGATATAATTTATTGTATTCGGGTCATAAAAGAGGAGCAATAGCATGTAATTCTCAATATTGTTCGTTTATTGGGCAAGGCGGAAGCAGTTGGAGTTGTAATACTGGAGAAGCCGGATTGCAATTTTGGGAAACAGTAGGAAAGCAACCTGGTGAAAAATAAATGCAAAGTGCAGATATAATAAATAAAATAATAAATAACAAACCCTTTATAGATATGGATGTCGGGATTCATGGAAGAGCACATGCAAATAAAACCCTTTTGTTTTCTAATTGTTTAGCAAATTTAGTTTCGCAGGGTAAAGATATAGATATTGATGCAATAAATATTTCGGCATTATTGCACGATTGTGGAAGAAAAAATAATGGAAAAGACCCATACCACTCAATAAATTCAGCAGAATTAGCATTAAAATTCATAGATGATTATAAAATAAAATGCAATAAAGAATTAGTATATACTTGTATAGTAAGACACCATCCACCACCAAACTATAATGATGAGTTTAAACCAATAGAATCTAAAATAGTTGGTGATGCCGATAAATTAGATAGATTTAGATTTATAAATCAATTCGCGCCATGTAATCCGTATTTTTTCGAATTAAAAGAATCAAGGTCTTTAATGGACATAGCATCTAGAATAAACGGCCATAAATGGAGATCATTTAACAATAAAAATTAATTATCGTTATTTAATTTCCTTCCCTCTTAATAGTTTATTATAGTTGATTGCAAATCTGTGTGCTTCGTCTCTTATCTCTTCTAGGAGAAGAAGAGCGATGTCTTTTTTGTTTAGCTTGAGTGGAAACAGGTTATCTGGTCTAAAGATTTCTTCATCTCTCTTGGCAAGAGAGATAATTTGCACTTTATTTTGGACACGCAGGTCTTTGAGGACCTCAACTGCTGAGGAGAGCTGACCTTTCCCTCCGTCAATGACAATCAAGTCTGGAAGTGGCATTGTTTGGTTAAGATATCTTCTTCTTACAACTTCTGCAATTGCCTTGAAATCATCAATCTTATTTTTTTCAAGAGTTTTAATTCTAAATCTACGATAATTGCTTTTGTCTGGGACGCCACCTCTAAAGGTAACCATTGAGCCAACTGTGAGGGTTCCTGAAAGATGAGAAATATCAAAACACTCAATGACATGTGGTTCTGTTTTTAGTTTTAGTTTTTCTTTAAGTGCTTGGACCTTACTTATATTTCTAAAGAAAGTAATCTCTATGTTCTTAAAGCACAAGTCAAGAAGCTGTTTTTTCTCTCCAATCTTTGGAATCGTGATTGCGATTTTCTTTTTTGCCAAACCTTCAAGATATTCTTTTGTTGTCAGGGAGATTTCTTCAGGAAGAATAATTTCTTGAGGCAAAGTCTTTTGGTTATTTGAATAGTACTTGATTAAAAAATCATCAAGAACAGAAATATCCACAAGAGATGAATCAAAAGTAAATTCTTTTTTGTTTATCAATAGTCCTTTATCGATGTTGAAGAGAAGAACATAAGCTGTGTTTTCTCTAATTTCATAATTTATAATGTCTTGATCGTAATTAACCTTTCTTTCCATGTTCTGTTTCTCTGCAAGGTACTCGATTGCTGAGATTTGGTCTCGAAGAGTTAGGGCTTTTTCAAAATCTTGGCTCTTGGAATAGATTTCCATTTCTTTTTTCATCTCAGGGAGATGTTCTTGTGATTTTCCGGAAAGGATTTTCTTTACTGTGTCAATTGTCTTTGAATATTCTTCTTTTGTTATGTTGTTAATACAAGGAGCAGAACAATAACCTATGTGATATCTCACGCATGGCTTTTTTGGAAGTCTCTTACATGTTCTTAGTTTAAACTGTTTGTTAAGAAACCTAATTGTCTCTAATCTGTTCTGTCCAGAAACAAAAGGCCCAAAGACATTGTAGTCTTTCCCGCTTGGTTTTTCTCTTAAGGTCAAGAGACGAGGGAAAGTTTCCTTTGTCAATTGGATATAAGCATATCTTTGCCCTGTCTTTAAATCAATATTATACTTTGGCATATATTTCTTGATTAGGTTGTTCTCAAGAACAAGAGCTTCAAGCTCATTAGAAGTTACAATAAAATCCACAGAAGAGATATTAGAGACAAGTGCTTGAGTTTTTGTGTCGTGATCCTTCTTCAAGAAATAAGAAGATACTCTTTTCTTTAGGTTTTTTGCTTTTCCTACATAGATAACTTTACCAAGGACATCCTTATAGATATAACAACCAGGACTACTTGGTATGTTTTCTAAGTTAATCATATGTTCTTCCATAAATTTTATCTCTATGATCAAAATATCTAAAGACAATTCTATTGTTTTGTTTATCTACTTTGAATAATAAAATGAATCTCTTAGTTATATGTGCTCTTTTAAATTCTTGAAGTGGAGCTCTGAGATTCTTGTAATGATCTAAGAATTCGCAATTTTTGATTTCTTCAACCTTGTTACGAATTGCAGTATATAGTGCTGGATCTTTTGCAGATATTTTGTTTGTTATTTTTATAAACTCCTCATGCAATTCGTAATCCATAAATTATCATTTTTTGCCGTGTTTTTTAATGATTTTATCAAATTCATCCATATTTTTGAATTTGTAAGTCTTTTTGTTTTCACCAGCAAGTATTTTTTTAACAAACTCAGGTCTTAATTCTGGTTCAAGGTTTTCTTTAGAATATTTTTCAACAACAAGAGTTATTGCTTCTGCCTTATTCTTTAGATTATGCTGTGCCTTTATGATATTTAGAGTTTGGTTAATCTCAACTGGCAAGTCAATTAATGCTTTCATTTTCTCCCTCCCATTAATAGTTGTATATACATATTAATGGTTATTAACATTTATTAATATATGCTTATTTCCTCTCAAGTATCTTCTTTACAAAATCTGCAGTATAGCTTTTCTTTTCTTTTGTGATTTCTTCAGGAGTTCCTTTTGCTACAATCTTTCCTCCATTTTCTCCACCGTCTGGCCCAAGGTCAATGATGTAGTCTGCAGATTTAATAACATCAAGGTTATGTTCAATAACAACAACTGTGTTTCCTTTCTCTACAAGTCTGTTTAAAACATCAATCAACTTCTTAACATCATGGAAATGAAGACCAGTTGTTGGCTCGTCAAGGAGATAAATTGTGTTTCCTGTGTCTCTCTTTGAAAGTTCTCTAGTTAGCTTGATTCTCTGCGCTTCTCCTCCTGAAAGAGTTACTGAACTTTGTCCAAGCTTAATGTAACCAAGACCAACGTCCACTAAAGTTTGTAGCTTTCTTCTAATGCCAGGAATGTTTTCAAAGAAAGAATACGCTTCGTCTACTGACATGTTTAGCACATCTGCTATATTTTTCTTCTTGTAAAGAATCTCAAGAGTCTCAGCATTATATCTCTTGCCTTTACATTCTTCACAGTCAACATAGACGTCTGGAAGGAAGTTCATTTCAATCTTAATCTGCCCATCTCCTTGACAAGCCTCGCATCTTCCGCCCTTGACATTAAAAGAAAATCTTCCAATATCATAACCTCTAAGTTTGGCTTCAGGAGACTGAGAAAACACCCATCTAATCTCATCAAACAACTTTGTGTATGTTGAAGGATTGGATCTTGGTGTTCTTCCAATTGGTGATTGGTCAATAGATATTACTTTGTCTATGGATTTTGGAATAATGATGTCTTTGACTTTTCCAACTTCCATTTTTGAATCATAGAATTTGTTCATCAAAAAAGGATAGATGGTTTCATAGACAAGAGTCGATTTACCAGAACCAGAAACTCCAGTAATGCATGTTAAAATTCCTGTTGGTATTTCAAGATTAATATTTTTAAGATTATTTTCTTTTGCTCCAATAACTTTAACAAAATCGTTTGGTTTTCTTCTTGTCTTTGGAGTATGTATGAATTCTGTTCCTGCAAGGTATTGGCCAGTTAATGATTTTTTACATTTCTCTATGTCTTTAGGCGTACCATAAGCCACAACTTCTCCGCCATAGATTCCTGCCCCTGGTCCCATGTCAATTACATAGTCTGCTTGTCTTATAGTGTCTTCGTCATGTTCAACAACAACGACCGTGTTACCAAGATCTCTAAGCTTACAAAGAGTATCAATAAGTTTTTGATTGTCTTTTTGGTGAAGACCAATTGATGGTTCGTCAAGTACATAAAGAACGCCCATAAGGTTAGTTCCAAGATTTGTTGCCAAACGAATTCTTTGTGCTTCTCCTCCTGAAAGAGTTCCTGCAGATCTTGAAAGAGTTAGGTAACCAAGACCAACTTTTTCTAAGAACTCCAAACGAGAGTTGATTTCTTTTAGTATGTGATTAGATATTTCTTTTTGTTTGTTGTCAAGCTTAATTGTTTTAAAGAACTTAATTGCAAAGTCAATTGAAAAGTTAGTGATATCAATAATTGATTTGTCTGCAATCTTGACTGCTAAGATTTTTCTCTTCAACCTCTTACCTTGGCAATCAGGGCAAGGAGAGGTTCTCATGAATTTTTCCATTTCTGTTCTTCTATAGTCTGAGTCTGTTTGCTTGTAAAGTCTTTGGGACTGAGGAATAAGTCCTTCCCAAGTTCCTGTATAGTTAAAACTTGAAGTTCCGTTTCTTCCTTCAAGGTTAAACTGAATGTTGTCTTCTGAACCATACATTAAAATCTTAAGTTGTTCTTTTGTTAAGTCTTTGATTGGTGTCATTGCTGAAAAGCCATAGTGTTTGGCAAGAGTTGCTAGGTGTTGGCCTCTCCAACCATCCACTGCGTTTCTATATATCATTATTGCTCCGTCTGCCATGGATTTTGTTTTGTCTGGAATAATTAAGTCAGGGTCAAAGTCCATTTTAAAGCCTAGACCAGAACAAGTTTCACAAGCACCAAAAGGAGAGTTGAAGGAAAACATTCTAGGTTGTAGTTCTTCAAAGGAAAGACCACAAACAGGGCAAGACATCTTTGAGGAGAAAAGCTTTTCTTTTGCTTTTTCTTTGTTCTTTTCAAAGTCTTTTACAGATATTACTTTTATTAGTCCGTCTGATTTACTTAAACCTTGTTCAATGTCTTGGTATAGTCTTGTTCTGTCGTCAGAGGGTGTTATTCTATCAATAACAATATCAATATCATGCATTCTATATCTATCAATCTTTATTTCCTCGTCTGTTCTTGCTATTTCTCCGTTTATTCTTACTCTTAAAAATCCTTCTTTGTTAAGATCAGAGAAAAGCTTTTCATAGGTTCCTTTTTTCTTCTGGACAATTGGTGAAAGAAGATAGATTTCTTCTGAATATTCTTTAAGTATATTCTCTGCTATCTTTTGTGCAGAAAGTGGTTGGATTGGGATATTATGTTCAGGACAATATGGTACACCAACTCTTGCATAAAGTAATCTTAAGTAGTCATAAACCTCAGTTACTGTTCCTACAGTTGAACGAGGGTTTTTGGAGGTTGTCTTTTGTTCGATTGAGATTGCTGGAGATAGCCCTTCTATAGAATCCACGTCTGGCTTCTTCATCATTCCTAAAAACTGCCTAGCATAAGCAGACAAAGACTCCACATACCTTCTCTGGCCATCAGCATAGATGGTATCAAAGGCCAGGGTTGATTTTCCTGACCCAGATAAGCCAGTAATCACTACCAGCTTATCTCTAGGTATCTCTACGTCTATGTTTTTTAGGTTATGCTCTCTGGCACCTTTTATGATAATATTTTTCTGCATAGGGGTATTACTCCATCTTTTTTAAAATCTTAAAAATGCTTGACTACAATATATAATTAAGTGATAAAGCTGTTAAAAAGGTAATGCTTTTTTCTCTCAAACCCCTCGAATTCGATGGGTTTGAAGGGGTCGAATTCGACCCCTTATATCATTTTGTTGGCGTCAACAAAATGATGATGATTATTTCTTAGTTTTATACTTTATTTTCTTTTTCTTTGATTTTAGCATTAATCTTTTCTGTTTTTCAGGAATTGTTAAATAATTTTCTTTTGTGGATACTTTTCTACCAAGTTCTTTCTCAGTTACTTTTCTTGCAACTCCAGCAACTCCGCCGCCTCTTTTAGCAATGTTTTTTGTTTTTGGAAATTCTTTAGGGTCTTCTTTAACTGTAAGTTCTTTAGTTACTGATTCTCCAAGCATTGTAAATATTAGTTCTAAGTCGTTCATGTGGTCTCTTAGATTTTCATTTTTTAGTCCTTTGTAATCTTTATACTCAGAAGGAGTCATATCAAAGGTTGCTTTTGATATTTCTGCAGTAAGAATTGAAAATTCTTTATTTTCAGTTATTCCTCTTTTGCTCCATTCATTTGTTAGTTCATCTCTAATTGCAATACCTCTTATTCTTTTTTCAATCCAGGGATCAGAATATCCCTTTTGTTTAAAGGTTTCAACCATTCTTTTCTGTATAAGTTCTGGATTTTTAATTTCTTGTACTCTTTGATAGCCAAGTTTTGCTAGCCATAGTTTGAAAGGTTCTGCTTTAGGAGATGGAATTGATTGTATTATTCTAAACAAACCTTCGATATTTGCACAATCTGTTTCTCTTAATTTTCCATCTTCTGCTATCAATTTCAACTGTACACAATTTGTGTACAGTTCAACTCCATTCTCTTGTTCTCTAGATTTTATCATATTCCAGTAATTTCGAGGATTATCGCTATCAGTTAATGCTTCAACGACATTAACAACAGAGAAGTACCATTCCTCGTTATGCCAGAGTCTCCTTATTTTCTTGTTTTCAAAAATTGCAATTGATTTATTTTCTTCCATTTTAATGATCGCCAATAATATATAGTAGTAGAAGCAGGGGTTGTTTTCGGGGGGGTAGCTGTCCGACCCCCTTACTTCAAATTTACAAAAAAATCAAAGAATAGCTTTATATACATCTTAAGGTAATAGATATTTATGAAATCAAAACTAAAATCTGGTTCAAAGATAAAATATCTTTGCTCAAAGCAGGCAAAACCAAGACTAACAATATTAGAAACAGAACTAGCAAAGTCTTGGCTAACCAAAGAAGAAGATAAAGCATGGAAGAATTTGTAAAAGGGCAGATAGTAGTAGTTCCTTTTCCTTTTTCTGATTATTATAGAACAATAACACTCAACTAATTATTTATATAGTTATTGAATAATAAATATTATGATTAAAATGGATATTAAAAAATTAATTTCTGAAATAAAAGGAGTAGGTAAAGGTAAGATTACTCCTATGTATGTTTATGGAACAGAGAATATTTCTGGATATTATAGTAAACTTGATTTAAAAGATAAAACTGTTTTAACTATTGCTGGTTCTGGAGATCAAGCAGTTAATGCTATTTATTATGGGGCAAAAGAAGTTACTTGCTTTGATATTAACCAACTTACTGGTTATTTTATTGATTTGAAAATAAATGCAATAAAGTATCTAAACTATAAGGAGTTTCTTGAGTTTTTTGGAAGTCCAAGTAAGGTTGGTAATCTGAATTATAAATTATTTACTAAGTTTTCTAAGTATCTAAATAAGGATGCATTTAAGTTTTTTAATGATGTTTATGTTTATTTTAAAAAGGATGGAAATAAGATAATTCGTTCAAGTTTATTTAATGAAAGATCAATGCTTCTTGGAACTTTGTTTGAAATGAATGTTTATCTTAAAACTGAAGCAAATTATAATCATTGTAAAGAAATATTAAAGCACAAGAAGATAACATTTGTTTGTGAGGATATTTTTTGTTTGGATAAGAGGTTAAAGTCTAGATTTGATATATTAAACCTATCAAATATACCTAATTACTTCTGTTCCAGGTTTGAATATGATTCTAAAGAATACAAGAAAGTTTTTGATAATCTTTTAAAGTTGGTGAAGAAGAATGGGATATTATTCTTCTATGTTTTTTCCCTATCCACTTATCCTAACGAAATTGCTAAAAAAACTCCACCCTTTGCAATAAATAAAAATCTTATTAAATTTTGTAAGCAATTTGGGTTATCCTATAGCTTTATTAGTTTTAATGGAAACGGCAAATACGTTTCCAACATAAAAGTAAAGAACGTAAGAGACAAGATTGCCATATTAAAGAAATAACAAATATATTTAAAGAGTTTAAACTAAAGTTCTATTGTGAGATAATTATGTGTTATTTTTGCGATATTAAGGAAAAGAAAGAAATGGTGTTGTTTAAAGGTAAGTATTTCTTTGTAGTGTATGATGGTTTTCCAGTTACTAAAGGGCATTGTACTGTTGTTTCTAATGAGCATAAAGCGTCTTTTTTTGATTTAAGTAAAGAAGAGGTGGATGATTTATATTCTCTTATACTTAAGACAAAGGAATTATTAGAAGAAAAGCACAAGCCAGACGGATTTAATATAGGCGTAAATGAAGGTAGAGCTGCAGGAAGAACAGTAGACCATCTTCACATACATGTAATTCCAAGATACTTTGGAGATGTTTCTGATCCCCTTGGAGGAATCAGGTGGGTTATTCCAGACAAAGCAAACTACAGAAAGCAACCAAGTAAGTAGTCGTAGAAGTCAGTAGTAATTCTTCTGTAGTAAAAGGAAGATATAAAAAGAGTTTTAAACTATAATTAATCTTTGTATAGTAATTGGTGAAATTATGTCAAAAACAATAAAAGAACTAGAAAATTCTGCAATGAAATTTGCAAATGATAGAAAATGGGGCAAATATCATAAAACTAAAGATTTAGCAATAGGGATAGTTACTGAAGGGACAGAATTACTTGAACTATTTAGATTTAAAACGGATAAAGAAATAAAAGAAATGCTAAAAAATCCAAAGAAAAGAGAAATGATTGAAGATGAATTAGCAGACACTTTTACTTTTCTATTAATGTTTTCTGGAAGAAATAAAATAGATTTAGAAAAAGCATTTTATAATAAACAAAAGAAAGCTGCAATAAAATATCCTGTAGAAAAGTATAATGGATTCTGGGAAAAGCCAGGTAGAGAATAATAAGATAACATATGATATCTCGAAAAACCATAATCTCTAGCCTTAAAGACTTAGAAAAGGACCCACGCACTATCAATAGCTAAGAACTTCCCCATCTTTTGCATAATCTAGATTAATGTCTGGATATTTCTTTTTTTGCTCTAAAAAGTGTTTTTGTTTCCATATTTTGGTTTCTACTTCTTCTATGTGCGTGAATATTACTTTTTTCGGTTTTATTTCTCTTATTCTTTTTATTGCTTCTTCAAAGGATATTTCTGATGGAACATTAGAAAATAGTCCACATTCTGTTATTAGTAAATCTAGTGCTTTTTGTTCTTTATATTTTTTAAAGCCAATTGTGTCGCACGGAGAGTATAGTATTTTTTTGCCTTTTTCTTCAAGCAAATATCCATAAGTTTCTGAGTTTTTTCCTGCATAACCAACAGCAGTCATTTTTATTTTACCAAACGTCATTTTGTCCTTGTGTTCTATTAGATGTAGTTTTGCTGTTTTTTGAACATTAATATAATAATCAATTGCAGGAAACATCTTTTGTAGTTGTTTGTATACTTTCTTTGGGATATATAGGTTGATTGTGTGATCAGCTTTACTTGTTCTGAAATTAAAATTAGCTTCAAGTATTGCTCTAAGTCCAAAGGTGTGGTCAGGATGCCAGTGTGTAATAAACAAGTTATCCACTTGTTTAATGTTTTCTCTATTTAGTGAGCTTGCAATATCTTCTCCGCAATCAATAATTGTGTTTATTTCTTTAATAAACAAAGAGGAGCTATTCCTCTTATATGGTTTACCTATTGTTCTTGCTTTTCTACAAGTCTCACATTGGCAGAAAGGCCTAGGAGTTGGCATTGCCCCTCCTGTTCCTAAAAATAACAGTTTCATAATAGTTTCACATATATCTAAGATAGAATAAATATATAATTGTGTTTATCGTGGGTAAAAGGAAGATATTTAAAGATTTTTAAGCCATAACTCTATTTGATAACACATGATATCTCGTAACTCAATTATTTCTTGTCTAAAAGAGCTAGAAAAGGACCCTAAGATCTATGCTTGTTGGCTAGAAGGAGCTGATGCTCATGGCAGAGTAGACAAATACTCAGATATTGATATATGGATAGATGTAGAAGATAATTATGTATCTAAAGCATTTAAGAAAATAGAGAAGCTATTAGAAAATATAGGAAATATTGATTATTCTTTTGAAAAAGAACATAGTCATCCAAAGATTAGGCAAAGGTTTTATCATTTAAAGGGAAGTTCTAAGTTTCTTATAATAGATGTATGTATAGAAAAACACTCTCGTGTCTTTTGGTATACTTCTGGTTATGAGGATGAAAAGGTTTCTATTATTTTTGATAAAACAAAAGTTATTAAGTTTAAGAAACTAAACAAGAGAAAGTTAAAGAAAGACACAGAAGAAAAAATAAAGTCTTTAGATAGAGCCGGTTTCGGTGAGCCGGTTTCGCTCAGCTCGCGCGCAATGGTTCTCGCGCCCAATGGTTTCTTTCAAGTTTGGGTAGAGAAAGAAATAAATCGTAATCATTTTCTTCAATCCTTTGCTGCATATCAGAAATACATATTAATTCCATTAGTAGAACTTATTAGGCTTAGATACACTCCAACCAAATCCGGTTATCATCTTTCCGGCATCTCCAAAGACAATATTCCTCAGCCGATAATTAAGCAACTAGAAGACCTTTACAAGATTTCTTCTCTAGAAGACATCAAAAAGAAGATGAAGAAAGCCAATAAACTCTTTGAAGAAGTAAGAAAAGGGATAAAATAATCTAATTCTATGGTTTTTTGAAGAAATAAAAGGGTTTATAATATATTTTGCAATATTATATTTATGGCATCAAATACTAATAACGGCGATCTTGGATTTGAAAAAAAGCTTTGGCTTGCAGCTGATAAATTAAGAAACAACATGGATGCTGCAGTCTATAAGCATGTTGTTCTTGGTCTACTTTTTTTAAAATATATTTCTGATTCTTTTAAGGAAAGGCAAAATGAATTGCTTGAGTTACAAAAAAAAGATAAACTAATTGATCCTGAAGATAGAGATGAATATCTTTCTGAAAACGTATTCTGGGTTCCAATTAAAGCAAGATGGGATTATCTGCAAGATAATGCCAAGAAACCAGAAATAGGTAAAATCATTGATGATGCAATGGATCTTTTGGAGAAGGAAAATACCCAACTTAAAGGAGTATTACCAAAAGATTATGCTAGATCTGATTTAGATAAGCAAAGACTTGGTGAGTTAATAGATCTTATTGGAACAATAAGTCTTGGAGATAAGGAAAATAAAAGTAAAGATATACTTGGGAGAGTATATGAGTATTTCTTAGGTCAGTTTGCTGATGCTGAAGGAAAGAAAGGAGGTCAGTTTTATACTCCTCGTTCAATTGTTAATCTATTAGTTGAAATGTTAAAACCATATAAGGGAAGAGTATTTGATCCTTGTTGTGGTTCTGGAGGTATGTTTGTTCAGTCTGAAAAGTTTATTCTTGAGCATGGTGGAAAAATAAACGATGCTTCAATTTATGGTCAAGAATCTAATCAAACAACTTGGAAATTATGTAAGATGAATCTTGCATTAAGAGGAATAGAAAGTACAAATATTAAATGGAATAGCGAAGGTAGTTTTCTAAATGATGCTCATAAAGATCTAAGAGCTGATTTTGTAATAGCTAATCCTCCATTTAATGATAGTGATTGGTCAGGTCAGTTATTAAGAGACGACGTTAGATGGAAATATGGAGTTCCTCCAACAGGTAATGCTAATTTTGCTTGGGTACAACATTTCATTTATCATTTGTCTCCTAGTGGTAGAGCGGGTTTTGTTCTTTCAAATGGTTCATTGAGTTCAAATACTTCGGGAGAAGGAGATATTAGAAAAGCAATAATAGAAGCAGATCTTGTTGATTGTGTAGTAGCTATGCCTTCTCAGTTATTTTACAATACAATGATACCAGCTTGTCTTTGGTTTATTAATAAAAACAAAAAACCAGAAACCAAAGGAAAGATATTATTTATAGATGCACGTAATCTTGGACAAATGCTTGACCGTAGACACAGAGAACTAACAAAAGAAGATCTAAGAAAGATCGCGGACACATATAACATCTGGCAAAACAACAACCCAAAATACAAAGACGAACTTGGCTTCTCCAAGTCTGCCACTCTTGACGAAGTAAGAAAACAAGACCACATCTTAACCCCTGGTCGTTACGTAGGCTTTGTAGAAAAAGAAGACTCCATGGAAGACTTCCAAGATAAAATGAATCGCCTCACAAAAGATCTCTCAGATCAATTTCAAAAATCCAAAGATCTAGAAGAAGATATCAAGAATAATCTTAAAGGAATAGGATTTGAGGTGAAATAAATGGGAGACTTTGAAGGAATAGTTGGGAGTATTATTGCCTTAATATTTATTGGGATTGTTTTATCAGCAATAATCCCAGCAATTGTTTCAATTAGTGGAAACGACAAACAAAGTGAAATTAATAAATTAAATGGACAAATATCTGATTTACAAGGAGAAATTAATTCAAAAAATATACAAATTGATCAATTACAAAGTAAGATTTCTGCAATGGATCAGAATATAACTGAAAAAGATAACAGAATATCTGATTTAACGGGGCAATTGGGTCAAAAAGATTTAATTATCACAGATTTAAATTCTCAATTAAATTACTATTCTGAAAAAGAATATTTACGGGAAATAAATAATAATTACTATTCAATTTCTAATTATTTTGAAAAAATCGAAAATAAGTTTTTCCCAATAGAGATATCTATAAGTTTAATCTCCCTTACTTTATTTGCATTTATAGTTAAAGAGTTTGCATTAATTAATTGGTTTAAAAATCTTTGGCAAAGAATCAAAAAGAAAAAAGAAGAAAAAACATGACAAAAATAAAGTTAATCAGGAACTTAACAGAGTGGAATTTAAATACATAGTGAAACTCGAGTATTCAAATAAAAAATATGAAACATTAATTTAATTGGTGATTAATTGAATTTTCCAAAAACAATGATAATATTTGATACAAATAAGTTAAGAATTAATAAAGATGAGCAGATTTATTATCATACGTTTAACTTTAATAACGAAATCAATTCACTTAATGCTAAGATTGAAAGATTAAAAATTGAAGATTCAGTAGGTTTGTATATCCCAGAGATAGCAATTAAAGAATTAAAAAAACAAGTATTATCTGTATTTGCGGATGATAAAAGAAAATTAAATGAATCTAAAAAAAAATTAAGACCAATTATTGAACAAGTAGATTTGGTAAGAATACCTGATGATTTTAACATATCTGCTAAAATATCTGAAGAAATAGATAAAGCAATAATAAGACACAAAATGATTGTATTGATCTCTCCTAAAGATGATAAATTAGTAAATATGTACAACAATATAACTGATCGTGCAATTGAAAAAATTGCTCCATTTTGTGGGAAATCTGATTCTGGATTTAAAGATGCTGTAATATGGGAAACGATTTTAAATCAAGATTATTCATCAATTGATCAAATCTTTTTTGTAACAAAAGATGGGGGATTTACTGATAGCTGTGCAAAAGAATTTAAATCTAAATTTAAAGGTAAAGAGTTTAAAATACTGCCAGACATAAGTGCAGTTATTGAAGAGTTAGAAAGAATATATAGGGAAGAAAATGACTTTATTGTAAAATTCGCTAAATCTCCTGAATTTAGAGAATATATAGATGATGTATTAAGGAGTACAGAAAAAATAGTTATTGACGATGAAGAAATAGAACTAACAGGATATGATGTTCTAAATTATACTGCTAAAATAGAAATGGCTCCAATTAACAAAGATAATGAATTATATGAAATAACTTCAGAAATAAGATCCAAAATAACCACAGATGAAACTATTAACTTAAGGATTATTACTTATCTGACAGATACTTGTGAAATATCTCATTCAGTAATAATTCCAGATAATGATAATTATGACTAACACAAAATTTAAGCAAACCGAAATAGGTTTAATTCCCGAAGATTGGGGAGAATATAGATTGGGCAATAAGATTGAACTTTGTTATGGTAAATCTTTGCCTGAAGATAAAAGACTTATAGGTGATATATCTGTTTTTGGATCTAATGGAATTATCGGAAATCACAACGTTGCTTTAACTAAAGGGCCTGGTATTATAATTGGTAGAAAAGGGTCTGTAGGAGAAGTGATCTTTTCAGAAAACGATTTTTGGCCAATAGATACTACTTATTTTGTAAAATTAAAATTTGATGAAAATATAAAATTCTGGTATTATTTTCTATTAACCCTAAAATTAAATAAAATGAATAGCCACAGTGCAGTGCCAGGGCTTAATCGTGATCAAGTTTATGATTTAGTAAAGAGAATTCCGGAAAGTGAGGAACAAAAAGCAATCGCCAAGATATTATCAGACCTAGATTCAAAAATAGAACTAAATCAACAAATGAATAAAACATTAGAAGAAATAGGAAAAACATTATTCAAAAGATGGTTTGTTGATTTTGAATTTCCAAATGAACAAGGAAAACCTTACAAATTATCTGGCGGAGAAATGGTTTTTAGTGAAGAATTGAATAAGGAAATACCTAAAGGTTGGGTACCAGGAAAATTTAAACACATTGGAAAGATATTGCCGGGTTTTGCTTTTAAAAGCGAAGATTTTAGTAATGATGGAGCAAGATTGGTCAAAATAAGAAACATAAATAATAATACCGTAAATTTAGATAATTCTGGAGATTATTTATCATTAGAAATTTATAAAAATCAAGAAAAATATAAACTATATACTGGAGATATAATTATTGCAATGACTGGTGCGGAATTAGGGAAAGTGGGAATAATCCCTTATACAAATGATAAATTATTACTTAATCAACGTGTTGGAAAACTCGTTTCAAATTATAATTGGTTTGGTTATTTTATATTGATTTCTGATGAATTTCAATATTTAATGAAAGGAATTGCATCTGCAAGTAGCGCTCAAGGCAATATAAGCAATACAGATATAGAGGGATATTGTCAAATAATCCCAAAAGAGAATATATTAAATGGATTTGAACGACTAATGTCCAAAATATATGAGTTATATATACTAAATACGGCAGAGATTAAAGAATTATCAGATACTAGAGATATACTATTACCAAAATTAATGTCTGGAAAAATAAGGGTGATTTTATGAATTACGATAGATTTAATATAGTTAATTATAAAGGCATAAATAATATAGAGGTAGAACTAAATGCCCCGCCTAGTTCACCAGTGATTACACTTGTTGGATTAAATGAAAGTGGTAAAACTACAATATTAGAAGCAATAAATCTTTTTAAAAATGAATTAGATGAATCTTTAAGTTATAAATATATCCCCAAACATTTAAAGCATAATTTTAATGGCAATATAATTATTTCAGCATATTTGACCACCACAGAATCCGATTTTTCAAAAATAAAAGAATTTATTAAAAATAAATATAATGAAAAGCTTCAACGAATAAATGGATTAATCGATGATAAAATACTAAAAGTTCAGAAGATATATAAATTTAGTAATTCTAAAATAGTAGAGTATTCTACTGTTTGGGATATAGACTTCTCTGTAAGAGTAGATGCACGGAATAAGAAAATATCTAAATCGGAAAATAGCTCTCAATGGGGGGAAATAACCGATTATATATTTGAATCGTTGATTCCTAACATAATATATTATCCTAATTTTTTATATAATATCCCTTCTAAAATATATTTGAAGGATTATCCAGAGAATAAAGACGTAGATATACAACGGACATATAGAGATATAATCAAAGATATATTAGACAGTTTAAATGAATCTGGATTAAACTTAGAAACAAGTATTTTGAAAAGATTAGAAGCAGATACCGAGGCAGATAGAGATAGTTTAGAAGCATTATTAGATAAAATGAGTTCTAAAATAACTACTCAAATAAGCAATTCTTGGGAAAAAATGTTTAAAGACCGCGAATCTGCCCATAATCGCATAGTATTAGAAAAGGGGATAGATAACGCCAAATATTATCTTACAATAAAATTAAAAGAAAATAATGAAACATTTAGTATAGATGAAAGGAGTTTAGGATTTAAATGGTTTTTTACATTTACTTTATTTACAGAATTTAGAAAAAATAGACATAAAGAAGGAGCATTATTTTTATTAGATGAACCTGCATCAAACTTACATTCTACAGCACAAGTTAGGTTATTAGAAAAATTTAAAGAAATTGTTAAAGATGGAAATATTACATTAATATATACTACTCACAGTCACCATTTAATTAATCCCAAATGGTTGAATTCAGCATATATAGTTAAAAATAAAGCAATAGACTATAATACTGAAAATTTATCCGAAAAATCGAAAAATACGGATATAACTATAGAATTATATAAAAGATTTATATCCAAATATCCTAATGATCAAATGTATTTCAAACCAATATTAGATACATTAGAATACCAACCAAGTCTATTAGAGAATGTACCGAATATTGTAATTACTGAAGGAAAAAATGATTATTATACATTAAAATATGTAAAAGAAATAATTTTGAAAGATGATAGTGAGATCCACATATATCCCGGAAATGGAGTTGCTAAATTAGATGATATTTTTAGATTATATTTGGCATGGGGTCGTGATTTTATCTCCATTTTCGATAATGATAAGGCAGGTATTGACCAAAAAAAGCGATATATTAAAGAAATTGGTCCGGACATGTCCACAAAAATATTTTTATTAAAAGATATAGATTCTTTATTAAATGGTCAAATATTAGTAATGGAAGATTTATTTACAACTAATGAACAAATAGATATCGTTAAATTAGGCTTAGGAGAAAATAGGGTTAATAAAGACTTATTGAATAAATCAATTCAGCAACTATATATAGATGAGACAGTAATTACTCTTTCTGATGAAACAAAAGAGAAATTTAAAAAAATAATCGATTTTATTAAAGGAGAGTTAAGCTAAATGACATCATTTTTACGTGAAAGCGATATTGAAAATACGGCTATTGATTGGCTGAAAGGTCTTAATTATGAGTTTAAACTGGGTCCTGAGATTTCTCCTGGTGGAGATAGACCAGAAAGGGAGAATTATTCTGAAGTTGTGCTTGTTAAGAGATTAAAG
>Ga0209717_1001324_pt1 | contig 27086 bp, 17 predicted proteins | sample AD_UKC048_MetaG_FD_184418 | JGI IMG/M metagenome (GOLD analysis project Ga0209717, IMG submission 184418) | Active sludge microbial communities of municipal wastewater-treating anaerobic digesters from USA - AD_UKC048_MetaG (SPAdes) (version 2) | ecosystem: Engineered > Bioreactor > Anaerobic >... | reverse complement strand
ACCTTGGCTGCATTGGACTAACGAGGCTATGGCCTTCTGGCTTTTGCCTTCCTCCAATAGCCGGATTATTAGGCTAAATCGGTATTCCGTACCAGAAATTCCTTTCATCCTCATGTGTAATCATTTTTTCAAAAAACTAAGATATCATTTTTTAGCGCTCGTTGCTAAAGGCGAGGCACTAAACGATTACACGCAAAATTTTTTCAAAATGTGCTTCTTAGTTGTTACAAAAACCCAATACAAGCACTAAATTGCAGCAATAGTAAACCCGCTGAACATGCCCCTTTCATGGACTTCGATCAATGGTTTATTCCTTAGCCTAGCCTTGCTGAGCGCAATATTGGCACTCGTCTGGCAGTACAAACGGGTCAATCAATTTTCACTATGGATCATTATTTTGGCGGGTTTTACCCTGCGGATTATCCCCGCTCAAGATGCCTTTTTGCATGAATGGGATGAGCGGTTTCATGCCTTGGTGGCTAAAAATATGGGCAAGAACCTGCTGGCTCCGAGCCTTTACCAGCACCCTGTAATTGATTACAATTACCAGAACTGGACGGCCAATCACATTTGGCTACACAAACAACCCCTGGCTTTGTGGATCATGCATTTTTCATTGCAGTGTTTTGGCCTGAATGCGTTGGCCGTGCGCCTGCCTTCGGTAATCCTGTCCGTATGTTGCATCTGGTTTACCTTCCTGATCTGCAAGCTCCTGTTTAAAGACCAAAAAACGGCAGTATTGGCTGCTTTTCTGCAAGCCATCAACGGCTTCCTGATTGAAAATGCCGTGGGTAGAATCCCCACAGATCACGTCGATGCGCAGTTCCTTTTTTTCACAGAATTGAGTGTCTTGTTGATTTGTCTATATGCTAAACAAGCAAAATTCTGGCTTTTGATGGGTATTGGCATTGCCCTGGGTTTATCCATTTTAACCAAATGGCTGACTGGATTATTTGTTTTGCCGCTTTTTGGATTGTTGTTGTGGCGGAGTCAAGCATTGGGCAAGCTGGTCTTCAGCGGGGCGCTCATTGGGATGGTGGCTACGTTGCTCGCTTTGCCTTGGCAGTTGTACATTCTGAAGCATTTTCCCCAAGAGGCGCTTTGGGAGTACAACTACAATTCCAGACACCTTTATGAAGCCATTGAAGGCCATGATGGTGAGTGGTATTATCACCTCTTGAAGGCACGAATGATCTGGAACGAATTGGTTTATCTGCCTTTTCTTTGGTTGCTTTATGAGGCATGGCGCTCAAAAAATCGAGCGCATTATTTTCTCTTGGCTTGGATATTGATTCCTTACCTGTTCTTTTCAATGGTACCTACCAAAATGACGGGCTACATCATCATTTGTGCCCCAGCGGTTTTTATTGCCATGGCGCTTTTTATACAAAAAATGGTCAGCTACTCCCCGAATTGGGGCAAAGTGCTTGCCGTGCTCATGCTTGGCCTGTCTATCCGCTATTGCATCGAACGGGTAAAGCCCTTTGAAGTTGATCCCACTCAACAAAACAAGTTGGAACTGGTCCAAAAAATTGAGGCTTACACTCCAAACGCCCATACCGTGGTGTTCAATTTTCCTCACGCCATTGAGGCCATGTTTTTTACCGCGTGTACCGCCTATTCAACGTTACCTACCGTTGATGAATTATTGGCCCTGCAAGAGAAGGGGTATCGGGTTTTGGTGTTTGAGACGGGGGATTTGAAGGAGGTGTATCGAAGAGATGAGATTGGGTTGTTCAAGTAAAAGACCCAATAACACAAACACCGATACCATCACACCCACACCCATTATTCTTCTTCCCCGCCAATCCGCCGTCTAGTCACCTGCTGCGCTTGATTCAAGCGATAATTCAAGGTCAGGTTAATCTGCCGCAAGCGCATTTGGCCATTGCTTTCTGTATAAAAGTTTTCACCACGGGTGATGCTGCGGAAGCGGCGGCTATTGAACACATCCAGGACGTTGAGGATGAGCTTGCCCTGGCCTTTGAACAGATCCTTGCTGACAGATAGATCGGTAAAAAAGAGGGATTTAACCTCTCCTTGTGGGGTTTTGCGCGGGGCCTCATAACTGGCACGGATTTGAATATCGGTCTTTTTCGCCAATGAAAACCTTGAAGTTTGGCGCGTAAACCAGGCGTAAGTATCGCTTTGATAGTCCGCTTGAATATTCGAGCCATCGGTGATGGCGCGGAAGAAATTGACGTTGAAGTCCAGTTTCCACCACTTGGTGAGGGTAAACGAACTGGTGAATTCAGCGCCAAAAGAATGATCATCCACCAGGTTCTCAGGGCGGGTTGCCGCAAAACCCTCGCTGTTGACTCGGCGGATGCGGTCAATTTTGTCGGTAGTGTAGCGGTAATACAAAGAGGAAGCAAAAGAACCTTTGTCAAAAAACTTCACGTGACCGAGTTCATAAGCATCGGTGTATTCAGGATTCAAATCAGGATTGCCACTGGAGAAGTTGCGGTTGTCGCTGAAGGTCATAAAGGGGCTCAAATCATTGTAGCGCGGGCGGCGCACCCGGCGGCTGTAGCTGATTTGCAGGGAATTCTCATGGGCCAACTTGTACGTAAAATGGGCGCTGGGAAACAGGTTTGTATAGTTGCGGGGGTTCGATTCATTGGTTTGTTCCAGCGTAGTTTTGATGTCGGTATTTTCAGCGCGCAGCCCGAATTGGTAGGAAAAACGGTTGATCTTGTTGCCAATGATGGCGTAAGCCGCATTGATGTTTTCGTCGTACAGAAAGTTGTTGTTCAGGCTGTCCAGCGGCTGGAACAAGCCCGTGCTGTCTTTTTCAGTGACAAAAAAGTCGTTGCTCATGTCGCGGAAACTACTGCGCAGGCCAAGTTCGTATTTGCCTTCCTTGCCGAAGGGTTGCACATAATCCGCCGAAAAGAGCCACTGCTTTTCGGTTTCATCATTGAGCGATTTTTGGGTCAGGCCAGCCACCCTGTTGATGATGCCATCGTCAAAAACGGTGAGTTGGGTGAAAGTTTGGTCGGAGTGCTCCCAGTAGTCGAGGTAGCGGGCGTCGATTAAGAGTTCGTGGCCCTTTTTTTCAAAACTGCGTTTGTAACTCAATGCGTATTCCGAGTTGGGTTCATCTTCAGTTTCATCCTGCTGCCGGTCGGTGACGCTGAAGCGGTTGCTGAGGCTGTTGATGTAGTCCCGGTAATTGATGTCGGTGATGCGGCGGGCATCGATGCGGCGCCAGAGGTAGGAGGCTGTGAAAATGTTTTTGTCGTCAAAATAATAGTCCAGCCCGCCATTGATGCTGTTGTTGGCAGCCCGTATTTGGCCCTTGTTGCTTTGCTCCAGGATACGGGTGATAGGGCCGTCGTACACTTCCTGGTACTGCTCGCTGCGACCTGGTTGCAAGCGATAGGCCAGGGCGTAGTTGAGGAAAAAGTTGACTTTGTCCTTGCGGTAGTTCACGTTGGCACCCGCCCCAAAGTTGTCGGGATTGCCCGTGATCAGGTCAAAAGATCCGTTGAATCCCTGGCGGCGGTCTTTTTTCAACACGATGTTGATGATGCCCGCCTGGCCTTCAGCCTCGTAACGAGCCGATGGGTTGGTGATCACTTCCACTTTGTCGACCAAACTGCCTTGCAACTGTTGCAAACCGCTGCCACCCTTAAAACTCACCAGCCCAGAGGGCTTGCCATCGATGAGGATGCGTACATTGTCACTTCCCCGCAATTTGACGTTCCCTTCACCATCCACCGAAACGGAGGGGATGTTGCTGAGGATATCGGAGGCAGTACCGCCCGCGTTGGCCAAGTCTTTGCCTACGTTGAAGATTTTTTTGTCCAGCGCCAGTTCCATGCTGCTTTTTTCGGCTTGCACCACCACTTCTTGCAGGTTTTGGGCGGAAGCACTAAGGTTGATGGTACCCAGGTCGAGGGTATTTTTACCAGGGCTCAAACTGAAGCTGGGAATTTTAATGGGTTGATAGCCCAAAAACTCCACCATGGCGTAGTAGTCACCGTAGGGTGCTTCGAGTGAAAATTGTCCTTTTTCGTCGCTGATGCCTCCCGTTACGAGGGTGCTGTCGCTGTTTTTCAAGATGCGGATGGCCGCGTAGGCGAGGGGTGCCTTGCTTTGGGATTCGATGATTTTGCCCTTGATGTTGGCCAGCTTGGTATTTTGGCCAAAACCATTTTGTAGGAAGAGTAGGCTTAATATACACGCCAGTATTACTTTAGTCAATGGATGCTTCATTTTTTTTGTTTGGTGGATGCGACTTTAAACAAGATCGTAAAGTTAAGCGATCGGCTGGACAAAGGGCGTGCAGAATAGATTCTTCACCGGATTGGCTAGAACGATGCCTTGTTTTAATCGATGGCTTGGATGGATAGACGTGGAAAAGGCATCTTGCCCCGGTGAGGTTGCGGGAAAAAAATGTAAGGCGGGCGGCAAATGGGGAGATAGCCTGACGCTAAACTGAGGTGCCCCTGAGGTGTCTAAAGTTTTCTTAGGTGGTGAAAAGAAAACTTTCTTTTCACCACCTAAGAAAACTTAGGCACCTAAGAGGCACCTCAGAAAATTTGGATACAATTACTTCTTCTTCGGCACATACTTTGCCGTACGCGCATCCTTTATCACCCCTTTCCAGTTCAATCCGAACCCAAAGTCGTAGGTATTTCCAACGGCGTCCTTGTGGCAACGCATGTCGCGCGGCGCATCTTCGGCTTGTTTTTCCACCACGATCATGTCGGCAGGCATCTGCATGGGCAGCAGGCCCGAAGGCTCGGCTTTGCCCGTCAGGATGTCGAGAATTGCTTGATCCTGCACGCGGAAGTTAACCAAAATGGCATTCGCTTTGGTTTCAAATTCATTAAAAATCATCGGGTTGTCCACGCTTACCGAAACGATAACGGGTTTACCTTTCATCTTTTCGTACGTTTCGGTCACCATCGCCAAATCGGTTATGTTTGAGGCCTTGACCGATTTGTCTTTGTAGGTACGGTTGGTGAAGTTTTCCAGCGGGTCGCCCCCGGCGATGCTGACGGCACGCGCCTCGGTGGCTTTGTATTCACCGTATTGCAAGCTGATCGGGAAGTAACCATTGCCCCCTTTTTTTACATCTTCGGCCTGGTAGCCGTTACCCGTGTTGGGACTGCTGATGAACGCCAGCGCAACGTCCGCTTCATCGGGGTTGTCAACCACCGTGAAGTACTTTTTCACGATGTTGATGTTGACCGGATAATCCATTCTTTCAGGGGTCGTTTCGCCAAGGAAGTTGCGACCAGCGGGGGTGAATTTTTTAGGGACATACACCTTGGTGCCCGTTTTTAGGGGCAAGGCTTGTTTTTGGTTTTTCAACAAGACCATTGATTTCAATTGGGCCTCATATCCTGCGGCCATAAACTCGGGCTTGCCTACGGTTTGTTTGGTATGCTCTACATCCAGGTAAGGGTTTTCAAACAACCCCACCCGGAAGATGTTTTTCAACAAACGCACCGCAGATTGTTCCATCCGTGCCCGCATCCAGGCTTCGCCGTGTTCTTTGCTGCCTATGGCGTAGGCTTCGATGATGGGTTTGGCTTCGTTGTTGCCCCCGAATTGGTCTACCCCGGCCATCAGCACTTTGTAGTGCCGTTCGGCAATGCTGAGTTTGTCTACGCCCCAGGGTTTGCCTGCGGTGAAGTTGTCCAGTACCGTTTCGTCGCCGGTGATACCCCAATCAGTGCAGGCCACCCCGTCATACTTGTATTTGGTACGCATCAAATCGGTGATGATGTATTTGTTGTAGCTGTTGCCGACGTTTTCTTTGTTTTTGACGTCCTGGTTCCAGGAGATGGTGTAATATGGCATCACCGCCGAAGCCATCATGGTTTTGCCTTTCAGCTTAAAAGCCCCATTGATGAAAGGGATAAAATGGGTTTGGAACTGTTTGCCCGGATACACCGCAAACTTGCCCATGCCATAATGCGCGTCGCGTCCGGCTTCACCGGAGCCACCACCCGGCCAGTGTTTCACCATGGCGTTTACGCTGCCATAACCCCAGCCATTGGCAATTTCTTGAGTGCCGGTTGAGGTTTGAAAACCATCGCAATACGCCCGGGCCATTTCCGCAGCCAAGTAGGGGTCTTCGCCAAAAGTACCACTGAAACGGTTCCAGCGCGGTTCGGTCGCAATGTCCACCTGGGGTGAAAGCGCGGTAGCAATACCCAAGGCGCGGTATTCCGCTGCGGCAATTTTACCAAATTTTTCCACCAAGACTGGATCAAAAGTAGCGGCCATGCCCAGCGAGCCCGGCCACATCGAAATGGCTCCACCCGCAGCTGCGTTGAACTCGGCATTGGCAACGGTGCCGTGGCGTGGGTCGGAGCTGTTGTTGGCGGGTATGCCCACCCCGGCCCCTTCGACGAGGGCTTGAACGTTGTTGTTCCACTTGGCAGCAAGTTCGGGCGATTGTACGGTCGTGACGAGGACGTGGCGCAAGTTGTCTTTGGTCAAAAACTCAATTTGTTGGTCGGTCAGGTCTTCGGGTTTGGCCCCACTTTCGGGAAAGGGTTTGCCTTTGTAGAGGCCAGCAAAATAGCCAGTTGCCCGGGCCGGAATAGATTGATGGCGGCTGTACAACATCAGGCCGGCGATTTGTTCGATGCTGAGTTTGGAAGCCAAGTCTTTGGCTCTTGCATCAGCAGGTTGCCGCCAGTCTTCGTAGATGTCGAGTTTGCCGTTTTTGTTGAGGTCTTTAAAAGCGAAGCCATCCACAATCAATACTTTCACCCCGGAATTGGGGGAGTAAGCGATGCTTTGGCCGCCTTGGTTGCGCACCAGGTTAAAGGTTTCTTTCTTTTCTTCTGTCCATTTTTGTTGGGCAAAAGTGAGCATTACGGTGCATAAAAGGATGAAGGTTGTGCAGAGTCTGAGCATTGATCTAAGTTTTGTAGCCTAAAGTTAAAAAAATGAACATAAGGTTACCTGATAATTAGATCACTGGGAAGATACAATGGAAAATTGGGTTAAAACACTCGATAACTCTACTTCATTTTTTCAAGTAAAAGTTGTGCTTTGGCCACGTTGTCTCTGCCAACGCTAATGATGTTTTCCAATTCTTGCTGTGCTTCAGTGTTTCTTTTTTGGCCCAAATAAGCCAAGGCCAAGTGCCAGTTGATGGCATCTTCCTGCCAACCGTTGCCGAGTTTACGGGCTTGGAGTAAACCATTGACCGCGCTACTATAGTTTGGCTTCGCTTGTTTTAAGTAAGCAATTCCCAAATAGAAAAACTGGGCAGCAGTAGCTGGGGGAATTCCGGCAAAACCACGGGCTGCCTTGACAAAATCACCCTGAAGATAGGCATCCCGGGCGGCCTGTTCTGTGGCAGTCACTTGGGAGTCATCCATGACATTGCTCAGGCTTGGTGCAACTTCAGTTTTTAGGTAGTTCGCGGCGAGTGCTTCAGCAGCGAGGTCTTCAACAGTGGATCGTCCAAAAAACCACCAGGCTGCCCCTAGGACTAAAAGTACACTGGCGGCCGCAGCCCAGGTCATCCATTTGTTGCGGTGTACTACACGCAAAGCTGAGCCAGGGGCATCGGCGTCAGGCGTCAGGGTTGAGGTGTCTTCTGAAGTTTCGGATGAAGTATTGAGGACTTCAAGCTGAAATCGCAGGTTTTGCCGCACCTCCTCATCAGCTTTGCGGTCAAACATTTTTTTCAGCAGTTTTTCCTCAGTTTGATCCATTTCTTGCTCCGAAAGAATCCCTTTTTTGTATTTGTCAATCATTTTTCTTCTTTTTGGGTTAAAAGTTTGTTTACGCGGCATTCAACAATTGCAGAAAGAGCTCACGCAGCTTGTTGCGACACACCTTGGTACGGGTTTTAGAGGCATCCTCCGAGATATTGAGCGCAACTCCGATGTCCCGGTGTGACATTTTCTGGTAATAATGCCGTTGCAATAAAGTACGGCAATCTTCGCCCAAACGATCAAAAGCTTGTTCAAACTGCTGTAAAGTAGACTCATCGTACGCTTCATCTATCAATTCCCGCTCGTTTACTTCTACATCCGCGTCGGGCATTTGTTTGCGTTTCCGCAACAACATCAAATACTCATTGCGGATCACTTGCATTGAGTAAGCATCCAGGTTCCCATAGGCCACTCGTCCTTCCTTCAAGAAGCGGTGAATTTTCACGAATGCTTCCACGGTCACGTCAGAAGCATCGTCGTAACTGAGCTTCATTTCGCTACGGATGTAGTTGGCGTAGCGTTTATAATTTTGGGTGAACACTTTTTGGAAGCACGATTCTCCGCCACGTACCAGTTCTGCTTGTAGAACGTTGAAATCAGCTTCGCTAAGGCCCCAGTTTTTGGTGTGAATCGACATCGTTTCAGGTTGTAAATGCAAGTTGACTGACAAAGTGAGCCTGCTTGTTAAAGTTTTATTAACAAATCTAAGCGGGCTTAGCACATTTTTTTCAAAATAGACACTTAGTTTTATGTTTTCTACCTCACTTTTATTGCAAACTTGCATTGAAAAGGTAAATCACAAGTCCGAAACCAAACGCTATGAGAAAATTCATTCTGCTTTTCATTTATGTCTTGTTTTTAGTCCATAGTTTATTTGCGCAAATCGTGCCTCCTCCTCCTTCAGGTTATTTTGACTTGATCATCGTATTCCCCTTAGACGCCCAGCCAGCAGCTATTGAAGCTGTTCGGAGGGATTTTAACGCGATTCAACTTGCCATCACTCCCGTAACCCAGGCCAGACTCTGGCGGATGACCACTTCATTCAAATCTCCCCTGACTTCTCCCTTGGGCAGTTATTCTTATAGCGATCCACTAGACGCTGTCGAAAGGGTACGGGGCAGAACATCGGGTGTAGGCACCGGAGGAACTGCCATCCAAATCAGCACACCCACTCGATTGCCAGAGGTTTATGCCCCCAAGAATATAAAAAAACTACCTTATGCGCCTCTATTGTCTTCTTGTATGGCGGAAAATGACTTCTTGATTTCGGATATCGGCGTTACAATTGTCAAAGTAGCCATCATGGATACTGGACTGGAGTGTGATTTACAGAATCCGATCCTCTTTAAACACCCTAGCCTCAGCCGGTTTGTAGCGGTAAATGACCGTCGAAATTTCACCACCGATTACCCTGAAAACCTAGTCAACGATAAACACGGACATGGTACGGGAGTAGCCAGTGTAATTGTACGTGGTTTTGAAAGAGCTAGAAAATATTCCTCCTGCCGCATCGTGCCCATCAAAGTGCTGAACAATGCTGGAGAAGGTACCTTGTATGCGCTCATTCAAGGCATTGATCATGCCATTCAAAAAAATGTAGACATCATTAATATTAGCGTCATTTCGCCTGACAAGACCATCTATAAAGGCAAGACACCCATTGAATTGGCTATCCAGAAAGCCGAGGTTCAAGGCATACTTGTAGTGTCCGCTGCAGGCAATGACAGCCGGGATATAGACCTGCCCGAAAATCGACTTTACCCTGCTTGTACTTCCAACCCGAACCAATTGGTGGTCGGCGCAGGCGGATGTAGTGGATCTCTGGCCTATTTTGCCAATTTCGGGAAAACAAGTGTGGATATATTTGCTCCAGGAGAAAGAATCATTGTATATGGTTTGGCGGATACTTTCAATGAAGTAGATGGTTCTTCGTTTGCCGCACCCATTGTCACGGGAATTGCAGCAGCATTGCGCACCCATAGCCCTACGCGCAACTGGAAGCCATTGGATTGTGCCATCCGTAGCGGTGTTACGCTCATACCTGCTTTCAGCGGCAAATGCACCACTGGAGGTGGGGTACACAGTGGTCGTGCCCGTTCCGGCCTGGGCTCATGTAGGTGAACCTTTTTATACTTAAAAGGTGAATCAGCTACAGCAGGCTGATTCATTTTTTTATTTTTGAGCAAAAATAAATGCCCAAGTGTGTTCTGTTCTTTTCTTCGTTCTTCTACAAATCGGCATTCACCCTGCTGGCTTTGGTGTTGGCGTTATGTTTATGGGTACACACACAGACCACTCTCGATCCCGTTGAACCCTTATTTGAACAATTTTACTTCAGCACGGAAAGCATTGGCGACCATCCACAAAAAGCACTCCCTGAACTGCAAAGGATTCAGACCAAACTGAAAGCACTCTCCAGCCCTTCGCTTGCTGCTGCCGACCTTTGGCACGACTTGGGTTTATTTTATTACGGCGATTTGGCCAACTACAACCAAGCACTAAGTTGTTTTTCTTTTGCCCATGTTATCCGCAAAAAGAACTTGCCAGATCCGGCCCACAACGACCTTGCCCGCAGCGCCTTTATGATCGGAGTATGTCACAAATACCTGGGCCATTACAACGCTGCGCTTGCACAAGTAAATGCAGCTTTGAAGATCAGTTCAAAGGGCCAGAATTATTTCATGTTGGCGAAAGAATATTTGGAGCTGGGGGATATTTATGACTACTTGGGAGATTATGACCAGAGTATTACCTATTACGACCGGGCTTATCCGCATATGCTCAACAGTCCACGCGACCGGGCCATTTTGTTGGAAGATTTGTACAAAAGATTGGCTCAGACCTACCTTGTCAAGGAAGAGCATCCGCTCGCTTTAGAAAAAAACCGTTTGGCCATCCGGGTCTGCATCGATTCGATGAATACCGATGTTGCCGACCATTTCAACGCCGAAATTGCCGATTGTTACACCAACATGAACCTCAGCTACCGGGCGCTACAACGCTATGATTCGGCCTATTGGTGTTTACAGCAGGCACAGCGCTACTACCAGCAATCCAATCTGGGTGATGTTGCTTTGCAGATTGGCAATGTGTACAACGAACTGGGTGAACTTTATTTGGCCCAAAAGCGCTATCCGGAAGCGCTCCAAAATCAGCAAAAAGCGATAGGTGTTTTACAACATCATCCTCAGCACCGCTACTTGTCGAGCGCCTATGCCAGCGCGGGTGAAGCCCATTTGCAAGCAGGAAACCCAAGCATAGCAAGTACTTTTTTTAGGCAAGCCTTGCGTATTGTGGTACCCAAGTTCCCCAATTCCGTACAACAGATCAACACCGTTACCGATAAGTGCCTCATCGCTCTACATGGCTTGGCCCGTTGTCAAATTGCACAACATCAATATCCTCTGGCGCTGTACAATTTCCGGCGCTTGGATACTTTGATTACCCAATTGAGGTCATCCTTGCGCGAAGATGGTTCCAAATTCAGTTTGGCTCAACAAGCTTTGCCCATTTATGAAAATGCCATTAATACGGCGTTGCTGTTGAATGATACCCTTGCTGCGCTCAACTTTTGTGAACGCAACAAAGCGGTAGTGCTGCGACAAGCCCTGCAAGACCAATCTGCCAAACAATCTGCCCAGATTGCTCCCGAAAGTTTTGCCCGGGAAAATACTCTGCGCCAACGATTGGTTTTTTGGCAAAAAAAGGTTCTGGATACTGAAAGTGATTCCCTGCGCGGAATTTGGCAAGACTCGCTTGCCAGGGTTCAAATTTCCTTTGAACGATTCATTCAATCGCTTGAAAAAAAACAACCAGACTACCACCGCCTGAAATATGCCCAAATCCGCGCTAAGTCGATCGCAGAGATCCAGCAGACTTTGCCAGATTCAACGCTATGTGTAGAATATTTTTTGGGCACTGGGCAGTTGTTCACATTTGCCATTTCCAAAACGGATTGCCTAATTTTTACCCAAACTTTACGACAGGGGTTTATAGATTCCCTGACTTTGCTGATCAAAAACCTGCGTCATACTACTCCCGACGCGCTTGCTTTACAAGTTATTGCAGAGACTGGCTTTTCGACTTATCAAACTTTATTAGCCCCGGCATTGGCTGTACTCAATACCAAAGACCAAATCCGGCGCTTGCGGATTGTACCCGACGGTTTGTTGCATTACCTGCCTTTTGATGCCTTGTTGGAAGCTCCTTCCCCAGACCTCAAGGCACGTGATGCCGCCTATTTGATCAAAAAATTTGCCATTGGTTACAGTTTTTCCAATCAACTACTGGACACGAAGTTAAACCCTCAGCTACGCGCCAGGCTGCGCTTTGGGGGCTTCGGAATCGGCTACGCCAATGTTCAAACCAAATTGGCCAAGCTCCCACTCGCGGAGGCGCAAGTTGACTATTTGCGAAAAAAAATCGGTGGCAAAACCTGGACCCAGCACCAGGAACAAGCCACCAAAGCAAATTTTCTGGCGCATGCCCCGCAATGCCGCATTCTCCACCTCTCCATGCATGGCAATATCGATGAAAAACAACCCGCCAAGTCGGCGCTGATGTTTGTGAAAAACCAGGCCATTGAGCCCCTCAGCGCCGTGGAGATTTATGGCATGCGTTTCCAACACAATGAACTCACCGTACTGAGTGCCTGCAATACGGGCAATGGCCAGCTGCAACGGGGCGAAGGCATCATGAGCTTATCTCGTGCTTTTACTTACGCGGGCTGCCGCAGCTTGGTGATGAGTCTGTGGACACTCCAAGATGTTTATTCAGATGACATTGTGAAATCATTTTATGTCGCGTTGAAAGAAGGTAAACCCAAGGACATTGCCCTACAAAGCGCGAAACTGCATTACTTGTCTAAGGATGGATCTGAACGGCGGGCACCAAATTATTGGGCGGCGATGGTGGTGATTGGAGATGTGGAGCCGATTGCGCTTAACCGGTTTAATACAATTTATTTTTATGCGATCGCTACCTTATTGATTGTAATCGTATTAGGTATTTTTAAATTCCGCAATAAAATTTTTTAATAAAAAATCAAACCAAATTACTCACTTTAGAGGGCGAACTACATTCCATAACAGAATGAACAAATTTGCTCATTCTAAAAACCAAGGCACCATGAATACTTTGCAATTTCATCAAAAAACCGCACTCTTCTTGATTACTTTTTTGGTTTTCAATGTTTGGGCGATTGCTCAAATCACTACAAAACCATATATTAACCCAGGGAACCCCGCATCAGCCATTACAAATCCTCCCTGGATTGAAATCTATACCACTGCAAATCTAGCAGGTACAAAATATGAATTTAGAGGCAACCGAACGAACATCGAACTGCCCAATAGTAACCTGTATTCATTCAGGGTACAACCTGGCTACATTGCTTACCTGACCAATTGCAACAACGATTTGCAAACCGAAGAAATTTACCGGGGAGAGGTGAGCAATTACAATAAAAAAATCTGTAATATTCGTTTCGCTCCCGTTGCAGATGCTTTTGTCAGTTTTCATGGTATTTCCACCCCAATTCACAACAACGATTGTAGAAGGGTGTTTGGCTCGGTTAAGGTAAGCGTCCAAGAACGTACCCCATCAGGGCAGATGATACCTTGCCCAATGTCTTATCGCCATGGCCGAGGTGTACCTATGGGTTTATTCGAAGCAACCATTTACCAAAACGCCAATGCCAATACCACCAGCTTCCAAAATCAGTACGTGCGAAACTTTGATGGTCGGGTGATTCCTACCCTCGATCAGTTTACTTATCTAGCCGCAGGAAGTTCTGAAATTGCCGGAGCTACTTTCATCGTGAGTGAAGCAGCGTTGCGTCAGAATCGCGTTTTCGTCACTGTGACAACGATGCTAGGTTCGGCGCACAAATCAAATGACCTCGCTTCTGATTTTTCCTCCAATGTACGGATGCCCACGCCCATTGTTCACAGCATGGGCTACCATGAGTTCAATGGTCGTAATTCCACGGTTGTAGTGGGGCCTTATCAGGCAGTTGGTTCACCTGACTCCAACATCGCCGCATCGGGAGGTATTTACAAGCAATTTCGGGTACACCTCAGCAAGTTGAGGAATATCCGGTGAAACAACTAAATTCAAGGTGTTAATTTGTTGTTACAAACAATTTGAAGTCATAGGCCGGTACTTTGGAGTAATTCCAATTTACTGGCTATGATGATTAAAAAACTTGTTTAAACCCTAAACAAGCCCAAAAACGCCTCTCTCCGTGTCCGCGCCAATTTGGCTTGCAACCCATTGCGCAACACTACTACACTATAATCTCCGGCAATGTATTCTTTGATGAAATTAAGGTTGACAATGAATTGCTTGTGTGTGCGAAAAAAAGCTTTGCGCTCATTGAGCAATTCATCGAAATAGCCCAGGGTTTTAGAAGCCAACACCGTTTCACCACTTTGAAGATAAATCTTGGTATAATTGCTATCTGCCTCCAAAGCCATGATGTCTTCGATTTCAATAAAAGTAATCCCGCGCTGGGTAGCAATGGTCAACTTGTGAAATGGGGTGGGGCTGTGAAAATTGGATTTCAGGTATTGCAACTGCGAAACTGGAGTCCCCGTTCGTTCGAGTTTTTGCATGGTTGCCACCAATTCAGCGTCATCAATTGGTTTGAGCAGGTAGTTAAAAGCGGAATACTTAAAGGCCAATACCGCAAATTTATCATAAGCAGTCGTGAAAATCAGGGTAAAATCCAGATCCCCTGGCTCCAGGGCTTCCAACATTTGAAAACCGTTCATGCGGGGCATTTCAACATCCAGGAAAACGATTTCTGGCCGATGACGCAAGATTGCCGCTAAGCCTTCCACTCCGTCGCAGCATTCTGCTTCAACCTTTACATCTGCACAGTGCTCCTCTAAAATACGGGCAATGACATTGCGGCAATGGGGTTCATCGTCAATGATAATCGCTTTTCTGTTCATATGGGTAGGGTTAAGTTTACTTTGGTTCCTGCGGCAGAACCATCCGAGTGCAACAAATCTTCAAATGTCAGCGTAGCATCAATGCCGTACAACTGTTTGATGATCGATAAGCGTTCCGCCGTAATTTTCATGCCAAAAGATTTATGGGTAGACCCACTTTTCGATTTTAGTTCAGCAGCTTTTTTTCTACCAATACCATCGTCTGCTATTGTAATCAAAACATTGTCAACTCGTTGGCTAATTTCAATCAACACTTTTCCCTTCTCAGCTTTGTGCAAAATCCCGTGCCAAATGGCATTTTCTACGTAAGGTTGGATCAACATGGGCGGCACTTCGATAAAGTCTTCTTCAAGATTATTATCCAGCTTGATTTCGTAATCAAATTTGTCCCCTACCCGCAATTTTTCCATATCCAGATAAAGTTGTAAGGTGCTCAATTCGTTTTGCAAAGTGATTTTTTCGCTACGTGAATTTTCCAATACTTGGCGAATTAAGCGAGAAAATTTGGTCAGGTAGAAATTGGCTGACGCGGAATCCTTGTTTAAGGTAAAACTCTTGATCGAATTGAGGCAATTAAAAATAAAATGAGGATTCATTTGTGCGCGAAGTGCTTTGAGTTCACTGGCAGTTGACTGTTGCTCCAGTCGGATTTTGTCCAAAACCGTTTGTCGGTCGCGTTGGGTTAGCGCCATGGAAAACAAGATTCCGTCCAGGGTAATCGCACTAAACAATAGATAGATGGGTTGAAACCAGGCCACAAACCACAACTCCCATCCTCCACGCAAGGCCAGGAGGAATACCATAAATGCAATCAGCAAAATCCAGCTGGACCAAGCGGCGTAGCGGTAAATTGGATGTCGAAGGTACTTTAAAAAAGCAAAGGGCAAAATACATTGAAGAGTGAGCATCACGAATTCAAAAATAGATTCAGTTTTTTTTGCCCATGAAATATTTTGAAATAAATGGGTGCAGAAAACATCCATTACGATGGCCATCAACAACAAATAAATGCCCCCGCTCATCAAACGGTAGAGCCAGGGTCTTTCCTTGCGGGTATTTAAAAACTCCCGATACAACAGTAAAATCAATACGGCAGTTAACTCATTTATCCAAACCCCAAAGCGAAGTGGTGCCTCTCCAAATGGGAATGTATTGATGGCATGGGTATGATTGAGACAATCTACAAAATTGCTAAAAAACATCAAAGCACAATACAAATTTGCCTTTTCCCAACCATTTACAATGGATTTAAAGGCGGTAAAAATGGCAATAAATAAACTTATTCCAGCAATAAAAAAAGCAAACCACCGACCAGGCTCTCGGATTAAAAACTGTTGCTGATAGGCCCTCGCAGGGATAAAATTGCCCGAATACAATTTCGGAAAAGGTCGCCTGATGGCGGCTTCGTCGGGTACACGTAAAAAAATGTACACCGTATCCGTTTGCGCTGCCCGTAAGGGAATTTGCAACAGGGTTTCACTACCTCGATAAGCAAGCTTGTTGGGTTGGGTTCGAAAACCCGCTTTGGCAATTTCTACCAACACTCCTCGCCCGGCTCTAAATGCCCGGATGTCCCATACGGCTTGCTCAAATGCGGCATTTACAAAGGTATCTTTTGATGAGGTATTCTTGATGATCATCCGCTGCCACACCCGCTGCATCGGAGTAGCCAATGTTTCGGATGCAGGTATGGTAAAAACGCCCTGGAAGTCAACAGCATCGAATACCGAGCTTTCTTTTTCACCTAGCCACTGAACATAATTATGCGTTGAAATTCCTTCCGCCGGGAGTGGAAATGAAAGTGCGGGTTGAGCACTAGCCTGTTGTATCCAGAAAAGCCCCCCGATGAGTAAGCCTATATTTTTGATTTTTATCATTGCCTGCTTTCATTTCCAACAAAGGTACAACCCCTTTTGGCGTAGTACCAAAACGCAGGCTCATCCACAGCTACAGCTGGCTCATTAATCTGGCAGTTGTACCCATTCACCCCATTTCATTTGATACTTCCCGCGCATATTTGATCTACTGTTGACGCAGTAAACTACAGTTTCTTTCACCAATTCTAAAATCTTGAACCATGAAAAAAGCCATCTATCTGGTTGTTTTGTTGATGATTGCCAGTTCCTTCAACTTAAAAGCACAAGACAAATCAGCGACCCGAGCCGCAGTATCCGAAAAGGTTTGGGTTATCGTCAATTTTATCAAGGACGAAGCAAAAGCTGATTATTTGTCCTGGATGAACACCTATTTCCTTCCGGCCCTAACTAATTCTAAAGACCCTGTGATCCAAAAACAGTACCAATGCACCCGCTGGTTGGAACCCATCCGCCAAAATGCAGACAAGACCTGGACCTACGCTTTCATCATGGATCCAGTGGTGCCCAATGCCAATTACGACATTGCTTTTCTGTTGAAACAAACTTACGGGGAAGAAAAAGGAGGGGAATTAGCCAAACAAATGGAAAGTTATTTTGCACTGCCAACCATCGCGTATGCGCTGATGCAGAGTAAGATATGAGTTGAATTTTGAGCGCAATGATTTTTTTTCTTCCAATGCTCACTTCCACCCATTACCTGCATTCCATAATTGTAAACAACATCATCATCCTTTAAAAATCAAAACACCATGAAATCTTTGCTCGTTCTTTCATTCAGCCTTATGACGATCATTTGTTTTGGCCAAAAAAACAAACCCACCGGGGTCATCACCAACCCCGTGCTCAAACAAGTCCGTATGCCGGATTTGATTGTTACCAACTTTGTTCAAACGGGAGCTTCCTTCAACAGCCCTAATGGCACTGTCCAGGTGCCTGTAACCGTAACGGTCAAAAATGTTGGCCAAGCCCCTGCTGCCATTTTTAAGGTTGGCATCGATTACCAGCATCCCAATGGGCAAATTTACCCGGTTATGTTTACCGTATCGGGTCAAAGTAATGCTTACTATCCTTTCACTAATAGTCCACTGGCAGCCGGAGCTGTACTTACCTATCAAGGCGTACTGGTGTTTTCTGCTAATTTACGAGGCAATACCTTGTCTGCAAAAGCGATCGCCGATAGCTGTTCTGGTGACGAGTTTATGGAAAGTTACTGCCGGGTAAAAGAAAGCAGTGAAACCAATAATTCCTCAACGGCGATTAATATCGTGCTGCGTTGAGTCGCAGCGTAGTTACGGACTTGTGAACGCAAAAGAGAAAAAACCAAACTTATCCTACAATGAAATATTTCCTTTTTTTCCTATTACTGATGAGTAGTCTAGCTTCCTATGCAGATCAGTGGCGACTCCAACCCGGTCAGGCTCGGGATATAGCAGTGGGAGCTGATGGAAGTGTATGGTCCATTGGCAATGTAGCTCCACACGGAGGCGGGTACACCATTCAGCGCTGGACTGGTAGCGCCTGGCAAGCTGTAGATGGTGCTGCACTGCGCGTTGCTGTCGATCCACAAGGTAATCCTTGGGTCGTAAATGATGCCAATCAGATATTTCGCCGCGAAAGCAATCGCTGGATTCAAGTACCGGGGCAAGCTAGAGATATCGGAATAGGTGCTGATGGTAGCGTGTGGATCATTGGAGCAGAAGTTGCTGCAGGAGGTTATTCGATCCGCTACTGGTCAGGCAGTGCCTGGGTGTTAGTAGGAGGTGGCGGTGTTCGTATTTCTGTACACCCCAGCGGTCAACCCTTTGTAGTCAACAATCGTGGGGAAATATTTCAGCGCAATGTCTCAGGAAGCTGGAGAAATTACCCCGGACTAGCCACTGACATTGCCGTGGGTCCAAGTGGGGCGCTATGGGTAATTGGGACTGATGTCATTGGCAGCGACTTTGGGATCCATTTTTGGAATGGACTCGAATGGAATACCGTGGATGGTGGGGGAACTCAGATTGGGGTAGGTACTGATGGCCGTCCCTGGATTGCGAATAGCCGTTTTGAAATTTATCGAAGAATGTATACCCTCAACACTTTGAGCAGATCACCTTCCGTTGCTCCTGTCTCGATGAATTATTCCGTTGGCCCTACTACTTTTGCAGGAAGAATTTCGGCCATTTGTAGCAGACCCGGCGCACCCGATCATGTAGTTGTAGCAGGAGAGTCGGGTGGCGTGTTTGAGTGTACCAATTTTTTGAGCGATAGCCGTAGGTGGAATCACTTGAGGATGCTTCGTCAGCACAATGTTACCGATGTGATTTTAATACCCGTTACACGTTCCGGGGCTACGTATACCCAACTTTGGGCATCTAGCATGAATACTTATGACGCCTTGACCAAGCCTCAGATTTGGCTCCGTCAGTCTGATGGAAACTGGACACAAGCAGCATTTGTTTCCGATACTCGCTCCCTGCGACCAGAAGAAACCGATACTTACCGGATCATCAAAAGCAAAGTCAATGACGATTTATATGCAGTGGGCAAGTATGGAATCGCCCATAAACCAAGTAATGGTGACCAGTGGCGTTTGGTTTCCACTAACTTACATGGGTGGATAAGCCTTGAGTCCCTCAGCGATGGTACGCTGATCGCCGCAGGCGCGCAGGGAATACATTTCAGTAGTGACGGTGGGCGTATCTGGAGCACTCCTTTTGATCAAACTACCTGGTATGGCTCTGCATCTCGACCACAGTGGCTTAGCCCTGAAGATCGGTTTTGCCTAAAGGCTGATCCCGGTGGCTTGGTAGTGATGGCTTGTAAAAAGGTGGAAGGGGAAAAAAGAATGCAACTTTATGGCTCGGTAAACAGTGGCCGAAATTGGGCTGCATTCAGGACGATTTGTGGTAAAGGAACGAATAACGCTGCAGGAGGATGGATCAGTATTACGCCTGAATACAATTCTGTAAGTCGCCAATTGGAGGTTTATGTTTCCAACACTGAGAACGTTCATTACGGGTATTTGCCAGGAAACACTCCGCAAGAGGCGTTAAGTACTGCAATGGCAAACCCTGCTTTTTCCTGGTTACCTGGCAGCTCGTACAATGGCGGATTTGGTTTCAACTGGTATCACGCAGATACCCGTCAAATTGTATTATTGAATACAGGTTCGGGAAGGCGAAGGATGCTGATTAGCTCAGATGGGGGGCTGTACTCGGCTAATTTGACTCGACCTGATATTCAGAGTTTAATTTCAGACGTACGCAGTGAAGGGCCAACCCAAGGTTTGAATGCCCTGCAAGTATATAATTTGACGGGCGATGGGAGAGAGTTTACTTTTGGTACCCAGGACAATGCATTTGGCTATCACGGATCAGGTGATTTAACCAATTGGTTCATTGGCGGTGGGACTGAAGGGTTTACCATCAACCGCCGCGGTGCTTGGGTATACGAATATAGTGACTATCAGCTTATTGGTTTGGGCGGTATCTGGGGTAGAGTAGGTCTGAATTTTGGTGCAGCACGAGAGTGTGTATCTCCTACAGGGCCTAATGAATCAACGTTTAACGCGCCTACGGTGGGGTATGGAGCACCAATTACGCTCGCTAACCATGTGTACATTCAAAACCAAAGACCTGTAGCAGGTAGCACTACATTCCCTTGGCAAATCAGCAAAAATGATGGTTGTAATTGGCAAAATCTTCCCAATACACCACTGGAGCGCTCTCAAGGAGAGTTAGCCTTTTTTTCAACTGCCCCAAATGGACGGCTTGTACTCACGACCACCCTCAAGGACCCAACTCGGGGCATTGTACCAGCCAGGTTGGAAAACCCGATTAACCTATTGCCAGGTACTAACTGGCAAATTCCAACCATGACTGGAATGAGAGGAGGGATTGCTTTAATGGGCTCACAGTTCTTATATAATCCTGTGGTTGCAGTTAATTCGGCTAACCCTTTACACTTAATCGCGGCTGAAGAAAGTTCAGGCTTTCTAAAGTCTAGCCGCGATGGCGGCAACAGCTGGACAGAAGTCTCAGGTTTCAATAGCCTGTATCGAAGCATGAACGGAATGCCGAAATCTTCTGGTGGCAATCATTCTATCTGGAGTATTTCCTTTTCACCTTTTGACCCCGATGTAGTGATTGTCGGAACGGTTTCCAAGGGATTATTTTTGAGTTTGGATGGTGGTAATTCCTGGGGTGCACTTTCCAATCCGGGTATCTTCATGCCTACGTCTTTTTTCTGGAAGTCACCCACAGAGGTCATTGTTTCGACCTACGGACGAGGGCTTTTTACAATTAGGTTTTAGCCTTAGCTGGACTTTATGAATAGTAAGGCTTGAGGAGAACCGAGGAGTTCTTGATCAGATCTAGTTTCATTTTCGAGTATATTCGCGTAGATTGAGTAAATGATCTAGCCTTTTTAACCGAATTTTTAAAACCCTACTTACATGTGTTGGTGCGTCACTGTTGCTACTTCCGCTCCGCTTACCGGAGTTACTGTTTCAGGGCCTTGGCCAGAGGATGGTTCTCCTCCACCTCCCCTTCATTTCGCAGCAATTTCTGCTGAAGAATTTGATGGGGAGCTTATCAACCTATACCGTTCCTTTTTTAAAGGCCAATTCCTGTACGACGTAGGTTCAGATACAGGTTGTGGCTGTGGGCTTAATCGCCATTATACAACCATTTACTACGAGGGGACTACTACCAGAGAATATTATTCAGATGAATCGCCACTAGCCTTTATTGAATTCATTCGAAAATATTCGCAAGAGGTAGACTTGGAAATGTATGTTGTATGGGAGACTGATCAATTAAAAGACCCGCTTTCCTATGTAGAAATAGACTGTAGTACATTAAATATTGATAACTATTTCGATTTTGAATCCAGGATATTTTACCGTTTTTTTTAATGCAATAAATAAACTCTAAGGCCAAAGCACCCTTGCTTTGGCCTTTTTTATATCTTTCTAATTCGTATCTATATACCCTACATGCAATGAAATATTCATCCTTCTTCTTTTTTTTGTGCTTTCTGCAAAATATGAACGCCCAGTCCACCTGGATCCGCATCAACCAACTCGGCTACCTCCCCGACGACACCAAAGTTGCCGTCCTCGTCAGCAAAGAAACACCGCAGGTCAGCAGCTTCGAACTTTGCGAAGCCAACACCCACAAAGTCGTTTTTACCAGCCGCAACATTCAAACTTTTGGCTCCTACGCCGCTTTTCGCTCGGGTTGTCGACTCAATTTTTCCAGGTTTAACCTGCAAGGTCGGTTTTATGTGCGGGCTGCCGGGGTGCGTTCGCCCAACTTTCGCATTGCCTCGGATGTGTATGCTGGTACCGCCGATTTTATCCTGCGCTACATGCGCCAGCAACGCAGCGGCTACAATCCCTACCTAAAGGACTCCTGCCATACCCAGGACGGGTACATCGTTTATCATCCCGATCCTGCCAAAAATGGCACGCACCTGGACGTGTCCGGCGGCTGGCACGATGCCTCCGACTACCTGCAATACGTCGCCACCTCGGCCAACGCCACTTTTCAAATGCTGTTTGCTTACCAGCAAAATCCGGGTTCATTTGGCGATGGTCACGATGCATCGGGCAACCCTATCCCCAACGGCATCCCCGACGTGTTGGACGAAGCCAAATGGGGCCTGGACTGGCTGCTCAAAATGAACCCCGCCAAAGAGGAAATGTACAACCAACTGGCCGACGACCGCGATCACCTTAAAATGCGCCTACCCACCCTCGATTCGGTGGTGTACGATGCCAAACATGGCTACAGCCGTCCAGTGTATTTCGTCACGGGCAAACCGCAGGGGCTATTGCGCTACCAAAACCGCAGCAAGGGCGTTGCCTCTACCGCAGGCAAATACGCCTCAGCTTTTGCCCTGGGGAGCCGTATCATGGCCCCTTATTATCCTGAATACGCCCAAAAACTGTTGCCTAAAGCCTGGGACGCTTACGAATTTGGCCGCAAATACCCGGGTGTTTGCCAAACTGCACCCTGCCGCGCGCCCTATTTTTACGAAGAAGACAATGATGTGGACGACATGGAACTTGCGGCAGCGCAATTGTTTCAAATCGCTCCGCAGCGCAGCGAACTCCTGCAACAGGCCAGTGCATATGGCCAGGCTGAGCCCACCACACCCTGGATGGGGGCAGATACCGCCCGGCATTACCAGTGGTATCCGTTTGTGAATTTGGGGCATTATCTCTTGGCTCAGCAAGGTGGAACAACGGGCACCCAATTTCAACAATACCTCAAAGCGGGCATTGAAAAAGTAAAAATCCGGGGGCAAAACAACCCCTTCCTCAACGGCGTCCCCTTCATTTGGTGCTCCAACAACCTCACCGTGGGGATTTTGACCCAATTGCACCTTTACCGCCAATTGAGCAAAGACGAACAATACCGCGAGATGGAAGCCGCCCTGCGCGACTGGCTGTTTGGCTGCAACCCCTGGGGCACAAGTATGATTTATGGCTTGCCCGCAGATGGTGATACGCCCGCAGATCCGCATTCGGCATTTACCAACCTGTACAATTATCCCATCGACGGTGGTTTGGTGGATGGTCCCATTTACGGCAGTATTTTTGGCCGCTTGATTGGCATCACCATGCATGAAGCCGATGAATACGCCGAGTTTCAATCCAAACTAGTGGTATACCACGACGATAATGGCGATTACTCCAGCAACGAGCCCACCATGGATGGCACAGCCAGCTTGAGTTACATCCTTTCGGCGTATGAGAAAGCGGGGAAAACGGCGGCCAACACGGCGCAGCACGATGTATTTGGCAGCATTCAACGCCTGGATCCCAGCCAGCCCGTAGTCTATTTGAGCTTTACCGGGCATGAATACGGCGAAGGTACGGCCTTCATTCTGCGCAGCTTAAAAAAGGCGGGCGTGAAAGCTTCGTTCTTTTTGACGGGTGATTTTTTGCGCAATCCCCAATTCAAAAACAGCATCAAAAAAATCGTAAAAGAGGGGCATTACCTCGGGCCGCACTCCGACAAACACCTACTGTGTTGTGATTGGGGCAAAAGGGATTCTCTACTGCTGACTCGGGCACAGTTTACCCAGGATTTACAGGCCAATCTCCGCGCTCTACAAGGTTTTCAGGTCAAAACGCCCCTCCCCTACTTCATGCCGCCTTACGAATGGTACAACGAACAGATTGTGGATTGGAGCACTGAACAGGGCCTACAAGTAATCAACTTCACGCCGCTTACGGGCACCAACGCCGATTACACAACCCCGACCATGGCCAACTACCGCAGCAGCGAAACCTTGTATCAGGGTTTGTTGGATTTCGAAAAAAACGATCCCCAAAAGTTGAATGGCGCGGTTGTGTTGATCCATTTGGGTACGGATCCGGCTCGGAAAGATAAGTTGTATGCGCGCTTGCCGGAGTTGATTCGGGAGTTGAGGGAGAAGGGGTATCGGTTTGCGAGGTTGTAGGGGAGACATTTTTACGAACCCAAAAACGACACAATTTACCGCAGAGTAACGGAGTCCACGCGGAGTTTCACGGAGTTTTTTAGTTTTAACGAGTTTGCCACCTGCGGTGTCTGGGGTTTGTGCTCCAGGAAAATCTTGCACAAGATCAAGCTAGGATAATGGGACTTGATAAAAGGTAAGAACCCAAGCTTCAGCAAAGGCGACCTCCCTGGACTCTCAGCACCGCAGGTGCCCCTAAAAAAACTCTGTGGAACTCCGCGTGCACTCCGTTACTCTGCGGTAAAAAATGCGTAATATGGGTTACTTATTCGAATGCAGCCCCACCTTATTGCCCTCAGTGTCGATAAAGAAAGCCATGTACCCCGTGTCTTCATCAATGTGCGTTTTGGGCATCACCACCTGACCACCCGCGCCTTCTACCTTGCCCAGGGCCACACTCAGGTCGGGGTTGCCGTTTAGGTAAATTACTGCTCCGTCGGTACTGGGTTTGTGCATCTCGCTTTGCACTAGGGCGCCCGCTAATTTTCCACTCATCGGGTTGTAAGGGAACATGGCCATTTGCATGCCCATCATTTCCTGTTGATCCATTTCAATGGAAAATACGGTTTGGTAAAAGGATTTGGCGCGGCTCATATCACTTACGGATATTTCGAACCAGTTGAGGATGTTGACTGAATTGTCCATTTGATGATTAATTAAGAAGTGATGAATGGGCGCTTGTTTTGAAATACCCTTCAAAGTAATCAAAAACAGCTATACTGCTGACGATTGGGGTGTTAACAATCGGACAAGTTTTTGAAAATTATTTTATTGAATTTTTGTAATTCAGATGTCATCATAAAATCACCCATTCAAGTGAGCTTCATGAAAAGGATCATGGTTAACTTTGACGTACAAAATAAAAAAACCCATGTTTACACCAGCCCAACGTTTGTATTTCCTTTTCCTTTTCGCCTTGGTTGCCATCATGTTTTTACTGGCGGCTTATACGACCTGGATTGACCCTGCCCATACCTACGGGTTTTGGGGCGGTATCCAGCACGGTTTTTTTGCGGTGCAAAATGGGTTTATTGGCCTGTTTACCGGTCGGGATTATTATGCGCCGCTGCACACGGGTTGGTATCGTTGGGGATTTTGGGCGGGTATGTTTTTGATTCCGGGAGTTATTAAGGTGTGTTTTGAGGTACTGGGGGTCGTGGTGGAAAGTTGGTTGCGGTGATAGTGTCCAATCAACTGTGTCATTATTTGATATGTTGATTAAATCGTTCGCCATAAGTAAGAGTTAATTTCCGCTGATAAAAGTATCCAGACTTGTACCAAAAGCAAGCCCGAAAGTCGACCCCACTTGCAGCTTTTGCGCTACCTATTGGATGCCTGGACGGAGCAGTTGAATCAAGGCCAAAAGCAGCTAACCCCGATTGTGCCCATTCTGATTTATCACGGCAAGCGGGGTTGGAAAAAACGTAAAATGAACCATTATTTTGGGAAAAATTGGCCGGCTAGTCTACTGCCATACATTCCGCAATTTGACTACATTTTCACCAATGTCCGAAACCTGAGCGATGAACAAATTCTGGAGCTATGTCACGGTTTACTCATCAATACCTTACTCATGATGAAACACATCTGGGAACCGGATTACATCTTGCAAAACCCCCAACTCATCTTCATCAACCTCGACGAACGCCACCAACAGCAAGACTTCATTGTATGCATGCTTGCTTATTTTTTAAAAAACACCGAAATTGCCAAAAACCCAGGACTTCATTCAAACACCACCACCAACCCCTCATTCAAACCACCAATCCATGACCATCCAGTTGCACCAAGTCGCACCTAACGAAACCCTCCACGGCATTGCCCGCCAGTACGACGTAAAGGTTCGGCACCTCAAGGCCCTGAACGGCCTCCATTCCGCAAAATTGACCATGGGTCAAACCCTCTTGATTCAAATCCTGGCGGATGAGGAACCCGAGGAATCTCCGGCCCTCAAAACCCGCGGCCTGCTCGACGACAGCAGCAGTGTCCGTATCCACACCGTAAAAGCCGGCGACAGCTTATACCGCATCGCCAAATTGTACAACCTCAGCGTCGAACAACTCAAAAAAGACAACAACCTGAGTTCTGACCAAATCGGGATTGGAAAACAATTGATCGTTGGGCGCAAAGCTGGCCCAGCCATCATCAGCAAACCCGAAAGTGTTCAATACCACCAAGTCAAAGCGGGGGATACGCTGTACAAAATTGCCAAATTGTACAACACCAGCGTCACCAACCTTAAACTGCTCAACAAACTCAGTACCGATAGCCTGAGCATTGGCACAAAGTTGCAGGTAGGTTCCAAAGTAGCCATCAATGTAGATACGGGGGGTACGACCTATCCCCCTCCTGCGCCCGTCAAACCTACGCCCCCGATTGTCAATCCACCCTCGCCACCCGTCAACCCGCCTACCGATACACCGCCCAATGCTGCCTTGCTGAGTTACCGGGAAGACGCCAGTTATTTGTACCTGGACATCCAGTTGTTGAGTGGAAAAAGAGAAGCCGCCAAATTGCAAAAGTATGAGGGCGGTTATCGTTATGCCGGTAAATCCAGCGCGGTACCCACCGCCGAGGCAGTGCAATCCATTGGAATGAGTGCGCAGGTTTTCAACGCTTTACAGTTTTGTAAAAAAGTAGAAGGCTATTACGACGCCATCAATACTTACGACAGCGGAGTGTTTTCCTACGGTTTTATCCAGTTTACCTCCAAATTCAAGAGCCTGGATCAATTGCTGCAAAGTATGAAAACCAATGCTCCGCTGCAGTATCAACAAACCTTTGAGCGCGCGGGTATTTTTGTCCAAAACAATGTGATCAGGGTAGTAGTTACACCGCAAAACCAGTTCACGGGTGACGCGGCCTGGCAATACATCAAAGGGCATCCTACCCTGTTGGTGCCCTTCATCCAGGCTGGTTTTGTGCCTCAGTTGGTATTGGAACAGTACCGCGTGGCCAATGCCTTGTATGCCCAGACCTCACTCAACGCCACCTTGTCGATTACCGGGAGCAATGGTCTCCTGCTGCGCAGCCCCCTGGCGAGCATCTTGCCCGATTTG
>Ga0209717_1001318_pt1 | contig 27195 bp, 28 predicted proteins | sample AD_UKC048_MetaG_FD_184418 | JGI IMG/M metagenome (GOLD analysis project Ga0209717, IMG submission 184418) | Active sludge microbial communities of municipal wastewater-treating anaerobic digesters from USA - AD_UKC048_MetaG (SPAdes) (version 2) | ecosystem: Engineered > Bioreactor > Anaerobic >... | reverse complement strand
TCTTTATCCTGCTTTGGATCGTATCCATAGATGCCCACCGTATTTACATTCGGACTCATACCTGCATAACGGAGCAGTACACAGGCTTCTTCCCCGTTCAATCCATTGGGGGACGTCTTACTGGCAGGTGCGAAGGCATTGGCAATGGCCGATATATCAAAACTGAAGAGGTTGCTGTTACGGATCACCGGTTCCATTTCATCAATACTTTCCTTTACGCTACCCACACGGTAACAATCGAAGCGCAGCTTATCAAGGGTCTCCAGCATTTTGGGATGCACGAAATAACTCTGGAAGGCAATATGATTATAGTGGCGGAGAAAATTCGGCTCCCCCGTCAGCATTTCCATCAGGAAGTTCTCGTGCTTGAACGGCGAATCGAGGTTCAGGTCAATTTTCGCATCCACCGAACTGGCTTCAATCGTACGGCGGAATTCGGAATAGGCATAGTACTGGGGCAGGGTCAGGTCATGGGAGCCACCGAGAATAATAACCGTCTTGCCATCCGTGATCAGTTCCTGTACCACGGTTTTCAGGGCCGCATAGGAATCCGTAAACAAGGAACCAGCCTTTATATTGCCCACATCGGCGATCTTAATATCCTGGTGCCAGTAATATAAATTGTAAAAATGCCGGCGAATCAGATCCGGGGCCTCACTTTGTCCATGAATCAGTCCGCTTCCCCGCTGCTCGCCACAACCCACAATCACGAGCTGGACTTCATCGAGGTCCGGAAACTCTTCATCATAAACAGCAATGATTTTTCCCATTTGTCCGTCTTTATAACCTTCGTCATTGGATAGTTCGTGGAGGTTGATGGGGGATAAGAAGTCGGATATGTTGAGGTGGTCTGACATAGGCGCAAGTTAGCAGAAAATAGTAAATAGTAAATAGAGAATAGGGAGTGGAAAGTGGAAAATGGAGAGTGGAGAGTGGGGAGTGGGGAGTACTAAGAAAAATTTTGGATCATTTTGGAGAGCATTCTGAAAACAGATTCCAGCTTAGATTCAAATGTTAAAAGCTGTTCAGGCTTGACATAACCCAGGTCAACAGCTATCTCTAATTGGGTATCCATTTCTACCAGGGATGCACGGGCTATTTCATAAAAACGTTTCTTTTCGGCTTTTGAAATCCGGGATGACCCCTCAGCCAGATTACTGCAAACACTAACAGCAGCCCTACGTAACTGATTCGTCAGTAAAAATTGTTCCTCTTTTGGAAACCCTGCAGTTACCAAATAGATCAATTTAACCAGTTCTCTAGCAATTGAATAAACCTCCAGTTTTTTATGTGCTGATTGCAACATAGAATAAAGTTTCGGGCAACATAGCCATTTAATTTAAAAAAACCTTTACCCGTCGCCAGCTCTCTTCCCACTCTCCACTTTCCACTTTCCACTCTCCCTCCCTCCCCGTATCTTTGCCCCTATGGACAATTTGCTGAATCAGATCGCCGGATACAAGAATGAAATAAGTGCCTTTACCGCTGCCGATGAGAAGCAGGTGGAGGAGTTTCGCATCAAATGGCTGGGTACCAAGGGTATTGTTAAGGCCACCATGGGAGAAATGAAGAATGTGGCGCCTGAACAAAAGAAAGAAGCCGGACAGATTCTGAATGAATTCAAGCAATTTGCCGAAGCCCGGTATGAAGAATTGAAAGCATCTGCTACCGGTGCCGTGCAGACCGGCTTTTCGATTGATATCAGTCTCCCCGGGGATACCATGCCCCTGGGTTCCCGTCACCCGGTGACCCTGATGCGTAACCGGATCGTGTCCATCTTTCAGCGACTGGGTTTTGCGGTGGCCGAGGGTCCGGAGATCGAAGATGACTGGCATAATTTCGGTGCCCTGAACCTGCCGGCCCATCACCCGGCCCGTGATATGCAGGATACCTTTTACATTCAGCAGAACCCGGACTGGGTGCTGCGTACGCATACATCCAGTGTACAGATCCGCGAAATGGAGAAAGGCAAACTCCCGATCCGGATGCTGATGCCCGGCCGTGTTTACCGTAATGAGACAGTGAGCGCCCGGAGCCATTGCTTCTTTCACCAGGTGGAAGGGCTGTACATCGATGAGAATGTATCATTCGCTGACCTCAAACAAACATTATACTTCTTCGTAAAAGAGATGTACGGCAAGGATGTGAAAGTCCGTTTCCGTCCCTCTTATTTCCCCTTCACCGAGCCCAGCGCCGAAATGGATGTGACCTGTTTTATCTGCGGCGGCAGCGGCTGTAATATCTGTAAGAAAACCGGTTGGGTGGAGATCCTCGGTTGTGGTATGGTGCATCCCAATGTACTGAGCAACTGTGGCATCGATCCGAATAAATACACGGGCTTTGCCTTTGGTATGGGCATCGAAAGACCGGCCATGCTGAAATACGGGGTGAATGACCTGCGGTTGTTCTCGGAGAATGACGTACGGTTTCTGAAGCAGTTTACTTCGGCGATTTAAATACAAATACATTTCCCCGCAGATTACGCTGATTTTAAGCGCAGATTTTCGCAGATTAAAATCCAAAAATTCTAATCTCATTACTGCATATTAATTTCTCTCAAGGGGTAAATACTTTAGAATTAAATCTGCGCAAATCTGCGTGGTCATCTGCGTCATCTGCGGGAAAATGTATTCACTTCTATTTGAAATAGAACCGCAGACCGGCATCAAAACTGCTATACTCAAAATCATTCAGCCCCTGCTGGAAGCCCAATACCAGTTTCATCTTTTTAAATTGTTGTTCGGCCCGGGTGCGGAAGACGACGGGTTTATCGCCCTGGTTTTCGAGATAGCCGAGGTAGCCGGCAATATTGGTATGGAGACTAAAGTTCTTTTTCCGGTATTCCAACCCGGCCCCGAATAAAAACGCATCATCCTGTTTGAAGATATCGGATTCAATCTGCCAGACATAGAATCCGGCCATCGCGGTGAGCTTTACTGTTTTTGCTTTTCCTAGCGGCTTTCCCATATTGATGGCAAAATGATAACCGGGACCATCACTGTAGCGGGCCGAACCATAATCGGTGCCAGAGGGCATGCGGTAGCCGATCTGGAAAATCAGGTCCATCACGGGCGCCCATTTTTTCAGCAACCTGAAATTGGTATTGAGCATCAGATCCCCGGCGGCCTTGTTATCATTGAACTTTTCATAATACACATGCCGTTTTTCCTTGATGGCCGTGCTCATGGTATAATGCTCCCAGGGAATCCAGGTCAGCTCCACCCCCACCACGTCTTTCACCACGGCGAGATGTCCATTGATCACTACATTCTGCGTGTTATCGCCTTTTGAAAAATGAAAAGCCCCGGATACCCCGATATAAGAATTACTATCAATCCGTCCATTGCCCAGTTGCGGAACCGGCAGCGAGTTCGGTCCCTGGAAAGCCGGCAGCGTGATCATATACCTTGACCAGTGACTCACCCCATCCCAGTTCACTACTTGTTCCCAGCGCTCGCGGGTCTGGGAATGCAGGGAAAGTTGAATGAAGAAGACTATCAGGAATGGTATGGACTTCATATTGCTTTAAGAAAGTTATGTTTCAGTTGTCGGATGTCAGTTGTCAGATGTCAGGAAACAGCCCCTCCTAAGGGAAAGTTGTTAGCTGTTAGGTGTTAGCTGTTAGGACCTCCTTATAAAGTCTTTACTAAAATAACGTATGATACTTGTTTTACGGCATTTCCTTCGTACTTCGTAGTTCGTACTTCGTAGTTCGTACTTCGTAGTTCGTACTTCGTACTTATTTACTTTGCCTCATCCGTTGAAACGAAAAATAAGCAGCGGCCAGGAATGCCAGCACGGAAAGATAAAACCAGACGGTAAAATTCACAGAAATTACAACGTCCTTACTTTGTTCCGCCTGCTGGCTGCTGACCTGCCTGTTTATATCAACCATGAGCCCGATCAGCGCTACCGCCGCCAGTGCTCCTGTGGCCGAAGCAGCGGCCATAGCCGTTTTTACATTCAATAAAGAAAGTGCAAGACCCGCTACACCGATCAGCAAAGCTGCCAATGCATATATATTTGACTCCTTTTTTTCTTTTTTGGAAAAACTGCTGGTCTCTTTGTTTTCAAGTCCCCCAAACAATGAATTACTCTTTCCGGGACTATCTATCTGGTAACCCGTAGCCAGTTCAACACCATTGATTTTCTTCAATGACATTTCATTACAGCGGATATCCAGGAAAGGCATCAGGAAAACGACCAGGGCAATTACAAAACTTGTTGTAGCCGGAATTTTTGTAGCCAGCACACTGGGGGTTTCAGGCCTTGCGGGCACTGGCATTGTTGAGGTTTCTGTCTGACTGTTGTCCATACAATAATTTTTTTCAAGTTAAGCTAAAGCAGGCATAGTTCACCAGCCGGCTTATCTTTACGGCATAATCTGGTTTATGGAGATCAATAGCATTTGTATTTGCGGGGCGGGCACCATGGGCAGTGGTATTGCACAGGCCACAGCCCAGGCAGGATTGGCCACGATCCTGTATGAAGTCAATCCGACTGTATTGCAAAAAGCACAATCGGGGATTGACCAGAATCTGCAGTCCCTGGTGGAGAAAGGAAAAATAACGGCGGATCAGAAAGCGCAGACCTACGGGCTGATCCGGTTTACAGATGATCTGCAAACCTGCCTGGCCGATATTTTTATTGAAGCTATTGTCGAAAAACCGGAACTGAAGATTGCCCTCTTTAACCAGCTGGCCGAACTCAACCACGGGGATGTGATCTTTGCCAGCAATACTTCTTCGCTTTCCATTACTGAAATTGCCAAAGGCGTCCTGCATCCGGAGCGTGTGATCGGTATGCATTTTTTCAACCCGGCTACGATCATGAAACTGGTGGAAGTGGTGAATACCCCGTTTACAAACACAGCGACTACCGAAACCATTATTTCACTGGCGAAACAACTGAAAAAAACAGCCGTGGTCTGCATCGACTCCCCTGGCTTCATTGTGAACCGGGTGGCGCGCCCTTATTATATCGAATCACTGCGGTTGCTGGAAGAAGGTCATGCAGAAAAAGAACAGCTGGACCGTTTACTCGAAGCCACCGGATTTAAAATGGGTCCGTTTAAGCTGATGGATCTGATCGGACATGATATCAATTATGCCGTGAGTTGTTCGGTTTGGGAACAATTGGGCAAACCGGAACGGCTGAAACCCTCCCCGCTGCAGGAAGAAAAAGTAAAGCAGGGGAAACTGGGCAAGAAAACCGGGGAAGGCTTTTATAAATACGAATAAACAGAAACCGGACAAGGATTATCTTCGCTCCTTCATTCACCTGATAAATAACGCATTTGTCTAAAAAAGTTTTAGTAACCGGCGGCACTGGATTTCTAGGTTCTTATATCATTAAAGAACTGGTGGAAAAGAACTATACGGTCCGGGCAATCCGGCGGGGCAATAAAATACCCGGCTGGATCCCTGCATCCGTGCTGCAACAGGTGGAATGGGTGGAAGGCGATATCCTGGATGTGGTTTCGCTGGAGGATGCGATGGACGGGATCGATACCGTGATTCATTCCGCAGCGGTGGTTTCCTTTGTAAAAAAAGAAAGGAACAGGATGTACCAGGTGAATGTGGAGGGTACGGCGAATGTGGTGAATATTGCCCTGGAAAAAAATATTCAGCAGCTCGTTTATATCAGTTCGGTGGCAGCCCTGGGACGAAATGCCACGGGTGGGCAGGTGAATGAAGAAAAGAAATGGGAAGACAATAAGATCAATACCCATTATGCTAAAAGCAAGTTCAAGTCCGAACTGCATGTCTGGAGAGGGATCAGTGAAGGACTGGATGCGGTAATCCTCAATCCCGGCACAATACTGGGATATGGAGACTGGCACCAGAGTAGTTGTGCTATTTTCAAACAGGTATACGAGGGGTTTAAATGGTATACGGCAGGCATCAATGGGTTTGTGGATGTACAGGATGTAGCCCGTGCCACGGTGCTGTTGATGGGAGCGGGTATCAGTGAACAACGGTATGTGGTCACGGGTGACAACTGGCCTTTCCGGCGTTTGCAGGAAACCATTGCGGCCGGTTTTGGAAAGAAGCCACCCTACAAAGAAGCCACTCCCGGATTGCTGGGTATTGCCTGGCGCCTGGAGAAACTGAAATCCCTTTTCACCGGCAAACGGCCCCTGCTTACCAAAGAGAGTGCCCGGGTGGCCATCAGCCAGACCCTGTTTGAAAACGATAAACTCCTCAGGGCCCTTCCGGGTTTTTCCTTTACCCCCCTGGAAGAAACCATAAAAAAAGCCTGTGAAAACTACCTTGGCACTATTCCTGCCGTGCAACCACAGTGAATGGAAAACTATCTTTAGTCCCTAATCTTCTTCCCATGCAAAAACGACGGACCGTACTGGTACTCTTTTTTTCTCTTTATACACTATTCCTGCAGGCCCAGTTTGATATCAGTGGCGTAATCCTGGATTCTGCTTCCAGGGAACCGCTATCGAAGGCGTCAGTATTTTGCCAGAATACGACACTCGGCACATTAACCAATAAAGAAGGGGCTTTCAATCTGAGTCTCAAATCAGGCGGATACGACCTGGTCTTCAGTTATACCGGCTATCACACACAGACGATCCGGGTGAGTGAGCAGCAAAAACTGGAAGTATTGCTGGTAAAGAAAGATAACAGTATGGAAGAAGTGGTACTGAAGAGCAGTTTTGAAGTGGCCGATGGCTGGGAGAAATACGGCGACTTCTTTATGGAACATTTCATTGGCAGCACACCCAATGCGGAACAATGTGTACTCAACAACCCCGAAGTGCTGAAGTTTTTCTTTTATAAAAAAACCAACCGGCTGAAAGTGATGACCACCGATGCCCTGCAGATCAGTAACCCGGCACTGGGGTATGAGCTGCGCTACCAGCTGGATTCATTTGTTTATTACTACAATAACAGTATCAATTCTTACCGGGGGTATTGCCTGTTTATGGAAATGGAGGGCAGTGACAGTCTGAAGCAGCAGTGGTCGAAAGCAAGGAAGAATGCCTATTATGGCTCCAGACTTCACTTCATGCACAGTTATTATGACAGCACCCTGCTGGAAGATGGTTTTGTATTATCCTTACTGGATTCCACCAATAACAAGAAGTTCAATAAGATCAATGACCCTTATGACACATTGTATTATGGCGGACTCGACAGCACCAACCAGATTGAGATCTGGTATCCGCGCAAGATCAGTGTGATGTATACAAAGAAAAAAACGGAGCCGGAGTACCTGAAGAAAATGAACCTGCCGAAGAGTGTGGCCTACGCGACTTCTTATATTGATATTAAGGATGCGATTGTGATTACAGAAAACGGGTATTACTATGACCAGAAGGACTGGATCAACCAGGGCTACTGGAGCTGGAAGAACCTGGCCGACCTGTTACCCTACGATTATATGCCAGATTAATATATCTTAAGATCAGTCTTTGTCTTTCTGGCCCATCACTTTTTCCCATAGCTCTGGAATCCGTTTCACCCATACCAGTTCCCTGCGTTTAATACGGGCATCCTCCATCGGTGTGCCGAAATAAGTCTTGCCACCTTCGATGCTGTTGGTCACACCTGTCTGTCCCAACACAATGGCCCCTTGTCCGATCGTCAGTGTTTTATTGACGCCCACCTGTCCCCAAAGAATGACATTGTCTTCAATAATAACCGCACCGGCAATACCCACCCCGGCAGCAATCAGGCAATTCTTACCCACCGTGGTATCATGTCCTACATGGACCAGGTTATCCAGTTTGGTACCTGCACCAAGAATGGTATCATGCGTTACCCCGCGGTCAATCGTGCAATTAGCGCCAATCTCCACGGCATTTTCCAGGATCACCCTGCCGCAACTGGCCATCCGTTTGTAGTGGATATCCCGGTTGGTTTTTTTATTGTAATAAAAGGCGTCACTGCCAATCACGGTACCAGCCTGTATGATCACCTCATCACCGAGGATGCAATGATCGAGGATACTTACATTGGGATGAATGATGCAGTTCCTGCCGATTTGTACGTGATTACCAATAAATGCTCCGGGCATCACCACGCTTCCTTCGCCGATAGTGGCTGAATCACTGATGGCCTTCCCGGATGGCGTGAAGGGCCGGTAGAACTGTACGATCTTCAGGTACGCTTCAAACGGATCACTAACTACCAGCAGGGCCTTCCCTTCCGGTATATCCGTTTCAGTATTGATAATAATAAAACTGGCGGCAGAGTTTATACAGGTGGCATAATACTTGGGGTGATCGACAAAGACCAGGTCACCAGTTTCGACTTTGTGTATCTCATTGATCCCGGTGGCCATTCCCTCTTTATTGCCAATGAGGGTGGCACCAATCATCGTGGCAATCGTAGTAAGAGGAACCGGTTGTTCAAATCGCATATCATTCGTTTTGCCAAAGGTAATAAGGGAATCATTGGCGAAATGACCCTTTTTGCAACCGGGGGCAGTGGATACCGGTTTCCGCATTCACGTGTCTTTACGCTACTGTTTTCGCCGCATTATTCAGTTGCATTTATTCAATCATTGTTGTTGCATTTATGATCCGTTGTTGTTGCATAAAAAAAACAATACGCCTGAAACCCGCTGTTCATGCATGTTTCAGGCGATCCGGTTTTTTATTCACTGATAAAAATTTTATCGGCACTATTGAAATGCAGCAAACAAACAGATCGGTTATTGATGAAAAATTGTTCGGTTTATCCACAGCTGATTTTAAAATGTTAATAAAATAGTTTGGAAATATTTTTTTGTTACATAAAATTATTTTTAATATTGCATAGGGAATGAAAGTTCCCTGTACTTACTAACCCATCCATATATTATCCCTCCGCTTACTACGGAGGGATTTTTTTTAGCTTTGTATCAATAAAAAACAGACTTCTTATACTTTTCCGGTTCAATCATTATCTCTGCTCACCGTTTTTTACCCGGCTGATTAATCAATAATAAAAAATACCTTTACAGGAATCATAAATCCCGTTCCATGCTTAAATCAATGACCGGTTTTGGAAGAGCAGAAAAGAATGTAGCTGACAAGACCTTCCTGGTGGATATCAAATCGCTCAATGGCAAACAATTTGAACTGCAGTTGAAAATCCCCGCTTTCCTGAAGCCCTTTGAATTTGACATCCGTCGCCTGTTATCGGAAAAACTCGGCAGGGGCAGTGTGGATTGTATCATCAGTCTGAAAGATACCGGCACCGCCAAACCCGTTACCATCAATACCGACCTGGCCAAAGCTTATTACCAGCCCCTGGCCGAATTATCGAAAGCCCTGAACCTGGATGCTTCGAATATCCTGAGCACCCTGGTTAAATTACCGGAAGTAATCACGCCCAGCAGCGATACCCTCACCGATGCCGAATGGAATCAGTTTCAGTCCGTACTGGAAACCGCCATCGGCAACCTGAACACACATCGCCTGGATGAAGGCAAATCCCTTGAAGATGACCTGACCGCCCGTATTAATAATATCGGCCAGCTACAGGAAGAAGTGATCAAACTGGAACCCCTCCGCAAACAAAAGATCCGGGAAGGTATTACCCGCCTGCTGGAAGAAAATGTGGGCAAGGAAAACTATGATGGCAACCGCCTGGAGCAGGAACTCATTTATTATATTGAAAAGATCGATATCAGTGAGGAACAGGTGCGGTTGAAAAATCACCTGGACTATTTCAAAGACCTCCTGGCTGACCCGGATGATGCGAAAGGGAAGAAACTCTCTTTTATCCTCCAGGAAATCGGCCGGGAAATCAATACCACCGGTTCCAAAGCCTATGACTCCACCATCCAGAAATGTGTGGTTCAGATGAAAGACGAACTGGAAAAAGCAAAAGAACAGGTATTGAATGTACTCTGAGCGTTGCGTTCTGTTTATTTTTGTAAAAACCGTTTACTTGAAACTCCTTCAGCCCTTTGCCTTTATTGTCCTCGTGCTCGGAACCTTTTCCTGCACCCATACTGATTTGTATGAAAAAACAGCCGTGATTCCGGAACATAGCTGGAAAAGTACATTTAAACCTTCATTCAGTTTTACCATAAAGGACACCAGTTCGCCTTATATGGTATACCTGATCATCCGGCACAATGACCGCTATAGTTTCAATAATATTTATGTGAACCTGTATGCTAAAGGACCCGGACAGGATACTGCACAGGTGGTTCCTTACGATATGCGTTTGGGAACCGACGAAACGGGCTGGCTCGGCAGTGGCATGGATGATATTTATGAACACCGGGAACCCATCACACCCCGGTCATCTGAAAAAGCGTTTTATTTCCGTAAACCCGGAGACTATACGTTCACGATTGAACAACTCATGCGCCAGGACCCACTGGAAAATGTCCTGAATGCCGGAATACGGATCGAAAAGAAATAACAGCTTCCCATGCCGGATGAGACACGAAAAAGACTGAAACGCACTACGGTTATTTACTGCACCCTGCTTTTCTATGTACTGGCCGCACTGATCTGGTGGTTTATCTCCCTCGAGAAACAAAGCAAGGAAATTGCCCGGCAGCAATATGAAAACCTGGCAGCCCGCTCGGAAACCATGAGCACCCTGAAACTGGCGGACGAAATGCAAGCCATTACCCGTGAGGAAAAACGGAATACCCGGAAATATATCGCGGAAGGTATCACCTTCCTGATTCTGATAGTGATTGGTGCCCTGATGGTTTACCGCTCGATCCGTAAACAATTCAAACTGCAGCAGCAACAGCAGAATTTTATGATGGCCGTCACTCATGAACTCAAAACGCCCATTGCCGTAGCGCGGCTCAACCTGGAAACCTTACAGAAATACACATTGGATCCGGAAAAGCAGAAAAAACTGATCCGGAATACGCTTGACGAAACCACCCGCCTGCACCTGCTGACCAATAATATCCTGGTCTCTTCCCAGCTGGAATCCGACCGGTATCACTCCGCCATGGAAGAACTGGACCTGTCTACACTGCTGAAAGACTGCATGCGTGATTTCAGGAAACGGTTCCCGGACCGCGTGTTTGAGGAAGAGATTGAAGAAGAGGCCGATCTCCGGGGTGATCCCTTGTTATTACAAATGCTGATCAACAACCTGGTGGAGAACGCCATCAAATATTCCCCCAAAGAAGGAAAGATCAAAGCGGTGCTGGCCAAAGCGTCCGGATCGATCCGGCTGCAGGTTATTGATGAAGGGCCGGGTATACCAGAAGAGGAAAAGACCAGGGTTTTCTCCAAGTTTTACCGGATCGGCAATGAATCTACCCGGAAAGCGCAGGGAACCGGACTGGGATTGTACCTTTGCCGTAAGATTGCCCGCGACCATAATGGCGACATTGCGGTGACAAATAATCTGCCCACAGGCAGTAATTTTGCAGTTATTTTTAAGACATGAGCGGAGATAAAAAAACATCCATCCTGCTGGTGGAAGATGAAGAGAACCTTCATGAAGCGTTAAAGCTGAACCTGGAACTGGAAGGCTATGAAGTAACCTCTGCATTTGATGGTGCGGCCGCTTTAAAAGCGGTCAGCAATGAATACTTTGACCTGATCATCATGGATGTGATGCTGCCCGAAATGGATGGCATCGCCGTTACCGAAACGATCCGTCTCAGCAACAACGATGTGCCCGTATTGATTCTAAGCGCTAAAAACAGCAGTGCGGACCGTGTACTGGGTTTGAAAAAAGGGGCCGATGATTACCTCACCAAACCCTTCAACCTGGAAGAACTCCTGCTCCGGGTATACAAACTGATCAATAAGAACAAGAAACTGCAGGATAAATCCAGCCTGGGCGATCAATATGAATTCGGTAATAACCAGGTGGATTTTAAAGCACAGGAAGCCACCAGTTTTAACGGGGAGAAAATACAGCTGAGTAAAAAGGAAACGATGCTCCTGAAATTGCTCATCGAAAACAAAAACGAAGTGGTACCCCGGGAGAAAATTCTTCAATCCGTATGGGGCTACAATGTTTATCCCACCACCCGTACGATCGATAATTTCATCCTGAACTTCCGGAAATACTTTGAGGAAGACAGCCGCAATCCCCGGTACTTCCATTCAGTAAGGGGTGTAGGCTATAAATACTCAGAATAACTGATCGTTCAGTTTTTCCATCAATTCCCTCGTCTCTGTGAGTAATTGTTCCCTGGATTTACCAGGCACTGCGTTGGTGTAAATGCCCGTTTCACAATCAGCCAATATAGCGGACAGGATAGTAATTTCTTCTTCCCCGGTTCCTTTTTCCCGCAACTGTTTAAATAAATACTCTTTATTGTGTGTGCTTCCGGCGATTGCAAAGTATTGTTGAAAATAATCCCACAGGCTCCCGTGTAATGCCGGGTAAAAAGAAGCCTCATCCCCTGTAACCTGGATGCTTGCCTCAGCCAGGAGGTCCCCGATATCCGGCTTTGCTTTTTCCACCGGCAAGGGATCAGCCGCTACCGGTTTTTTCTTAAATGCCCAGTAGGCGAGTACGACTGAGACCAATAAGAAGACCACAATTATGGCAATCTTGCTTTTCTGCTGACTCAGTTCATCAATGGATGTTTTAGGTGTATCCATCGTACTGCGCTGCTTCTCCTGTTGGCTGACATTTATCTTCAATGCCTTGCTCTCCATTGTCCGATACCGGTTACTGTCTGAATCGAAATATGAAAACCGGACAACCGGCAACGAAAAAACACCGGCCTCAGTACTTACAAATCCATAGCGAAACTGCCGCTTACCTGCCAGGGGCATTTTTAAATTATCAAGTGAATCAGAAACCACCGCCTCAAATCCTTCGATACCGGCCGGCCATTCGATCACGGGAGCAGAGAGTTGTACAAAATTCCCTTCTCCTTCAATACTTACAACCAGGAACCCTTCCTCATTTCTGGCCAGCGTTGACTGTTCCAACCGGGTATGCAGCGTAAACTTTCCCACCGCTGCATTGAAATCTTCGGGTTTGTTTTTTTCCGGCAACGGTTTAACCTCAATAACCAGCGGATCTGTACGCATCTGGTTTTCTATGGTAGTGGTCCCCTCCTCCTCTTCCTCGTTTTCTGCATCATTACCACTCAGCATCCCTTCAGCAATCCGTTGCTGCGTTTTCCGGTTCATGATCTGTGAAGAAAACTTAACCCTGTTCTTTATTTCCATCGGATCGATCGTAAACCGGCCCGCCTGCAATGGATAGAGCTGAAGTTTACGGATGATATGCACATAAAACTCTTTCCCATTCACCCATTCGGTGCTGAGTTTTTGCTCCTGTAAGCCGATCATATCATGTACGGTAAATCCATAAAAGCCCGGGTTCTTGATAATATCAGTACTGGATTCCAGCCGGGAATATAATTTATAGGTAACCAGTACCGGTTCGCCTGTATAACAACTTTTTTTATCCGTGCTCATCCGCAAAAAGAGATTCTGCCTGATCTTCTCTTCCGCGTTCTCATCCGGCCCGAGATAATATCCTGTTGGGGCATTAGCATTTTGCATCGCTTCCATGGAACGGGCTGCACTGATTACTTTGATACGGGCGATACTGCTCTGCAGGATACTGTTACCGGTACGCAGACTGGCACCAGGGATACGGTAATCACCGGGCTGTGAAGCCACGAGGGTAAAAACATAGTTTTTAAAAAGCAGTCCGGTTCCTTCGGATTTTCCCGGATATATATCAGGGCCTTCCACTACACGGAATGGAGAGAAATCGGGCGGGGTAAGTTCATGTACCGGTGATCCCTCCACATAATACTGGATACGGAATGACACACCGGCCACTACCGGCTCTGTGGGGGCAATTGTTTTAAACACAACCTGGGAAGTTCCTGTAAGCGTAATCAGGAGCAGGAAAAGTATAGCTTTGGTTTTCTTCATGTAAACAGGGCTAAAAGTAAAGCCCGCCCTTCAATAAAAAACCTAAAAAATGGTTAAACGGCCCGGAGCCGTGTTACAGATCGCCCAGCTGAGGGCGGATCACGATATCCTCCACACAGGCCTGGACAGATAACGACGAGGCTGCCCAAACCATTTTGGCGATATCCGCGGCTTCCATGATACGGTTGGATGAATTATCAAAATCACCCCAGGAATCAGTCAGTACGGCTCCTGGATGAACAGACGTAACCTTGATGCCATGGGGTTTGAGTTCTTCCCGCAGGTTCTTGCTGAAGCCATATAGTGCAAACTTACTGATACTATAAGCACCGCCATTGGCATAGGCATGCAGGGAAGCGATGGAACACATATTGAATATATGCCCCTGTTTACGGATCATCATAGCCGGTAATAAAGTCCGGGTCAGGTGATAGGCACTGAAAAGGTTAACGTTGAGCTGGCTTTCCAGCAATCCATCAGGTTCACTGTGCACGCTGCCGGGTTCAAACAGACCGGCATTATTGACTAGTATATCCGGAACGGCCTGTGACAGACACCAGTTCCCAAATCCGATGGCTTCTTCCTTCACACTCAGATCAGCCGGACGGGCTTTCACGGTGGCTTGCGGAAAACGGGTCTGCAAGTCCTCCATAGTTTTATAAAGGGCCGCTTCGCCCCTTGAACAGAGATAAAGACTGGCGCCATTGGCGGCAAATATTTCCGCCACGGCTTTCCCGATTCCTTTTGAAGCACCGGTCACCACCACACTGAGCTGATTATTCCTTTCCATACCTGTCTGAATTGTTCTGTAAATTGCAAACTTATCTATGAATAAAGAAATTAATTCCCCCGGCGAAAAGCGTTATACTCACCTGTTCTTTGACCTGGACCATACGCTCTGGGATTTTGAAGCCAACAGCCGGGTCACCCTGCTGGATTTGTTTAACGATCTGCAACTCGGTGAACGCGGGGTGCATGACTTTGACCTGTTTCACAAAAACTACCTGGTGCATAATGATAAGTTGTGGGACCGGTACCGAAACGGATATATCAAAGTGGATGAACTGCGCTGGAAAAGAATGTGGCTGACCTTGCTGGATTTTAAGATTGCCGATGAACCACTGGCCCGTAAGATGGGCGTCCTGTTTCTCGACCTGCTGCCCACCCGTAATTTATTATTCCCGTATACCCTCGAAATACTCGATTATCTGCAGGCAAAGCAATACCAGCTGCATATGATCACCAACGGTTTTGAGAAAACACAGTACAGTAAACTGGAGAATTCCGGGCTGGATAAATATTTCACCCATGTGATCACCTCCGAAGGAAGTAACAGCCTCAAACCCCACAAAGAAATTTTTGATTTTGCTTTTCAGAAAGCCGGCGCCGATCCGGCCGGCAGCATCATGATCGGGGATACACTCGAAGTGGATATACTGGGGGGAATGAATGCGGGAATCGATCAGGTGCATGTCAATCACCTTAATAAAAACCGGGAAGCAGTCAGCAATCAGCAGCTGCCGACCTACACCGTGTTCTCCTTAAAAGAATTGGAAACGATCTTCTGATCTATTACCAGGAAGCAATCACCGTTACCCCGCCCTGTGGTTTATCACCCAGTTTTACATGGATTTTTGCATCCAGTGGCAGGAGCAAATCAACGCGTGAGCCCAGTTTGATAAAACCCATTTCATCCGTTTGCTTTACGGTCTGGCCCGCTTTGAGGTAATTTACAATCCGTTTGGCCAAGGCACCCGCAATTTGTTTCACCAGGATCTCCCGGCCATCTTTGCGGTAAACCACGGAATGCCGCTCATTTTCCGTTGACGATTTTGGATGCCAGGCCACGAGGTATTTTCCTTTGTGGTACTGACTGTACATGACTTCACCGCTGATGGGATTGCGGTTTACGTGTACATTGAGGGGACTCATAAAAATGGAGACCTGTATACGTCGGTCATTAAAATATTCATCGGCCTTCACTTCTTCAATCACCACCACTTTCCCATCGGCCGGGGCTACAATCGCGTTTTCCTGTATCGTGAGCTGGCGGTTTGGTATCCGGAAAAAAGAGATCAGGAATAACAGCAAACCTAATGTCAAAATAAAAAGGAGCAGGCTTACTAACGGCATCCCGGCACTTATAAAATAAAAAGATACCAGGTTGATAATCGCGAAAACAGTAGTAGCAATTGCGATGGTTTTGTAGCCTTCTTTGTGGATCGTCATGGAGGAAACTTTATGGAGCAAATATAGGATAATCAGTTGTCAGATGTCGGTTGTCAGGAAACAGCCCGCTAAGCTAGAAGCAAGAAGCTAGATGCTAGAAGGAAACAGCCCCTCCTTAGAAGGTTTAAACTAAAACAACGAATCGTTACTCGCTTTACGGCATCACGCTCGTACTTCGTACTTCTAACTTCGTAGTTTAGTTGACCGGGCAGTTCTGATGATAATCGATCAGTTCGATCGGGGTTTTTTCAAACTGGTGACCGGCATAGACCCGTTCGATCTCGTTCAGCACTTCATCGATTTCTTCCACAGTTTTGAGTGTAACCAGTTTGCCCCGGTATTCTTTAATGTTCGGAAGACCTTTGAGGTAATTGGTATAATGACGGCGCATTTCATTAATGCCCACCACGGGGTTCTTCCATTCAACAGATTTGTATAAATGTTTGCGGGCCACGGCCACACGGTCTTGTATTGTTGGAGAAGGCAGGTGAGTACCGGTCTTTACAAAATGTTTGATCTCATTGAAGATCCACGGATAACCGATTGCGGCGCGGCCGATCATGATGCCATCCACGCCATAACGGTTTTTATACTCCACGGCTTTCTCGGGTGAATCAATATCGCCGTTCCCGAAAATAGGGATATGTATCCTTGGATTATTTTTCACTTTGCCAATCAGCGTCCAGTCAGCTTCCCCTTTGTACATCTGTGTACGGGTACGTCCATGGATCGCCAGTGCCTTGATCCCCACATCCTGTAAACGTTCGGCTACTTCTTCAATATTTTTTGTGTTATCATCCCAACCCAGGCGGGTCTTTACGGTAACCGGTAATGATGTAGACTTTACTACTGCTGAAGTAAGTCGCACCATCAGGTCGATATCTTTCAGCACCCCGGCACCGGCCCCTTTCAGTGCTACTTTTTTTACAGGGCACCCAAAATTGATATCCAGCAGATCGGGATTGGTAACTTCCACAATTCTGGCCGCCATGGCCAGACTTTCCTCATCGCCCCCAAAAATCTGGATGCCTACCGGTCGTTCATATTCAAAAATGTCGAGCTTTTTCCGGCTTTTGATTGCATCCCGGATCAGTCCTTCCGAAGAAATAAACTCTGTGTACATCAGGTCCGCCCCGTTATCCTTGCATACGGCACGGAAAGGGGGATCACTGACATCCTCCATAGGAGCCAGAAGCAGCGGGAATTCAGGAAGTTGTATGTTGCCAATTTTTACCATTCCGTTGGTATTTACCTATTTTTGCCCGAAGGACTTAAAGGTTAAGCCTGCAAAATTACAATCAAAACGCCAGAGTAGTAGCATGAAGGGATTATTTAAGAATAAATCAGCTGGAAATCAATTACTTCTGATGGTCTGCATCGCCCTGGTGGGTGTGTTTATAATTGGCTCCCTTCTGGGTACCATAGTATTGTCTGCAATTACCGGTATTCAATCCACCGAACTGCTTGACTTTAATAAACTCGATTTTAATAAACCGGGGATGATTACGTATATCCGGGGACTGCAGGTTTTCCAGTTCCTCGGTCTCTTCCTGGTGCCTTCTTTACTTTGTGCCTGGTTCTTCAGCAACAACAGCAAAAAATACCTGGGTCTTCGTCAGCCACATGGCGAATCGTACTGGATCATCGGGATGCTGGTCATGATACTGGCCATCCCTTTTGTACAGTGGCTGGGGGAGATGAACCGGGGCATTCAGTTTCCCGGGGCGGTGGCGCAATGGATGAAAGAAAAAGAAAACGGCGCTAACAAAACCGTGATGGCCCTGCTCTCCCGCCGGACCATTCAGGACCTGGTATTGAATATCATCTGCATTGCCGGACTGGCAGCGGTTGGCGAAGAATTGTTATTCCGGGGTGTGGCCCAGCGTTTGTTTATCCGATTATTTAAACGGGTCTGGCCGGGTATCATCATAACCGCTTTTCTTTTTTCTGCCATGCACCTGCAGTTTTATGGCTTCTTCCCCCGTTTTGTATTGGGTATTCTGCTGGGTGTGATCTATTGGTACAGTGGCAGTTTATGGACCGCTATTCTCGCTCACTTTGTATACGATGCCCTGTTGATCACCCTGGCGTACTTTAATCCCCGGCTGATCAATGAAGAGAATACGGTGAAGATGTCTTCGATTGCTTTGACCGCAGCCTTCAGTTTCATCCTGGTGGGACTGGCCGTAAACTGGATGATCAAACATTCCAAAACCCGTTACCAGGAAGTATTTGAAGAAGATATTGCTCCGGTGGACAACCGGCAGTAATGAATTAACTTTAGAATATGGCATTTAACTGGAAGACATTTAATACGAGAGCACTAACCGCGCTTGTATTTGTAGCCGTCATGATGACCGGGCTGCTGCTGAACCACTGGAGTTTTTTCCTTTTATTTTCGGTGATCCATTTTGGCTGCTGGTGGGAATACTTCAAACTCACGGAAAAAAACTACCAGACCAGCTTTCACATCTATACCAAACTCGGCTTTATGTTGCTCGGGTACGGACTGATGCTCTGGTTCTGCGGGGATGTATTTCAGCTCGGCAGCTATTCGCTCCGGGACAATTTCTCCATGCCGGTATCCGTTGCCGGTTTCATACTGACTGTTACAGGTATTTTCAAACAAGGCCCTCTGCACCTGAATGCGTTCGGGTCAGCCCTGCTGGGCATCTTTTATATTTCGATGAGCTGGGGAATGATGATGCAGTTGTATGGAGTGGAAACCAATAATCCGTTGTTGATGAATGAGCGGGGCTATGCGATTTATTTCCCATTAGTAGTGATTGGTACCATGTGGGTCAATGATACGATGGCCTATATCGTGGGTTCGCTGATAGGGCGTACTCCACTATCTAAAATATCGCCTAAAAAAACCTGGGAGGGAACGATCGGCGGAATGATACTGGCCGCCCTGGTCATTGGCTGGCTGGCTGCTCATTATGATAAAGTTTTTGTTTTTGATCAGTCCTTTACCTGGTGGACCCTGCTGGCAGCCGTGGCCGCAATCATTGGTACGATTGGCGACCTGCTGGAGTCCAAGCTGAAACGTATGGCGGGCGTTAAAGACAGCGGTTCACTGATGCCAGGCCATGGTGGTTTCCTGGACCGGTTTGATTCTTTGCTACTGGCGACGCCGTTTGTGTGGGGGTTTGTGCAGTTGTTTCTTGTTTAATTTTCCCCGCAGATTAACGCAGATATAACCGCAGATTAACGCAGATAAATACAGTGATGGAAGACGCTGGCTTTTCTATAATGACTTTACTGTAGAAAGAATCTGCGAAAATCTGCGTTTAAAATCTGCGTAATCTGCGGGAAAATTAATTACGAGCACAGTACTCTTCCAACCCTTTCAAATATTTCTTCCCCCTTTGTTCTGCAAAAAAATCAGCAGTTAATGCGATCAGCGCCATGACGGCCAGGGCCAACCCGAAGCCGCGCCAGAAATCGTTGTTGAAGTCGCGGATAAAATAAATATAGAGGCCAATACCCAATGCAAGGAGGAAAAGTTCGGTATAGCGGTAAATGACAAAATTGCGCATCACGGTTTTCATGCGGGGAATTTCTTTCTCCTTCAGTTCAGCGGGATTCATGTCATAAGCATATACGTTCCGGATGCGGTCATTATCACTTCTTTTATAGATTGTATAACCCACCATGGCGAGCAACAAGCCGATTACGGCCAATGGTATAGCGGCCCCCATATAAAAACGGTTTGTTCCATACAGGAGAAAGAACAAGGAGATGAGAAGCCCGGTTATACCAATGAACAGAAAGACCCGGCTTTCGTCTTTTTCCCCGTCGAAGTATTTTTCAATATTGTTTTTGGTGAACATTGTCGTTGGATTTATTCGTTGATGGCTGCTTTCACTTCCTCGCTTGCTGGTGATATAGAAGGATCGAAATAATGGGTTAATATCCCTTTCTCATTCACCAGGTATTTGGAAAAATTCCAGCTGGGGGCCTTGCTGTTCCATCCGTTTTTTGCGGAATCGCTGAGCCATTGAAAGACCGGATGCTGGGCGGCCGATTTTATCACCACGGCTTTTTGTGCTAAAGGAAAAGTTACCCCGTAATTCTTTTTGCAAAAAGCCCCGATCTCCTCATCGGTTCCTTTTTCCTGTTCTTTAAAATCATTGGCAGGAAAACCAATGACCAGCAGCTTTTGTCCATACGCAACAGAAAGGGCCTGCAGGTCTTCGTACTGATGCGTGTAGCCACAATCACTGGCGGTATTAACCAGGAGGATTTTCCGTCCCTGCAGCGTGGAGAAGTCGAGGCTGTCCCCGTTATTCAGCTTTACCTGTAAGGTTGAGAACGGCACGGGAGGGACTTTATCTTTATTAGCAAGCTTTTCGGAATTGGCACCGGTCACCCGGGTGATCCACATAAAGGCCGGGTAGATAGCTTTGAGTATTTTCTGGCGATAAGTCATGTTGACTGAATTACGGTTTACAATTTCCACATATACCACAAACGAGGCAATGAGGAATAAGAGAACAAGCCCGAACCGTTTTAGTTTTTTCATCCGGCTTATTTAATAAAGAATTTAAGCAATTTCATTTTCCCTTTCAATGGCGGATATTTCAGGGCCGGGTCAAACCAGACCGGTGTTTTCATCACGGACTTATAATGAGTAAATACATCAAAACTATCCCTTCCGTGATAAGCGCCAATACCGCTTTGTCCAACCCCGCCAAACGGCAAATGGTGATTGGTAAACTGCATGGCGGTATTATTTACGCAACCGGAGCCAAACTGCACCTGTTCAATCCAGTCTTTTTCCTTTTTGCTGCTACTGGTAAAAATATAAAAGGAAAGCGGATTGGGGTGGCGTCGGATCATGGCCAGTGCTTCAGCAGGTTCATTAAATGTAAAGACCGGCAGGATGGGACCGAAGATTTCCTCCTGCATAACGGGGGCATCCGGATTCACTTCTTCAAGCATTGTGGGCGCGATATATAAACTATCACGGTTATACTGTCCACCGGTTATAATTTTTCCATCAGCGAGGTAGCGGGTCAGCCGGTCGAAATTTTTCAGGTTGATGATCTTGTTGTAACCGTAGGTGGTTTCCGGTTGATCGCCAAAGAATTTTATAATATACTTCTTCATCAGTTCCATCAGCCGGTCCTTTACACTGGCATGTACCAGGAGGTAATCGGGAGATACGCACATTTGTCCGGCATTGGAAAATTTTCCCAAGGTGATCCGACGGGCGGCCACTTCGAGATTCGCATCGGCTTCCACCACACAGGGATCCTTACCACCCAGTTCGAGCGTTACGGGTACCAGGTCTTTCGCCGCGAGCTGATAGATCGCTTTTCCTACGGGAATACTGCCGGTATAAAACACATGGTCAAACCGGAAGTTATTCATCATGGCCGGTACTACTTCAGCTCCATCACCAGGCACCACGCTGACCAGATTCTCCGGAAATGTTTCTTTTATCATTTTTTCAATTAGCGTGGCGGTGGCCGGGGCATATTCACTGGGTTTCAATACCACACAATTTCCGGCCGCAAGGGCACCAATTGCGGGTATCAATAACAACTGCAAGGGAAAATTCCAGGGACCAATAATCAACACCACGCCGAGGGGCGAGGGATAGAGGCGGCTGGAAGAAGGCAGGTTTACCAGGTTGGTACGGGTGCGGACCGGCTGCATCCATTCATCCAGGTGCGACAAAGTGTGATTGATCTCCTGCATGAGCAGTCCGTTTTCGGTGAACCAGCTTTCTTCCGGTACTTTTTTCAGGTCGGTAAAAAGGGCTGCATAAATATCCTGTTCATGTTTTTTTAAACAGGCTTTAAAGGCCAGTAATTGTTGTTTCCGGTATGCATACGTGCGTGTGGCTCCGCTGTCAAAAAAGTGGCGCATATCCTGCAAGCGGGATATATTGGTCATTCGTGCTAATTTTATCCCAAGTTATACCAAATAGAGATAGCTTAGCTTATAACATGACCGATGAATATTTTATGATGCAGGCGCTCAAGGAAGCGCGGATCGCCTATGATGAAGAAGAAATACCGATCGGGGCGGTAGTGGTGATGAATCATACCATTGTGGCCCGGGGACATAATATGACCGAGCGGCTGAATGACCCCACCGCACACGCCGAAATGATTGCCCTGACCGCCGCCTTCAATTCCCTCGGCAGCAAATACCTGCCCGATGCCACCCTTTTTGTAACCGTGGAGCCCTGTTCCATGTGTGCCGGTGCGGCTTACTGGAGCAAGATTGGCCGGGTGGTGTACGGTGCAGAGGACGAAAAGAACGGGTATAAAAAAACGGCCGGTGCCAACTGGCCCTTTCATCCAAAGACCGAACTGGTGCATGGGGTTTTAAAAGAGGAATGTGCCCAGCTGATGAAGGATTTCTTCAAAAGCAGGCGGTAATGCCCGGTTTCCGAAATCAGAAACAATTAATACACACCCCTTCCTGGTAAACCTGCAGGGCTTAATTTTGTTATTCGTTTAAACAACATTGAATCAATCACAATTAAATCTATATTATTATGGCATTTACATTAGCACCTCTTCCCTATGCACATGATGCACTGGAACCGCATATCGATACCCTGACCATGCAGATCCATCATGGAAAACACCATCAGGCCTATGTAGATAACCTGAATAAAGCCGTGGCCGGCACTCCAAATGAGAGTAAAACACTGGAAGAACTGGTGGCTGTTGCAGGCTCGATTTCCCCGGCTGTACGCAACAACGGTGGTGGTCATTGGAATCATACCTTTTTCTGGGAAAGCCTGGCTCCGAATGCCGGTGGTGCCCCGACAGGTAAACTGGCGGAAGCGATCGATGCGGCTTTCGGTTCATTTGATGCGTTCAAAGAAAAATTCGCCAATGCCGGTATGACCCGTTTTGGCAGTGGCTGGACCTGGTTGCTGGTAAAAGACGGCAAGCTGGAAATCAGTTCCACCCCCAACCAGGATAATCCCCTGATGGATGTGGCCGACGTAAAAGGCACCCCAATCCTGGGTGTGGATGTATGGGAACATGCGTATTACCTGAAGTACCAGAACAGAAGAGCGGAATACCTGGGTGCATTCTGGAATGTGGTGAACTGGAGTACGGTAGCGGAACGATTCGGGAAATAAGTACGAAGTACGAGGTACGAAGTACGAAGGTTCGCCGGAGTGCTTGTTTCAATATTGAAAAGCTGGCTCTGTTAGGGCCGGCTTTTTTTTAGTTCAACCCCTTCGGGGTTAGGAGCTGAAATCATAATCAATAACCTGCACCCATGTGGTTCCTGTAAAATATTAGTATTGAATGCTGAGGAATTATCAATCCCTCGGGGATGAACGTATTGATAATTTTGAATCTCCGGCGAAAAAAATACGGTTAATTATACTTTCTCCTATTCGAGACATTTTTAAATTAAAGGATAATACAGGTAATTAAGATAAATAGCCCGAAGGGCTTAAATTTTTAATAGCCCCGGGTGAAACCCGGGGTAAGGGCACATAATGACCCTTCCAACCCCGAAGGGGTTGAACAAAAGAATACAGCAATAAACATTATGTACGCACTGAAAGAGAAAATTATTTTAAAGACAGGGAAATTTTTACTTGCATAACCATATTACAAGTGTGAAACAAAACCTTCGGCGATCTTTCGTACTTCGTACTTTGTATTTTTCGTAATTCGTACTTCGTACCTCGTACCTATCTCTGGTTGAGCTTATTCACCGCCTCAATCCGGTTATTGACGTGTAGTTTTGTGTAGATATTCTTCAGGTGTTTGGTCACCGTATGTGCACTTAAATGCAGTTCAGCCGCAGCTTCTTTAATAGCTACGCCCGTAGCGATGAGTTTAAGAATTTCATTTTCTCTTTCGGTGAGTTCGGATAAATTCGGGACTTCCGGTTTTTCCTGGAAAACGGAAATTACTTTGCGGGCAATATAACGGCTCATCGGGGCGCCACCTCCATATAATTCTCTCAATGAATCAATGATCTCGTGGGCCAGCGAATCTTTCAGCAGGTAACCACTGGCTCCATTACGAAGCGCATTAAAAATAAATTCATTGTCATCGTAAAAGGAACAAACCATGCACTGAATGCCCGGCCGCATTTTTTTTATACGGTAAATCAGATCCACACCACTGGCTCCGGGTAATTTAATATCCACAATAGCAATGGACGGCGGATGTTCGATGATATGGGGATATGCTGTTTCAGCAGAGGGATAACTGTTCAGTACCCTGAATTCACCAGAGGCATTGATGAAATCCTCAAGCCCTTCACGGTAGCTCTGATCATCTTCTATGATGGAAACAGATATCAATTCACACACTTTAAACAGCAAGGTACTGAATAATCAGTGACCATCTATGAATGATACGTTAATGCAACCTTAATCAGGGAACGGGATCATATCCGCTTCCGCCCCAGGGGTGACAACGGCTGATTCGTCTGAGTGACAACCAGAAACCTTTAAAGAGACCATGCTTTTTCAGGGCTTCTGCCGCGTAATGGGAACAGGTGGGCGTAAAACGGCATTTGGGTCCCAGCCAGGGTGAGATGATCCATTGATAGATTTTGATCACTATCAGGAAGGGAATACTCAGGATTCGCCCCAGCACCCGTATGATTTCCTTACCCATTGACCCGTTCATTTAATTTACGAATAATAAGACCGGTGGCCTTGCTGATAACAGCGGATACGGGTAGTTCTTTATCCGTATAAATAAAAAACACATCTAATCCCTGCCCTTTCTCCATCAATTGCTTTTCGAATTCATTTTTCTGTAACCGCCAGGCTTCCCGTACTACCCGTTTGACCCGGTTGCGGTCCACGGCTTTTTTGAAGAGTTTACTACTCACGGCCACTCCAAACTTTAAACCGGTACCGGTGGTCTTACGAAATAAGATCCGGATGGGTGGTTGGGAAAAGCGTTGCCCTTCACTGAACAACTGATCAATGGATTTCCGGCTTTTCAGCCGTTCCTGCCTGCCAAGAGTGAATTGTTTTGCCACGGTATAAAAAAAGGGCTGTACCCATAAAGATACAGCCCTGTAAAATTATCGAAACCGCCGTTGAAACAACGGGGAACCTTTTTACTTCAGCTTACGCTCATCAGAAACAGTCAGCTTCTTACGGCCTTTGGCACGACGGCTGGCTAATACTTTACGGCCATTGGCAGTTTCCATACGTTTACGGAAACCATGGACCGACTTACGACGCTTACGATGAGGTTGGAATGTACGTTTCATAATTATTTCGCTTTTTCACTTTTATTCTCCATTGCTGTTGCTCCGGAAAATTTTGAAATATGGACCGGGAGAACGGCCCTGGTTTCATTTCGACAACGGGTCACCACACCCACTGTTCGTGAAAGGACGGCAAAGGTAAGGGTTGGGAAGCAGAATAGGAAAAGAAGACGGATTATTTTACCCGGTACCGGCGGGGTGTTTTATGAAAATCAAAGTGACAAATGAGCCTATAATTAATTGATTTTCATTTTACTGCAGCATCCAGATCCACATGTTTTGATTGCACTTCCTGTCCAAAGAAAACCGTGGCATGCTGGTCAAAATCGGTGGTGGAATCGGTGGTATAGAAACTATGGCGGCCTTCTTTGCTGCAGCGGCCTTCGATTTCCGGGTGCCGTTGCAGGTAATCCGCCAGACTTTCGGCCACAATCTCTCCTTGTGAAAGGAGTTTAACCCCGACAGGCAGGTATTCTTCAATGGTCTCTTTCAATAAGGGATAATGGGTGCAGGCCAGCAGGATCACATCAATATCTTCTCCTTTTTCAAATATGTTTTCCAGGTTCTTCTTTACAAAATATTCAGCGCCTTTACTCTGCTGCTCATTGTTCTCTACCAGGGGCACCCACATAGGACAGGCTTCCTGGATCACCGTCAGTTCAGGGAAGAATTTTCCAATCTCCATCGGGTAGGATTCAGATGCCACGGTACCGTTCGTTGCGAGTACACCCACTTTACCCGTTTCGGAAAATTGTCCGATGATTTCCGCTGTTGGCCTGATCACTCCCAAAACCCGGTTATCAGGTGCCAGTTTGGGCAGGTCATTCTGCTGAATGGTACGAAGGGCTTTTGCAGATGCCGTATTGCAGGCCAGGATCACGAGGGAGCAACCCTGGTCAAAAAACCATTTCACGCATTGAAGGGTGTATTGGTACACCGTATCAAAGGACCGGTTCCCATAGGGCGAACGGGCGCTATCGCCGAGATAGAGATAGTCGTATTGCGGTAACTGATGTACAATTTCCTTCATCACGGTAAGTCCGCCATAACCGGAATCGAATATACCTATGGGATTGCGTTGAGGCATAAGACAAAGTTAGTAGTTAGTAGCCGGTAGTTAGTAGTCCGATGCTTCGGACAATACACCTCCTGAGTGAAATAACTTAATCCGTGTTTATCAGTGTTATCCGTGGCTCCTTTTTGCCGAAGGCAAATCCTTGTATTTTTCGTGTCCCTTTTGTGCCATTCGTGGCTAACCCTTTTTGCCTGCGGCAAAAAAATGATTGCCGGGAAGAAAGGAAGGACGGGAAGGTATAACCGCTACGCGGTTATTTTGGGGGCCACTAAATCACACGAATACCCACAAAAAATACAGGGCCACGGATCACACGGATATGCACGGATTAATTTTACGTAAACATTGGGGTCATTTAATCATTCGGTACAATATCCGTGTAATTCCGTGTGATCCGTGGCCTGCCTTTCTGTATTCATTCGTGAGTTTTCGTGTGATTTCGTGGCCACCCCCTTTGCCGCAGGCAAAAAAAAGCCGTCCCGGATACCGGGACGGCTTTCAGTATTTTATTCAACCCTTATTTAGGGGCTGTCGGAGGAATTTTCAGTTTCAGCTTGGCAGCCACCAGCGCCAGCATATCATCACCATCCGGGGCAACCAGGAAGGCTTCTTTGCTTAACACATGGGTGTATCCTTTTTCCTTAGCCACCACTTTGATAGCATCATAAGCTTTGCGGTAAAGCGGAGACAGGATTTCATTTTGCTTGGCTTCCAGGGCCTGGTTTACAATTTGCTGCCAGTTCTGGATCTGATAGATCAGGGTTGGCAGTTTCTTGGCAATCTCATCACGTACGGCTTTGGGCGTATGTAA
>Ga0209717_1001316_pt1 | contig 27204 bp, 14 predicted proteins | sample AD_UKC048_MetaG_FD_184418 | JGI IMG/M metagenome (GOLD analysis project Ga0209717, IMG submission 184418) | Active sludge microbial communities of municipal wastewater-treating anaerobic digesters from USA - AD_UKC048_MetaG (SPAdes) (version 2) | ecosystem: Engineered > Bioreactor > Anaerobic >... | reverse complement strand
CGCCAATCTCCAGATCGCGCCGGGCGCGGTAGGCACTTCCGAAATCGCCGACGGCTCTATCGGCGCCGCCGACCTGCAGCCGGGCGCCGTGCAGCCTTCGGGTATCGCGCAAAACGGCGCTTCCGCCGGGCAGGTGCTGCAATGGAACGGTTCGGCCTGGGCGCCGGCCACGCCGGCCGCTGGCGCTGATAATCAGCAACTCAGCCTCAGCGGCAACCAGTTGACCATTAGCAACGGCAATACCGTCAGCCTTCCCGCAGAAACGGACGGCAGCGTCACCAACGAATTGCAAACCCTCAGCCTCAACGGCAGCCAACTCAACCTGTCCAACGGCGGCGGCAGCGTTACCCTCCCCATAGGTATCACCTACACTGCCGGCGCGGGCATTAGCATCGCCGGCGACGTCATTACCAATACCGGCGACACCAACGCGGCTAATGACATCCTGAATACCACCGTTGCCGACGGCGACATCACCGGCGTATTTTCCAGCCTGACCATCAAACCGGCGCGTGTGGGCACCACGCAACTTTCCAACAATTCTGTTACCGCCGAAAAACTCACCAGCCTGGGCGCTACCGCTGCCGGCCAGGTGCTGAAATGGAACGGATCGGCCTGGGCTGCGGGTACCGATTTGCAGGGCAGCGGCGGCGGCAGCCTTACCCTGCCTTTTAGCGGCACTTGTTCTACCACAGGACCGGAAGGCATTGGTTTTCGGATGGCCAATACGGCTGATCAGTCCGGTATGTACATCCTGAACACGTACCCCAATTCGTTCAACGCCCTTGCCGCTATCGTGGGTGAAAATATCGGCAATACCCAATTGCCTTTGGGCGCAGAGTTTGCCGCGCCTGCTTATGGCGTACAGGGCATCGCCAACATTCCTGGGCAGGACGGCACTGGCGTACAGGGAATCGGTAGTTCGGTGGGTGTATCCGGTATTTCAACTTCCGGCGTAGGCGGCGTATTCACCGGATCGCGTTCACTTATTGCCGGAGCCGGTGTGGGCCTAAACACATTTGTACCGGAGCGTACCGTACATATCAAACAGTCGGGTTTTGGAGGTATAGGAGATTCCGGCTTGAAAATTGAAAACCAGGCCGGCGATTTCGACGTAGAAATGGCCGTATTCAACAGCCGACTGGAATTTTATTTCAATAATGCAGGAGCAATTGCCGCTATCCAACCCAACGGGCAATATGTAAACATTTCCGACCGCCGCCTGAAAAAAGACATCCAACGGTTCGAAGCAAGCGTGTTGGGCCGTGTGAACAGTCTCCCGATGTACACTTACCGCTACAAACAGGAAAAAGACAATGCGGCGCTATCGTTCGGCGTACTCGCCCAGGAATTGCAGGAACGTTTCCCCGAACTGGTGAGTGAAGGTAAAAACAGAACCGACGGACAATCTTACCTCGGTGTCGCTTACGATAAACTGGGACTCATTGCCATAAAGGCCATTCAGGAGCAACAACAGGTGATTGAACAGCAACAGACCGAACTGGCACAAGTGAAAAAAGACCTGTCGGATTTGCAGCAGCAAATGGCGCAAATGGCCAAAACAGTGGCCGAATTGCAAGCCCGGCAGAAATAAACCATCCGCACACGGGTCCCGGATTTTTTGCTCGAAGCAAAAAATCCGGGATGAACCCGTGTGATAAAAACCAACTGTTCCCATGCCTCCATTTCTACGCCTCGGCCTCGGCTTCCTGCTGGGGAGCCTTTGTTATGCGCTGCCTGCACAGGACATAGGCAGTTTTAAAGGCAAACGCCCCTTCGACTTGTCGGGCGGGGTTTCCCTGAATGCGGCTACGTTCAACAGCAGCCTGCCCGGCGTTGGCAACCGGCCTTTTACCTGGACGGTTTCGGGGTCGCCGACCGTGTCGCTGTGGGGCATCACCATCCCGTTTTCCTTTGTGTATTCGGAGCAGGATCGCTCGTTCCGGCAGCCGTTCAACCGACTGGGCGCTTCGCCGCGCTGGAAATGGCTGACGCTGCACGCCGGGCACCGTAACGTCAATTTTTCGAAATACACGCTCGGTGGCTGGCAGTTTCTCGGTGGCGGCTTCGAAACGACCGGCAAACTCCGGCTCGGCGCCGTGTACGGGCAGTTTATGCGCCCGGTGGACGTCAGTGTGCTGGATACGTTCGACCGGCAGTCGGCCATTCCGTCTTTCGACCGGCGTGGTTATGCCTTCAAACTCGGCGTGGGTACATACCGCAATTACTGGGATTTTGTGTTTTTCCGGGCATCCGACGATACGTTGTCCGTGGCTTCGGTGGAAGGCCGGAGGGCGGGCCTGCCGCAAGACAACGTAGCGGCGGGCGCTAAGGCGAATTTTACGTTTTTCAAAATTGTCACCTTCGATCTGGATGCAGGCGCCAGTGCCCTCACACGCAATCGTTTTGCCGATACCATCCGTATCGGGACGGATTATCCGGCGTCGCTGGTGCGGTATTTTCACCCGAATGTGAGTACCCAACTGCGTTTTGCCGGCGACGCGGGCCTGGCGCTCCGGCTGCGGATATTTCAGGCGCGCATTTCCTACACCCTCATTCAGCAGGATTATGCCACGCTGGGGGTGTACAATTTCAGCGCCGACGTGGAGCGCATTTTATTTACCCCGAGTGCCACCTTGTGGAAAGGCAAGGCGCAGGTGCAGGTAACGACGGGTTTTCAGCGAAACAACACGCTGGGCAACTTGCAACGGCAGTCCGTCAATCGCAATCTCGGATTTAACCTCATGTTGCGTCCCAATGCGCACTTCAACGCCAACGTCAATTATTACAATTTCCAGAACAACCTGCAGCGCAACCCCGGATACCCGGTGGATCAATTGGATTCGCTGCTGAATTTCAGGCAGGCCACCCAGACCGGCGGCGCCAATCTCTCCTACCGGAGCGGCACGAAAGATCGCTCGCACCTGTTCGGCCTCAACATTTCCGGCAACCTGTACGGCGAAAACAACGCTGAAACGGGTACCCGAAAAAACAACCTGGCGCTCACACCCGCGCTCAACTGGCGGTTCGACAATCGCCCCGCCGGCTGGCAACTGGGCAGCACGGCCAGCAGCGGATTCATAGAAACCGCACAGGGGAAAATCATTCGCTGGACGGCCGGCATAAACGGCACCAAACGCTGGCTGAAAGACCGTTACTCGGTGAGTTGCAACAGCGGGATCACCCAAACGCAACTCCCCGGCGGCTCCGGCGGAGGACTGGGCTGGTACGTACGCACCCGTGGCCATGTGAAGGTGCAAAAAACGCACACGCTGGCGCTGTCGCTCAACCTGACCGACGCACCGCGCCTGCAAGGCGGGCGCGTCACGGCTTTCAACGCAAACCTTACCTACAACTATACCCTGGGCTCCCTTTTCAAGGCCAAAAGCAATACCGGCAGCACACCTCCACTTCCATCAGGTAAAAACCAACGCTTATGAAACTTCGATCCTTACTCCGGCTCATTATCTGTCTGTTCGTGTGGGCAGGAATGACCCTGGCAGCCCTGGCACAAGGCACCTATCCGCTCTCCGTCACCACGACGCTGGTGCCGCCATTTCCACTGCGTTTCAGCGATTACGAGGCATTTCAAAATCAGGTGGTGGTTTCCATCATCCGTAACAACGCGCAGGATCAGCGCGAATACCGGATTTATTTCCGTGTAATGCTGGAAAATATGTCCAATGGAAATAACCTGAGCAGCCGCCCGGGGGTGCGCCCTGCCGAACCCATCATATTGCCGCAAGGGCAATCCAGCCTTCTCCTGACGGGCGCCGATGTAGAGGCATTGCAAAGCGGACTGCGTCTTTCCGATTTCGACGTCGTGGGATTCAATCCTTCCAGTGGCGATCAGGTGTTGCCGGAAGGAACATACAGTTTTTGCCTGACCGCACACAATTTCAATACAGAAAACATCCCGCAAGACGAGCAGTTGTCTTCCGGAGAAGGCGCCAGTTGCAGCACCTTCCCCGTCACCTACTACCTTCAGCCCCAACTCACGCAGCCTTCACCATGTCCCGTCACCGTCAATACCGATACCGACCCCAACCTGCCCATTTCCTGGCTGGTGCCGGGCCTGCCGGGAGGCAGTGACGTGCAGTACCGCCTGCATTTTGTCACCGTACCGGCAGGCGCACCCGATCAGGTAGATCCGCTGCAAATTATCAACAACAGCGCCCTGCCTGCCCAGGTGGTAGACATCGATGATGGCGCCAGCACCTACCTGCTGGATGTGGTAGCAGGCGCCGAACCTGCATTGGTACCCGGCCTGCGTTATGTGTTTCGGGTGCAGGCAGTGTCCAGTACGCTGGCATTTCAAAACAACGGGTACAGCGATCCCTGCCTGCTGGAAGTGACAGGTGAAAGTGGCGGTGATGGCGGCGGATTCGGCTTCGAGCCTGATTATCCCAACGGCGGAACCATTCCTTTCAAACAGTTTCCAGTGATCGTACACATGACGCCATACAGCGATGATTACCGCCGCTTTGATTATCGAACTGTATTTCGCCGGGAAGCCGGAGTCGGCGTTGCAGCGAGCAATGAATACGCAGGCGACAACAACTGGGGAGGCGCCAATAATAATCCCGTAAACGCCCAGGGCTTGTCAGATTATCCGGAAGAAATTGGCCGCCAGCGCGCTTGTTACCTGCCTGTATATGCAGCGCCTGCCAATGACAATATTACCCCGATGGTGCTGGATCACGGCGCTTCTTACAGTTGGATGATGACCGGAACCGTAACTCGGGACAATGACGAAACACTGAGCGATGTGGCTATTTCCGAAACCTTCGAGTACGGCATGCCGGACCCGGTGCTGCAAACGCCTGCTGACAACGCCCGTTTTCAGGTAAATGAAGGCGTTACGTTCAACTGGAAAACGGGTGATGCCCCCGAAAAACTGTTCCCGACCATCGCCGACATCGTGCGGCGCGCAGGCAGCGGCAGCAGCGCTACCACGCGGGAATTTCACTACGGTCCGGTCGACGAGCGCTGGGTACTTCAAATTGCCCGCGACGAGGAATTTACCCAGATCGTGAGCAGCGCCACGCGCTCTGAAACCCTGACACTGGCTGCCTTTCAACTCGACAATGCCGCCGAAGCGCAGGCCAAACAGGCACTGATCTACAAAAACGTCAACTCAGGCGCCACGCCACTGCAATTCAGCGAGGGTACCTACTGGTGGCGTGTGGGCTGGCTGCAGGATCCCGCCAACCAGAACGGCACATTTTACCAAACATCGGAAGTGCGGAAATTCTGCGTAGGCGCTTCGGCGGACTGCAACAGCACCGCACAGAACCAGCCCGGCGCGAACACGCCGGCCCAAACCGGCTGCCTGGCCGATTGTGTGGCAGAGGCCTCCACCGACCGCACTTCGGTAGCGCAGGAAGTAGAAAACGAGGTAGTGGTAGGCAAATTTACCATGACTATCCGGCACATCGAAGGCGGCAACCCTCAAAATGGTTACCATGGCTGGGGCGACATTGCCATTCCGTTTTTGAATAACCTGAAAATCAAGGTGAGCTTTATCGCGATGCGTGTCAATGCCGAACACCGGGCGTATGAAGGGGAGTTTTCAGTGGAAAAAGGTGGAAGCCCGGTAGAAAACCTTGCACGAACAGCCGGCGGCTGGCTCAATTATGCGCTCGACGGCGACCTGCCCCTGGCCAGCGAAGCGGGCCTCGCCAATGATCTGATTATACAGAAACTACCCATCGGTTGGGACCAGGCCATCGACGGCGCCAAAGTAGTGGCCGTGATCGACGACCTGAAATTTGGGCTCACCGGGGCGGAACTGACCATCAAATTCGGCTATGACCTGCCGGGCGAATTCGCCGGGCATCCGCTCATTTTCAAGGCCGACCGGATTTGTATTCACCCCGGCGGCTTCCAGTCGGTATTTCGCCTGTACCTGGCGCAGGACCTGATTGTAGGCGACAACCGCCCGGAAAACTACCGCCTCGTTTTTCCGGGAACGAACACGGCCCCGCCAGCCAATTCCAACCAGTACAGTTTTGTAGAATTCGACTGTGCCGGTTTCAAGGAGGCTTTGCTGGCCGGTAAAACCATTTTCCCGCGCAGCGCACTGGTTCCTGAAAATCCAGCCAACGCCGCGCTCATTGCCGGAGAGGTGGAAGGCTCGTTTTCGGCGCGCCTGACGCGCGATGCGGGCGGTTTCGATTTTATTGCCAATGTGACTTTCAACCACCCGTTCCAGATCGTGGGGCTGGAAGGCTGGGGATTCGAGTTGCGGAATGCCTGGATCGATATGTCGGACAAGAAAAACCCGACGCAAATGGGCTTTCCGCAAGGCTACCAACTCAGCCGGCTGGGGATAGAAAATTCCAGTGGCGGCGGCGCCGTGGATGCGCGCCTGCTCAATACCTGGACAGGCTTTTACGCCTCCACTATTGCCGTGCGGCTGCGCCCCGAATTCAAGGACGGCCAGGCACAACGCATCAGTTTTCAGATCGACACTCTGCTGATCGATCCTTCGGGTATTTCCGCTTCCATTTATGCCCGCAACATACTCGATATCGACGACGGCCCGCAGTCGGGCGGACGCATCCAGGGCTGGCGTTTTACCATTGCAGAAATCGGACTGGGTATCGTACAGAATACCTCGATTCGGGGGTCCATGCGCGGAAAAATCGGCCTGCCTATATTCCAAGCCGGCGAATTGCTCGATTATTCCATGCTGCTGACTGTGCAGGTGGGCAGTACTACGACGGCCTCGTACCAGTTCAGAACCAATGTACCCGCCAACCGGACCATGCACATACCGATGTGGCAGATTGCCACCGCTACGCTGGACGCCAATTCGGCAATTAATTTTGAGGTCAGCAGTACCGACGTGCGGCTCGAAGCCTGCCTGAACGGACATATCACGTTCGGTGGAAACATGGAAGGCGGCGGCTCGATACCCGGGATGGACTTTGCCGGTATCCGGTATCAAAACCTGAAGTTCGGCGTTTCCAGCCAGCGGGGCGGGTTTTATTTTGATGATAACTCGCAGTTTTCCGTCGCTTCGCCGGATCACCATACGGCCGGTTTCCCGGTTTCAGTGGAAAGGTTTGTGCCGGTTTTCGACACCCATGACGGAGCTCCGCGGCTGGGTATCCGACTCGAAGATTTGAAATTGACGCTTACGCAGGGATCGGCACAACAGTTAAGCGCCAAAACAACCATCGCCTTTTATGCAATTGCCCGCAATTTCAGCCTGGATCATATTGATCAACTTTCACTCGAATGGGGCGGCGTACAGGTAAGTAAAATCGGTATTGCCGGCGATGTCGGCGGCGGCGTGCGGCTGGCCGGAGAAATCGAATTTTACTCGGAAAACATGCCTGCGGGCGGCAAAAAAGACGGTGTGCGCGGCGCGGCTAATGTTGCTTTACCCAGTCTCGGCGCGTTCAACCTGTTTGTGGAATTCGGTACGGTGAAAAACTGTACGACTTGTCCGGATTTCAACACGACCAGCCAGTACTATCCCTACTTCGCCATCGACGCCATGGTACGCCTCACGAGCGGTATTACCATTTTCCCGGGCGTAGCCATTATGGGTATCGGCGGCGGTGTATGGTACAATATGGCCAAACTCTCAGAAACCCAGATGGCTTCCGGTGACGAACTGCGTGCTATGGCGCCGCGCGATTCGGCCGTACAGCAAACCACGCCCAACCGAAGGATTCAGTTTTCGCCGGAATGGGGCAAACTCGGCTTCGGCTTGCGCGCCTTGTTCGGTCCGCCATCGGGCGGCGTGTACGGCCTCACCGTAAAAGTGGAGGCCGAGATCGATACGCGGCATGGTTCGCTGAATTACATTGCAGTAGGCGGCGAAGCATATTTCCTCCCGGAAGACCAGAACGACCCCGATCCGGCGGATACGGCGCCGATTACGGCCGGTTGTGAATTCAGGTTGAGCAATACCGGCAACAACGAATTCAAATTTACCGGCTGGCTGAAGGTAAAACTGGCGTACCCGCGCAGCAATCCGCTCATTCGGGGTGTCGGACCGGCCAATGAACTGGTGACGGCCACTTTTTATGCCGACAAAGATATATGGCATTTTTACCTGGGTCACCTGAAAGAAAACGGCTTCGACGAGCAGGTTGGTATTGCGGTGGGCAGAGCAGGTATGATTGCGGAAATTCCCGGCTTGAGGGGAACGATCAGTACCTATTTTATGGTAGGCACACCCATTCCTACCGAACTGCCTCCTTTGCCGCAGGAAGTGGAAATTATGCTGAGTGGTGCCAATGCGGAAAGCCGCGCCAAACTGGGTAGCCAGGCCTTGAGCGGCGACACGCGCAGTGTGGAAGACAGAAGCAGTGCCGAGGGCAGCGGCGTCGCTTTCGGCGTGCACCTTTCCCTGCAGGCCAGCCTGAATTTTGCTATTTTTTATGCTTCGCTGGAAGCCTGGGCTGGCGCCGATCTGATGCTGGTGCGGCAACCCAACCTGCTGTGCGCCAATGGCGGCAACGGCCTCGACGGCTGGCGTGCCAAAGGCCAGGCGTACGTGGGCCTGCGGGGTGAAGTCGGCGTCGGCGTCGACATCGACTGGCTGTGCAACGACTGCCGCATCCCGATCCTGGGCCTGTATGCCGCCGTTGCGCTCGATGCAGAACTGCCCAATCCGGAATACTTCCGGGGGCGTGTCGGACTGGGCTACGAAGTGCTGGGCGGCCTCGTGAAAGGGCAGTGCAATTTTAAAATGGAACTGGGCGAAAAATGCGATCCCGAAGCTGCCGATCTGGGAGGCGTCACCTTTATCGGAGGTATGAACCCGGCCCGCAACGATTGCCGCCAGCGGCAAGCGAACGTCAGCACCTTCGTCAATCCGTCCGTTTCCTTTAACGTGAATATGGGAACGAGCCAGGCTTTCATCGACAACGACGGCCGCCACTGCCAGGTGAACCCCAAACTGCTGCGTTGCTACCTGGAAGATGCCAACGGCGCGCAGGTGACCATTCAAAAAGATTATTGGAACGGCAGCGACCGCACCGTGTACACCCTCCAACCGGCGACCGAACTTCCGGCGTATTCAGATTTTCGCTTCGTTGTGGAAATCGGCGCCGACAAACAGTGCGACAATGGCGCCTGGGAACCCGTACGCAGCAGGGGCTCGGATGTGGTGGAAAAGGCAGAATCCTGCTTTACCACAGGCCCCAACGCTACGAACATTCCCGATCAAAACGTACTGTTCTCCTGGCCCTTGAAAAACCAGCGCTTCTTTATGACGCAGGACAATGGCCTGTACAGTTTCATCAAATTGAAACAGTGGCAGCCTATTCTGAATGCAACGAATTACAACTACTATTTCCAGATAAAAACCCTGGACGGCACCAAAGTGGGCGAAAAATTTCCCGCCACTATGGCGCAGGTTTCCAACAGTATCGTATTTTCCATGCCGACCCTGGAAACGCAACGGATATATGCGGTGCAGTTGATCCGGGTATTAAAAACGGTCAAGGGCGGGATTCCGAATGCCGGTTTCAGCAGCGTCAAAGCCAAATTGAATCAACAGAACAATACCTACAGTTCGGGCGAATTTCAAAGTACCGGCACCGTCACCACCCGTCTGTTGCCCGACCAGGTACTGAGCAACGGCGAAAAACTGCTGTACAGTTTCTATTTCCGTACCAGCCAGTACCGCAACATGCAGGAAAAGTACAATACCGTACGACTGCAGAACCCCGAACTGGCTACCAGCGGCAATGCTTCCTGGCTGGAAGTGGAAATGGCCGTAACCGGAGAAGCCTGGGAGGATTACGACGTGTCGGGATACTACGCAGATGGCAGGCAGGTGGTAGCGCCCTTGCTCGATTTGACGGCGCCTTTTGAACGTTTTGCGCAGAAACAGGAAGTGCGCAACAAGTTGTACACACCTTACCTGACCCGATACAGGCCGGCCGGTATCCACTCTTATTCCACTTTCGTACCGGGAAGCGGCTGGCAACGACAATACCCCGGCTATGCCTTGAATGAGTTGCAGGAGCCCAGTCCCAAAGTGACATTCAAGCAAAATTCCGGCTTTTATTACTTTGCTTTTAATCTTCCAATTGGAGAACCGCCGCTCGACATCGATGAAATCACGGAGCAGGTGAACGCCGAAACCCTGCACCCGCGCCCAATTGCAGCGCCCGGAGCGTCCGCCGCGCTGCCGATGGTCAACAATGCCCTTGTGTATCACCTGAAATACGAAACGCACAAGATCGTCAACGAACACCGCAGCCGTTTCCTGGAAACCTACCAGCAATTGCTGGACTCCAAACTCGTCAACTCCGGCTCCGGACCGGCAGGATACATGCTCAACGGCTCTGCTACCGATATCTACCGCTGGATGGTGCAGCATTCATACGGCTCGCTGAAAGGTGATATGAATGCCTGCAATGCGATCAACTACTTTATTCAGGATAATGGCCGCACCCTCGAAAGCCACAGCGCTGATTACTGGTCGGGCCTGTTCAATTGCCAGACACCGGCGGGCGCCTTCGGCTGGGATTCGCAGGGGCTTATCACCGGCGCCGTGCAGATCCAAAACCGCCTGAACGATGCGCAATTCAACAGCCTGCGCAACAGCGACCACGCGAACCGGGAAATGCTAAGGTCTATACAACCTTCTCTTTTTCAACGTATTCCGGTGAGCGCGGGCACCTACGGGGTTCGGTTTGATTTTAATGCCCCGACACCGGGTTTGCAATCGAACGGGACCAGCATGCAGGCAAGCGTGGCACGTACCGACCGCGACTTCGATTATGGCGGCCTGCTGCTTTCAGGGCTGGGTTTGAACCTGAGCAGCGGTATTTTCCAGACGGTGCCGATGGGTAGCAACGGTACTTTCCCGACACCTGCGCCGGTGCAGGGCAGCAACGGTACCTTCCCGGTATACAGTGTGCCTGTCTACCAGCCGGTCGTCAACCCGATGCAATATTCTTCCTTCTATTTCCCGATCCCTTAAATCAATTCGCCGTATGAAAAACGATCGCATATTTTTTCAGTTCCTGTGGGCCATATTGCTCGTCGGTTCGTTTCGCGGCCCTGTGCGTGCGCAAACAACACCCGACAGCATCACTCCGCCCCGCGAGGGGCTGCGGCTGCTGGCCCGATACACCGGTAACTCGGTTTTGCTGCGCTGGGCGCCCGCTTCGCCCGAACTCTGGCTGCACGGTAACCAGTACGGCTACTGGATCGAAAGGGCTTCCATGCGGCAGGGTTATATCGACCCTGCCGCCTACATGCCCCTCACGGCGCAGCCCATTCGGGTGGGCACACAGGAAGAATTTAAAAAACTGTACGCCGACGGAAAACAACCCTACGTGGCGGTGGCTGCGCAAACGGTCTTCGGAAAAAGCGCAGCCCCGGCCACCAACCTGACCGACCAGATCGCCGACCTGAAATCGCGCTGGGGTTTTGCCCTGCTGGCGGCCGATTTTTCGCAGCCGGCCGCGCAGTCGCTTGGGCTGTGGCTGGAAGATAAAAACATCGAAAAAGACCAGGTGTACGCCTACCGCATTCGTTTTGCCACACCCGACAGCCTGCCAGGACCGTCCGATCAGGATTACTTTTTCGTTAAAACCGATTTCGTGACGCCCGTGCTTCCGCCCCGCCTGCTGGCGCCGGGCGAAAACGAAGGCAGCGTGACGCTGTTCTGGGAGCGGGCCTGGCACCAGGAGCGTTTTACGGCCTATTTCATCGAACGTTCCGACGACGATGGAAAAACGTACCGGCGCCTCAACCGGACGCCCTACACGCTACCGATTTCTGAAAGTTACAGTTCGTTCGGGCGCGAGGAATTTGCCTACAAGGATTCCACAGGCCGCAACTACGTGCCTGCCTGGTACCGGCTCGTCGGCATCGACGCCTTCGGAACGGTGAGTGCGCCTTCGGCTGCCGTGCGCGCGATGGCACGCGACCGTACGCCGCCTGCCCCGCCCGAAAACGTGCGGTCGGAGTACCTGGGGCAGGGGAAAATGAAAGTCAGTTGGGAAAAAGGGGCTGCGGAGCCCGACTTTGCCGGTTTCCACGTGGTGCGCAGTTCGGAGGTCGACAGCCGCTACCAGCCGCTGACCAAAGCGATATTACCTAAAAATACCCGCAGTTTCATCGATGACAAAGCCGATACAGACGGAAATAATTTTTACATGGTGGTGGCGGTAGATACGGCGGGCAACGGCAGCGTTTCGCTGTATTCCTACGGACACGTGACCGACACGCTGCCGCCCCAGCCCCCCAGGGGCCTGGCCGGCAGCATCGATACCAGCGGCGTGGTGCGGCTGCACTGGAACCTGGGCACTGAACGAGATCTGAAAGGATACGTCGTACACTACGCCAACGCGTCGTTCCACGAACTGGCTTGTCTCACCCCGCAAGTGCTGCTGGACACCATATTTCAGGATACCATTCCCCTGAACACCCTGACGGAAAAAATTTATTACCGCGTGGTGGCCGTGGATATGCGGGGCAACCACTCGGCCTTTTCCCAATTGCTCGAACTAAGCAAACCCGATACCATACCACCTGTGCCGCCGCTGTTTTCCGACTACCGGATTGACCGAAACCGCATTCACATTTCCTGGGCCGCCAGCAGCAGCGAAGACGTGGTGAAACACCGCCTCCTGCGCCGGGAAACGGGCACGGTCAACTGGAAGGAAGTGTTCGGCACGGCTTCGAAAGACCTGTTTATCTCCTTCAGCGACTCGTCGGCCACGCCCGGCCGGAGCTACGAATACCGGGTGGTGGCGGAAGACGATGCGGGTCTGCTGTCGCGCCCGTCGGCCCTGCTGTCGCTGAAAATGCCTGATTTTCGGCTGAAACCAGCCGTTCAAAACCTGTCGGCACAGGTCAACGATCAAAAAAAGGTGCTGATTCGCTGGAAATATCCCTACAGCGGCGCTTACCGGCTGGTGCTGTACAAGGCAAGCGAAGGCGGGCAGTTTGCTACCTGTTCGGCATTTCAGGCGGGGCACGCGCCCGAATTTCTGGATGCTGACGTGAAAAACGGCCGCCAATATGAGTATACCTTCAAGGTATTTTATGAGGATGGCAAGGAGTCGGCTTTTTCTCCGATTTGCACGGTGAAGGTGGACTAGAACAAAAAATTTACGACAGATTAGAGCATTTTCTCACCATTTTAAATTACAATTGCATGCAGATTTTCAGAAATACATTCCCCATAAATGGAAAGCCGCCCTGAAACACACGCCCTTTGCACGATCAGTTTGCAACTTTGGTTGCTGTTTCATGCTGTCGTAACGTGCGCTCAAACCATCCCTCCATTCAAATTTACGTCCTATACTACGGCGCAAGGGTTGCCGACCTCTGAAGTAAACGCATTTTCGGATGACGAGACCGGGTTTCTTTGGGTGGCTACCAGCGATGGTATTTCCAGATTTGACGGCGTTTTTTTCAAAAATTACCGCATGCCCGTTGTGGACAGCACCAAAATATCGAGCAACAACAAAATTCTGAAAATACAATGTTGGAAAAATCAGGTATGGTGTCTCAGCAGGGCTGGTTACTTGTTTCAGTTCGATCACCTGAAGGATGCTTTTGTTGAACTGGGGTCATGTGTGACTAATTCTAAACCTCTGGAGAAAAAAACGGTATACGAACACTTTGACTTTATTTATGACACGCTGCATACCTGTTTCTGGATAAAAGATATGGCGGGCATACTCAGGCTCGATTTAATCTCGGGCAAAAAACAACGAATCTTACCACTTAAAGATAGCAGAACAGGCAACCTTTTTTTCGATGATTCCGGCAAAATCTGGTGCGGAGGCGAGACTGGATTGACCTGTTTCGACCCGGAAACCGGCCAGAAAAAAAGATATTTTGAAACGATCCCATTCTTTAAGGTCATATGCCGGAACGGATCGAAAATATGGGCGATGCCTAACCCCGATACCCTGTGTTTTTTGGATGTATCCACCGGGGATGCCCGCATAATAAAAACGAATATCCCCCAATCATTTAAAGCCTTGTTGAATGATTGTATCAAACAACTCGCTATTGTTCCGGGTATTACAGGCGAAAACCTGCTTTGGCTGATCACCTGTGGGAATGGTATTTTAATCCTGGACATCCGGACAGGGCAGTATGTGGCACATTTTACTACGGACTCGGAGGATAGCCACGGACTTTCGCATGATATGTTGAATGCTGCTTTTACAGGACGCGACGGTTCATTTTGGATCGCTACCCGAAAAGGAATACAAAAAGTTGACAACAGGCAACATCACTTTTTTACCAAATCAATTCCAATACTTAAGGTACGGCAAAACTGCCGCTTAAGGCAGGTACTAACTCGTTTCGGACATACTGAAGAAAAATGGATTGCCACTTGCAGAGGACTTTTCCTGATCGATACCCGTCAAACAAAAGTGCTTGAAGCGTTTTTGAAGCCTGATCACGATGGTGACACCGAAAGAATGTGGTCCGATATTAATGCTATAGCTACAGATGAAAATGGTACCCTGCTGGCGGCTGTAATGGGGGGACTGGTAAAAATAGATTCATCCCTTCGCCTAAAAAAATTTCCAGGTAAAGATGTTGGAATCAAAAATGTCATTGAGATGATTCCTTCCGAAAAAAATACTGTCTGGATCCGAACCTTTCCGGGAGCAGGGCTCTTACTGCCAGAACAACGTCTTTATTATCCCATTCGCTTCCCAAAGAGGCAGGATGGGACGGACGCACAGATTTATAAACTAAAATCCGGTCTGGCAAATTCTATACTTCTCTGTCAGGATTCAGCCATCTGGCGCGTTCGATCCACCGATTTTGATGCCTCCTGTAAGTGCTATCCCAAGCCTGAGCTGGTTTTAAAAATCCCGTGGCCCACCGATGTAGTGGAAACCGATACGTCGCTCTGGATTGTTTTGTCAAACGGCCTCGCCGAGTTTCATAAAACCACCGGCCGCATCCGCCATTTCGGGGCAGCGGAAGGGCTCACCAATTTCCGCATCCGTTCTTTGCTGCAAGGCCCTGAAAGCCAGTTGTGGATGAATTCCGACAACGGCATTTTTGCTTTTTACCCGCAGTACGGCCGCTTCAAAAGATATTCTGAAGAAGACGGACTGGGTGAAAACTATGTGCCGGGTGTTCTGACTTACGATGGAGATGCGCTGCATGCCGGATTCAGTTATACGTACACTTCCTGGAGCCCAGGCGCAAGTCTCTTGAAAACCAATGTAAAACCCTGTATCACAGACGTTTTTGCCCTCGATAAACGCCTGCCTGCCGATTTTTCCGGGGCTGAAATGCCCAGCGTCACCGTACGACATGCACAAAACATCCTGCGTTTCGAATTTACCTGCCCTGATTTTTACCAGTCGGAAAAAATTACGTTCCTGTACCAACTCGAAGGCTTCGACGACAAGCGCAGAAATGCAGGCACTGCCCGCTCGGCCGTGTACACCAACCTCGATGGCGGCCGCTACAGTTTTCGGGTGTGGGCCATCAACGCCGACGGTTTTATGTGCGATACGCCGGCAGTCGTCCTGCTGCGGGTGATACCACCTTACTACCGCACCTGGTGGTTTTATGTCCTGTGCATCGCAGCAATAGGAGGTGTTTTTTATGCCATTTTCCGCTATCGCGAAATACAGCACATACGCCGGGAGGCGCTGCGCCTGCGCATCGCCCGCGACCTGCACGACGAAGTGGGCAGCACCCTGAGCGCCATCAGCATCCTTTCGCAGTCGCCCGCCGGACGCAAAGGTGGCAGCAACCGGCAACTGGACAACATCGGCGACAAGGCCCGCTCCGCGCTCGACAGCATGAGCGACATCGTGTGGGCCGTCAATCCTCAAAACGACGCGATGGATCAGGTGATCGCCCGTATGGCCGGTTTCGCTTCCGAAACGCTGGAAAGTGCCGGTATTACGCCGCATTTTTCGATCGGTGCGGGCGTGGAAAACCTGTCTTTGCCGCTGGACAAGCGAAAGGATTTTTACTTGATTATCAAGGAAGCGGTGTCCAATTGCGCCCGGCACAGCGGCGCTTCAAATGCGTATATTTCGATAAAAAAGGAAAACGGCCAACTGGTATTCGAATTGTCCGACGACGGCGTCGGGCTTCCGGCAGCAACGGCCACGCCTACCCGTTCGGCGTATTCCGGCGGCAACGGGCTGAAGAACATGGCTGCGCGGGCGGCGGCGATCGGAGCGGCGTTTTTGGTTGAGAACGGCACGAACGGCGGCGTTTTGATCACATTGAAAATACCGCTCTGAAACATCCTTGTCACATTTTCATGTGATTGTATTTGTGGTATTGGTATACACATCTTTGCCAGACATCATTTTTCAGCATATTATGCCAATTCGCACCTTGATTTATGAAGACAACAGCGACCTGCGCGGCGCACTGGCCGCACTGATCGGTGGCACGGAAGGATTTGAACTCAGCGGCGCTTTCGACAACTGTGTAAACGTAGTGGAGCAGGTTGCTGCACTGCACCCCGACGTCGTATTGATGGATATCGATATGCCGGGCATGAGCGGTATCGAAGGTGTTGCGCGTCTGAAAAAAGTGCATCCGCAGGTGGAAGCCCTGATGCTGACGGTATTCGAGGATGACGACCGGGTGTTTGAGGCCGTTTGCGCGGGTGCGGGCGGCTATCTGCTTAAAAAAACGTCGCCGCTCCGAATTCTCGATGCCTTGCGCGAAGTGACGGAAGGCGGAGCGCCCATGTCGCCCGTTATTGCCCGCAAAGTGTTGCAACTGTTTCCCGGAAAACCCGCCGAACGCGATGCGGATTTGGATAAACTTACCGCCCGCGAAATGGAGGTGCTGAAAACGCTGTCGCGCGGTTTCAGTTATAAAATGGTGGCAGCCGAACTAAATATCAGTATCGAAACAGTGCGAACGTACGTCAAACGAATTTATGAAAAATTGCAGGTACACTCTGTCAGCGAGGCTATTTCCAAGGTGTTTTTGAAAAATAAATGATTCATGCGAAGTGACTCAGAGAAGGGGAAGGCCTGTCCGAAAGACCGGCTACCTGAAAAATAGAAAACAACGAATCTATTGCCACAATGCCGCAAGAATCGGGTAGTGCGCGCCGGCTCCCGGCCCTACTTTTGTACCATCAAATTTGTCGAAAAAAATGAAGGCACAAGAGCACATCGATTTCCAGCGCATCGCCGAAGCAATCGACTTTATGCGGCAGCATTTCACCCGTCAGCCCGAACTGGCGGAAGTAGCCGAACAGGTACACCTGAGTCCGTATCATTTTCAGCGGATGTTTACCGAATGGGCCGGCACCAGTCCCAAAAAATTCCTGCAGTACGTGAGCATTCAGCATGCTAAAAAAATGCTGAAGGAAGAGCAAGCGACCTTGTTCGACGCATCCATGGAAACCGGACTTTCCGGCACCGGTCGCCTGCACGACCTGTTTGTCAATATCGAAGGCATGACACCGGGCGAGTACAAAAACGGCGGCGCCCATCTTTCCATCAATTACAGTTTTGCCGAAAGCCCGTTCGGGAATATCCTCGTGGCCTCCACGTCGAAAGGGATTTGTTATATGGCATTTGCTGACGACGGTGCGAAAGCGCTGGAAGATTTGCAACAGCATTTCCCCAACGCGCAATACCGGCAAATGCTCGACCTGGCGCAGCAAAACGCCCTGTACATTTTCACCCACGACTGGAGTAAACTGCACGAGATCAAACTACACCTCAAAGGCACTGATTTTCAATTGAAGGTGTGGGAAACACTGCTTAAAATACCCATGGGAAAACTGACCACGTATGGAAATATTGCCCAAAAAATAGACCGTCCCAAAGCCTCGCGGGCGGTCGGGACTGCCATCGGCGACAATCCCGTCGCTTTCCTGATTCCCTGCCACCGGGTTATTCAGTCGACCGGACTGCTGGGCGGATACCACTGGGGAACGGCACGAAAAACGGCCATGATCGGTTGGGAAGCGACGCGGTTGTTTGAGGATATGAGGATTTGAGGATTCGAGTGGATGAGTTCGAATCCTCAAATACTCCCATCCTCAAATCCTCGAATCCTTCTTATTTGATAACGAAATGCGAAAGGTCAAAATACGAAATATCAAATCCATTACCTTTATCCCATTCATAACAAAACAATTGAATACATGAGATTTCATCTTCTAAACCGTGCCCTTTTGCTTTCCGTGCTGTTCCTTGCGCAGCAGACTATTAATGCACAACAGGAAATGCGTTGGGATACGCATGGCGTTGGCTTTTCCGTACCCACTGATTTTAAAATTGAAACCAACAACGCCGAAGAATACACGGCATCCAACGACAATCTTTTTGTCAGCATCATTCCTATTCAGGACGAAAACCTGACCAAAGACCACCTCGCCGAGGCGGTTGTTGCCATGGCAAAAGAACTGGAATACGACGTGGTCGACAATGCCGACGAAGCGGAAATGCAGGACCTTATCGGTTACTACGTAATGGGAAAAAAAGATGGTGTAAATGCACTTCTGATGGCCCTGATGGATACCGAAAGCAGTACCAACCTGCTGGTCGTGATCGTATACGACGACCGCTCGGAAAGAGCCGCGCTGAAAGTTGCGAACAGCTTCTTCGCATACGACTAAGTCGGACTGTAATTTAGTATGGTTATTATGATGGCCATGATTCTGCGAGATGCTGATCATGGCCATTATAATAATCATACAAAAAAATCACAGTCAAAATCAAAGCACTAGCCAGAGCCGCCCGTTTTTCGTGTCGATGACACGGAGTTTTTTTGCCTCCGTCAGTTCCTGCAAACGAGCCTCCGCTTCCCGCCGCGGTATTCCGGATAACACCGAAAATTCTTTGGCCGTCAGGGTCGGATAATGTGCAAACAAACCCTCCCAGGATCTGTCGTACATTTTTTTTGCCGCCTTTTCGTGCAGTGTCAGCACCGCCTGTTCGAAATTTTCATAAGGCTTCACGCCATATACTTTTTCCTGCCGCCCGGCGGAATCCACAAAAAAGAGTGTCGGAAATCCCCGAACGCCGAGTTGTCGGGCCAGGTCCAGGTCTTCCTGGAATAAATTCCGGGCCTCTCCTTCAAAGTCGGTTTTCAGCCTGACTGGGTCCAGCCCCGTCGCTTCGGCAGCCTCCTGTACGTGCTCCCATTTCGTGATATTCTTTTTTTGCAGAAATACCAATTCCCGCAAGCGGCGCAGGAATTGTATGGCCTTCGCCGGGTCCTGCATTTGCGCTGCCTTGAAGGCTATGGAAGGCGGATAGGAGGAAGGCAGCGGGTCTTCCAGCCACACGTCGCCATCGATGGGCATATCGTAGTGAAGGCTTACTTCGTCCCAGTGATGCGCCACATCGGAGGGCTGGCTGATGCCGCCGCTGTTGTACACGTCCCAGGATGGCAGCAGCCCGCCCATCCGGTATTCGATGTCGAGGTAAACGCCGTATTCCAGTTTGAGTTTCCGGAGTTGTGGTTCGATGCCCCAGCAGGAAGAGCAAATAGGATCGGTGAAATAGACAATTTTAATGGGTTTTACGGCGGTTTCGATGTGTCCCGAACCGTTTCCAGCTATTTCAGGGGTGAGGCATATGCCTTCCTGCGGATCGCAGAGCAGCGGATTTTTTTGCATGGTATTGTTTGAAGACGTCTGGCCTGCGAGCGTCGATACAAGCAGGCTGCACGTGATAGAGATAAACAATTTTTTCATAAGTTTTCTATGTACCCCCGAACCCCAGTTCGGTGAAAAACACCGAACTGGGGTTCGGTGTTACTATTCCAGCGCAAATGCTACCACCCAATTTCCTTTCGGCGTGCCCAGTTTTTCGCCGCCACAAGCTACCACAACGTATTGTTTCCCGTTGATCTGGTACGTGGCGGGCGTGGCGAAAGCCGCTGCCGGGAGGGTGGTTTCCCATAACAGCGCACCCGTGTTTTTGTTGAATGCCCGGAATTTTCCATCTTTCGTACCGGCAATGAATAGCAGTCCGCCGGCAGTAATCACCGGGCCCCCGTAACTTTCGCAGCCCGTCGGCGCATTCCCTTTTTGTTTCAGGCTTTCGGTGTCGCCCAGCGTAACCCGCCAGCGGTATTCGCCGGTGTTGAGATCGATGGCGCTGAGTGTACCCCAGGGTGGTGAAATGCCCGGCAATCCGTTGCTGTCGAGAAATTTATGATAACCGGTATGTTGGTAAGGCACAACAGGCTTGTCCGGTACGGCAGCAGTCGTGGCGCCGATTTCCTTTTTTTCATCCCCGTATAAAAAAGCGATCAGTGCTTTTTTGTCTTTTTCGGTAATGTGTGGAAAACCCGGCATCATGCCTTTGCCTGTCTGTATCCTTTTTAAAGTAAAAGACCGGCTGCGCTGGTGAATTTTTTGCAGAGAAGGGAACCCGCTTTTTGCATCGCCGCTGCGGTCGGTTTTATGGCACGAAGCGCAGTAGGAGAGGTAAACGGATTCGCCCCGGGTGATGCCGGGGTTATTTGATGCGCCGGCTGCTTCCATTTTCAGGATCCACGCCATTTCATTGGCATTCACGTACAAAATCCCTTCTTCCGGGTCGGCGCCGGCGCCACCCCATTCCGCGCCGCCGTCGTAGCCGGGCAGCAGAAATACTCCGTCGAGATTGGGCGGGGCGAAACGCCTTTTGTCGGCTGCCCGGAATGTTTCGAGCAATTCTTCCCGGTTTTCGGCGTACGGGCTCAGGTCGTTTTCGGTGAGGTCGGACGCCTGGCGTGCAAAGGGTTTGGGCAGTACGGGCACCGGTTGTGTGGGCCACGCCTGTTCATCCTGCAAACCGGAAGCAGGCGCCGGCACTTCCTCGATGTCGAATAAAGGAACGCCGGTTTTCCGGTCGAACACGAACACGTAACCCTGTTTGGTCACCTGGGCTACAGCGTCGATGGTTTGTCCGGTTCTTTTTACCCGGAGCAGATTCGGCGGCGCAGGCAGGTCGCGGTCCCAGATGTCGTGGTGGGTAAACTGGTAATGCCACAATCTTTTTCCCGTGCGGGCATCGAGCGCCAACAGGCAGTTGGCGTACAGGTTGGAACCTGTGCGGTGGCCGCCGTAAAAATCGGGTGATGCGGAGCCCGTAGGCACGTACAGAATGCCCGTCTCGCGGTCGACGGCCATACCTGCCCAGTTGTTGGCAGCGCCGGTTTCCGTGTTTTTATAGGCGTTTTTGTTGTCCCAGGTCTCGTAGCCCGCTTCGGAAGGATAGGGGATAGTGTGAAAAGACCAGGCAAGTTTTCCGGTAATGACGTCGAAAGCGCGGATATCGCCGGGGGCCGCATCGGTGCCCTCCGACAAACGTACCGGCATGACAATGAGGTTTTCGAAAACGGTACCGGGCGTATTTGAAATGATGAACTTGTTTTGAGCCTGTGCCGGAAGTCCTTCATGCAAATCGACGGAGCCACCCTTGCCGAAGGTTTCAATAGGTTTACCTGTTTTTGCATTCAGCGCCCACAAACTGGGGCCGATGGTATACAAAATACGTTGGTCGGAACCATTCGACCAGTATGCCACGCCGCGGCTGGTGCTGTGCCAGGCTTTCAGCGGATCGCCGAAATGCCAGATTTCTCGCCCTGTGGCCGCATCGAGCGCAAAGGCCTGCACGCTGGCGCTCACGCCGTACAAGATGCCATCGACAATGATCGGGCTCATTTGCATCTGGCCGGTATCGGGAGCCGCATAGGTCCAGGCTACCTTGAGCCGGGTCACATTTCCGGTATTGATTTGCGTAAGTTCGGAGTAATGGTTGCGGTCGGGGCCGCCGAGGTACTCCTGCCATTGCCTGTAATCGATGGAAGAGGGGTTTTTTAATAAAAGTGTGCACAAGAGGACAAGGGAAAAAACTACTTTCATAGACCGCGGATGGTATTTTCAGCAAGCCCTGATATGGGAATGGATGCTGTTTCCGGCGATAAATCTACAAACGTTCTACAAAGGTTGGGCTTCTCCGAAGCCCATAAACCCATAAACCCATAAACCCATAAACCCATAAACCCACAAACCTTTACCCCCATTGGTTTTCTCCGAAGCCGATGGTTCTACTGAAACCCCGTTTTCCATTTTTGCGCAATGCGCATGGCTGTTTCCAGCATGTAGGGCGCCCATTTTTCCGTTTCCCATGCCGAATGGGCCAATTCGGAAGCGGCAAGCAACTGCCGGGCTTCGCTGTACGAACCGGCATTTTCCAGTATTTCGGAGAGTTGTAATTGCTGTCGGTACAGGGAATCGTCTTCGGCGGGCTTGCCGAATGGAACGTGTTTTTCAGGCAAAAACAGGTTGACCGGTTGCGCCCCGATTTTTTCTTTCCGGCGGATCACGGCATTCATCGTATTAAAATCCCGCTGAAACTGCCGTCTGCTGGCGTCCGTTTTTAACCCTGTGCCGAGTTGTTCCAGCACTACGAATTTCAGGTTCGGGCAAATACCGATAGCATATTCCAGCAACTGAAACACTTCGTCCGGTACCGAATCGTCGTGGGTGTCGCGGCGAACCTGCCGGCCGGGTAACAGCGGCGAATCTTCCCAACTGCCGCCCGAAATATGGATTTCCCGGACGCGGTCGAGCGGGTACAATTGCAGCAGCACCTCCGCATCGAGCGCAAAATTGTGCGCCTGACAATACAGGTTGTGCAGGTCGAGAATAATAAACCCGTTGACCGGCTCGATCAGTTGATTCAAAAAGTCGCCGTGCTTTTTTACTTCATCGAGGGAATAGGAAAAAGCCAGGTTTTCCAGTCCCACCGGGCACTCGCAGGCCGCCTGGATACGCCGGAGCCGGTCATGGCCGATGGCGAGTGTAGCCTGCGTAAACGGCAGGCTGATCGGGGCGCCCGCATGAAAATCGGAGCCGGTCATAAATCCGAAATGTTCGGTAATGTGGTCGAACCGGAAAACACCGCTCAAGCGCTTCAGGTGGTCCAGCCATTCCTGCTGTTCGGGCAGCCATTTTCCGGAAAAAAGCGAGAAAAACACGCCGTGCCCAACGAGGCGGCCTGCGTTGCCGAATTCGTGCAGCAACGCGTCGAACCAGGGCGGTATGTCCCTGACCTTGTATAGAGTATCGAACGACCATTCCACAGCCTGCACCTTTTCATCCTCCAGCAGCGGCAGTGCTGCCAGCAGGATGTCGGCGTCGAGATTGCAGGCGATGGCAGCGTAAACGGGCAATTATTTAGAAGTGAGAGAGTGAGAGAGTGAGAAGGTGAGCGTGCGTAGCGTACACCGCTATTTTAGAAGTGAGAAGTGAGAGGTGAGAAGTGAGATGCGTAGCGTACACCACCTATTTTAGAAGTGAGAGGTGAGAAGTGAGAGGTGAAATGCGTAGAGTTGACCGCTTCGCCTCAAAATTGGCGCGCTCAACCCATGCCGCAGGCGGGGCAATTGTTTGGGATAACAACCTGGCCGCCTTCGCCTTCATTCTCCTGATGGATCGCATGATCGATGTCGCAGTTGATCGGGCAGGCAGGAAAATGTACCTGTGAGGTTTCATGTTTCACCGAATCGCAAGAAGTAGCGGCGGCCGCTACGGTAACACCGGCGAAAATGGCTTGCAGGAGCGATTTTGAAATTTTCATGGCAAATGATTTAGATCGGTTAGAAAAAATTGTTTCGGGAGGTTCCGTATTATCCCCTGCCACAGGCAATGCAATTGTCCGGAATGGTGTTACTGTTCCCCTCTCCTCCTTCATTCAACTGGAGCGCATGGTCGATGGTACAGTTTTCCTGACAGGTGGAAAAATGAACGCCGGAAATTTCCTCTTTCGCATGGTCGCAGGAAGTAGCGGCAGCGGCAAGGGTAACGCCGGCGAAAATGGCTTGCAGGAGTGATTTTGAAATTTTCATGGCAAATGAATTTTGTATGGTTTCGAATAAAGGAGTGCGGTAATGGCAATGTTGGGAAAGACGTTGCTGCGTACTCAAAACGTTGGGCGCAGATACAGTTCTTTCTGAAACGTCAACGGCATGTTTCTGATGGATGCGCATTTAAACTTGTTTACACAACAGCCTCATAAATACTGTTTCCCGCATTTCAGGTTTGCCTGAAAAACTGCCGTATTACTGTTGTCACCTGCTCCACCTGCTGCTCCGCCATACCCGGAAAAAATGGCAGACTCAGACTAGTGCCGGCCATTTTTTCGGCCAGCGGAAAATCGCCGCGCCGGTAGCCCAGCGACAGGTAGGCCTGCTGCAAGTGCGGCGGCACCGGGTAGTGGATCATCCAGCCGATGCCTTGCGCCGTCAGGTGCGCTGCCAGGGCGTCGCGACTGGTAGTGCGTACCACAAACTGGTGCCAGACGTGCGCTGCGGGATCGGAGGTTGTGGGAAGTGTAATTTCTTCCAGATCAATTAATTGCGATTGGTACAGCCTGGCCAGATGCCGCCGCTGCGCTGTCCATTGCGCCAGAAAAGGCAGTTTCATCGAAAGCAGGGCCGCCTGCAATTCATCGAGCCGGGAGTTATAGCCGGGCGTTTCGTTGTAGTATTTGCGGGAAGACCCGTAGTTGCGCAGCAGTTTCACCTGCGCGGCCAGTGCTGCGTCGCCGGTGGTCAGCGCGCCGGCGTCTCCGAGGGCGCCGAGGTTTTTAGTCGGGTAAAAACTGGTGGCGTTCAGGTGCCCGAAACTGCCCGTCATTTTACCGGCATGAAGTGCGCCGTGCGCCTGGGCATTGTCTTCCACGACGTATAGACGGTGTTTTTCCGCTACTGCCATAATCTGCGTCATGTCGCAGGCCTGACCGTAAAGGTGCACCGGCAAAATGACTTTCGTGGCCGGCGTAATGGCGGCTTCGATCCGCGCGGGATCGAGGTTGCAGGTGGCAGGATGCGGTTCCACAGGTACGATGGTGGCGCCCACCTGCGATACGGCCAGCCAGGTAGCGATGTAGGTATTGGAAGGCACGATCACTTCGTCGCCGGGGCCGACGTTCAGCACCCGCAGGGCCAGGTGCAGGGCATCGAGCCCGTTGGCGACACCGATGCAGTGCTTCGTGCCATTCCAGCGGGCGTATTCGGTTTCGAAGGCCGTCACGGACTCGCCAAGGATGTACCATTGCCGGTCCCAGAAGCGCCGGAACACATCGAACGGAGCTGTTCCCAGGTCCTCGTTCATGGCTGCAAAGGAGAAAAAAGGCACCGGCGTCATGGCATTTTTTTCAGGCGGTTGAACTCCTCGTAAGAGCGGATGTAATCGTCCGGATCGTATGAAGTGGAGGTAAATACCAGCTGCACAGCGTTGTGCGTATACTGCATGGTATGCCAGCAAAGAGCGGGGAGGTAAACACCCGTATCTGGCCGGTCGAGGGTAAAACTGCTTTTTTCGCCATTCAGGGTTTCCACTTCCAGATCGATGCGGCCATTGAGGGCCAGAATGACCATTTCGGTACGGTGGTGCGCGTGTCGCCCCCTGACCACCTCGTGCGGGGTGAAATACGTCCAGAATACCCGTTGCGGCACAAAAGGCAGGTGTTTTTCAAATTCTGCAATAGCCAGGTATCCTTCGGCGGAATGACCGACCTTGGTGAACGTCAGTGGGTAGGGGACAGCAGGTTGATTCATTTTTCGAATGGTTTCCAAGCGTGTTCTTTGCATTTACAGGATTAAAACCACCGATACGGGTGTTCCGATTGCGCCGCAATTATACGTCGCCTTACGTGCAATTTGCCGGTTTTCGATCATTATGCACCTTGTGGAGGCCTTGCGGCCTCTTCGCTGAATCATTGATTAATCCCGTTCACATGTTACATTTGCCGTCAAACGCATCGTAAATATGGCGCAAAACAAATCAAAAACCAGCAACCGCAAGGGCGCACAAACGGCGCCCGTTGTTAAACCTGCAATGCCTGTAAAAGCCTGGCCCGTCATTCCGGAATGGGTGGGCGTGGGCCTGCTAGTACTGTTCACCGTCCTCATACGCTGGCAGTTTCTCGATATACCGTTGGAGCGAGACGAATCCGTTTATTACTATGCGGGCAAGGCGGCGCTCGACGGTGGCAGGCCGTATTTCGATTTTTATGAAATGAAACCGCCGGGGCTGTTTTATTCCTACGCATTTTTGATTGCCTTGTTCGGATACTCCGGTACGGGCGCCCACCTCGCGCTGTTGTTTGTGAGTTTGTCCAACGCTGCTTTCACGTATCTCATCGCCCGGCATTTCGGCGGCAAACGCCTGGCGCAGGTAGCGGCCACGGCGTTCGTTTTCTTTTCGCTCAATCCGGGCGCTTCCGGACTGTATCTCGTGGCCGAGCACCTGGCGTTGCTGTGGGGTTTGCCCGGTGTCTGGCTGGCATTGCAGTACCCGGAACGAACGAACAAATACCTGTTGCTGGGCAGCGGCGCACTGCTTTCCATGGCTGTGCTGGTGAAACAAACGGCCGGCGTATTCGGTCTGGCGGTCGTCGTATACTGGCTGATACGCTGGCTGCAAAATGGCCGGGAACAATCGCTGAAACCGCTGTTATGGTGGGTCATGGGCGGTATTTTCCCGATTTTCTGCGCATTTCTGGTCGTTTGGGCCGCCGGAACGATGCAGGATGCCCATTTCTGGCTGTATGAATATCCGCAACTATATGCCACTTCCGCCAATGACGATAAAATCGGGTTGTATTTCAAGACCAGCTGGAAACTTGTCTCGATGGGATACGAAGGCTATTTCGTCTTCGCCGGACTTGGCTTGCTGGCACTGTGGTGGTCGCGCCTTTCTCTGGCCTCCAAAGCCTTTATTACTGTCTGGGCACTTTTGTCGGCACTGACCATTGTGCCCGGAATGCGTTTTTACGGACATTATTACCTGCTGGCGTTTCCGGCGGCCTGTATTGCCGGGGCAATGCTTTTCGATACGATCGGCAAGCGCATCACACAAAAAGATACCATGCCTGTGTTGCTGCTGGCGCTGGGTTTGCTGTGGAGCGCACACCATATTTTGATCAACAACAACCTGTACATCCGGCCGCCGCTGCGAATGATCAGCCGCGTTTATTCGCCCGGAAATCCGTTCATCGAACACCAGATTCTGGCGGAAGAACTGAAAAAAGTGTTGCAGCCCAATGATACTATTGCAGTGTTCGGCTCCGACCCGCAGTACTTTATTTACCTCGACAAGCCGAGCCCGATCCGGCACGTATACATGCCATTTGTGGCAAAAGGGCAGTACCCGGAAGCCCTGGAATGGCAGCAGGAAACGATTCGGCGGCTGAAAGAAACGAGGCCTCAATACGTTATTTTCAACTCTTACCC
>Ga0209717_1001315_pt1 | contig 27218 bp, 18 predicted proteins | sample AD_UKC048_MetaG_FD_184418 | JGI IMG/M metagenome (GOLD analysis project Ga0209717, IMG submission 184418) | Active sludge microbial communities of municipal wastewater-treating anaerobic digesters from USA - AD_UKC048_MetaG (SPAdes) (version 2) | ecosystem: Engineered > Bioreactor > Anaerobic >... | reverse complement strand
GTGACTGGTACAGGCATTCCCGGGAGGGGTATAATGATTGGTTAATTCTCTCAGTTGGGTCAGCGTTTTCTCCATGGTGTCATGTTCGTCATGCATCAGGTCTTCCACGGGTTTCCGCAGGGTACGCACCAATAATTTGGCGTACGATTCTTTACTTTCATACGCATGACTGATCTGGCGGATATAAGGAAAAATCACTTCCTCTTCCTGCAGCAGATGCGGGATCATGGTCTTATCCAGAAAACTGACCTTTCTTTCCACTTCGGACAGGTAGGGATATTTCTTACGGTGTTCCTCCACAAAGCGGGTCACCTGGTCTTTTATAACAGGCAGGGATTTTCGCAAATAAGCATGGTGGATATTGATGATATACTCAGTCAGAAAATCCATGCTCCAGGTATCATATGGTAACGAGGCCGGAATCGTGACCTGGCGGCAGGCGGCTTCCAGTTCTGCCAATACCTGTTCCGTATTCAGCTGATGGGTTTCCAGCACCATTTTCAGGGGCCAGCGGCCCCCGCAACAATACTCAATATCATACTTACGGAAAACAGAAGCCGTACGGTAATGTTCTTTCACAATATCCGCGGCACAGGCATTCTCATTAATCACCGTAGAGGAGGTCAGCTTCATGTTACAAGTTTCACGGGCAAAATAACATTCTGGATATCCCAAAAACCTGATTTAAATCATCTTTTATATTCAAAAAAGACCAGCAGCGGCCAACTGGGAAAAAACCCGTAAAAAAAGAGACTGACTTATATCACTTACTGGCATGATGAAGGTCACTTTCAGGTACTAGAGGCCGTTGTACTTTTGACCCAGAGGTGAAAAAATACACTTAAAATGTGGCTCATGAAAATGAGCTATCGTTGGTTTTTGTTTCAATGTCAACCCCCAGTTCCCTGGGGGTTTCTCTTTTATAAGTACGAGGTACGAAGTACGAAGTCTCCTAAAGCAGATACTCCCTCCCACTCACTACTCACTACTCACCATTCACCATTCCCCACTCCCCATTCACTATTTTCTTAACTTCATTGTATGAATCCACTCCGGTTTTCTCTATTCTTACTGACCCTGTTCTCCGCCTGCGGCAAACCTGCCGCGGAAAAGGACAAAATATTTCCTGTTGTATCGATCAGCAGTCCGGCCAATGGACAAAACTTTACGCCCGGACAACCGATTCCCATTACCGCCCTGGTTACAGACGAGACCTATATCGCTGAAGTACATATACATGTCAGCAATACTAATACCGGTGATCTGCTGATGGATGTACATGAATACCCGGCCGGTAAGACTGGCAATATCAGTCAGTCCATAACTGCTGTGGCCGGGGTGAATTATAAGATCCAGGTCATTGCCAAGGACCGGGCGGTCAATGAAACCAACAGTACGGTATTGGTTTCCTGCAACTGAGCAGTTCCTATCTTTGCCGCATGCATATTGATATTCTGACCGTTTTACCCGAATTACTGGAAAGCCCCTTTTCCCATAGTATGATGAAAAGAGCGCAGGAAAAAGGCCACCTGACCATCCGTGTACACCAGCTACGCAAATGGGCGGTGAATGACTATGGACAGGTGGATGATTACCAATATGGTGGTGGCGCCGGTATGGTGATGATGTGCGAACCCCTCGCCAAAGCGATCGAAGAACTTTCGGCCGACCGGAAATTTGATGAGATCATTTATATGACGCCCGATGGCGTCACTTTTAACCAGAAAATGGCCAACGCTTTTTCCCTCAAAGAAAATCTGCTGATCATCTGTGGACACTATAAAGGCATTGATGAGCGGGTAAGACAACAATTTGTTACCAAAGAAATCTCCATTGGCGATTTCGTGCTCAGCGGCGGTGAAATTCCCGCGGCCCTGCTCGTGGATGCCATTGGCCGGCTGATACCCGGTGTACTGAATGATGAGACGTCGGCCCTGACTGATTCTTTTCAGGATAATTTACTGGCCCCGCCGGTATACACCCGTCCGGTTGATTTTCGCGGACTCAAAGTACCCGATGTACTTATGAGCGGCAACCATAAGCTCATTGAGGATTGGAGGCACGATCAGGCCATCCAGCGAACCAAAGACCGCCGGCCCGACCTGTTACAGGGGCAGTAGACTGAATTAGCGTACTTTTAGTAACCTATTGCTTCCACACTAAAAGTTTGCACATGAAAAAGCGATTCCTTTTCTGGATGACCCCTGTATTTTTCGCAGGGTTCGCCTGCACCGCCCCAAAAAACAGCAGCAGCCAAACAACAACAACAAGCACGCCACCGGCCTTTACCGCCCAGCGCGAATTCAGGGCCGCCTGGGTGGCCACAGTAGCCAATATCAACTGGCCCAGTAAACCCGGTTTGAGCACCGAAGAACAACAACGTGAAGCAATCGCCCTGTTGGATTTTCTCGAGGTCCATCATTTCAACGCCGTCATTCTGCAGGTGCGTCCGCAATGTGATGCCCTCTACGAAAGCGAACTGGAACCCTGGTCTTACTACCTGACAGGCAAACAGGGACAACCTCCTTCCCCTTTTTACGATCCGCTGAAATTCTGGACCGATGCCGCCCATGAAAGAGGCATCGAGCTGCATGTCTGGCTGAATCCCTACCGGGCCCATCATAAAGACGGCAAAGAGATCACTGAAAAATCCATCGTGAAAAAAAGGCCGGAACTGGCCCTTTATTTAAAGGAAGGATATTGGTGGCTGGACCCGGCGCAGAAAGGCACGCAGGAACATTCCACTGCCGTAGTGATGGACCTCGTAAAACGATATGACATTGATGGGGTGCATTTCGATGACTATTTTTATCCCTATCCTTCTTATAACAATGGCGAAGACTTTCCGGATTCGGTGAGTTGGAAAGCGTATCAGCAAAGCGGCGGCAAAATGTCAAGAGGTGACTGGCGTCGTGATGCCGTGAATGTATTTATTGAACAACTCTATAAGAAAATAAAAGCTGCCAAACCCTGGGTGAAATTCGGTCTCAGTCCCTTTGGTATCTGGCGTCCGGGTTATCCGGAATCAGTTGGTGGTTTTGATCAGTACGAGCAGCTTTATGCAGATGCCAAACTTTGGCTCAATAAAGGCTGGATCGATTATTTCACTCCACAACTCTACTGGCCGATCAACCGGCCGGCCCAGAGTTTTCCTGTTTTACTGGGATGGTGGGCTGGTGAAAACACGATGAAACGACATTTATGGCCGGGCATCAGTGTGGGTCGTGATACCGGTTTCAGAAATGTCAATGAAATCATGAGCCAGATACAGATCAGCCGGGGTATGCTGCCCGAAAGTAAGGGCGTGGTACATTGGAGTATTTCATCCGTTACTAAAAATCCGGCCATGGCGAAAGCCCTGCTGGAAACACCTTATAAAAAACAAGCCCTGGTACCGGCCAGTCCATGGCTGGATAACACGCCTCCGGAATCACCCAATATGCAACTCATGGTAAAAGACGGGATGGCACATATCAGCTGGACTCACCCGGATATCAAGGATGTGTTTCGCTGGGTACTTTATTATGAATACGGGGAAGGGAAGGTGAAAGAATATACAATACTGAATCAGAAAACGGATCATATTGAACTGTCCACCGAAAAAATCATGGACAAGAACAAGCTGGCCATGACTTTTGTACGCCTGACCGCCGTGGACCGTTGTGGCAATGAAAGCCGGCAACCCGTGATTGCCGAAGTGATCCGATGAGTCAAACGATTGTGCCATTTTACCGGCAAATCCATATTGACCCGATAAAATCATGAAATTGCAGGAACCTAAAAATTGTTTGCTATGAGTAACAGCCGCAGAAATTTTTTACAGAAAATAGCGATTGGTACCGGTGCCCTGGCAGCCGGCATTCCTTCCCTGGCCCGGGTAACCGGCGCATCGGATGAACAAATGGAACGTTCTGAAGGATGGGAGAAAAAAGGACAACGTTTTAATATGTGCGGTTACGCAGCGCCAAAACTGGATGTGGTACGTATTGGCGTGGTCGGACTGGGGATGCGGGGTTCTGATGCGGTAGAAAGATTAAGCTATATCGATGGCGTGGAAATCACCGCGCTCTGTGATAAATATTCTGACCGGGTGACGGCCGCCCAGAAGACATTGGAAAAAACGGGCCGTCCGAAAGCAAAAGAATACAGTGGGGAAGAAGGCTACAAAGCCCTTTGCGAAAGCAATGAGGTGGACCTTGTTTACACGCCCACCCCCTGGCATCTGCATACACCGGTTGCCTTATATGCCATGCGCCATGGTAAACATGCCGCTACTGAAGTTCCTGCCGGTAAAACCATGGATGAATTATGGGACCTCGTGGAAACCTCAGAAAAAACAAAGCAGCATTGTATGATGCTGGAAAACTGTTGTTACGATTTCTTTGAACTGCTCACCCTGAATATGGCCCGCCAGGGAATGCTCGGTGAACTCGTACATGCGGAAGGCGCCTACATCCATGACCTGAGTAAGGACTGGAACTTTAATAAAAAGGCCTATGCCGATATGTGGCGGTTGAAAGAAAATATCGGCCACAACGGAAATCTTTATCCCACCCATGGTTTGGGACCGATAGCCCAATGTATGGATATCAACCGGGGCGACCGCTTCGATCACCTGGTCAGTATGAGTACCAATGATTTTACGATGAATAATATGGCCAAGGAACTGGCGGCCAAAGATGATTTCTTCAAAGAGTATGTGGATCGGCCCTACCGTGGCAATATGAATACAACACTCATCCGCACGTTTAAGGGCAAGACGATCATGGTACAACATGATGTATCTACACTCCGGCCCTATTCCCGGATCCACCTGGTGAGTGGTACAAAAGGAGCTGCCCAAAAATGGCCCGGACCACAACGCATCGCGATGGGACATAGCTGGATGAAACCGGAGGATCAGAAAAAGCTGGAAGAAAAATATGCCCTGCCGATTGTTAAACATATCGGGGAGATTGCGAAAGAGGTAGGCGGACATGGCGGCATGGACTTTATTATGGACTGGCGGCTGATCGATTGCCTGCGTAATGGATTACCGTTGGATCAGGATGTATATGATGGAGCCGCCTGGAGTTGCCTGATGCCGCTGAGTGAGCGATCAGTGAATAAAAAATCAAGGACGATCGATATACCCGATTTTACCCGGGGTGCCTGGCAGACCAATAAACCCGTTGACCTCACCCTCAATGGTGGTGGCACAACCGGTGTACGGAAACAAAAGCCATCCTTGCAAATGAAATAGTTTCAATCCGAACTGAATTTTCTGCTATGCCTGCTTTGTTAAACAAAGCAGGCATATTGCTTTTAAACCTGTAATTTTATAGTTGCGTACGTGTATTAACTGCTTATTGACTGAACTAATAATTTCATGAAGGCACTGACAGTAATAACAGACCCCGTCTACAAAGAACCCGCCGGTTTTACGGCTTACGAAAAATTCTGGCTAAAGTACATCCAAGATAAAAGAGACCTGCCCTTTATTCACCTGCTTACCTCGATTCATATCCTGGTGATACCGGTTGCCATTTTATTATATACCCCCGTGCTGGAAGGCTGGTACTGGTGGCTGGCTTATATACCCTATTTCTATGTTTCCCAGATGTATTTTAAAGGCCGTTTCGGGTTGATGCTGCATTGCATTTGTCATCGCAAACTGTTTAAGAAAAATTACACCTGGTTGTTTCACTATATCATCTGGATCGTCTGCCCGTTTTTTGGCCATACCCCTGAAACCTACTTCGCCCATCACATGGGCATGCATCACGTGGAAAACAATATGGAAGATGATGCCAGCAGTACGTTGCGCTATCAGCGGGACAGCCTGTCTGGCTTCCTGGCATATGTGGGCCGTTTCCTGGTACTCGGGTTTTCCGACACATTTATGTATTTCTTCAGCCGCAAGCGCAAAAAATTTTACATGCGGCTGACCGCCGGTGAAATGTCGTTCTACCTCTTTTGTATTGCTATGTGCTTTGTGAACCTGAAAGCAACGCTCTTCATCTTCATCATTCCCTTTGTATTTGCCCGGGTGGTTATGATGCTTGGCAACTGGACCCAGCATGCCTTTGTGAACCTGGAAGACCTGGAGGATAATACCATCAACTGTATCAACACAAAATACAACCAGATGTGCTGGAACGATGGCTACCATGCCATTCACCATATACGTCCGGCCATGCATTATACTGAAATCCCCGGTGAATTCTTAAAGACAAAAGACGAACTGGCCCGTAAAAAAATCCTGGTCTTCGACGGCATCCATTACCTCCACATCTTCATCTGGCTTATGACTAAACGATACGACAAACTGGCCCATAACCTGGTGAACGTAAACAATATGTTCAGTTCGGAGGAAGAAGCGATCAGGGTGATGAGAGAGCGCACTAAGAAAGTTAAAAGTTCGTAGTTAGTAGATAGTAGTCTTGCTTTTTCTGGAACGTGGATAACCGTCAGATAAGAATAAAAAGCAGATACAGACAAAAATTCAATGAAATAAACTAAAAAGGAGAAATAGCAGATGATGCCATTTCTCCTTTTTAGTACGAGATACGAAGTACAAAGTATGACTGAAATGTTTGAACTAATATTTTTTAACAAGCGCCTTTGACTGCTGACTGCCTCCTGCCGACTGAAGCCTGCCTCTTTCTTTTCACCTCTTTCAACTAAAATCCAAGGTCTTCTGAAATGAGACTACGAACTACCGACTACGAACTACGAACTAGTCTACTTCTCTCTTCGGCGCCACCACCGGCAGTCTGACTTCATGAATCAGCAGGTTCAGTTTTTTCAGTTCCTCATCTAGCACATACTTCAGTTGCTGGAGTTGTATATCGGTTTGTGCGGCCAGGTCAGCAAAAGCTTCTTTGGCCTGTTTTGAAGGAGCGGTATTACCGGCAGCGGCAGCATTGTATACACCGGCGATTTTGTCATCCAGACGGATCGGGTAATTCAGTACATCCTGTCCGCTTTTCGCTTTCGTCTGATGCAGGGCTTCCTCAATAGCGGTCAGTTGCTTGTTGATCGTATCCATCTGTTGTTTCAATTCGCGGGGAATGGCTTTGCCAACACGGCCACTGATATCGGACAGTTGCTGACGGATATCTTTGATATTCTTCATTCCTTTCATTACCGCTGTGAATTTATCACGAATGGCTAACAGAAAATTCACCTGTTCTTCATACTCTGCATTGGTGGTGGAATAATTAGGATCACCGAGAATGGTAAACTTCACATCGGCTGAATCGGTACCGGAACGGAAGCGGGCGGTATATTCACCGGGTGCTGCTTTGGGACCACGTACAAACCCATTCCACAGAATCAGGCCTTCCATGCGATCTGCTTCGGGGTGATTCATATCCCATATAAACTGGTTCATTCCTTTTTTCAAGTCGATCTTATTCTCTTTTGAGGTGGTGGAATAGGTCTTAATCAGCTTATTACTTTTATCCAGCAGGGCCACAGAAAGCTTAGTGGAATCCGTTATATTTTTGAGATAATAATTGATCACGACGCCGGAAGCCGGATTCATTCCTGCATTTTGAATATCGCCTCCGCCTCCCCGGCGACCACGACCACCACCGGGTGTTCGATAGGCCGGATTAACGTCAAATACATGCAGGCTTTTATTCAAAATTTCTTCCTTGGCCTGTTGCACCACCGAGAGGTCGTCCATAATCCAGAGACTCCGCCCCTGGGTAGCCACGATCAGGTCATTATTTTTGATCAGCAGGTCCGTGATGGGTGTAACCGGCAGGTTATGCTGGAAAGAACGCCAGTTGGCGCCGCCATCATAGGAAATATACATGCCGAATTCTGTTCCGGCATATAACAAACCCGGACGTTTTTTATCGGCTCGTATCGCACGGGTAAAATGTAAAGCAGGGATGCCATTGCTGATAGCCTTCCATGTTTTGCCATAATCTTCCGTCATATACAGATAAGGTCTGAAATCATCCGATTTATAGCGCGTACCGGCAAAGTATGCGGTACCCTTTTTAAACGGATCGGCATCAATGCAATTCCACATCATCATCGGCGGGCAGTCTTTCGGGGTGACATTCTCCCAGTTTTTACCTCCATCCTTACTTACATGAATCAGCCCATCATCACTGCCGGTCCATAAAAGATCCTTCTCTAATGGCGACTCAGCCGCTGTGAAAATCGTACAATAATATTCCACTGAAGTATTGTCCTGTGTTACAGGTCCGCCACTGGACGCCTGTTTGGTTTTGTCATTGGTAGTGAGATCGGGAGACAACTGTTCCCAGCTGCGTCCTTCATTCTCTGTAACAAATAAATGATTCCCTGCTGCATACAATCGCTTCGGATTATGCGGAGAGAAGAAGATCGGGTAGTTCCATTGGAAACGGTACTTCGCGGCCACCGCACCGGCGCCCATATTGTCCACGGGCCATACATTGATCATGCGACTCTCGCCGGTCCGGTGATCAAGCCGTTGCAACATGCCCATATAGTTTCCTCCATAAGTAATATCCGGGTTCGTCGGATCAGCCACTACATAACCACTTTCACTACCGGCTGCTGTCTCCATATCGGTAGCCATAATCCCTGCCCCAAACGTACGGCTACGGATACGGAAAGCACTGTTGTCCTGTTGTCCGCCTAATACGCGATACGGAAATGCATTATCCGTGCTCAACCGGTATACCTGGGAAGTAGGCTGATTCAGATACGTACTCCAGTTATTGCCGCCATCAAACGATACCTGTGCACCGCCATCATCGGCCACAATCATCCGGTTCCCATCTTCGGGATCGATCCAGAGATCATGATGATCACCATGGGGTGTATTTAAACTTTTAAATGTCTTGCCGCCATCCACACTGAACATAAACTCCACATTGGGACAGTAGACTTTGTTTTCATTCTTCGGATCTACAAATACCTTGGTATAATACCAGGCTCGCTGACGGATATTATTATCATTGGATTGAAGGGTCCAGGTTTCCCCGGCATCGGTACTCATGAAGAGACCGCCCTTTTCATTTTCTATCAATGCATAAATTTTATCGGTATTACTGGGTGCTACGGCCACCCCTACAATGCCCCAGGTGTTTTTAGGTAATCCTTTCATTGCGGATATATTGGTCCAGGTTTCACCGCCATCGGTACTTTTCCATAGACCGCTGCCCTCACCACCACTCTCTAATGAATAGGGAGTGCGGATCAGTCGCCAGGTACCCGCATAAAATACGGAAGGATTGCCGGGTTCCATGACCAGGTCGCTGCAGCCGGTCTGGTTATTGACGTATAAGGTTTTTTTCCAGGTCTTACCTCCATCGGTGGTTTTGAAAATGCCGCGCTCTTCATTCGGTCCGAACAGGTGTCCCATCACTGCCACCCACACAATATCCGGGTTACGTGGATGTATAACGATGCGGATAATATGACGCCCGTCTTTGAGGCCGATATTATTCCAGGTACGCCCGCCATCCTCACTGCGCCACATGCCGCCAAGTCCTTCGCTTACATTTCCGCGCATGGTATTCTCACCTTCACCCACATAGAGGATCGATTCATCGGAAGGCGCTACCGCTACCGCACCAATGGAGCTGCCAAAGTATTTGTCGGAAATGTTTTTCCAGTTGCTCCCTGCATCCGCCGTTTTCCAGACACCACCACCAGTTCCTCCAAAGAAGAAATTTGTTCTGTTTTTATAACTACCCGCCACCGCGCCGCTTCGCCCACCGCGGAAGGGACCGATCAGCCGGTATTGGCTGCCTTTGATCAGTTGTTCTTCATGATTGACTACCGCTACTGGGGTAGCTGTTTTTTTCTTCTGGGCGATCGCCACGGAAAAAGATAGAAGGGAAAAGGCCAATATCCAATTTTTCATAAACAGTGATTGAAGGGTGAAATTTACGCTAAAATGGCCAAGAATGATTTTTGCCTGCGGCAAATTTTGGGGCCACGAAAACACACGTAAAGGCACGAAGAATACTGAATACAAGCCACGGATTGCACGGATCAACACGGATTGATTGCCTGCGGCAATAGTGAGGGGGCCACTAAAAGACACGAAGGCCCCCTAAATCCCCAAAGGGGGGACTTTAGACTCCGATAGTTCGTAAAAACTTTATTAAATGGTTTGCGTAATTGCATCCCGAAAAGCCAGAAAGAATTTTCATTATTTCGGAGAGCCTTAAAAATCTTTGCGGGAACCTTTTACGCCTCTATATAAGAAATGATTGTACAAACTATTAGCGTCTTCGAAGTCCCCCTTCGGGGATTTAGGGGGCCAATCCGTGCATACCTGCCTGCCGCCAAAGGCAGGCCTGTGCGATCCGTGTTGATCCGTGCAATCCGTGGCCTGTATTTTGTATTCTGTATTCTTTGTGTTTTTTTGTGGCCTTTCGTGGCCAAAAAAAAGAGGCTGCCAACGGCAGCCTCCTGATATTTGTTTGCAAAATTTAAAATCCTTTCTTTTCGGGTTTTGGACCGATCAGGCCTTCTTTTCTGAGGCCGGCTTTCACTGCGTCATCATATTTTTTCATAATCACTTTCGCCGCATCTTCTTTCTTCTTTACTTCATTTTGCAGGGTTACCGTGCGTTGTAACTGCAGGTTGGAAGGAGCTGCTTCCTGGCCAGTTACCCCCGCATATACTTCGGTGATATCCTCTCTCAGTTTCTTCTCATCGGCAAATACTGATTTTTGTTTGGTGGACAGTAACTCACTTCTGAGTTTTTCCAGTTCTTCATTATACGCTACCATGGAACGCTTCAGGGTGGAATCAGTGACTTTAGTCAGATTATCTTTGATCAGCTTCTGCCGGTCATTGATCGAATCCACTACCTGTGCCAACCGCTCATGTAACTGGTAAAGATCCATCGCCGCTTTATGTTGCTTCTTGCGATCTTCAAGGGTGAAGTTTTTATCCAGCGGATCATGTACCAGTTTTACTTTGCTGGTATATACCGAGTCTGCCACTTTCAGTTTGATTGTATATTCTCCAGGCAATACCATCGGTGCAAGGAAACCGGCAAAATCAATCTTGGCGCCGCCACTCGCAATCTTTGGCGGCTTCATACTCAGGTTCCACATCACCATATTCACCCCTTTCCGTTTACTGCCGGGAATGGATTGTACCAGCTTACCCGCGGCATCAAAGATCTCCACTTTCACTTCGCCACTGTTTACACGGTCTTTCAGGTAATATTTGATTGGAGGAATGGATGGAGGATTTCCAGCCAGCCAACCACCAGTGCTGGGAAAACCACCATCGCCAAACTGACCCATGGTCAGGGTGATCGGCGCATTGGGAAATAAGACCACGTCTTTCTCCACCGCTTCTTTTTTAAGATTTCGGATCGGTGAAATATCATCTACGATCAGGATTCCGCGACCATGCGTGGCAATGATCAGATCATGTGTACGGGGATGAATCTTTATATCTCTTACCAGCGCATACTCAGGAATTTTATTCTTCATACGGAACCAGTTTTTCCCGCCATCCAGTGTGGCAAACAAACCCATTTCTGTACCAAGGAATAATAAATCCTTATTGACCAGATCCTCACGGATGATGTGGGCAAAGCCCGTAAACTCCGGACTGCTGATCAGTTTCCAGGTACGGCCCATATCGGCAGAATAACCGAGCCAGGTTTTATGATCCCCGTACATGTGGTTATCAAAAGTGGCATAAACCACTTTCTTATCAAAACGGGAGGGTTCAATACTGCTGATCCAGGTTTGTGCGGGTATGCCGGCATTTTTATAATTGCCGGCTACATTGGTCCAGGTCTTACCGGCATCCGTAGTGTACTGCAGGTTACCATCATCCGTACCGGCCCAAATCAGTTTTTCATCCAACGGAGATTCCGCCATGGTGAAAATGGTACAATGATTTTCGGCCGATGTATTATCGACACTGAGACCACCGCTTTCTTCCTGTTCCTGCTTCTTCTTATCATTTGTGGTCAGGTCCGGTGAAATCCGGGTCCAGTTACGGCCCTGATCGACCGATTTATACAAGTACTGACTGGCCATGTAGAGATTCTTCTTGTTTGCAGCACCGAATACGATCGGCGTATTCCAGTTCCAGCGCAGTTTTTCCTCTCCCGGTGCCTGTTGTGGTTTTATATTCACCGCTTTTGTATTCACCAGATTAATACGATTTATATTGCCACCTTGTGATTCGGCATAAGCGGTATATATATCATTTGGATCGGGTTGTACCCAGAATCCATCACCACCATTAATGGGTTTCCACATGCCATTACTCACTCCTCCTGCCGCGGCAGATGGACCTACCCAGCTGCCATTGTCCTGCAGTCCACCATAAATATTATAGGGCTTGCGGTCATCTACCGAAGCATGATAAAACTGACCAACGGGTAGTGACTGTACAAAATTCCAGGTGGCCCCACGGTCCAGACTGATATAAACGCCACCATCCGTACCGAGATAAAGCTGATTGGTATTATTGGGATTGATCCAAAGCGCATGATGGTCACTGTGAACCCATCCACCTTCATTGCTGGCATCGGCAAAGGAATAGCCGCCGTCACTGGAATAGGAGAAGGAAAGGGCCGGACGATAGACCCGTTTGGGATCTTTGGGATCGATTACAATGGTAGAAAAATAAAAAGGCCGGGATACTACATTGAAAGTGGCGCTTTGCTTTTTCCAGTTCTCTCCGCCATCTGCGGAAATAAACAACCCTGTTTCATTGGATTCCACAATGGCCACCAGGTTTTGCGAAGCACTGGGCGCTACGGCAAAGGCAATCCGGCCAAAAGGTTTGGCCGGTAATCCTTTATTCAGTTCCTTCCAGGTCTTGCCGCCATCCGTACTCTTCCACATGCCACTGCCATTGCCACCGGAGTTAAAGGCATAGGGTTTGCGACGGAATTCCCAGGTGGATGCATAGACGGTATCCGGATGTTCGGGATCAACGGCCACATCGGCACAACCGGCTTCATCACTGATAAATAATATTTTTTCAAAGGTTTTGCCGCCATCGGTTGATTTGTACAATCCTCTTTCCTTGCTGCTGTGCCAGAGCGGACCCGGCGCTGCCACATAAATAGTATTGGTCTCACGGGGATTGATCACCACTTTCGCGATATGTTCGGTTTTCTCCAGTCCTCCCAGTTTAGTCCAGTTATCCCCGCCATCGGTGGATTTATACAAACCATCCCCGATCGAAACGGAGTTCCGCATATTACTTTCACCAGTACCTGCAAAAATCACTTTTGGATTTTTCGGATCGATGGCCAGTGCACCAATGCTCTGGCAGTAACGGTCAAAAATGGGTTTAAAGGACGCACCGGCATTGGTGGTTTTCCAGATGCCACCACCGGCTGTACCTATATAGATGGTCTTGCCATCCTGGGCCACCCCTTCAATGGCAGTGATCCGTCCGCTCATAGTGCCTGGTCCGAGCCAGCGGGCTTCCATCATACCAAAAGTGCTGCTGTTGATGGGGGTCTGGGTAAACCCTGTTGCAGCCATAAGCAGGGCTAAAGCAGTTGTTAAAATCCGCATAGGTAAATATTAATGGATATTAAAAGAAACCCCGATACAGGGATCGGGGTTTTGTAAAAATACGGGCAGAAAATTATTTTTTGAAGAAAGACTCTTCCACCGGACCGTTCACGGTGATCTTACTCATATTCATTTCACCAAAAGGCAGGGTCAGGGATTTAGCCACCACAATACCTTCAGGCAGTTTTTCATAATTGCTGAAACTGGTAGTCACTTCCATTTCCTGGCCATTGGCTTTCTGGGTGGATTTGCTCTGAACAATGTAGTAGGTTTTAGGATCGAAAAACAGGGTGGATATAGATCCTCCTTTTTTCGTCACTTTCAATTTGAAGCATTCGGTACCTTCCACATCTTCTTTACCGATCAGTTCCACTTTATGTCCTTTAGCGGCATAATCAATCAGTTCACCCTGAGCATCCAGGTTATCCTGGGCTTCTGCCAGTTCTTCGGCTGTTTTAGCTTCGGGTTCTGTCTGGCCCTGAAAAGGCATGAAATCCCATCCTTCAGTCGGAGTCACGATTTCATATCCGGTCATGCCCATGACAGAAATATCCTGGCGCATACCCTTACCGTGAAGTACAGTTACCACCACATTTACTTCGGCACCCTGCACCTGCAGAACCCCTTCCATTTTCATGGAATTGACTTTTTTCCAGTTTTCGGCGCCTCCGATAGCTTCGATATGTTTTGCAATAACCTCGTCGGCAGTTTGTGCTTTCACCGTAAAAGCAGAGGCCAGGACGAGCAAAGAGAGAATTAAACGTTTCATGATTAATGGTTGATTTTATTTTTATAAATCAGGTGACAAATCTAGCCTTTTCAGGGGCACAAATCAGTAAATTTAGGCGTACTAACAATTTTTCCGGATGAATGGTTCATTTTTAGTCGCAGGTGTTCTCGTGGACGTACATCAACAGACGCAATATCCCGCAGAACTGGTTGTATCAGGAGACAAAATTCAGGCCATAAGGCCTTTTACTCCACAACCGGGTCAGTCCCTGCCCTTTATCCTGCCCGGCTTTATCGACAGTCATGTCCATATAGAAAGCTCCATGCTGGTACCGGCGGAGTTTGCCCGCCTGGCTGTGGTACATGGTACAGTCGCCACTGTCAGTGACCCCCATGAGATTGCCAATGTCTGCGGCCTTAAAGGCGTGGAGTTTATGATTGAAAACGGGAAGACCGTCCCCTTCAAATTCAATTTCGGAGCTCCCAGCTGTGTGCCGGCCACCATTTTTGAAACGGCCGGAGCCGCCCTGGATGCGGAGCAGGTAGAAGAGCTGCTGAAAAGACCCGAAATCAAATACCTCAGCGAAATGATGAATTTTCCAGGTGTGCTGCACGGCGACCTGGAAGTCATAAAAAAGATCACCGCTTCTCTTCGGTTAGGCAAGCCCGTTGATGGTCATGCACCGGGGTTGAGAGGGGAAGTGGCGGGGAAGTATATAAGACCGGAGTGGCTGGCCCCCCAACCCCCCAAAGGGGGGCTTTCAGAGTCGTCAAAGTCTGAAAAAATTTTTCATGTTTCGGAGGACCAAAGCCCCCCTTCGGGGGGTTGGGGGGCCATCTCCACCGATCATGAGTGCTTCACCGCTGCCGAAGCCCTCGACAAACTCCGCTACGGCATGAAGATCATTATCCGGGAAGGATCGGCGGCGAAAAATTTTGATGCATTGATTGATTTACTACACGACTGGCCGGAACAGATGATGTTCTGCAGCGATGACAAACACCCGGATAGCCTGGTACTCGGACATATTAACCAGTTATGTGCCCGGGCTGTAGCACGTGGTGTGGATTTGTATAAAGTATTAAAGGCTGCTTGTGTGAATCCGGTGGAGCACTACAAGTTAGATGTGGGGTTATTGCGGCTAGGGGATTTTGCGGATTTTATCCTGGTAAAAGATCTGAAGGACTTCGAAGTACTGACTACTTATATTAATGGTGAAGTGGTAGCTGAAAATCAAAAGTCAAAAGTAAAAAGTAAAAAGGGGGGCGTACTGAACAGGTTCATTTGCAGTCCTAAGACCGAAGAAGAATTTAAAGTGAGCTATGTCGGGGGTAAAACTATTCCCGTTATTGAGGCCCTGGATGGACAACTGATCACCAACAGACTGGACCTCGTACCTAAACTGGCAAATGGAGAAATAATAAGTGATACTGAAAATGATGTGCTGAAGATCGTGGTGGTGAACCGGTACCAGGAAGCACCGGTGGCCAAAGCCTTTATCAAAGGAATCGGATTGAAACAGGGCGCCCTTGCTTCTTCCGTGGCACATGACAGCCATAATATCGTGGCCGTGGGGGTGGATGATGAAAGTCTCTGCCGGGCCGTAAACCTCGTGATCGCGGAACGGGGTGGTCTGAGTGCCGCAGGCCAGGGTCAGGAACTGGTGCTTGGTCTGCCTGTAGCCGGACTCATGAGCAATGGCGATGGCTACGAAATTGCCGATGCCTATACCCGGCTCGATCAATTCACCAAGAACGAACTCGGCTCAATCCTTGCCTCACCCTTTATGACGCTATCTTTTATGGCTTTACTGGTGATCCCGCATTTGAAGCTGAGTGATAAAGGGTTGTTTGACGGGGATGGGTTCAGGTTTGTGTAAAAAAAAAATAAATATTTGCTGAGGCGTTACATAAAAAACTATGAACAAATCAATTTTTCTTTTATTTATACTCCTCGTATTCGTCAAACATAATAGTTGGGCGAATTATTTCACGATTATAACAGACAAATCCTCCTACAAGCACACAGAAACGCTCAGCTATACGGTATTCACACAGCTTACGGCTTGTCAAATGGCACAGCCTGCTGCCTATGTGTATATCCATTCTGCTGACCATGTTCTCATCAGCAGGCAGATTTTACAACTCAACCAGGAATCCACTATTATATCCATTCCTTTAACGGGCTTTACTAACGGGTTTTATTTCATCAGTGTCTTCGGCTATGCTGTCGGCAAAAATTCAAAACTTGACGGGAATACGGTTTGTATAGCCGTTGACCTGCCCGATTCGGTTACACAGCAGTTAGACAACCGTACGGCTGAGCTGCTACCAGCAGGTGGCAACGCGCTGATTAATTTTAGAAACCGGATGATCGTCCTACTTAAGTCATGCGGCGGGAACCCGGTCTATGATAAAATCTCTTTCAGAAACCGGCAGCAGCAATTAATCGCCGTTTGTCAGACCAATCGTTTTGGCTGGGGTGCAGTAGATCTCCCTGTTGCTCCGGATGACAGTATCTTCATAACCGATTCAAAAAATACACTGCTATCGGTTATACCGGTTGAGAATAACCGATTATTCAGCAATAGTGGATTTTCACTTCACTTACCGCCATACAACGACACGATGATCATCCAGGTAAGAAGAGGAGATGCAGCTACAGGACATAAAGTATACCTGGAAGTATATGAAAAAGAACACGCCATTGCAGAACTACCTGTCAGGTTCCTCAATGACACATCGATTGTAAACATACTCTTTCCGGCCAGCGATTTCAGCAACAAATTGCTGAAAGTCCTGCTAAAAAATGAAAAGGCTGAAATAATTGCTGAACGTTATATATACAATGAAAACAAGGACCATAACGATTCAACCGGATTGTTTTGTGAAGCCATTTCCGGCACTGCTCCTTTCTACCTCGATACCGGCAATCCTGCTTTAAATGACGGCCTGATCGCCTTTGAACCGGAGTATCGTGATCCAGCGAACAACCTGGCAGAAGAAGGTTTCCGGCTTGCTTTCAGTCATCCGGATTACAGTAAGACACAAATAGATTATTATCTGTACAATAGCCGGCATGAAATCATTCAGGCCGGCAGTTCCTTCGCTGACAGTTCCGGTCAGATCCGGATCAGTGGTTGTGATTTTTATGACAGTGGCTATGTGAAATTATATGTAAATAAAAAAGAGGTTGATGGATTTGAAGAAGTATTACGCGGAATGGATCCGGAGGAGCTGAGAAAAATAAATGCCCGATTCAGCCAGATCAAAAATATAAATATAGGCCAAACTATTATTCCATCTGCTGCACAGCCGGCGACCGTGACCAATTTTAAAACGCTGGAGAATATCAACCTTAACGTTATTGTCAAAAACCGTATTCCCGAATTGGAGAAAAAGTATATCAGCAATGGACTATTCAGGGACCATAATTCGATCCAGGTCAACGTGGAAGACGACCCGCTTGCCTTAAACTACTCCCTGACTGAATACCTGGTAAGAAAAATACCTGGTTTATTCATTTACAACGGTGAACTAAGATACAGAAACGGCTATGTAGAAATCTATATTGATGAAATGTATATGTCCAATATCCTCCTGAATCAATTAATACAGACGAATGATATTGGCTATATCAAATTTTTCAGAAACCCGATCAGCAGTGGCCTGCAGGCAACAGATTTGGGAAGTGCCGCAAAAGGCAACAGTTATGCAGGAGGTATACAGGGAAGCCTTGCTATATACACAAGAAAATCAGCGACAATAAATTATAATCAACCTTTTCGAAACGGTTTATTAGTAAAAGGATACGCAAATGAAGAAATCCGGCCAGCACAATAATCATACATGGATGACCGCTAAACTCCGGCTTCAGGACTACTATCTACTAACTGGTCTATTCTTCCATTTCCAGCAATAAATTCACCACCATTGCCGTCCACCCCGTCTGATGCGAAGCCCCCAGGCCCTTGCCGTTATCTCCATGAAAAAATTCATAGAAGAGGTGGTGTTCACGAAAATAATTCTCCGACCATTGCGGGTGTTGCTGATCATGGTACTGGAAGGCCCCGTCTCTTTCCTTGTTGCGTTCGAATAGTTTTAACAAACGCTTCGTGAGTTCATTGGCGATCTGCTTCAGGTTGAGTTTTTTGCCCGAACCGGCCGGGAATTCATGGGTATAATTGTCACCGTAGTAGTCGTAGTATTTGCGCAGCGAGTGAATGATCAGGTAATTCAGCGGCAGCCAGATGGGGCCGCGCCAGTTGGAATTGCCGCCAAACATGGAACTGGAACTCTCCCCGGGTTCATATTGAATACTGTATTCATTGCCCTTATAACTGAAGGCATAAGGCGTTTCATGTATTTTGGATAAGGAGCGGATACCATAATCGGACAAGAATTCCGCTTCATCAAGTAGCCGCTTGAGCAGGTGCTCCATCCGGTCGCCAATCATGATGGCAAAGAGATAATTGCCCTCCGCATTCTTCTTATTGATATCGGAAATGATACGGGTGAGATCAGGCCGTGTGAGCCGGATCACTTCCAGCCGGGTATTGAATTGTTTGAGCTGTTCAAACAGTCCCCCATGCATCACTTCCACCGCCAGCATGGGAATGATCCCCACCAGGGAGCGGATCCTCAGGCGTTCGCTGCTGCCGTTTTCAAACTGGATGGCATCATAATAAAAAGCATCCTTATCATCCCAGAGTGAGATATCCTTCTTCCCGATATGGTGCATGGCCCATCCGATATTCAGGAAGTGCCGGAAGAACTTGGCCGCGGATTCCTCATAAGCCCTGTTATGTTCCGCCAGTTCGAGCGACATTCGCAGCATATTGATCGAATACATAGCCATCCAGCTGGTGGCATCAGCCTGCTGGAGTTTCTTGATCCCCGGAGGCATATGGTTGCGGTCAAATACCCCGATATTATCCAGACCAAGGAAACCACCTTCAAAAATATCCGTTCCATTGGCATCCTTCTGGTTCACCCACCAGGTGAAATTCATCAGCAATTTCTGAAAAGCCCGTTCCAGGAAATCCCAGTCGGGTTTACCCGTTTTCTTTTTATCCGCTTCAAACACATACCATACGCCCCAGGCATGAACGGGTGGATTCACATCACTGAAATTCCACTCATAAGCAGGGATCTGTCCATTGGGATGCATGTAGTATTCCCGCAGCACCACGAGTAACTGCTGCTTGGCAAAATCAGGATCCACATGCACAAACGTAGCCGCATGAAAGGCAAGGTCCCAGGCAGCAAACCAGGGATATTCCCATTTGTCCGGCATGGAAATAATATTCCGGCAGGTCAGGTGCTGCCAGTCTTTATTACGCTTGAAGTTGCGGACAGGCGCCGTTTCATCGGGCTCCCCATTGAGCCATTTATAAACATCGAGATAATAAAACTGCTTGGTCCAGAGCAGCCCGCTTGCTGCACTTCGAAGGAGGGTTTTGTGCGCGGGCGATAATTTCTTAGGCGTGAGTTTATCATAATAATGATCCGTCTCCGTCTGACGTTCCTCAAAGATCAGGTCAAAATCCACCCAGGGATCTTCCAGTTGTTTTTTGCTCAGACGAAAATGAAAACTGCTGGATTCGCCAGGCAATATTTTTTCTTTCAGCCATACAGCTGCTTTGGTCCCTTTCTTTTCAAGGTTGACCGTTGTGGCTTTATCTACCACATAATTATTGATCCCGTCTTTAACAAAAAGGGTATCATTCGGACGATGATACATCCGTTGATTATTCGTCTCGTTATCACAGAAAAGTTGTTCGCCACCCTGATGATAGAAATAAAATTGCCCATTCCGCTCCGAACTGGTTTGCAGACAATGGTCATTCAGTGAACTGATCTCCGGTTTATCGAAACGGGGATTATGCCGCCAGAAATTCCGGAACCAGAGTTGGGGCAAAACATGAATGGCCGCGGCTTCCGGACCCCGGTTGTACACCGTGATCTTCATCAGCACATCATTCACATCGCCTTTTGCGTATTCAATATAACAATCAAAATACCGGTCCTCGTTGAATATCCCGGTATCAAGCAGTTCATATTCCGGACTCAGCCGGTCCCGCTTATTCTCTTTTACCAGTTCCAGGTAAGGAAAAGCGGCTTGCGGGTATTTATATAAAAAACGGCAATAGGAATGGGTGGGAGAAGAATCCAGCTGGAAATAAAGTTCTTTTACATCCTCACCATGATTGCCTTCATTGTTTGTCAGACCAAAAAGCCGTTCTTTTATAATGCTGTCCTTCCCGTTCCAGAAAGCAGGAGCCAGGCAGAGAATCTGGTCAGCGTCACAAAACCCTGCAATGCCCTCTTCACCCCAGCGGTAGGTATAGCTGCGGGCCAGGTCGTGGTTGATATAGGTCCAGGCTTGTCCGTCCGGACTATAATCCTCCCGGACAGTGCCCCATTGACGGTCGGAGAGATAGGGACCCCATTTTTTCCAGTTCCTGTTATTCGTTGATTCAGAAAGCCGTTCGTTTTCAGCATTCACCATAGTGTACTCTTAAAATATTGCCCCGATCCTTGGTTTTTGTCACATATTATTAATTGCAATATAAATTAAAATCGGGCATATTCTACCTTCTGACAGGAGCATCTCTTTTGAATTGCGAAAAAAAGGGAGCACCAACAACCTATATAATGAATTTACTTCGCCATCGCATAAGGCAGGGTATTGGTTATACCCCCGGTGGAATAGATCCAGGTTCCGGACATACTGGTGTTAGCACTGTTTGTAATCCCTTTCAGTTTAAAAGTGGAAGTCGCACTACTGCAATTGATATAAATGCTGTCTGTGCCGGCAACCTGGATATACGTGCCTTCAAATTTGCTAACATTGACATTGGCTGTATCATTCATTGATCCGCCGGAGAAGCTTACAAAATACCGGGCAGTGCCGTTGGACCGGAGCAGGGCTCCATGTTCCCATACATTACTATTGATGACCCCTTTCCAGAATGGGGTGGCGGAATTATTATTACCGCCGGAATTATCCTTACCACAACTGGTCAGCGAAAGACCTGCTGCTAAAACGGTTAATAACAAAAAAGCAAAGGGTTGAAAAAATGATTTACACATAATTGATGATTTTTATCAAAACTAGCCCGGCAGCATTGTGTAGGAAATACATAAAATGTAGTAGTCATCCCCCTTTAACAGTGACTCCCTGTCCAAAAAATACCAAGAAAGTGGTATAGGGTTGTATGTCTGGCCGGTTTACCTTTACCCTGTAATCTTAATCCCCTCCCATCCTGCTACCCTTCCCGTATCAAATATGTTCGTCATGCGCGGAATAATAATTCCGTGTAAAATACCTGACCCTGCCGGCCGGTTACTGTCAGCAGGTACACGTACCCGATAAATATACCCTAAGATACAGCCCGGAGCGACTGCCTATCCTGCCCTCCATCCTGATCAATCATAACAGTAACCATTGAAGCAGTTGTTCCGGGTTTATTTCAGGTGTCAGGTGTCGGGTGTCAGATGTCAGGAGGCATCTCCGAAGTCTGAGCGAAACTCATCTTGACAATTATTTAACACCCTCCCGAAATACCTCCCATGCATTTAGTCCGTTCATAAACAGTGCAAGTATTATATTTGACTACATTGAAAAAAAACTGTTTATGCGAAAATTTATTTTCTTCTCGGGCTTTCTTCTCTTTTTGTCTTTCTATCAAACGGCTAATGCGCAAGGGTGCAGCGATGCCGGATTCTGCAGTATGAGTTCATTTAAACCCCAGTCAAACGCAGGCGTTAAGTACCAGGACCGGTTGCGGATTGGTTTTTCGGCTGGCAAAGCAGATAATGATATATTCATAACCGGACAGTACCTCGAATTGAATAAATCAATCAGTGATCAGTTTTCTGTAGATACCCGTATTACCTCCCTGTCACAGTCCGGCACTCCGGCAAGCACTTTTGGCTTTTCAGATATTTATATTAATGGCAATTATAAAACCGGAAAGGTCGGCCTGACACTCGGTGCTAAAATACCGCTGAACCCGGCAGATCGTACTAAAAATAATCTCCCGTTACCGATGGATTATCAATCGAGCCTGGGGACGTTTGACCTGCTTGCCGGGATTGGCTTTACGATAAAGAAATTACAGTTTAACACCGCTCTTCAACAACCGCTGACCCAGAACAAGAACAGGTTTATGGCTACTGATTATCCAAACGGTTCTCCGTTTCAGCAGTTTCAGTCCACCAGTCGCTTTAAACGCAAGGGAGATGTATTGCTCCGATTATCTTATCCGCTGAACCTGGGATCAAAACTCACATTTACCCCGGGTGTTTTATCCATTTATCATCTTGGCACTGATACTTACCGCGATAATATGGGCATTCAAAAAGAGATCATTGGCTCGGATGGATTGACCCTGAATAGTAATCTGTTTTTTGACTATGCCATCAATAACCGGCAAGGATTACAATTAAGTTTCGGGGCTCCATTCCTGGTAAGAGATACGCGACCGGATGGTCTTACGCGGAAATTCGTAGCTGGATTGGAATACAGCATCCGGTTTTGATTCTGTTTATCTTTGCGCTGTCGGATGAAAAAACTTCTCAACAGCCTCCTGTTACTTAGTTCCTTTTTCGGCTACCTGGAATGGCCGCCGGATAATCATGGATTTATTTTCCAACTGGAAGCAGAAATACTTCAGATCGCAAAAACCAATGCCAGCTCCGTGGCACATCCTTTTATCCTATTGCCTTTTATCGGGCAGGTGCTGTTACTGGTCAGCCTGTTTCAAACACCACCAAAACGCTGGCTCACTTTGACCGGACTGCTTTGTACCGGACTGCTGATGCTTTTACTTTTTTTGATTGGGTTGCTTACCGCGCATGTCGGGATCGTGGCTTCCACACTTCCCTATTTACTGATTTCCTTTTTTGTGGTTCGAATTAATTTTCAGAAAAAAGGGAGGTTGTCGTAAAATAAACCGACTACTGGTTTTTAAGTATACGCGTTCACAAGTAATTCTCCTGGTAAAGATATCATTGAGGTTAAATTGAAAACTTTGCATCAATTTAACCAAATGACAGGATTCAAGATTCCTCGCTTTGCTTCGGAATCAACATTCGATGGGAAAAGAATCCTCTTATCCCTCCTTCCCTTCGGCAAACTCAGGGTAAACTTCGGGATGACAAGGTTTCTTTTAAATTTTCCCATTAAAATTGAACAATGCTTCAAACGGAATGACAAGGACTCTGTCGTGTAACAACTACAATAATTGTGCTTTTCACTTATGCAACTATGCATCGCTCCGCCCGGGATAAAAAGGCAAACTCCGAAGAAAGTCCTGGCAACTGACATCTGACATCTGACACCCGACTTTCACATTTCCTTAGTAACCAATTCAACCAATCCTGCATCTAATAAATAAGTACAGCCAGTGCGGTTGGAATGTGAGTAACGGGGCTGGCCCAAAAACCAGTGATATGAAACAGCACCTCCACATTTCCGCCGCCTTCGACCAGCCTGAGCTGGTGCAGAACCTCGTAGAACGTCTCGCCTACCGCCGTTATGATGCCGGTTATGATAAAGAGATCATGCCGCCTGGCTGCAAGGCCCTGGAAACCTCTTCCACCGAAGCCTTTGTAAGTGGCACCATGGGGATTGAAAGCCTCAATAAACAGGAACACTATAATATGCCGTTTATTACCTGTTTTATGTTTACCTGCATCAAGGGTAAGGAGGAGCCTTATCAGTTGATTTGGAGCAGCTCTCTAAACTAAGATCCAAGATGCCAAGACACCAAGATGCCAAATAAGCATCAAGAAGTAAAATCCAAACCCTTCTAAGGAGGCTTTGGATTTTTTCTTTATTGGTCCTTTTTTGGGTTTTGTTGTTTGGTTCTTCTTTGGCATCTTGGTGTCTTGGCATCTTGGTTCTTTGTCTTTCACCCCAGGTTTCCCGCCATTCACCGATAATTCCCCTGCTCCAGCCCATTCCCGCTTGCCCCAAAGGGTCTCAGACCTTAGTTTTGGTTAAAATTGATTGTATGGACCGCGAACAAAGACGAGAAGAAAGACGACAGCGACGGGAGGATTACCGGATGCGCTGGGAAGAACAACGTCAGCAATATATGGATAATGCCCCCCGGCATGGGCATGTCTGGACCGGCCTCTTTATTGTCCTGATCGGTGTGGCCGCCCTGCTCCATGCCAGTTTTGACGACCTGCCCGCCTGGATCTTCAGCTGGCAGATGTTCCTGATCGCTCTTGGTCTTTTTCTCGGGCTCAAGCACGGGTTCCGGGGAGCCGCGTGGATCGTGCTGATCGCCATCGGCAGCTTCTTTATGTTACAGGAGTTCTACCCCGAACTCGCTATTCGCCGCTATTTCTGGCCCTTATTACTGATTGCAGGCGGCGCCTTTATCATTATCCGGCCCCGTCGCAAATCCTGGGAGCAGTGTGTACGGAAAGAAAACAAAATGAATACTGGCACAACTGCAGGTACGGCTACAAATATTGGTGCCACCGGTAGTACCGATAATTTTATGGGTTCCGGAGAAACCTGGAGCAAGGATGACTTTGTCGATTCAACCTCCATCTTCGGCGGAGATAAAAAAATCCTACTCTCCAAAGATTTTAAAGGAGGAGATATTGTAAACATTTTCGGTGGAACGGAACTGAACCTGACCCAGGCTGATATCAATGGAAAAGTCACGATTGAAATTACAACCATCTTCGGCGGCACCAAACTGATTGTCCCTGCCAACTGGGAAGTAAAATCCGAAGCCGTGACCATTTTCGGAGGGCTGGAGGACAAACGGAGTGCGAGCGTGATGAACAGCAACGGCGATAAGATCTTAGTGCTCACTGGCACGGTGATATTCGGGGGGATAGAGATAAAGAGTTTCTAGTTGTTGGTCATAAGACCAACAACATAACCATAAACCTTGATTGTTGGTCATAAGACCAACAATCAATCATCACCAACCTACTATGAACTGGTACTTAACCAAAATGGTCTTCCGCATCATCTGTGGCGATGGCAATCATACTGCACAGTTTGATGAACAGTTACGGCTGGTAACAGCCGGCAGTAAAGAAGAGGCCTTCCACAAAGCCCAGCTGATGGGCATGCATGAGGAAGAAATGTTCTTCAACCAGCAATTACAACTGGTGCAATGGCAGTTTATCAGTGTCAGTGAACTGTATCAGCTCAACGAACTGATCGATGGAGCTGAGGTATACAGCCGGATAGAAGAACAGGAAAATCCGGAGAGTTATATGCATATTATACAGCAAAAGGCGGAGCAGATCCGGTTTGGTAACACCCTCGAAATCCTGAACCTGGCTTAAAATGGCGCAATCCCCTTTATCATTAATACGGTTCAGGATTATTTTTATCGCTTCCTGGATGATCATACTTGCAGACCATGTCATGCTCCTGCATTTCTTTGGTCTGCCCTGGCAAGCCGCTGCGGTGGATGCTGTACTGAGTAATATCCTTTTATTACTGGCCTGCCTGTTGGTGATGATCGTACTACGCTATTACCTGCCAAGGGGACAACAATATATCAATGTATTCGCTCTCTGCCTGCTGTTGACCATTGCCTGGCTATTACTAAGCAAATGGTTGCTGGGCCTCCTGCTCGGGCAGTATGAAGGATACAAACTGCTCCTTCACAATTCACTATCGATCCGATTCAGCCTCGCTTTCCTGCTCCTTGGTTTTATTACCATGGTGAGTATACTCTGGTACAGTCAGCTGGAACAAAAAGAACAGGAAGAACGGAAAAAAGATGCCGAAAAACTGGCCCGGGAAGCCGAACTGTTTAAACTGCGTCAGCAACTGCAGCCGCACTTTTTATTCAACAGCCTGAACTCGATCAATGCCCTGATCGGCAGCCGTCCGCAGGAAGCCCGTAAAATGGTACAGCAATTGTCCGACTTTCTAAGAGGCACCATCAAAAAAGATGAAACCCAATGGGTGAACCTCAAGGAAGAACTGGAATACCTGCAACTGTACCTGGATATTGAAAAAGTGCGCTTTGGCAACCGGCTCGCCACGGCAATTGATATTGAAGAAATCACCCATAGCCTGAAACTGCCGGCCCTGCTGCTCCAGCCGATTGTGGAAAATGCCATTAAATTCGGGCTCTATGATACCATTGGTGAAACGGTCATTGAAATCAGCGCTACGAAAGAAGAAAACCACCTGCTGATCAAAGTGAAAAATCCATTTGATCCGGAAACCAGTTCACCCAAACAGGGAACTGGTTTCGGGCTCAATTCAGTACAGCGAAGATTATACCTCCTGTTTGCCCGGAATGACCTGGTAACCACGGCGGCCAAAGAGAATATATTTATTACTATTGTGCGGATTCCGCAAGCTTAAACGAACAGATTATGAGTAAAGTAATTATCATCGATGATGAACCCCTCGCAAGAAGTGTGGTCCGTGAATACCTGCAAAAGCACCCCGGACTCGAAGTGGTCGCCGAATGTGGTGATGGATTTGAAGGCGTAAAAGCCATTCAGCAATATCAGCCCGACCTGATCTTACTGGATATCCAGATGCCCAAAATCACCGGCTTTGAAATGCTGGAGTTACTGGATCAGCCACCAGCCGTGATCTTTGCCACGGCCTTTGATGAATTTGCCATCAAGGCCTTTGAGGCACATGCTATTGATTATTTACTAAAACCGTTTAACCAGGAACGTTTTGATAAAGCCATTGGCAAATGGGCGGAACAACAGTCAGCCACAACAGCTCCTGAAAAAAACACACAGGAACTCCTGGAAGCTGCATCACTTTCGCCATCACAACGGCAGCGTATTGTAGTGCGCAACGGCAGTAAGATCAAAATCATTTCCGTGAATGATGTCTGGTACCTGGAAGCGGCCGATGATTATGTGAAGATCCATACTACCGAAGGTTATTTCCTGAAGAATAAGACCATGGCTCATTTTGAGCAGTCACTCGATCCGGCCATTTTTGTCCGCTCCCAC
>Ga0209717_1001313_pt1 | contig 27221 bp, 25 predicted proteins | sample AD_UKC048_MetaG_FD_184418 | JGI IMG/M metagenome (GOLD analysis project Ga0209717, IMG submission 184418) | Active sludge microbial communities of municipal wastewater-treating anaerobic digesters from USA - AD_UKC048_MetaG (SPAdes) (version 2) | ecosystem: Engineered > Bioreactor > Anaerobic >... | reverse complement strand
CAGGCCGCGTGTCGGCATTTGAGCCAGCGTTTCGGCCAGTTCGATGCTTTCTGCCAGAAACGTTTCATCGTGAAAAACCTTGTACACCATTCCCATGGTTTGCGCGTCTTCCGCATTGATCTTGTCAGACAGCATCATGAGGGCTGAAGCGCGCTGAAAGCCCACCAGCCGGGGGAGTGTCCAGGTGCCGCCGGAGTCGGGGATGAGGCCGATTTTGGAAAATGCCTGCGTGAAACTGGCCGACATACTGGCCACTACCACATCGCCGGCCAGCGCGATATTGGCGCCGGCGCCGGCCGCTACGCCGTTGACGGCCATAACGACGGGTTTTTCCAGGTTCCGAATTTTTTGTACAATAGGATTGTACCCGGTGGAAATGATCGTGGTCAGCGACGGACCGTTCGGGTCGGTCACTTCCTGCAGGTCTTCACCTGCGCAAAAGGCCCGCCCGTTTCCGGTGATGAGTATGGCGCGTACACCGGGATCTTCGGCGCAAATATCCAGCGCTTCCAGCAATTCGGCACGCATGGCCTGGTGCATGGAGTTGAACACCTGCGGGCGGTTGAAGGTGATACGGGCAACGCTGTTTTCGATGGATAGGATGATATATTCCATAATTGGGTTGTGGTGATGAAAAGGCGGGCAAAGATAAGTTAGTTATTGGTTATCGGTTATTGGTTATTAGGGTGGTAGGGCGCCATCTGTACCGACGCTTCTTCCACTCTTTCCGGGAAACGAAGTATTGGTACAGATGGCGCCCTACCACCCTAATAACCAATAACCCATAACCAATAACTAAATTCATCCTTTCTTCCCCGCCGCAATCACCCCGATTGCCCGCACCAGTTTGTCCAGTTCTTCGGTCGTGGTGTACACATTCGGGGTGACGCGCACGCCGTTGATCTTTTGCCAGTCGATGGTGGTGGTGTGAATTTTCCACTTGTCGAACAACTGTCCGGCGATGTCAGTGCATTTCCAGCCTTCCAGACCGAAATTGCCGATGGCGCAACTCCATTCCGGTTTCGGATCGGTGTAAAAACGAATGCCGGGCACGTCGCGCACGCGTTCCATCCAGTAGTTTTTGAGGAAATGAAGGCGCTCTTGTTTGCGTTTCGGGCCTATAAAGTTGTGTAAATCAAGCGAATAGCCGGTGGCCATTTCCGTCGGAAAACTGCGGGTACCCAACGATTCGAATTTCCGGATATTATCGCTGTCTGGTTTGTCGTTGGACAACAGGGGCCAGATTCCGGGAATTTTTTCCTTACGGATCCACATCAAACCTGTGCCGAACGGCGCGCACAGGAATTTGTGCAGGCTGGTACCCCAGTAATCGCAGCCGAGATCGGGGATTTTGTAGTCGAGCACGGCGAAAGAGTGCGCGGCGTCCACCAGCACTTCGGCGCCCTGTGCGTGGGCGCGGTCGGCAATTTTCCGGACGGGCAGGATCTGGCCGCTCCAGTTGATCACGTGCGTGAGGTGCACGAGGCGGGTTTTTTCGGTAAATTTCGATACGAACGCATTCACCAGGTATGCTTCGTTATCGGAAGGCAGGTCGAGGTCGACCCACACCAGCCGGATGCCGTCGCGGGCTTCGCGTTGTTTCCAGGCGTTCATCATATTCGGGTAATCGTAACGGGAGAGCACCACTTCATCGCCCGCTTTCAGGGGAAGCCCGAAAATGATGGTGTTCAGCGCTTCCGTCGTATTGCGGTTGATGGCCAATTCGTCGGGCGACACGCCCGCGAGGGCTGCCAGGTTTTCGCGCAGGGGCTCGCGGTCCTGGTCGAGTATACGCCACATGTAATACGACGGCGCTTCGGCACACATGCGGTTGTAGTGATCCAGCGCGTCCAGCGTGGCGCGTGGGGTAGGGCATACGCCGCCGTTGTTGAGGTTGATAAGCGTCGGGCTGGCACTGTACGCCTGCCGCACCTGCCGCCAAAAATCCTCTTCCGGCGTTCCGGCCGGCAGATCGGCGATGGGAAATGCGGCGGCTACCTGTTGGTGTAAAGCCAGGGAGCCCAGGAGGGTGGCGGTTTGGCGGATGAAACTGCGGCGATTAGTGCGCATGCGCTTTTTGTTATAGGTTATTCGTTATTGGTTATTAGTGGTGTTTCAGGCTGGAATTGGAAGTTGTGTGAGATCCTTTTTCCCTTTAGTCAAAATAGGTTACAACATACGAAGGAAAACAAATTACTCCTTATCTTTTCCTTTCAGCCTGAAACACCACTAATAACCAATAACTGATAACTAATAACCCCTTCCGGTTAAAGTGCCGTTAAAGCAGACCACAATTATTTCCCCGTTCAAAAATTTACCCACACTTTTGGCCTTCCACATATCCTGTTATTCAAGCCCTCTATGAAATTAATTCAACTGTTTGCCCTTTTACTTTTTCCTTTTATTGCTTTTTCCCAGGTGAGCGGAACCGTGCTCGACGAGCGTGGCGAACCGCTTCCATTCGCTTCCGTGTACGTGCGCAACAGCACCAACGGAACCGTGGCCAACGCGGAAGGTCATTATAAACTGAGCGTCGACCGCGGCGCACAAGAGATTGTTTTTCAATATATTGGATACAAACAGCAGGTTGAAAAAGTGAACGTTGGCGACAAACCCGTTCGCCTCAACGTGCGCATGCAACCGGCCAATCTCGAAATCGGCGAAGTGGTCATCACCACCGAAGACCCCGCTTACCGCATCATGCGCGAAGCCATCGCCAAACGCAAGTATTACAAAAGCAAGGTGAATTCTTCTTCCTACGACACCTACATCAAGGGCTTTTACAAACTTGTCGATGCGCCTGAAAAAATACTCGGACAGGAAGTCGGAAACATGGGCGGTATGCTCGACACCAACCGCACCGGCGTGGTGTATTTGTCGGAATCGGTGTCGAAAGTGTATACACAGGCGTCGCCACAGCGCAAAAAAGAGATCATGATTTCCAGCAAGACCAGCGGCTCCGAAAACGGATACAGCCTCAACCGCGCTACGCTGACCGAATTCAACCTGTATGATGAGCGCCTGGAAATTGACCGCGAGATCCTGTCGCCGCTAGCCGACAACGCATTCAATTACTACAATTTCAAATGGATGGGCACCATTCAGGATGAAAACGGATACGCCCTGGAGAAGATCAGGTTAATGCCCAAACGCAGCGCCGACCCGACGTTCAGCGGTTTTTTATACATCGTCGACGACTTGTGGAATATCGCCGGCGCCGATCTTTTTATCACCGGAAAAACCATCAAACAACCCGCGCTCGATACCATGCGCATTCAGCAGGAGTTCGTGCCGGTGGAAAAACCAGATACCTGGGTGCTGTTGTCGCAGATCACCAGTTTCAAATTCGGGGTGTTCGGCTTCAAGTTCGACGGGTTTTTCAACAGCGTTTTTTCCAATTACAACCTGCACCCCAATTTTGAAAAAGGCTTTTTCGACCGCGAGGTTTTTAAAATAGAAAAAGGCGCCAACGAACAGGATTCCAGTTACTGGAAGTCCGTGCGGCCGGTGCCCCTGACTTTAGAAGAATCGAGCGACTACGTTAAAAAAGACAGCCTGCAAAAGATCTGGAAAAGCAAGGAGTTCCTCGACAGTATCGACCGGAAAAGCAACCGCTTCAAACCTTTCGACCTGATCACCGGCTACACGTGGCAGAATTCGTACAAACGCACGAACCTGACCTTCCCGGGCGCCATGCAGTGGCTGCAATTCAATTCCGTGCAGGGGTTTGTATTCGATGTCAACCCGAGTTATACCCATTACACCGAACGCTCGGAAAAATACTGGCGCGTCGGAGGCAACGTCAACTACGGTTTTTCCGAAACGCGGCTGCGCGGGGCGCTGGAACTGGAGCGAAAATTCGAGAGTATCCGCTATTCTACCCTCAACGTCAGCGGTGGCGTGAACCCGGTGCAATTCAGCGACCAGAACCCCATCGGCACGTTCATGAACTCTTCGTACACGCTGTTGCGAAAGAAAAACTACATGAAACTGTACGAAAAAGCCTTCGTGCGGGCCGAATGGCGGCAGTTTCTGGCGCCCTGGGTGCAAATCCGTGCATCGGCCGAATGGGCGCGGCGCAACTGGCTGGACAACCACACCGACTACAGTTGGAGAAACAAGGACCGCGTATACACGCCCAATTACCCGGTACAACCTGAACCTGCCGACAAAACTTTCCCCGATCTGTTTGTGCTCAATGCGGAGTTCCGTTTCCGGTTCGGGCAAACGTATAGCAGTTACCCTACTTTCCGCTCATACGGACCGTCCAAATGGCCCAGCATTTACCTGCGTTACCGCAAAGCCATCCCGGGTGTAGCGGGCAGTACGGCTGATTTTGATTTTGTACAGGTGCAAATCAGCGAAAACGATATTTCCTGGGGACTGGTCGGTTATTCCGATTTTCGTGTCACCGCCGGTGCATTTTTACGGAAATCCAACATGGGATTCATGGATTTGTACCACCCGCGCGGCAACCAGATCCTTTTTTCCAACCCGGAGAAATACAACAGCAGTTTTTTCATGCTGCCGTACTATGCGTACTCTACCGACAAACCCTACGTGGAAGGGCACTGGCAACACCACCTGCAGGGCTGGCTGTTAGACAAGATTCCCGGTATCCGAAAACTCAACCTGAAAGAGGTGGTCGGCGCCAACGTTTACCACACCGAGCGGCCTTCGTCGGATCCGGCGTATACGAAGTCTTTGCCTTACTGGGAACTGAATTTCGGGCTGGAAAATATCGGCATCGGGGTGATACGTATGTTCCGGGTCGATGTGGTAGCGGGATTTTATGGCGGGAAATATGACAAGACGGGCGTGGTGATCGGGGTGGCGCTCTAACTGCAACGCGGATCACACGGATTTTAGAGCGGATTTACGCGGATTTCCTTCGTAGCGTACACCGTAGGAATTATTGCAACGCGGATTTCGCGGATGGGAAGCGGATTTACGCGGATTTCCCTCGTAGCGGACACCGTAGGAATTATTGCAACGCGGATTTCGCGGATTTTAGAGCGGATTTACGCGGATTTCCCTCGTAGATGCCCGTCGTAGAGTCAAAAATCTGCGTTGCAATGGACTCTACGAGGGAAATCCGCGTAAATCCGCTTCCAATCCGCGTGATCCGCGTTTCATAGTCCCGCGAAGTGCCGCACCAACTCATGTTCCGCATACACCGGTCGCTCCTGCCGCACCGCAAGCACAGGAATTTTTCCGTTCAAAATAAATTGCAACACGGCATCCGTTACGTCCGCCGTGCCGAGGTGGTGCCCGCCTTCTTTGGGGCTGTGCAAATGGCTGTCCGGCCAGAAATCATGGTAGCGCTGCGCTTCTGCATAAGGCGTAACGGCATCGGCAGGGTCGTGCACCAGCAAGCCTTGGACGTGTGAAAAAGCCGAGGTCATAATGGCGAAATCGTAGTGATCCAGCGTTTTGCCGACACGCTGTTCGAACCCGCGCACCATGCTCCAGTACAGCGGCGACCACAGGCCCAGCGTTTTTCTGTATTCGAGAAATACGCGCGGCGCATAACTGAAGGAGGCCATCACGGCCATACGTTTCGGGTGCAACGCGCGGGGCAACTGGTGCAACGCGTACACGAGGCTGCTGCCGCCGAAAGAATGACCTACTACGGCTTCTGCCGGACCGTATTCTTCCAGCAAAACACGCAGGATGGCAGCATTGGCCGGGATATTCAGCACACCTTTCGGCGCCATACCATGCCCCGGCGGGTCGTACGCCAGCACACGATAACCCGCCTCGAGCAGTGCGGGCACGAAGTAGCGCCAGCGCCCCGAATTGTATCCCCAACCGTAACTCAGCACGATCAGCGGGGCCTCGGCGGCGCCCCAGTGGTATTCCACAATAGCCTGGTCGGCTACCGTGCGGCGCAGTTGCCGGGCAGTTTCCAGAAACTGCCGTTCTTTCTCCCGCACATGTGGTTTGGGCGGCTGCGAAAAGACCTGCACCGCTTTGGCAGCAGCCTGTTTGGGGGCTACCAGCGACCAGAGATTGAGGCCGAGGCCGATGGTTTTGATGATGAATCTTTGCATAGCGAGGGGGTGTTTTTGAGGTTGATGAGGGTTGATAAAGGGTTTATGAGGTTGATAAGGTTGATATTCGTCTGCCCGGGGTAAGGGTGATATGTTAACCTCATAGAGTGGCTGAATATAAACCTTATCAACCTTATCAACCTCATAAACCCTTTATCAACCCTCATCAACCCCTTTATACATTTTTTTCCCAAACAGCCCCACTGCCCTTTCCACAAACCGTTCCAGGTGCTGCTCGTCGTTGCTCACTTTGTACATAATTATTGTGCCTTCGTATTCGCACAGCAGCCGGTAGGCAGTATTTGCCGCTTCTTCCGGCGGCATGATGGCGCTCAGTATACCCGCGACTGCTGCTTTCCACTCGTCCCAAATGGCCTGAATGGGTTCGTTGAACCATCCGTCACGGCCGGTTTCCAGGGCAGTATTGGCGAAAAAGCAGCCGCGGCGCTCCATTTTTACGATGCGGTTCTGGCGGCGCAGCAGTTTTTCGAGGCGCTGCTCCGGCGGCAAATCTTCCTGTGCCACGGAGAATACCATACTGCGCATGGTTTCCTGGGCATACTCCACCACGGCGCGCATCAGGCTTTCTTTGGACAAATGGTGGTGCATGAGCCCCGATTTGCCCAGGCCCGTGGCCTCGGCCAGCATACTTACCGAAGTGCCGTGGTAACCGTGGCGGTTGAATACTTCCCAGCAGAGGCGGAGAAGGTCTTGTTTTTCTATTTTTTTGACTGGCATGGGTTGATTATACCGAACGTTCGTACGGCAAAGATAAGGCGAGCCGTTAAAATGGGCAAAAAAAGTGGTGATTTTTTTTGAAGAAAAGTGGATTGATAAAAATCGGGCTACTTTTGTATTGTATAGAAATATGTTATGTATCGGTGGGTAATCAGATTTTGGGTAATTAGATGACAGGCTTTTTTCCTTTTTTATATTTTGAAGACGTTTAAATAATATTAGTATTTCTTAAATTTATATGAAACATGGTTACAATTGATTTTTATTCCGGCTTTATCATCGTGCTTACGTTTATATTGGTTCTTACTTTCTTCTGGCATGCAAACTGGGTTTTACGAAATGCAGAAACGGGTGGTTCTTACCGCCAAAAAGATAGTGACGACTATGTATTAGGGAAAAAATATAATGAGGACATTAGTTCGTTAGATTCTAACTTAAAGATTACCCGGGACAGGATCGTTTCTTTTTTAGGGGTGTGGAAAGTTGCGTTTTTTCTTTATTTCCTTGTTTGTACCGCAACGCTTTACATAGGATATACTTCGAAGATGCAATTAGTGGATCGGGTAAAAAGTTTGGAAGACCGGGTTAAATATGTTGAAGAGCGGCTTGGAATTTCAAGATAGATTTTCTGCCGTTGCTGGACCCCGACCGCCAACAAACCGCAGGATCAATGTAAAAAATGAATTAGCATATAAGTTGTTGTAAGCGGGGACGCTAACAATAAAAAATCACTCAAATGAAACACCCACTCCATCTGCTCCTCCTCCTTCTCGCCTTGCTCCTTCCCGCATCCGGCTACACCCAAACCAAAAAATCCCCCCCCGAAATTCCTTACGGAAACAACGCCGCCAAAGGCCGGTACTTCGCTACAGGAGGCATCAAACTCTACTACGAAATTTATGGAAAAGGCAAGCCGCTGCTCCTGATTCACGGCAACGGCGGCTCTATCCGCGACTGGCGTTTCCAGATTCCCTTTTTCTCCAAACAATACCAGGTCATTGCCGTCGACAGCCGCTCGCAAGGCAAATCTGTGGACACCACCGGCGTACTCAATTACGAAATGATGGCCGACGATTTCGACGCCTTGCTCACCCACCTGAACATTGATTCCGCATACGTCGTGGGCTGGAGCGACGGCGGCATCAACGGTCTCCTGCTGGCTATCCGGCACCCCGGCAAAGTGAAAAAACTGGCGGTCACCGGCGCCAACCTGCGCCCCGGCGCTCCGGCCATTTCCCAGGACGGCATGAACATGGTGTCCGAAGCGCTGACACAACTGCACGCCGCTCCACAGGACGCTGCCACTAAAAACACCATCAAACTGCTGCATATGATGGAAGTGGAACCCAACATCCCACTGACGGACCTGCACAAGATCAAATGCCCCGTGCTGGTGATGGGCGGCGATTTCGACGTGATCAATCCGGCGCACACGCTGGAGATTTTCCAGAATATACCGCAAGCCTATCTCTGGATACTGCCAGAATCGGGCCATGGTACGCCGCACCGGTACAAAAAGGAGTTCAACGCCAAAGTGCTGCACTTCTTTACCCATGCGTATCAAAAGCCGGCTTGGACGGACTGGGAGCCTTAATTTTTTATTGCCATGAAAAGGAAAGTTTCCACTCCGACCATCAGGTATTACAGGAGCGAAAGCCACCGACAGCCATAGGAAAACCGAATAATTTCACCGGTTTCGCAAATCGGCGCCAGATGTGACAAACATTTGTGCGCCTGCTGCGTGGCACATTCAAAACAATGAATCCAGCATGAAAATCCATTTTTTAAGCCTTCTTGTTTCCCTGTTCTGTTTCCAGTCCGCCCACGCTGCCACCTGGCGCGTCGGTCCCACCCGAACCTACTTATTCTGTAGCCAGGTAGCCCCGCTGGTACAAAACGGCGATACCGTTCTGATCGATTACGCCATTTATGTGAACGACCCGCAGGTAAAATGGACTAAAAACAACCTCCTCATAAAAGGTGTGGGCGGCCGGCCCAGGTTGCAGGCCGGCAGCATTATTGCCAATGATGCGGTCAACGGGAAAGGCATTTTCGTCATCAGCGGCGCGAACGTTACCGTCGAAAATATTGAATTTGCCAATGCCGTCGTGATCGACAACAACGGTGCTGGTATCCGGCAGGAGGGGCCGAATCTGTTGGTGCGGTATTGCAAATTCACCAGCAACGAAATGGGCATCCTGTGCGGCAACATCGCTAACTGCAAAACAGTAGTGGAGTACTCCGAATTTATCAACGGCGGCAGTACCTTAAATCCTGGTTATCAGCACAATATCTACATCAATCACATTGATACACTCGTTTTTCGGTACAATTACACGCACGACGCCATCGCCGAAGGGCATGAATTAAAAAGCAGGGCGAATTACAATTTCATCCTGTACAACCGCATTTCAAACGAACAAAGCGAGGACAGCAGGACCATCGATCTGCCCAACGGCGGCACCTCGGTCCTTGTAGGAAATATCATAGAACAAGGCCCCAATTCCGCCAACAGCAACCTGCTGGGTTATGGACTGGAAGGGCTGTCCAACGCCGTACCGCACAACCTCTGGATTTGTAATAACACGTTTATCAACAAAAAAACGACCGGTAGTTTTATCAATATCGCGGCAGGCACCGATACGCTGTTTCTGAAAAACAATATCCTGGCCGGCGCCAAAACGGGCGGACTCATTATCGGGACCGCAACCGTACTCGATTCTTCGCACAATATCGTCAACAACAACATCGCGCCCTTGGGGTTTGCCGATGCGGCACTGTATGATTATCATTTGGAGGCAGGTTCTCCTGCAATCGATGCGGGTATTGCGATCAGTAAAAATATTCGCGGATATGCCCTGCTGCCGGACCGCATTTATAAAGACACCTGCGACGTGGAAATGCGCAACAACGAAAATGCGATCGATATCGGCGCTTTTGAATACAACCAGCCGCTGGCAGTGGCGGATGTAAATGCAGCCAGACTGATCGTTTTTCCCAATCCGGCATCGGATATGGTACACGTGGATGTGAACGGAGAAAATTTACAGCGCATTGAAATCTGTGACTTAAACGGAAGGTTGTTGCGTGCCCATGCTACGGCTGATTTCTCCATCGCCCATCTGGCCGCCGGAATGTATATGGTTGTAGTACGGACGGATAAAACGACGCATACTTGCAGTATTATTAAAAACTAGGAGGCAAGTACATGGCCAGGCGTAGTGTCGGGGTGACTTGAAGTCACCCCGACACTGGAAATCACGATTTCCCTATCCGAACATCCAGTATAACAACATCAGAAATACCAGCAGCAACAGCACCGGCATCCACACTTTCAACATGCTGAACTTGCGCCTGGGTTCGGATATTTCGGCTGCTTCTTCCGGCGCCACGACAGGTTTTTTCTGCCGGTCGATGATGGTCACGTAAATGAAACAGAAGAAGTTGATCCCCAGCGTCATCATCAGGAAAATATAGGCCAGGTTCATGGAATCGGTGGCCGGAGAGATCTGCACGAGGTTGATCGAGTAGGCTACCGTGGCGAGGAAGGAAGTGATGATGAGTTCGCCCACTTCCTCGAAACTGGCTTTGTGGAAAAACAGCATAAAAACCGGCAGCGCGCTGAACATCAGAAACGGCATGATGATCAAAATAATAGCGCCCCAGGGCTGCCGGCTGACGCCGAGGTGCACGTTGAGGCTTTTGTAATTTTCCAGGTAACGGGCTTTGTCGGTCGGGTCGTAGGTGACCTTGTCGAGCGAGCCGAGCGCATTGGACAACTGGTTGTCGAGCGTCACGAAATACTCGTCCGTATCCCAGTCATTGAACTGAAAATCCTTGATTTTGTCGTTAATCTGGAGGCGGCTGTGGTCGAAACTGATCCGGATCTTGTTGCTCGAACTCAGCGCGGCAATCGGGATTTTCAGTTCGTGGCGGTCGAACGGGAACTTGAACGACTTGAAATTGCCGAGGAATTTTCCGCTGATCCGGTAAATCCGCACCACATAATTGCTGTCCCGCTCCTCGGCAATGAGGTATCGGTTGGCTTCTTCCGAACTGATGTTGCTGAAATCGATGTAGCCTTCCTTGTTGATGTACTGCGAATCGGCGATCACCCAGTACAGCAGGTTGCAGTCGAAAGTGTTCTTGCGCACGTCGATATCGTTGATGTCGATCACGTCGAGTCCCACGCGCAGGTTGGCGATGGGTTCGCCGTAAGTATTGATCTGGGTGGCGCAACTGCGCGTTTTGCCGCCGTGCACCTGGTCGAAACTCGGGTCTTTTCGCTGAATCAGCAGGCTGTCGAATTCGTACAGGTTGTCGTTGCTGGAAATTTTCCGGTTTTCCAGTCTTTTAAAATAGGTCAGCAGCGAGGCGCGGCCGGTGCATTTTTCCTGCAGGGCGATTTCAAAAATATTCATGGCGTCGTAGCAACGCCGCAGGTTATTTTCGGCCTGCCGCACCTTTTTCGGGTCGCGGTTGCGGAAGGGGTTAGGGAATCGTTTTTCAATCTCTTTTTTATCGCGGTATACTTCTTCCGGCAGCGCTTCGTCGGCAGCGGCATATCGTATAAACGTATGTCCTTTTTCGCGGGAGATTTTTTCCAGTTCCTGGTCGTTCAGGTCGGTGGAAATGCCGACGAAGGTTTTGGGCGGGAGTTTGCTGCGCTCAAGGAAACGCATAATGGAATCGCCATATCCCGTGTGCGTATTCAGCAGAATAATTTCGGGCTGGGGCTTTTCCAGCATTTTGCGCAGCGAGCGCTCCATGACGATCACGGAGTCTTTCGGCACTTCCCGGTTTTGAATATAACTGCGCTGCCAGAGGCAAACCGAGTCGAACTGAAACGCGTTGTTTTTCAGGCTTTCTATAAAAAGATTGTGCAGCAGGTAATCACATTCGGTAACAAAACCGACCGATTTCTTTTTCAGCACCTTGTTAATAAACTGTACGAAATAATTGGGCTGCGGGTCGTTGGGCTGCAAAAAAATAGCGTTTTTTCCAAAATCGAGCCTGTTCTGGTCGGCGCTCATCGACATCACCGGAACCTGATTGCGGATCAGCGGCGCTGCATTTCGAATATACCGTCCCCAGGTGTTATCGATTACCAGGGCAATACTCGTATCTGCTATGATACTTTTATAAATGGCCGGGATCGTGTCGGCATTAAAATCGCACTGATAGGTTTTTAACTGGTATTCCACCGGGTACGGGCTCGGGTCTTCGTGCGCGTTGATGCGTTGCAGGTAGGTTTCCAGAGAAACGATATACAGCGAATCGAGGTAGTTATTGGCGCTGTTTTTTTCCGCGTCCAGAAAATTAAACCCTACATATGCAACGTATTTGACCGGCCGGGAGAAAGGTGTCCGCTTGCAGGCCATCTGGGCGACAAACAGCAGCAGGGAACATGCAAGGATCATGTATTTCATGGCGGGGAATTCGAATGGATTGTTTTGCGGCGAAAAGTACTGTAAAAACAGCAACTCGTTGCGACGATACATTTTGCAAATCTTTCATTCGTTTCCCCGCCTGCGGCATCAGGTTCGGTCGAATATCCTTTTGAAAAAACCTTTTTTCTTGTCTTTTTCCTTTTCGTCCACTTTCCGGAGATTGATCTCGTTATCGATGGCGGGTTTCAGGGAGTTGAAAAAGGCGTTCTGAACGACCGTTACAAGTGCGGAAATCACGTTCGGTTTGATACCGTCGCCGAAGGAGCCCGACAGCGGAATTTTGGTGGCCACATCGTCGTCTTTCTGATTTTCGAATATCTTGCCGCCCAGTCCGACCACGCCTTCCCATACTTTCCGCAGAAAGTTGTCCTCTTTATCCTGTCCTTTCCAGTCGAGCACGTCCAGGTCGCGGATAAACGGCTTCACGTAACCCACAAATTTCCCCTCCTTGGCTGCCGCTTCCATGTACATACTGAAGAGGCCTTTTTTTATGTCGGCATTGGCATAGGCCTGGAAAAAAGTGTTCAGTCGCGGCAATTGAGCGTCTATGACCTTGAAATCCATATCAAAAGTGGTGTTTTCCGCCAGCGGGTTCATCTTCATATTCAACTGCACCACACCGCCGTATACATTGGCATCGGCCTGGAGGGTGGCGGGTAATACCTCTGATTTTTTGTAGGTATTTTTGAGGTTTTGCGCGAGCGCATTGATATGGTTGGCTTCCAGTTCCACCACCGGATCGGTAGAATAATCGGCATACATCACGTGCCCTTCACTGATCTCGCAGCGATTGACCTGTATAGGCATAAAGTCCTTTAACAAATCGCGAAAATCGCTGGTATCCCTGGCCACGTCGTCCAGTTCCACCTTGTCCTGGGTGAATTTAATGAACGGCCGGTCGAACACCAGTTCGCCGGCAATTTTGCCCTTGAACAACGATTTCCATTCCAGCGACAGGTCTATTCCGTGCGAACTGAAGAACGGGTCCTGCTTGCCCGTGGCCTCGTTTATTTTATTGATGTAAATGCTGTCTACCGTGTAAGCGCCGCGGTACAGCGCCACGTCGATGTCTTCGATTTTGCCGTAATAACCGTCCATCGCCGCCAGTTTTTTATTGGCGTAATGCAGCATGACGTACGGCAGCGCGATCCTGGCTATGATCAGAAGTATAAGCAGGGACAGGACCACCTTTCCGGTGCGGGTGGCCATCCATTTTTTCAAGTTATTTTTCATGTCGGTTCTATCGTATTCCGTGTTTGCAACGGATGAAAGTAGTTTTGGAAAATATCCTTGTACGCTCTCCGAGGTGTTTTCGGGAACCGTACCCCATGCCCTGTCACAAGTTTGTGCCAGCGGAAGGCGCTGCTAAAAGAATGGGATGTGTTGAATTTGTTCCCCGATTTTTCCCGATTTCATGCATGGTTTTCAGGAACGGATATCGCAACAGCATCAATGAAGTACATCACACCTTTCTCCCGTATTTATTCCACTTAACTCTGTTATTATGATGAAGTATGTAAAAAGCCTGGCTCAGGTGTTCGTACAATCCCTCAAGGATTTTTCGAATGACAATGCTTTGAAATTCAGTGCATCGCTGTCGTATTACACCACCTTTTCCATTGCGCCCATGCTGATTATTATCATTGGTCTCGCAGGCATTTTTTTTGGCCGCGATGCCGTACAGGGGGAAGTGTACCGGCAGTTTTCAGGCCTTATTGGTTCCAATGCTGCGGATTTTCTTCAGACGGCGATCGGTAATATGGAGATTTCGGGAAGAAGTTGGCTGGCTACTATTATCGGCTTCGTTACCCTTTTACTGGGTGCTACGGGCGTTTTTACGGAATTACAGGATTCACTCAACCTGATCTGGTCGCTGAAAGCAAAACCGCGCAAAGGCATCGTGAAATTCCTGCTGAACCGCGTGATTTCTTTTTCCATGGTGCTCACGCTGGGCTTTATGCTCATCGTATCGCTGCTGGTCAATACCGTGATCAACCTGCTCAGCGAGCGTATTTTCAGCGTGTATGAAGAATGGGCGTGGATAGCGCAAACCCTGAACGTGACGTTTATCATTGCGATCGTAACGACGCTGTTCGCATTCATGTTCAAATTTCTGCCCGATGCCAAAATTAAATGGAAACACGTATGGGTAGGCGCCATGTTTACCTCCGGGCTGTTTTTGCTGGGCAAATTCGCTATCGGATTTTACCTGAGCACGTCTTCTATCGCCACTTCTTTCGGTGCGGCGGGCTCATTGGCTATCCTGCTGGCATGGGTGTATTATTCTTCGGCTATTTTGTTTTTCGGAGCCGAGTTCACCAAAAATTACAGCATTGCCAACGGTTATAAAATAGTGGCCAATGACTACGCCAATTTTGTGGTGCCGAAGGAAAAGGAATTGTCTGCCGGCAGCGACGTGCAGAAAATGCAGGAAGCGAAGCAGAAGGCTTGATTTGCGATTTCCGATTACATGACGTACGATTTAAGATTTATCCGGGATGCCCCCAATCTTAAATCATACGTCATGTAATCGGAAATCTTAAATCTTCAGGACGTCGGTTTGACCTTGAACTTGTCTATCGCCGGCATCAGCGTCGGCAGCAAACCCGTCTGTATGGAATGCCACATGAAAGCGAAAAACTCTTCCTGCCTGTTCCTGGTGAGGCTGATCTCGCCGGTAATAAAACTGGAAGGATCTGCTTTTTCATTGTCTTCATTGAGCAGCATATTGGCAATTTTCGAGGCGAATTTTCGGGTTTTGCCGGTATCTTTTTTCATGATTTCCAGTTGGAGGTCATTGTATTGCATGACGACCTTGCCGGTGGCGACGCCGTTGCGGATGACCGAATTTATATCGACTGAACGCATATATCCTGATTTGATACTCACCCGCTTATGGTTGATCACGGGATTCAGCGCTTCCAGCGGTAAAGCATGTACGGAGGCAGTGTAATCGGCATCGAACGTACGGGACAACAAGGGCACGTTCAGTTTTAGTTTGACCGGCGACTGGTTCAGTAATTGCGATTCGGCCCAGATTTCCATGGGATGAGCCGCATTCATCAGCAGTGTATCGTTGCTGCAATTGATAGCGGTAATGTATGACCGGTTGAAAGTGATGGCAAAATCGCGCCCCGGTACCCGCGTGGTAACTATGATGTCTGCATTCTTGACAATCACCTTCTCTATATTGAACCTACTTCTTATAGTCTGTATGAGTTCGTGCGGCAATAATTTCCGGTATGGAAGCGGCAATAACTGATTGACGGTGAAGTTGGCAACCGGCTCCTGTATGCGCAGGGAATCGATGTGCATGTAATTGTAACCGATAAACCGGTCCAGATCAAAACCCTGGGCCACTATTTCGACGCTTTTGATGCGGACATATGCTCTTCGCACGCCTATATCCTTAAAAAACTGTTGCTCGGTGCGTTGGGGCGTAACCGCGAAATTTTGCAGACTGACCTGCTGACCTTTTTTTGAAAACTTGAATTCATCGAATGAGATCATTTGGGTGGCGGAATTGAACACCGTTTCGAAGTGCTGTGCCGACACCTCCATTTCAGCACAAAAAGTGATTTCATCGGATTCGGGACCGATGTCTATACCCTTAAAAAACAGGTCGGCCTGCCGGATGATTTGAGTTACCGTATCTCCCTTTTCCTTAATCGTTTGAAGCGTAATATCCGCGTTGTTGACACTGACTTTTTTGATTTTGAGTACGTCGGCAAACGGCGCGATCAGGTCGGGCAGGCCTGCCAATTGATCCTTCAGCGATTCTTTGCCGAGGGTGTCGCGGGAGCTCACCATTTTGATAACCGGCGATTCGATCACCAGATTGCGAAGATTGGCATGGTGGCTGGTAAAGTAATAGATCCAGTTAAAATTGTTGATCTGTACGGCTTTGAGCGATACGGAAATAAGAGGAGGAAAAAAATCAGGATACTGGGCGTGAAGTGCCTTCCAGGCGATGGTGTCGGTCTCGAGTGTGATATCGGCCGCGACCAGTTCGCCGTTCCAGAGATTGAGGTAGGATTTGCCGACCTGCAGGACGTACATATCGTTCAATTTCCGGCCGGACAGTTTTTCGATTTCATGCCGGGCGCGCCATTTTGCCCAGTAATTGACCGAGGCAAGCGCGAGAATAAATACCACTACCACAGTGGTCAGAATTTGCCATACAAGCCGGCCATTTTTCATAATTTCAAATCCGTTTTCAATTACCTTGATTGGTAATTGGCTACGGGTACTATGACAATTGTTATTCCAGGCGGCAAGGCGGTGGTAAAAGACAGATGTGGAATGTATTGGGGAAAATATTACACATAGCAGGGATAAGATATTCAAGCCTGTCAATTAACAATTGTTGCAGGCATCGTCGATTGTTTGCATGATGACGGTAAAGGAAAGCGGCTTTTCAATAAAAGCGAAAGCCCCCTTTTCGAGGGCGAGTTTACCCAGGTGCGTCATGGCACTGAAGACAATAATACAGGTGTCGGGGTATACACTTCTGAAGTCGCCAAGTCTTTCAATGCCACTGCCGTCAGGAAGGTTATTATCCAGCAAAATTACATTCGGCTTCAGGGTATTAGCAAAAGAAAGCCCCTCCTCGATGGTAAGCGCATGTTCAATGACAGAAAATTTTTTTCTCAGTACGCGTTTCAGTAAAAGACCGATTTCTACTTCATCATCTACAATTAACACCCTTGGAACATTTGCAACGTTCTCTTTTTTCATGATGCTTGTTTTAAAAGGCTTCGCATAATGCTTTTTGGGGGCGACAGGGGTTTGTTAAATGTTGTATGCCGCCGATTACTCCAAACATATAGTTATAGCCATGCGAATAGACGTATAATACATCCGGCGTTCATAACAAAACGCCGCGCCTCATCCCTTTCAGGTATGGAGACCCCTGTTTTGTTGAAATATTTGCCCAAATAGTGTAGTTGAATGCGCAGTGTTTTCAAAACCCCTGACTGGAACAACTTTTTATGAGAGTGATGTAACAAATTCATATTCACACAAACAACCTAAATCATGAGCACAGAAAGTAAGATCATCGTAGGCTTTGCGGCCGCAGCCCTCGCAGGTATTGGAATCGGATTGTTGATGGCGCCTTATTCCGGCACGGAATCGCGCGATAAACTGCGTAAAGGTACCAACGACATCGCGAATAAATTGCTCGATATGGTGAACACCAATGGACAGGCCCTGAAAGAAAAAGCAGGCGATGTGGTGGACCATGCCAAAAACGCTTACAACCAAGTGAAAGGACAGGCTAAATCTGAGGTGGAAGACGCCAAAAAGGAATTGAGCAGAGCTGTATAGCCAGAAAAACACCAATGTATTGATAAAAATGGATCGGCCGGTTTTCGGCACGATCCATTTTTTTTATGCCCGTTAGAGCGTGTCCGGCATTTGTGTCGGCGCTTGAAAAGATGGATTTTTTGTCTGTCTTACGCATATTTTCATACGCATAGCGGTGACTTTTTAAATGAAAAAATCTGAAAAAGCCACTTTGATGCCCGGTAAAAAAATCCCGAACACGATTTAACGCCTCGCCCATTCCTGACCGGAAGGCATCGAGTTCTGAAGGCGTGTGGAATCCCGTACTTGCGGCATTTGTAAGGAATCGGATGGAACAGTGTCCATGGCTGTGGAAGAGACCGGTTTGGGGTCTTCGCGCAAAAGAAGACCGAATATGATAACAATGAAAAAATGAATGAGGATACGCATAAGAAATGGCATTTGGGCAGCGATGAATAGCAACGCTTGCAGTTATCGAGATTACTACAAGAACCGGATAAATTTATGTACCCCCTTACTGTAGCAACGTATAAGGAGTGTTTCGCCCCACCGGTGGCTGGTTTTCCCCAAAAATCCACAATAAAATGAGAAAAAAGACTGGCATCGGATTTTTTTGAACATAGCATAACACGTTAAGCAACCCTATTTCTTTCGAACTCTAAACTCTCTCGTTATGCTACGCTGGTCTGTCACGTTTTTCATCATAGCCATTATTGCAGGAGTCCTCGGATTTGGCGGTATTGCTGCCGGTTCCGCATCCATTGCAAAATTCCTTTTCGTACTGTTCCTGATTCTGTTCGTGGTTACCCTTCTGGTAGGCAAGCGCATATTGGGAGGCAATCGTTGAAAAGTGTAAATCGCCCCGAAAACGAACACACACAATTTTGCGCTTTCACATGATAGCGCACGAAATCAACCAACTTTTACCATGAACCGAATAGTAGGAATCATTCTCGTTGTAGTAGGTATAATTTCCGGAGCGTATGCGCTCACTCGCCACGATGAAGAAAAAACACTTCTCGAAATAGGCGATGTGGAAATTAAAAATGACAACAAAAAACCCGGACAAAACACTACAATATATTATGTCATTGCAGCGATCGGAATTATTGGAGGGGGCGCTATGCTCGCTTCCAAAAATCGCAAATAATGAACCATATATTTAGTTAGTGATAGAATAGTTACAGATAAAGTGCAAAGTGAAATTTGGCGGCCGTTACCGAAGTAATTCGGTAACGGCTTTTTTATGCTAAACGGCTTGTAAGCGAAACCCGGAATATGTAACTCATCCGATGACTTCAAGTCATCGGATGAGGGGTACATTTCAAATTGTCGCACCGGAATAGTCATCCGATGACTTGGAGTCATCGGATGACTATTCCGGTGCGACAATTTGAAATGCACCCTCGGATGAGTTACATATTCCGGGTTTCGCTTACAAGCCGTTTATACTTACCAGCCGCCCGGTTTTCGCACTTTTTTTAACCTGTCGAATGAAAAAAGAGCGGCATCCGCGTTCTTTTTACCTCGCACGGCATCGGTCAGGATATGGGCGGCAGCCACGCTGAAAGTAATGCCGTTGCCGCCGTAATTCATGGCGTAATGAATACGATCCTGGTCGTAACTGCCGATGTATGGCAATCCGTCCTCCGTTTCGCCAAATACGCCTGCCCAGGCAAAATCCGTATCGAAAGGAATGCCGGGGAACAAGCGCCTGAAATCGTTTTCCAGTTGCAGTTTTTTGAAAGGAAGCAGGCTGTCGCGCCGTGCAGGATCTGCGGTGCGTTCATCCCGTCCCCCTACAATAATCCGCCGGTCTGCCGTCGTTCGCATGTACAGGTAAGGCGTTTTGGTTTCCCACACCAACGCATTGTCTTTCCATACGTGCTTTTCGTCCAGTGGCGTGCTGACTATAGCGTAACTGGCATTAAAAAGCGTCACCGGAACAGGCAGGTAGCGCTGCGATTCGTATCCGCAGGCCACGATCACGTGACGCGCTTTGATTTCGAGTCCTTCGCCGGACCATAACTGTACTTCATCTCCATTTTGTTCGATGCGGGTGATTTCTATGGAATCGTAAATCCGGGCGCCTTTTTTTTGCGCATCCGCCAGCAGGTGATGGCACAGTTTATACGGATTCACATGGCCTCCCTGCGCCGAACGGATGGCGGACGCGGCCGAAAACCCGTATTCTTTCCGGATATCGGATTCGGACAGCAGGCTGACCTCGAAACCTGCCGACTTGCGCGCTTTAAATTCCGGCTGAATAATGTCGCGGTCGTGGTGCGCATAACTGGCGTAATACAGACTGGGAAGTTTCTGAAAATCGGCCTGATCGCCGAAAGGTTTGGAAATGCGCCCGATTTCATCGATCGCGTCCGAACAAATCCGGTAGGCCCGAACGGCTTTCTTTTTCCCTATTTTTTGGGAGAGGTCGAACAGCGGAATATCGATCTCGTACTGGAGCATGGCCGTGCTGGCCGACGTGCTGCCGTGAGCGACATGCCTTTTTTCCAATACCACGACGTCGATGCCCGCTTCGCAGAGCCGGTGGGCAATCAGTGCGCCTGTTATGCCGGCGCCCACTACGACCACTTCGGCCTTTGTGCAATCGTGCAGTTTGGGAAAAGAGCCGAGTATACCTTCCTTAATCATCCAGAAGGGGTAAGCGGAATGTAAATCCATAAGTTGGTGGGAAAGGCAGGTGGTCAGCGTTTCGGCTGCTGTTTTTTTCTGTAGTAGGCTTCTGTTTTGTCTTCGTACAGCGGTTGTTTCGGGGTAACGGCATGCTGATCGGCATCCGGTGTTTCCTCTTCTTTTACATCCCGGTTCTCTTTTTTACCGTCGGGTGTAAGTACGGGCAGTTTGCCGGTCGTTTCCGGATGGTCTTCTTTTTTATTCTTATCCAATTGATTGTTTTTCATCGTCTTATCATTTTTAAAAAATAGGAGAATTGCTGTTACAATGCAGCGTTGTAACAACATATTTTATAAAAAGACATGCCTCTTATTTGCCGGTTCGAAACGGGCCGGATCTCTGAATAGAAGTGCCGCAGGGCAGGTTCTGCTGTGGGGTGAGGCGAATTAGCCCGTTGTATGCGTGGAAATAATTCCTCATTTTGAGTGTTTTGCCGGGCTTGCCGGGCTGGCATCCGTTTTTTGATAAGTTGATATTCTTATCTTATTTCAGTGCATCCGAAAGGTGGTCTGAAGAACACCAAAATAGCAACCAATCATGCCGAAAATAGCATCTTCCGTATCCACGACGCTGTCCGAATCCCAAAAATTCTCCCTGACAGAAAAACTTAAAAACGAGGACCAAACGGTTATTGCCGACCTCTACGATTTATACGGAGGGGTAGTGTACAGCATCGCAATCCGGATCGTGAAATCTTCGGATGTGGCTTCTACCGTATTGCAGGACACTTTCTGCAAGGTTTGGAAGTACCGGGCCAATTATGATTCCTCAAAAAGCGGGCTTTTTACCTGGATTACCAGCATCGCCCGTAACACTGCCATCGATGCCACCCGGAACCAGCACTTTAAAAGCGCTGCCAATATGCTCAGCCTGGAAAGTGCTGCGCATAAAACGGTAAATGAGTCCAATACATATGACGGTATCGGCGTACCGGACCTGCTCAAAAGAATGAACGAAAAACACCTGACCCTCCTGCAAAAATATTATTTCCAGGGCTACACGCACTCGGAAATTGTGGAAGAACTCGGCATACCGCTGGGCACCATCAAAACCAGACTGCGTAATGCTATCCAGGAATTGAGGCGCATTCTTCCGCATGATTTACACATTCACCAGACGTGCTGAAACGCCGGCAAAAAATCCCGAACTCGCTCTTAAACCTTAATTAATTTTAAATTTTTTTGACATGCAGAACAATAATGAAGCGCTTGCGGATACTCTCAACGAACTTATCCGCATTAATTTCGACCGCGTTTACGGATATGAAAAGGCAGCATCGGAGGCTGAAAACATCGATATCGACCTGAAAGCAATTTTCCGGGAATATGCCGATGTAAGCCGGGGTTATATCACCCACTGGCAACAGCAGGTGCGCGCCCTGGGCCAGGAGCCCGCAGAAGACTCCACCGTGAGAGGTAAAGTGTACCGGGTATGGATGGACGTAAAATCCGCCGTAACCGCTCACGACCGCGAAAGCATCATCAATTCCTGCGTTTTTGGCGAAAAAGCCGCCATCGATGCATATGAAGATGCACTTGCAACGAACTCACACCTTCCCGATGACCATCGTCTGGAAATTACCAACCAGAAAGCCAAATTGCAAGCCGCGCACAAAACCATGGAAATGTACGCCAGCGCACACGAAAAAATCGGTTAAGCAGGCCGGTTATTACATACGCTCCCATTTCCCATATAATCCCATAAACATATCTTTATTTGAATGCCGGGCGCCCCATGCGTCCGGCATTTTTTTTTATTGATAAGGTTGATAAGGTTGATAAGGGTTGATAAGGGTTGATAAGGGTTGATAAGGGTTGATATTTAGCCGCTCGAAAAAAAGAGTAATCTATTCTCTATCGAGCGGCTAAATATCAACCCTCATCAACCCTCATCAACCCTCATCAACCCTCATCAACCCTCATCAACCTTATCAACCTTATCAACCTCATAAACCCTCACCCCTCATTCCCTGTTTACTTACCTTTCAAGTCTAAAAAAACAGCATATGGAAGCCATATTCGAAGATATCCCCTTGACAAACAATGAGGTGTCGCGCCAGTTCGAACTGGTGGTCGACAACATAAAAGCCAAAATCGAATACGATTTACAAAAAGACCGCATGTTTCTCACCCACACGGAAGTGCCGCCTGCGCTGGAGGGCAAGGGCGTCGGAAATGCCATTGTGGAGAAAACCCTGCGATACATGGAAGAAAACAACCTGAAACTGGTGCCGTTGTGCCCGTTTGTGGCTGCCTACGTTAAAAAGCACCCGGAATGGAAGCGGCTGCTGGTGCAGGGGATAAGCCTTTGAGGGTTATGGGTTTATGAGTTTATAGGTTTATAGGTTTATAGGTTTATAGGTTGATAAGGTTGATAAGGTTGATAAGGGTTGATGAGGTTGATATTCAGCGGCTCGATAAGTGAATATATTCTTCTTTTTTCTAGCGGTTGAATATCAACCCTTATCAACCCTTATCAATCTTATCAACCTTATCAACCCTTATAAACCTTATAAACCTATAAACCTTATAAACCTATAAACCTATAAACCTATAAACCCATAAACTCATAAACCTATACACTCACAACTCACTTAATCCTATTAAGAAAGTGGTATCCCCGTTTCACAAAGCCTTCGCGTTCATAAAAAGCGTGGGCTTTTTCATTTTCCAGGTAAGCATCCAGCATAATGATTTCGCAACCTTCCTGAAGGGCGATATCGAGCAGGAAATCGTACAGCATTTTGCCAATGCCGCGCGAACGGTGCGCTGCATCGATCACGACGTTGTCGAGTTCCATATAGCGGCCGCTGTAAATTTTGGTGCTGACCCAAAAGCCGGATAATCCGATACACGCGCCGTCTTCAAATACGGCGGCCATACGGTACCCATGGGCGAGCATATCGTCCAGAAAGTGCACATAACGTTCTTCCGGTACGCCCGGGCTGAGTTGGCGGATCAATGGATAAAGCGGTTCCATGTCCGGTTTCTGGGTCAGCACACGAATTTCAAGCATACTTACTGTTTTTCAAGCCTTTCCATCAGGCGGCTGGTGATCCGCAGAAAATCCATTTCCGTAATGATACCGACAAGTTCCTTGTCTTTCACAACAGGCAAACAGCCGATGTTGTGCGTACGCATTTTATTCATGGCTTCCATGATGTTGGTATCAGGCGTAACCGTGACCGGTTTTACGATCATGATATCCTTTACCTGAACGGGAACATTGTCGTCCAGTTGGTTGCGGCGTGAAAAATGGCGCAGGAGCATGCGGCTGGAAATAAGGCCGGTCAGTTCTCCTTTGCGGTCTTCCACGGGCATATAGCGGATGCGGCGCCAGTCGAGGATCTCGGCTACCAGTTCGATCAGGTCGTCTTTCTGCACCGTAAACAGGTCGGTCGACATGAACTCTTCCACCTTGATCTTAGTTGGTTGCCAGTTTTCGAGGTCGGCGGCGGTGCCTTCCTCCCAGGTGTGTACCGGTTTGTTTTGCTTTTGATTTTTCACAATAGCGGCAGTGATGGCGGTGACGGCTTCATCGTTGGTCACTTCCTTTTTCAGCGCGGTAAAGGTGCGCAGTGCCCAGCGTGCGCCGGTTTTGTGTTCCCGGGCACGTGCTTCGATGATATCCAGATATTTGGTGATGTCCGCTGTTTTTACTTTTCTCATTTTAAGACCTTCGCGCGCCATAGGCAACAGTTCCTGAAGGATCAGGTCTGTAACCGGCACTTTTTTGTCCTTCAACCACGAGAAAGTAGTATCGATGCCAAATTTGGCCGATTTCAGGAAGTTGTCGCGCGTATCGACGAAGTCGATGTGTTTGGTAATGTCGTCGTATTTATCCCCCATGGCGACCATACAGCCGAGCCAGAAAGCGGCATTGGCCACTTCGTCGACGGTAGTAGGCCCGGAAGGCATCACACGGTTCTCGATGCGGAGGTGCGGCTTTCCGTTCGGAGAAATGCCGTAGCAGGGGCGATTCCAGCGGTACACCGTGGAATTGTGGATTTGCAGGGCGCGCAGTTTGGGCGTGATGCCCTGGCGCACCATATCCAGCGAATCTTCCTCGATAGCGCCTGCCAGCAATACGCGGAAGCGGCTGATATCTTCCTTGTAAATCTGCGTGATGTCGCCGCGAAGCCAGCCCGACCCGAAATTGACCCTCGGCAGCCGTTCACGCATGTGATCGGCCGTGGTGCGCGTGTCGAGGCTCTGCTGGAACAGTGCGATGCGCGTTTCATGCCAGAGCCGGCGCCCGAAAACGAGCGGCGAGTTGGCGGAAATCGCGATGATGGGCGCTGCCAGCACCTGCGAGATGTTGTACATTTTCACGAAGTCGTTGGGCGTCACCTGTAGGTGCACCTGGAAACTCGTGTTGCAGGCTTCCAGCAGCGGCGAGTCGTGCTTCACCAGCAATTCGTCGACACCTTCCACGCGCAATTCGAAAGAAGTGCCCAGGAGGTGTTTCTGGATAGCCGCCATGAGCGCAAAATACCGGTCCTTCGGCGTGAGGTTGTGCATTTCCAGGTCGTGCTTGCGCAGGGTAGGCAGAATGCCGCAGAGGATAATACTGGCATCGAAACCGTCGAGTACCTTCTGGATAATGGCCAGGTACTTGAGGTTTTCGGCTTCCAGTTGGCTCAGGCAGTCGCCGGTGAATTCGCGCGGGCTCAGATTCGTTTCCAGGTTGAATTTAGCCAGTTCGGTCACACACCAGTCGTGCCCTTTGAGGTGTTCCAGTACCTCCATGTTGATGGTTGCCGGCTTAAAAGTTTTGTTGTGTACCAGACACATTTCCTGCTCGGCCCCGATGCGGATAATGTCACTTTCGAACCAGTCGTGTTCCAGCATGTACTCGAATGCCTGCACGTCGTCGAGCAGACTGCGCACGAAATGCTGCATTTCATTTTTGTTGTCTAACGTGTTTACTTTTTGAAATCCCATATCTTCAGTTGGCCGCGAGTCGGTTGGTCGTAAGAATCCGGCACTGCAATATTATTTCTTTCGGACAAAAGATTCAAAACATGTTGCAAATGAAATATCGCTCATTTGCAGCGGCCGCTCGCAAATCGGGAAATACGGCTTCGAAGAAAAGGTGTGGAACGGGTTGGTCTCTCCCGGCAAATGCATCGAAATCTGATGATACGGACGTTTTTTATTTATGATTTGCGAGTACCTGATTTTCGATTTTCGAATATGATTTTCGATTTTTGATTAAGAAAAAGGAAAAAATATGATGGTAATCAAAGGGGAGTAAATTATTGTTATCATTACTTCTTCCTTTTTAAGTACATACCTCGCTTGTATAAATCAGTAGCGTTAAATAATATTTTATTTTGCATAAAGTGCTTATTATCAGTTTTTTAAAATTAAAAAATAAAAAAATAAACTCAAACGAAACACTTTAATTAAGGCAGGTATAAACCCGGTTTTATTATAATCAACCAAGTATATAAAAAGGTTTTAAATTATTTTTTTGTATTTATAGTACAAAATCCCGTTAATTTGCGGCATGAACGTACAGATTAGTCATCAACATCTTAAAAAAGATGCTAGCATTGCCATGCTCCTTGATGCTATAGAAATGCCCGATTTCACTCCTTCGGGCAAAATATATTACGATTTGCTGGAGTCTATAGTCTCCCAGCAACTGAGTGTAAAAGCCGCCACAACGATCTTTAATCGTTTCTGTACCTTATTCCCCGATAATTATCCTCACCCGGAATTATTAATCGAAGTAGAGCCGCTTCGCCTCCGTGAGGTGGGCCTTTCCGCACAAAAAGCGGGCTATCTTCAAAACGTCGCACATTTTTCTTTAAAAAACGACCTGGAAAAACACCGTTGGGATCTAATGAGCGACGAAGAAATTATTGAATTTCTGTCGCAAATTAAAGGTGTAGGAAAATGGACCGTACAAATGCTGCTGATGTTTACACTCGGGCGACCCGATGTGTTCCCAACGGACGACCTGGGCATCCAGCAGGCGATGGTAAATCTTTACAAAATCAATGAAACAGGTAAGGATTTAAAGAAAAAAATGCTGGAAATATCAGAACCCTGGCAACCGTGGCGCACGGTTGCCTGCCGCTATTTGTGGCGGTGGAAAGATTCGGTCCGGTAATTTCCCGACCTGAAAATGAAAGAATAAATATAAAATATCTCTCCCCGATAAAAGTTTAATGGAAACAAAAATAGACTTCAAATCGAGTTTTCCTAAACCCTTTGACCACATCATTAATCATAATCAACATTTTTAAACAACACTAGAATGAAAGAACAACAGGATAAACTCAGATATCCCATTGGCCAGTTTGAATACGGAAAGCCGTATACATTGGACGATACGCGCAAGCACATAAAGATTCTGTCTAAGTTTCCCAAGGATCTCAAAAACGCCCTGAAAAAACTGAAAAGCGGCGAACTGGAAAAAACCTACCGCCCCGACGGCTGGACTGTCAGACAGGTAGTAAACCACATCGCAGACAGCCACATCAATGCATATATTCGTGTAAAACTGGCTGTTACGGAAAATACGCCCATCATTAAACCCTACGAAGAACAACTGTGGGCCGAACTGGAAGATGGAAAACATGGATCCATCAAAACTTCCGTTAAACTCATTACTGCCCTGCATAAACGCTGGGCAAATTTCCTGAAATCCCTGGAGGAAGACGATCTGGAAAAAGGATACTACCATCCTGCCTCCAAACGTACCGTGCAGTTGCAGGAAGCCATCGCCCTGTACGTCTGGCACAGCCAGCACCACCTGGCACACATTTACCTGGTGATCGACGGGAAATCCAAAAGTACGTCGGGTAAAAAAGCCGAAGAAGAGGCCAAAGCGGATACCGACAGCAATCCCAAAAGTGTTGCGCCTGTTCAGGCGCCTAAAAAGCGCACTATTACCGCCGAACACCGGGAAAAAATAAGGGCCGCTCAGGTAGCAAGGCACTTTAAAAGTACTACGTCCGAAACTG
>Ga0209717_1001311_pt1 | contig 27255 bp, 24 predicted proteins | sample AD_UKC048_MetaG_FD_184418 | JGI IMG/M metagenome (GOLD analysis project Ga0209717, IMG submission 184418) | Active sludge microbial communities of municipal wastewater-treating anaerobic digesters from USA - AD_UKC048_MetaG (SPAdes) (version 2) | ecosystem: Engineered > Bioreactor > Anaerobic >... | reverse complement strand
GTGCAGGAATTCCCGCAACGGTGAGCCGGTACCCCAGAGATTTACGCTGGGCGCGCCGGATGCTTTGGCTTCATGGAATTTACGTAAGAGCGCCGGCAGCACATGGGAATTCTTCAGGTCATAATTATCATTCGGGCCATACAGATTGGTGGGCATCACCGAAATGAAATTGCACCCGTATTGATCGTGGTAGGCTTCACACATTTTCAGTCCCGCGATCTTGGCAATAGCATAGGGCTCATTGGTATGTTCCAGTGAACCGGTCAGCAGGTATTCTTCTTTCAAAGGCTGCGGGGCCAGTTTGGGGTAGATACAGGAGGAGCCGAGAAACAGGAGTTTCTTCACGCCGTTTACATAGGACTGATGAATCACATTGTTCTGGATCATCAGGTTTTCGTAAAGAAATTCAGCGCGGTAGGTATTATTGGCTACAATACCACCCACTTTAGCCGCCGCCAGGATTACATACTCCGGCTTTGCGGCCGAAAAGAAATCGGTTACTGCCGCCTGGTTACGCAGGTCTAGTTCCGCAGAAGTGCGGGTGATAATATTGGTAAAGCCTTCGGCCTGCCATTTACGCATCAGCGCACTGCCCACCATTCCGCGGTGTCCGGCAATGTAGATTTTACTGTTTTTTTCCATTGTGGTCTCTTGAATTGATGTTTTTGCTAGTCATGGTTCGACACGCTCACCATGACAACAAGCAGCACTTGTCACCCTGAGCCTGCCTACCGGACAGGCAGGCTTGCCGAACCATGCCGAAGGGTGCCGAACCATACCGAGAGACTATTCAAACTGCCTCAGTACATTAAACCCGGCTTCTTTTAAAATTTTATTTTTCTGAAACAGGGCGATATCGGCGGCTACCATTTCCTTCACCATGGCGTCGAGGGTGTATTTGGGTTTCCAGCCCAGTACCGTATTGGCCTTGGTGGGGTCACCGATCAGCAGGTCTACTTCGGTAGGACGGTAATAGTTCGGATCCACGGCTACTACTTCTTTACCAACGGGGAAATGTACCGCGTCGTTGGAGCTGGCTACATATCCTTTCTCTTCACTGCCTTCTCCTTTGAATCCGAGCTCCACGCCTACTTCACGGAAAGCCATCCGGATAAAATCACGTACCGGGGTGGTGATGCCGGTAGCGATCACAAAATCCTCGGGTTTTTCCTGCTGCAGGATCAGCCACATGGCTTCCACATAATCCTTGGCATGACCCCAGTCACGCTTGGCATCGAGGTTACCCATGTATAATTTTTCCTGCATACCGAGTGACATCTGGGCCACGGCACGGGTGATTTTGCGGGTTACAAAGGTTTCGCCCCGTAAAGGACTCTCGTGATTAAAAAGAATACCGTTACAGGCAAACATATCGTAGGCTTCACGGTAGTTGACCGTGATCCAGTAAGCATACATTTTAGCCACCCCATACGGACTGCGGGGATAGAACGGCGTGGTTTCACTTTGCGGCACTTCCTGAACCAATCCGTATAACTCGGACGTGGAGGCCTGGTAGATCCGGGTCTTTTTGGTCAGCCCGAGCAATCTAACGGCTTCGAGTATGCGTAAGGTACCGATCCCGTCGGCATTGGCCGTATATTCCGGCACATCAAAACTCACTTTTACATGGCTCATGGCCCCGAGGTTATAGATCTCGTCCGGTTGAACCTGCTGGATAATGCGGATCAGGTTCGTGCTGTCGGTCAGATCGCCATAATGCAAAACAAAATGCCGGTTGGAAATATGGGGATCTTCATACAGGCTATCGATCCGGTCTGTATTGAACAGGGAGGATCTTCTTTTTATTCCATGTACGATGTACCCTTTTTTAAGGAGAAATTCCGCCAGGTAGGCGCCGTCCTGACCGGTGATACCGGTGATGAGTGCTGTTTTATTCATAGTTTGAAGAGGTTGAATGGGGGAGAGAGAGTTTAGTTGTTTGTTGTTTAGTCGTTTAGCGGTAGTGGTTTAAAATTTGCAATCTCACTATTGATCGAAAAGTTTAAGGCTTGGTGTTTAGTCGTTTAGACGTTTAGTCGTTTAGCGGAAAATTCACTAAAGAATTGATTATTCATTTTCATTTACCCGCTTTTAATAGTTTTCAGCCTTACAAAATGGTCCGCTAAACATCTAAACAACTAAACGTCTAAACCCTTCTTATGTCGTGTACTAATTGTATTCCTTTCCTTGTTTCCTCCAGCGGAATACCCTGGCCGGTGAGAATGGCTTCGTAGGACTTTGTATGTAATTCTTCAAAGCCTTCACTGAAATCGAGCGGTTCGCCGTTGATGGTCATGGCCCGGAATGTGCGTTGTCCTTTTTCCCGGACGGGAACCGGCAGGTCGTTTTCGTCAATACTCATGGTCCAGTTCACCTGCGCCTTTTCCAGTTCCAGGGTGCCGGCGGTTTTTACCGGGCTGTATGTGGTCACGTTCAGCCGGGTTACATCGCCGAATATCCATAAGAGCATGTCGAAAAAATGGAGCCCGATATTGGTGGCGATGCCGCCGCTTTTTGCTTCCTCACCTTTCCAGCTGTTGAGGTACCAGTTGCCGCGGGCGCTGATATACTGCAGGTCGACCTGGTACTTCGCTGTATGATTTGTTGTATCGATTTTATTCTTTAAGGCCATGATCGCCGGATGCAGGCGCAGTTGCAAGATACTGTACACTTTCCTTCCTGTTTCTTTTTCCATTTCCAGGAGGGCATCCACATTCCAGGGATTCAGCACCACCGGCTTTTCACAAATCACATCGGCCCCGATCCGTAAGCCAAAGCGGATATGTGCATCATGCAGGTAGTTGGGCGAACAAACGGACAGGTAATCAATCGCCGTCCCCTTCCGTTTTACTTTATCACAATACCGGTCAAACCGTTCGAATTCTGTAAAAAACTGAGCCCCCGGAAAATTATTATCCAATACACCCACCGAATCATGCGGATCCAGGGCTGCCAGCAGGTTATTACCCGTCTCCCTGATCGCCCGCATGTGACGGGGAGCAATGTAACCAGCGGCGCCTATAAGAAGAAAATTCTTCAAGGGGAAGAGTTTAATAAGTTTAGACGTTTGTCGTTTAGTCGTTTAGCGGAAGATCTGCTTAGTATGTTCTAAACATCTAAACGACAAACAACTAAACCTTTCTTATGAGTTTTCCATTTTCTAATTGATACTCCATTCCACTCACTTTGCAAACCGCTAATCCTTCCTTCAGCTCCAGCTTCTCCCCCGCTTCACTCATCCAGCCTGTTTGCCGGGCAGGATTACCGGTCATCAGGGCAAAGGCCGGAACATCTTTCGTTACCACGGCACCGGCACCGATAAAGGCATAGGTTCCAATTTCTATTCCACAGAGAATGGTTGCGTTGGCACCGATAGTGGCCCCCTTCCCGATTCTTGTTGTCCTGAATTCATTCTTTCGTTCAATCGCACTGCGTGGATTAATTACATTGGTGAATACCGCGGAAGGACCAATAAACACTTCATCCCCACAAATCACACCTTCGTACAGCGATACATTGTTCTGCACTTTCACCCCATTCCCGATCACCACTTTATTGGCAATAAAGACATTCTGCCCGATCACACAGTTTTCCCCGATTACCGCTTCCGGCATGATATGCGAGAAATGCCAGATTTTGGTACCTGCTCCGATGATGGCTCCAGTGTCTGCTACGGATGAGGGATGTATGGAGGGAGAGGAAGACAATGGGGGAGGTTATTAAATGAAGTGGGTTTTAAAAGTCAAAATTAAAAAGTAAAAAGTAAAAAAGCTTTAAGTGCAATATTCTTAACTGATTTTATGTCCTCGTTTTATTCCAGGTAATTTTTATTCTCTTTTACTATAGTTTCTTTAATATCCTGCCAGGTAATGGGCTTAAGCATTTCCGGCATCTCGTCATTTTCAGCATCATCAAAGTATACAAGGCTCTTTAAGACCATGAACGTTGATCCGTCTTTATATTTTTCCTCATACAGGCTGATCATCTCTGCCAGCGTAAATTCCTGTAAAAGGAAATAAAGATCTATAAAATCCTTTTTTGCCCCCCTGCCAGTAATGGCGGTTAGTTTCATGGGGGCAATATCTTTTTTTGAAGCGATCCGGACATTTTCCTCCTCTATCAAACCGCTTAGCCAGGGATATGAATAATTTACAAAATCGACTTTGATCCCATTTACCAACAGGCTTTTTATATTTTTTAATTTATTCAGCCATGTTATACTACCGAAATTGGATAGTTCCTCAGTCAGCTCCCCTTCTTCCAATAAACAAGGACCAAAAAAATCAAGATCAACCGACTTTCTGTGACCGGTTTGTAAAGCCAAAGCTGTTCCTCCCACCAGCCTGAATGGCGAGAATAAAGGAACAGCCATGATTTTATTCATCAATTCCAGTGTCGGGGTGTCGATTGTTTCAAAATGTAACATCGAAAAGATTCTTTAGGAATTCCTGTTAAAACAGAGATAAAACCAAGTGACCGCTCATCCAATGCACGCAAATCCTTACATATCTCTCCTAATTGCTTTATTCCATACTGTTGATGAATTAATTCCCAATCGCATAACAACCCATATTCCAAAACTCTTTTTACGATTTGGGCTTTATTTAATTCCCAATCAAGTTTGTCTCTATCTACATCCCAAAAAAGATGGGAAGAAAAATCAGCTATTTTGGGATTAGGGTTATGCATATTGACGTAGCTAATAGTAAGGTTTAGATGTTTAGACGTTTAGTTGTTTAGGCGTTTGTTCCGCTAAACGACTAAACAGCTAAACAACTAACCTTTCTTGAATTCGAGATTATCCGCCCATATTTCCTCTTCCGGCAACGACTTAAAATATTCATACGTGGCTTTCAGTCCAACGGCGCGGGAGACCGTCGGTTCCCAACCGAGTATGGCTTTGGCTTTGGTGATATCCGGTTGCCGTTGTTTGGGATCGTCTGTGGGCAACGGCTTATATATAATTTTCTGGCTGGTGCCGGTCAGTTTGATAATTTCTTCCGCAAAGTCTTTCAGGCTGATTTCATCGGGGTTGCCGATGTTGACGGGCTGGGCATAATCGCTTAATAGTAACCGGTAGATCCCTTCCACCAGGTCATCCACATAGCAGAAGCTGCGGGTCTGGCTGCCATCCCCGAATACGGTCAGGTCCTGTCCACGGAGCGCCTGCCCGATAAAGGCCGGGAGGGCACGACCGTCATTGAGCCGCATACGCGGGCCATAAGTATTAAAGATCCGGATAATGCGGGTCTCGAGTCCATGGTAGGTATGATAGGCCATGGTCATGGCTTCCTGGAAACGTTTGGCTTCATCGTATACACCACGGGGACCTACGGGATTTACATTTCCCCAGTAATCCTCCGTCTGAGGATGTACCTGCGGATCGCCATACACTTCACTGGTACTGGCCACTAAAATGCGGGCTTTCTTATTTAAGGCAAGTCCCAGGCAGTTATGCGTTCCCAGTGATCCCACTTTCAGTGTCTGGATCGGGATTTTCAGGTAATCGATCGGACTGGCCGGGGAAGCGAAGTGCAGGATATAATCCAGGTGACCGGGCACATGAATGAATTTACTGACATCATGATGATAGAAACTGAATTCCTTCAACGGGAAAAGATGCTCAATATTCTTCAGGTTACCGGTGATCAGGTTATCCATCCCGATGACTTCATATCCTTTCCCGATAAATTTATCGCAGAGATGGGAACCGAGAAAGCCGGCTGCCCCGGTGATTAAAATGCGTTTCATTTTTTTTATTTAGATGATTCCGGTCATTTTCAGAGGTTGGAAAAAAGCATATTGATATTGTAGTCCGGGAGCTTGCTTTTTAAGCCGATCGAATTCAGCCAGGTTTCGAGGGGACGGGATTTAAGGAACTGTCCATGCCGGGAGTATATGCCATACACAAAACGGAAGGCATCTTTCTGCCGGAGTTCATCATAAAAAGGAAGTCCCACCGTAAATGACTTCTTCAATTCCAGTTTGTTTTTTCCCAACCGGCTCCTGATTTCTTTAAGACTTAAAGGTGACCCTTCTATATCCTGTCCCAGCCAGTTACTGTTGGTGCCTACGGCCATCCAGCCCTGACTGGTTTTAACTTCAAACATGGCATGCGAGGTAAGGCCCTTCTTGAAAAAATCACTTCGTTCGGGTTTTTGCCCATCCCCATTAAAGAAGATATAAAGGTGACGGACTTTAAACCCTGCCAGCAAGCAAAATTTTTCGAGCAACAGGGAGCGGTCGAAACAGAGTCCTTTTCGTTGATGAAAATAATTTTCCACTTTCCCGGCACTATCGAACGAGATGGTGAAATGGCTGATGCTGTGCAGGACACTATCTTGCAACCGGGAAATAAAGGCTACTTCATTTTCCTGGTTGCGGTGTATTTGCTTTTTATCCAGTTCAATATTCCACTCTTTCAAAAAGGCCACCAGGTATTGTTCATCTTTTTCGGTGATGCCCGGGGAAGCGTTGAACAGTAAAAAAATAAGGAGGAACAGAATAAACAGCCAGGGGGCAATCCTGGTGATTTTCTTTTTCAATTTAAACAGGAATAAGGTTATTACTTGCCGGCTCAACTGGCCGTTCTGCCGATACTTTCATAATAAAAACCATGGGCTTTCATCTGCGTGGTATCATAGAGGTTGCGGCCATCAAAAATTACTTTGGCAGCCAGCTGACCGGCGATCCGGTTAAAGTCTGGTGTCCGGAATTCATTCCACTCGGTACAGATAACCAGGGCGTCGGCGCCTTTGAGGGCCTCATACTGGTTATCGGCATAGGCCAGTTCCCCTTTAAATTCCCTTCTCACATTCGGCATCGCTTCCGGATCAAAAGCGGTAACGGTGGCGCCCATCCGGGTGAGCCGGGTGATGATTTCGAGGGCTGGTGCCTCTCGGATATCATCGGTATTGGGTTTAAAAGCCAGTCCCCATACGGCAAATTTTTTCCCTTTCAGGTTATCGCCATAATAGCGGCTGATCTTTTCAAAGAAAAATGATTTCTGTCCGGCATTCACCTGCATCACCGCATTCAGTATCTTAAAATCATAAGCGGCATCCGCGGCGGATTTAGCAAGGGCCTGTACATCTTTCGGGAAACAGCTGCCCCCGTATCCCAATCCGGGATAAAGAAAATGTTTGCCGATTCTGAAATCGGTACCAATACCACGGCGTACCATATCCACATCAGCACCGAGTTTTTCGCATAAGACCGCGATTTCGTTCATGAACGAAATCTTGGCGGCCAGGAAACTATTGGCGGCATACTTGGTCAGCTCCGCACTTTTCTCATCCATAAAGATGATGGGGTTGCCCTGACGAACATAGGGTTCATAGAGCTGCTGCATCATTTTACGGGCCCGCTCTGAACTGCTGCCGATCACCACGCGGTCCGGTTTCATAAAATCTTCCACGGCGGCCCCTTCCCTTAAAAATTCGGGGTTACTGACCACGTCAAAACATCCGGAAATATCCGTTGAAGCGGCGGCCAGAATCGTTGCCGTCACTTTATCGGCCGTACCCACTGGTACGGTGCTTTTATCCACGATTACTTTATAATCTCCGGGTTTGAACAGCCTGCCCAGATCGGCGGCCACGCCCAGAATATATTTCAGATCGGCACTGCCATCTTCACCGGGAGGGGTAGGCAGGGCCAGGAACAGGATGGCCGCACCTTCGATTCCTTTTTCCAGCGAAGTAGTGAAATGAAGTCGTCCTTCCTTTAGGTTCCTGGAAAATACTTTCTCCAGTCCGGGTTCATAGATGGTAATTTCTCCGGCATTGAGCTTACGTACTTTATTTTCGTCAATATCAATACAGGTCACATCATTCCCGGTATCGGCAAAACAGGTACCACTTACCAGTCCGACATATCCGGTACCAACAACAGCAATTTTCATGAGTCAGGTTTTAAATGATTCGTTTCAGGTATTCTCCATATCCACTCTTCGCTAATTCCACCGCAATCGCATCCAGTTGTTCACGGTTGATAAACCCGTTCCGGAAAGCGATCTCTTCAATACAGCCAATCTTGTTGCCCTGTCTTTTTTCAATTACGCGTACAAACTCACTGGCATCACTCAGGGAATCAAAGGTGCCGGTATCGAGCCAGGCGGTACCCCTGTCGAGCAGGGCCACTTTCAGATCGCCGCGGCGGAGGTATTCTTTATTTACATCGGTGATTTCGTATTCGCCGCGGGGAGAGGGTTTTAATTCCTTCGCGATTTTCACTACACTGTTGTCATAGAAGTATAAGCCGGGAACCGCAAAATTGGATTTGGGCTTAGCGGGTTTTTCTTCAATACTGAGGGCATTGTAATGTTCGTCAAATTCCACTACCCCGTAACGCTCCGGATCGGCCACCTGGTAGGCAAACACATAACCGCCTTCCACATGGGCCAGGTCTTTCAGCTGCTTACCCATCCGGGTACCATAGAAAATATTATCACCGAGTACCAGGGCTACTTTGTCATCCCCGATAAATTTTTCGCCGATCACAAAAGCCTGTGCCAGTCCGTTAGGCACTTCCTGGATCGCGTACTCAAAACGGCAACCCACTTTACTGCCATCACCGAGCAGGCGAATAAAAGAAGGATTGTCTTCCGGTGTGGTGATAATTAAAACTTCACGGATGCCGGCCATCATCAGTACGGAAAGCGGATAATAAATCATCGGCTTATCGTAGATGGGCATTAATTGTTTGGAAATGGCCTTGGTGATCGGGTAAAGCCGGGTACCGGAGCCGCCGGCGAGGATGATGCCTTTCATGAGGGATGGTTTGAGGGTTTAGTCGTTTAGTCGTTTAGTCGTTTAGAAGAAGATCATCAAAGTATGATCTAAACGTCTAAACAACTAAACGACTAAACTATTAATCAGTTTCTGTCTTTATACTGTTCGTCATAATAATGCTGATACGCGCCGCTGGTAACGTTTTTCAGCCATTCGGTATTGTGCAGGTACCAGTCAATTGTCTGAGAAAGGCCCTCTTCGAAGGTAACGGAGGGAGACCAGCCCAGTTCTTTATTGATCTTGGTGGCATCAATGGCATAGCGGCGGTCATGCCCGGGGCGGTCTTTTACATACGTTATCAGAACTTCACTGGTGCCGGGGGCATTGCCCAGTTTCTCATCCATTTGCTTACAGAGCAGTTTCACGAGGTCGATATTCCGCCATTCGTTAAACCCGCCAATATTGTAGGTCTGCCCGTTCTGACCACTGTGAAACACATTGTCAATTGCCGTGGCATGGTCTTTTACAAAGAGCCAGTCGCGGGTATACAATCCATCTCCGTAAACCGGCAGCGGCTTTTTGGTAATGATATTATTAATAAAGAGGGGGATCAGTTTTTCGGGGAAATGATTAGGGCCGTAATTATTTGAACAGTTACTCACTACCACGGGCAATCCGTAGGTATCATGATAAGCCCGTACAAAATGATCACTGGCTGCTTTGGAAGCGCTGTAGGGGGAATGCGGATCATATTTGGTGTCTTCGGTAAAGAAGCCGGTATCACCCAGGGCGCCGTACACTTCATCGGTAGACACATGATAGAAACGTTTGCCGGCAAAATTATCTTTCCAGAAATGACGGGCACTGTTCAGCAGGTTCACCGTCCCGATCACATTCGTATACACAAAATCCAGCGGGGAAATAATGGAACGGTCCACATGGCTTTCTGCGGCCAGGTGGATCACGGCATCCGGCTGATGCAGGACAAAGATCCGTTCAATGGCATCCTTATCCAGGATGTCGGCCTTCTCAAAAAAATAATTGGGCGCATTTTCAATATCCCGGAGATTTTCCAGGTTACCGGCGTAAGTCAGCGCATCGAGGTTGATGATCTTGTAATCCGGGTATCGGGTTACAAAAAGACGGACAACATGTGAGCCAATAAAACCGGCTCCGCCGGTAATGATGATCGTTTTAGTGGTTGTTGTAGAAGAACTGGGCATGGGGAAGAAGGTTTAGTTGTTTAGATGTTTAGTCGTTTAGATGTTTAGTCGTTTAGCGGTAGAGTTGCTTAGCACGATCAAACTTCTACCCGTTGAGACTACTGTAGCCTGGAATTTCGAAGCGAATTAAGTTTATTTGATAAAATCTCAATTTCTCTTCGAATCTGTATCAGCTGCTCCGCAGGAAGCCATCCGAGGTCCACTGCAATTATCAATTGATTTAGCAGTTCCAATAAACTGCTGTAAGACGTATTATAAAAAGCGGCCTGATCCTTTGCTGTTTTCCTTCCACTACCTTCTGCGATATTGGAACAAATTGAAACCGACGCCCTTCTCATCTGGCTGATCATCCCAAATTTTTCTTCCGGTGGGAACAAAGCAGTTAACTTGTAAATACTAACCACCATTTTTCTTGCTAATTGCCAGACTTCTAATTTCTCAAATGAATATGTATGCATAATATAAGGTTTAAGTATCAATATACTAAACCAGCATACATTTTTTGGAGACCGTCCTTCTGAAAGAGGGATATGTTAATAAGTTTAGTCGTTTGTCGTTTAGTCGTTTAGTCGTTTAGAACGTTCTAAGCAACTCTACCGCTAAACGACTAAACAACTAAACCTCAAACTTTTTCTTATACCAACCAAACGTCACTTTCAACCCCTCTTCCACACTCACCAGGGGATTGTACCCCAGCAGTTGTTTCGCCTTCGAGATATCCGCGAGGCTATGCTTCACATCACCCAACCTTTCCGGGCCGAAGATCGGTTGCAGGGTTGTTTTCGCTTCTTTATTCAGTCCATTAAACAACTCCAACAAGGAGGTTTGCTCGCCACAGGCAATATTATAGACCTGGTTAACCGCCTCTTTATTTTTTGAAAACAGAGAAAGTATATTGGCCTGTACCGCATTAGCCACAAAAGTGAAGTCGCGGCTATGTGAACCATCCCCGTTGATAGTAGGAGGTTTCTGGTTGATCAGGGCTTCGGCAAAAAGCGGAATCACGGCCGCATAGGGTCCGTTGGGATTCTGTCGGGGACCGAAAATATTGAAGTAACGCAGTCCCACAAATTCCATCTGGTATAAGCTCGCATAAACGCGGGCATACAGTTCATTTACATATTTCGTGACTGCATAGGGAGAAAGCGGATTACCGATGATGTCTTCTACTTTGGGCAATCCGGGATGGTCTCCGTAGGTGGAGGAACTGGCCGCGTACACCACGCGTTTGATTCCGGCTTCTTTTGCGGCGGTAAAAACATTCAGCGCCCCGGTAATATTCACCCCGTTGGTTGTGAGGGGATCGTAAATGGAACGGGGAACCGAACCCAGTGCGGCCTGGTGCGTGATCACATCAATTCCTTCCACCGCTTTTTTACAGGTGTCGAAATCCCGGATATCCCCTTCCAGGAATTCGAACCGGGGATCCGTCATATAGGGTTCAATATTTTTCAGGAAACCTGTGGAGAGATTATCCAGCACCCGGACAAAGCTCACTCTTTCGTCCTTCAACAGGGCTTCCACGAGGTTTGATCCGATAAATCCTGCACCACCGGTTACTAGTACACGCATCATCTTACTTGTTTTTCTTTTTTTTCTTTTTTAAACCCAGCAGGCGGCGGATGTCGAGTTTGGCCAGTATCCGCTCGAAGAAGTTGTCCGGCGCGGTTTCTTCTTCATAATAACTGCCGTAGCCATACCCGTAGCCATACCCGTAACGGCCGTACCCGTAATACCCATAACCGGGTTTAAGTTTCACGTCATTGATAATGATCGACACTTTGGGCAGTTTATTGGCGATATAAAATTCATCGATCAGGGCAATCTGCTTTTTAAAGGTATGCGACTGACGTACCAGGTACAGGGTACAGTCGGCAAACTTACTCAGTGTCATGGCATCACTCACCATACCCACCGGTGCTGTATCAATGATTACAATATCGAAATGATTTTTAAGCCAGTTGAACATGTCGTCCAGCCGGGGATCGAGCAACATCTCGGACGGATTGGGTGGCACGGGTCCGCAACCCAAAACAAAAAGATTTTCATGTTCCGGTACCGGGCGGATCAACTCTTCCAGGTTGGTCATTTTACCTACAAGGTAATTGGTGATACCGGGTCCTTTGGACATACCCAGTCCGGATAATACTTTTGGCTTGCGGATGTCGAACTCAAGGATCACGGTCCGCTTACCGGCCAGTGCCAGTACGGCTCCCATATTCGTGGACACATAGGATTTACCCTCCCCGCTGAAGGAGGAGGTAGTGATGATCACCGCCTTATCTTTTTTATTCAGCACATACTGAAGATTCGAGCGGATGATCCTGAACTGTTCCGCTACCATGCTGCGGGTGGTTTTGCTGACCACCAGGGTGCTTTCTGAATAGGAGTGCCCGATTTCTCCCAGGATCGGGGCCTGGGTGATTTTCTCGATATCGAAGCGGGTGGTTACTTTATCGTTCAGCACTTCACTCACAAATATGAATAAAGCGGGGATCGCCAGGCCGAGCAGGATGGCCATGGCCTGTATGGAACGTTTATCAGGTTTCACCGGGCTTACCTGTGGATAGGACCGGTCAATGATTTCTGAATTTGGTGTATTGGAAGCGCGGGAGATCGCGGTCTCTTCTTTCTTCTGGGTAAAGAGTTTGAACAGGTCCTGGTAGGTTTCCACCTGGCGTTTGATTTCGGCCAGTTCTTTTATTTTAACCGGCATCGCCCTGAGTTGTTCTTCTCCCAGGTTACTGCGTTTCCGCACATCCGATACCAGGTCCGCTGAAGCCTTGTTGATATTGCGGATATTCTCCCTTATGCTTAACCTGATTTTCTCTACCTGGTTGTCGGCATCTTTTACTAAGGGGTGCCCGGCCGGTACGTTGCCGTCCACCAGTTGTTTACGTTCCAGTTGTACTTTATTGTACAGGTTCACCAGGTCGTTGAGGGTAGGATCATCCAACCCCAGGGTGGAGGGAACCACGATTTTAGCAAAAGCATTTTTTTTATCGGACAGGTACTCATCAATTTTTTCGGCTACTGATATCCGGTAGTTCTGTTCATTGATGGTTTTATCCGATTCATTGATGATGCCAAAATAGGAAGAGGATTGCACATCCGCATCAATCATGTTGTAACGGGTCTGGTAATCCAGGTACATGCGTTGCACGCTGTCCAGCTTGGTGCCGATATCCACCAGCCTGCCCTCGATAAAGGCCAGGATCTGATCTGAAGAAAGCTTTTTCTGTTCAAGACTGTAAGCCCCGTATTCCTCCATCAATCCATTCAGAATGGCGGAGCCCAGGTGCGGGTTCGGACAACGCATACTGATATTCAGGATACCGGTTCCGATGGTTTTGGGCATGATCTGCAGGGTGGATGCATACCCCCCTGCCGCCTGGAAAGTAGGGACCCATTGCACACTGTATATATTGTTGGCCGGAAGGCCGACATTTTTAATAAATACAAAACTGCCATAGCGGTTTATTATTTCCTGTCCGAAATGATACACCGTGGCTTCTTCATTGATCCGGAAATCGGTATCGTTGACAAAACGGATCTTGAAGATAAAGGGCTGGGAGGAGTCCGTTATGTTCAAGGCCCTGATCAGGAAAGGGCCCTGGTTATAGACATTGATGGTTTTTACCTTACCAATGGCGTAGTAACTGAATTGCAGGTTGAGTTTCATCACCACGCGCTGCATCAGCGGACGTGATTTCAGTATCTCAATTTCACTCTGGATATTCTGGGCCTTGTTGCTGCTGAACAGTTCTTCCACTTTATCTCCGGCGCCCCTGTTTTTCCCTTCATCTTTAATGATCATACTTCCGGATGCGGAATACACCGGTACGGTCCAGCGCAGGTATAAATAAGCGCCAAGAAGCATGAGGGCCACGGATAAAATAAAGACGGGGAGAAACCGGATATACTTATAAAAGAGATCCCTGAAACTCAGGCTGGAGAGATCACTTTTATTTGGATTATAATTCGGATTTATGTGCGTTTCTTCCATGATAAGGAATAAAAATTCGTAAGAGGATTAGTTCCTGATAAAAATATTTGAAAGGGCAGCCACCGCGGTTACAATGGTAAAGGCAAAAGTGATCTTCTGCATGATCTTGGTCTGCTGCTGTTCGGTTTGTTTCTGGCTGGTGGCTTCCACGATGACGAGGTCATTCTGCACCAGGTTATAATAAGGTGATTCAAAGACTTTTTGTGAGGTCAGGTCCAGTAATCCCACTTCCCGCTGGCCATCGGTTTCCCGGATTACTTTCACGGTATTCTTTTTGCCGAAATCATTAATACCACCGGCCAGTCCCACGGCTTCAAAAATATTCAGTTTTTCTCCAGGTACAGAAATCGGGCCTTCCTGTCCCACCATACCCAGTACCGTTACTTTAAGATTCATAAACCGCACGAGTACGGTTGGATCAGCCAGTACTTCCACAGGTTCTTTCAGCCTTTTCTTTACTTCATCGGCCAGTTGCTGTTTGGTTAAGCCTTCTGCATGAATAACCCCCAGGCGGTGGTGTTCAATATTCCCGTTATTATCGACCAGGTATCCGGGAGCTCCGCCGGCCGCACCCAGGGTGGGCTGGTTGAAGAGGATATCGGCCTTATCTGGCTGGGTGCTGAGACTGAATATCTGTATAGACAGGAGGTCGTTTTTCTGAATTTTCAGTTCAACCACTTTTACCACGCCCTTTCCGGTGGAATCATTCACATTTTCCAGGTAATTAGGAATCTTTTGTAAAGGCTTACAGGAAATAAAATAAAGGGGTAGTGCAAGCAGTAATAAAAACCGGGTGAATTTCATTACAGGTATCTTTTAATGAAAGCAGCGGACTGCAAAAAAAATAAGGTTAGGTTGTCATTCGGGCAGCGCCGAAGTTAGCTTAGTTCTGTCAATATAGGCGACTAAAATATAGCCCAGGCTGTCAATGGCGATTTTAGCGGTTTTATGTCTTAATTCCAGGATTTTTCCTTCCTGATCCATGAAGGTTCCTTTGATGATTCGGACCCGTTGGTTCACTTTCGCATCCATGGGTCTTGCTTCCACATATTCATGTTCATTCAGGAAACGACGGATGGCACTGATTTCCTTTTCTTTAATGACAGCCGGTTTCCCGTTCCAGTACACATAATTAATTGCTCCGGTGGTCATCCGAACTTCCGTGCGGTCGTCTTCCGACACTTTTACAAAAACGTAGGATTTAAACAGGGGTTCTTCCACCACTTTGATCCGGTCACTCCATTTCCGTTTTACTTTATTGAGCGGACAGTAACTTTCGAATCCTTTCTCGGTCAGGAGTTGGTTCACTTTTTTTTCCCATCTTGGCCGGGTATAAATGGCCAACCACTTCTTTGACAAATCTCAATAAATTTTATTCATGGCTTCGCCACTTCAGTCACATATTTTTATTATAAATGACTGATTTATATAACTTTATGTTAAAAAACGGAACACTTTTAACCAGTATTCCCCAATTTGGAGGCAAATATAGTCCAAGATGTGAGTGGGCAACGAATAAAAGCATCGGATTTTGAAGGATTTACCCCCATAAGTTGATAACTATAAGTAGAATTACGAGTCTGATAACTTTAAATTTCGAAGAGCCCTGTTTTTTGATGAAAAAGCTGTGAAAATGGGCCGATTGGAAGGATTCAGGAATTGGAACTTTAAACTACCTTCAATCACCAAAACGAATGCTGTGAATCAACGCTTTTATTCCCTCGATGTATTTCGCGGAGCCACGGTCTGCCTGATGATACTGGTAAACAACCCCGGTTCCTGGGGATCCATTTATGCTCCGCTGGAACATGCACCCTGGCATGGCCTGACCCCCACCGACCTGGTTTTTCCCTTCTTTTTATTTGCCGTCGGCAATGCGATGTCGTTTGTAATGCCCCGTCTGGAAGCGGGGGGTGACGGGCTTTTCTGGAAAAAAGTGTTGAAACGCACGGCCCTGATCTTTCTGATCGGTCTTTTCCTCAATTGGTGGCCCTTTGTAACGGAGGTCAACCGGCTGGTGGAAGGCACTACAGATTTCCAGAAAGAAACCATTTTCAAGGGCTTTACCTGGATAGATTACTACAAAGACAAAGCGGGTACGATCATCGAATCCGTGAAAGGAGTCCGGGTATTGGGTGTATTACAACGGATAGCCCTCGCCTATTTCTTTGCCTCCGTATTGGTGTATTACCTGAAAGCCCGGAAAGCTTTTCTTGCCGGTCTGATCCTGCTGCTGGTCTATTGGGTGCTTTGTTATGCGGGTAATCCGGCAGATCCCTACAGTCTGAAAGGTTGGTTTGGTACGGCGATCGATAAGTGGTTCCTGGGCCAAGCCCATATGTACAAGGGCGAAGGCATTCCCTTTGATCCGGAAGGACTGATGAGTACATTGCCTGCTATTGTACAGGTGATTTTTGGCTATCTCGTCGGGGACTATATTCAGAAAAAAAGCAAAGTCCTTCCCCTGCCCGATCAGTCCGGTGCCACTACCGGTGGCATGTATGAAATGCTCACCGGCATTTTTGTGATCGGTATTGCGATGCTCGTAACCGGTTACTGTTGGGATATGGTTTTCCCGATCAATAAAAAAATCTGGACCAGCTCCTATGTGATCTATACCACTGGTCTGGCGATAATGACTATTGCCACGATGATCTATATGATCGAAATAAAAAAAGTACGTGGCGGACTGGCCCGTTTCTTTGATGTGTTTGGCAAAAACGCCTTATTCGTTTTTGCCCTCAGTGCGTTTTTGCCAAAAGGACTGGCCCTGATCAAACTCGGCGATGGCGTGAATCCCTGGAACTGGTTGTATAAAAAAGTACTGATTCATACTCCCGGCGATAAGGAACTGGGTTCATTACTGTATGCACTCTGCGTGATCACGTTTATGTGGGCGATTTGCTGGTGGATGGATAAGAAGAAGATCTACGTGAAGGTTTAGAGAGAACGGTTTAGAGAGAACTAAAGAAGAAAGAGGTTGAGAGAACGGTTTAGAGGGTACTAAAGAAGAAAGAAACTTATAGGAGCGTTTAGTTGTTTAGACGTTTATATGTAGATTTCCATTGTATTCCGCCCCGTTAAGGGTGGCATATTATTAGAAGGAAAATTCCGCAAGCATCCCACAGAGCCATGTAGGGGCGAAATGTAAATAGCAGATTGTTTAACGAAGGTATAGATCTTTATAAGGAAATTTCCAATGTATTCCGCCCCGTTAGGGGTGTCCTATCAGTAGAAAGAAAATTCCACAAGCATCCCATAGAGCCCTGTAGGGGCGAAATGTTAATAGCAGGTTGTTTGACAAAGGTTTAGATCTTTATAAGGAAATTTCCAATGTATTCCGCCCCGTTAGGGGTGGCCTGTTAATAGAAAGAGAATTTCCATTGTATTCCGCCCCGTTAAGGGTGGCATATTATTAGAAAGAGAATTTCCATTGTATTCCGCCCCGCTAGGGGCGACCTGTTAATAGAAAGAAAATTTCACCAGTAGTCCATAGAGCCCCGTAGGGGCGACCTGTAAATAGCAGGTTGTTTAACGACGGTATAGATCTTTATAAGGAGATTTCCATGTATTCCGCCCCGTTAGGGGTGGCCTATTATTAGAAGGAAAATTCCGCAAGCATCCCACAGAGCCCCGTAGGGGCGAAATGTTAAAGGGGGGTATATTTTAGAATGTTTAGAAAACACATACTAAGGAGGGGCTGTTGACTCCCGACTCCCGACTGCTAACTGCCGACTGACACCTGACATCTTTTAAGCCTTAACATATTTTTAATAACTCCGTTTCCCGGCACCTGTGTATTCCCTTCCCGGCCCGCATCTGTTTTGTATAATCAACAAATATGAAACAGCTAACCGTTTTGACCGCCTTATTCATTGTTTTTACTTCTTTTCGTTCAGACACAACCGTTAAAGTGGACTTATACAACAGCAAATGGCAACTGAAGACCATCCATTCCAAAGAAGGAGCCGCCTATATTTACACCAATGCCTTTATCCGGTTTGATGAAACGCAAAAAAGGGTGAGTGGCAATGGAAGTTGTAACAGTTTTGGCGGTTCAGTAACCATCAATGACAACAGCCTGCAAATTGGAAATTTATTCTCCACCAAAATGTATTGCGAAGCGGTACAACCTATTGAAACCGATTTCTTCGCTGCATTAAGCAAGGTCTCCCGTTATGAAATAAAAGGCAATAGTTTGCTGATGTACCAGGGGGATACGTTGTTGCTGGAGTTTGAGGTTCAGCAATGATAATTGAACATTGAATATTGAGCATTGCGTTGCTAAGTAAACCAATGTTCAATATTCAATGTTCATTTATCAATGTTCAGCACCTGCTCACTCCCCGGCAATTTCCGATTGACCCTTCTTCCCCCAGCTCCGGTGCTTCGCCCCGTCCATCTTCACAATTTTCGGGGTGAATCGACCCACCACATCCACCAGGGCTTTTTGGGATTGCATGACGGTATGAATATCCTTGTAGGCGAAGGGTGATTCATCCAATCCGCCACCGAGCAGTTTCACTCCGAATTTTTTCAATTCATCTTTGAACTGTTTATCCGTTACGGAAGCGATGGCCCGGGTACGGCTCATTTTTCGTCCTGCTCCATGTGAAGCAGAGTTGACGGCAGCCATTTCCCCTTTCCCTTTTACAATAAATCCGTCGGCGGTCATAGAACCCGGAATGATTCCCAACACATCTTTACCAGCCGGGGTGGCGCCTTTACGGTGTACGATCACATCACGGCCTTCCCATTTTTCTTTCCACGCAAAATTGTGATGATTTTCCACCCGCTTCATCGGTTTACGTCCCAGTTGCTTTGCAATTTTATCATGGATGATATGATGGCAGGCGCTGGCATAATCCCCGGCCAGGTTCATGGCCATCCAGTATTCGATTCCTTCTTCTTCATTCATATCCAGCCAGGCCAGGTTTTTCGCCTCCTGGGGTAAATGCCTTTTACTGATCGCCAGTTTCGTGTAATGGTTAGCAATAGTCGCTCCCAGCGCCCGCGAACCGGAATGCGTCAGGAATCCGGTGTAAGATCCCGGCTCCAGTCCGAGCACCGGATCCTTTTCCAGAATCTCCACGATCCCGAATTCGGCAAAGTGGTTTCCGCTACCTGAACTTCCCAGTTGTTTCCAGGCCCGTCCATGTAAGTGCTTTAACAGCGGTAACTGGTAAAACAATTCATGTTCCATCACAGCATGATTTTCGGCGTGATCAAACTGGCCACCACTTCCAAACAAAGTAGCTTCTCCCAGTTCACGGGTAAAGAAGGATTCACGATCCACCAGCTCTTTCGGTGCAATATCAAAAACACTCAGGCACATCCGGCAACCAATATCCACGCCCACTCCGTACGGAATCACGGCATTATCCGTAGCCAGGACTCCCCCGATCGGTAAACCGTACCCGCTATGTGCATCTGGCATCAGGGCACCGGCCACACTCACCGGGAGTTTGGCCGCCTGGTACATCTGGTGCATGGCGCCTTCCTCAATATGTTCCTGACCGAAAATGCTGAAGGCGATCCCGGTCTGATTCAGTGATATCTCCGCGCCTTCGGTCAATGGGGCCGGCATTAACTTCTCTGCCACCGTTTTCAATTGTTCATCTTCCAGGTAATTCTCCGGGGCATTCAATACCTGTTTCAGTATTTCCAATGCTTCTTTCTCCGTGCTGTGTTTGAACTTGCTGTTCATCACCTGCATGGCCACACTGATCACCGGTCCTTCCGGGTAGCCGATGGCGCGTATTTGTTTTCCTGATAATTTTAGTTTGCTCATGATTTCTTTCTCCAATATAATTCGTTCTTTCCAGATTGTTTAAAAGGTTACCTGCCCTGGAATGTGACAGGTAACCTGTTGTTGCTATTCTTTTTTCACTTCAGTACCGGAAACAAAGAGCTGTTTCAGCTGATCCAGTAACATACCGTTACCGGATACACTGATGGAGCTGATCTTTTCCGCGATATTCTCCACGTATTCCATCTCTTTCAGTTTCCAGAGCATCGCGTTGTCTTCCATCAGTTTCGCGGTGTTCAGTAAGCTCCTGGTGCTGGCGGTTTCTTCCCGCCGCATGATGGAGTTGGCCTGTGCTTTTTTATCTGCGATCAGTACCTGATTCATGATCTCCTTGACATCACCCGGCAGGATGATATCCCGGATACCGAAGTTCAGTACCTCTACGCCCAGACCAGTCGCTTTTTCTTTGACCTGTTCCAGGACAAAGGGCGCCAGGCTGTCTTTTTTCTCCAGCAATTCATCGAAAGTGTATCCTGCGACATACTCCCGGAGAGAGAGCTGAAAAGCGACATACAATTGTTTATCGTATTCCTTATTCAGCACCAATGCCTTCTGAATATCCGCCAGTTTATACTGCGCCCAGGCATTGATCCGCAAGGCCGCTTTATCCCGGGTCAGGATCTCCTGCCCGTTGATCTCCAGTTGCAGTTGCCGCATATCGGCCCGGTACACCTGTACGGATACCCTGTTCTTCCACCAGTAATATGTACCCGGCTCCAGCACTTCCCTGAATTTACCATCGATATACAGCAGGCCTTTTTCATAGTTCAACACTTCAAAGGTCCTTACCCAGGCCATTACCATGGACTTGTTCAACCAGGATTTATTGATGGATTCGTCTATCTCCGGCTTGCTGATATCCACCCGGATAAATGCATACCGGATCACCGATTTCCAGAAAGTGTACCGGCCGGCAGTCAGTATGGTTTTCAACAAACCATTTTCCAGCTGCAATACCAGTTCTTCTTCCTTTACTTCCACCACTTCGAGTAAACCCGAGAGCTTTTCATCCAGTAACAGGATATTCAGTTCCACAGGTGCTACGAAAGACTGTGTCATATCATAGACATACACATTTTCATTGGCCCAGAACCAGTATGTCCCTTCTGTCAGGCACCGCAAGTAAGCGCCGTTCTTAAATACCAGGGCTACCTGCCAGGCATTTAGTTTTACTTTTTTCATATACAGTTTTTTGTCCGTTGCCCGATCCTCCGTTGTTTAGCATGATCGTAAAACGGAATGTTCAAAATAAAAGGCCGGTGATCGGCAAGACCCACGAACCGCGGAGGCTGACCGTACTGTTGTGCTGACTGAATGAGGATAAAGAGTCATCCGACTGATTACCCCGGACTCAGCCGTTGTACAACAGGATGGATTATCCTGCAGGCGATTCACCGGCTTTCCCGGAATTCACAAGGGGTGATTGTTTAATCACCTGATCTGAAAATTCCTTTGTTGTCAAAGCCGGCCTTCGTTGTTTGGCCAATTTTAAGGAAGTGGCCTGCTTCCATTCCGCTACATTATGATTGTAGTGCTCTGCCACTGAGCTATCCGTTTTTGAGACGGAGCAGGATTCGAACCTGCGTAAGTGCTTTGCTCTACCAACTGAGCTATCCCTTATACGGGAATGGGACTCGAACCCATCACACAAGCGAATAATGATGCATACCCGTTTACTCAACAGCATACAGATAGCTACTGCCTCTGCACTGCGATGCGTTTAAACATCCGCCCGGGTTGATTCACGGACATCATCATCTTGCGGTTAAGCAAGCTTTTATACAAACAGTCACGTCGGATCACTCAAATGAATGAGTAATGAGTAATCAGTAATGAGTGGCTGATCGGACTCTACTACATTTTTATATATACTGAAATCCGAAGTGCGTAAACCTTAATAATCAATTCATCATCGTCTCCGCCAGACGGAAACCGATCACTTCTACGGGTTTCTCCCCATTATTCTTTTCATGCGGATTGGCAATTTCAGCAATTGTCATGGGCTCAGTGATCGCTTGGTCAAATCCCAGGTGTTTACTCAACCGCTGTGATTTACTGACGCCGAGTTTTCCAAACTCATACCGGGCGATCAGCCTTCCTTTCCGTAACAGCGCGTTGTCCATCGTGGTCAGCGCACTATTGAACGTGCAGATCAGCTGCACATTTAGGAAGTCGGCCAGCAACCCATCTGAAATATTCAGCAGGTTGGACACAGCGGAACTGCTGTTGTGCCGTCGGTCCATGATAATATTTTCCGCGTCTTCAATCACCAGCACCGTATTCGGGTTGTCCACCAATAATTCGATGAAGTCCGGATTCATCAGGTTTCCGGCTACTGAAGGCGACAGAAAGAGGACCCGCTTCCGGATTTTGCCTACCAGGTACCGGAGATAAGTCGTCTTACCCGTACCGGGGAGTCCGTGCAACAGGACAATCCCTTTATCATTCTTCCGGCTGAGCCTTGTACGGATCACCGCATCCACTTCTTTAAAGTCATCTTCATAAAAAAGAGCCAGGTCCAGTTTTGTCCGTTTAATCTCCATGGCTTTCAGGTCCAGTGCATTTCTGGACTGGACAATCAGGTTGATCTCCAGCGGCTGTCGCCTTTGCCTTTCTTTAAACTGGCTGACCAGTCCGGTAAGTTCATCAATAAATTCACTATTGGATCCGTCATGAAGCATTTCACAGTAGTCATCATCAAACTCGATGATGCAATTACTCTTCATGATTACCACGGTTCGGTCAAACTGATAATTCTTCTTTTTTTGTTTGTACCAGCGGTACCGGTGTACCCGGCTGATATTGTCCTTGTACCGTTCACTGAATTGATTAAATGCCTTTTCGCCATTCACCTGGTTTATAAAATTCAGGCTGGGGAGTACATTAAAACAGTGAAGGAACAGAATCTTCGTATCCAGGAACCGGTCATCAAACACATTGTTGATGTTGATGACTTTCTGGTTGTATAAGTTGTCCATTTTGTTCTTTATTCTTGTTATTGATTAATTATCTTTTCGCTGAACATCAGAAGATGAGTAATGAGTAATCAGTAATGAGTAAGAAGGGAAAAGTCATTACTAAATCAGTCATTTCAGATAGCCGGATGGTCAGAAATATAACGGTGCACGATCAGCTACTCATTACTCATTACTCATTACTCATTTTCCCTACTGCACCACCTTATTCGCACAGCTCGAACTGGCAAACGCTTCCGGCTTGGCTTTGAAAGCAAATCCCATTCCGAGAATATAACCCATGGCTTCTTTCAATGCATCGTTGCTTTTGAACTGTGGGTTAGTATTGATATCGGCGTGTACTTCCATGTCCACCCGGTAGCGACTGAACAGGTTACAGAGTTCATACGCCACATCGATACTCATACGTACTTCGGTGAGCATCCTTTCTTTGATTGTCATCCGCTGGCGGGTGGTTTCACTGCGTATGTACATGAAACCGCCTTTGCGTTTCCGGAGGAATACGATCACTGTGGCAAAACCGGTCACGCCGGCTTTTACCTGGCTATCGGTACCGATGCATACCTTCAGTTCATGTCCTTCCGCGGCTTCGCGTTGCAATACCCGGCTGATCTCTTCGGCGATAGGGATTTTAATCCTTTCGCCACTGAGCGTTCTCCATTCTTTGTTTTGTTTCATAACTTGTTTCCTCCTTCGTGGTACCTCATGGAATCGAACCATGATCCCCGGATTTTCACCCCGGTGCATTACCGTTCTGCCAAAGCACCTATTTGCAGCAAATACTGGCTGATTTCTTATTTCCTCTGCGCCGAATTCATTCACTGTTATTTAGTAATCCATTCATTGTTGGCCTGGTGAGATTCGAACCTGCCTTCCGCAGGCAGGCTCACAACCCCCCGGTTAAAAGCCGGGTACATCTGCCAGTTGAGCTACAGACCATTTTTGGAAAAGTGCCCCGTTGCATCTCACGGGGCTACTTTACCCTTCTTCGCTAAAGCTTCGAAGGGCGCTGTCCTCCTTCTGCACATAATCTTTTTACTTTACATGTTCATTTGATCTTTCGTATTAATTTCCCTCACTTCCTTATTTCCTACCTCATCAGGTATTCAGCCGGATGCACGACCCGGTTTCTTTCCTGGTCCCTGATTTCCTCGTTATCCATTTCTTTTTCTCCGTTTACTGAATTCAGGATAACCGTGATCAGCAATACGACTACAATAAACCACATGATATCCTCCTTTTCAATTTTAATAAAAAAACCCGGTCGCTTTTGACGACCGGGTTCCTTATCATTTGCACGTATGTACAAATGCTACAGAATTTCCGTTCGTCTTTTTCCTTCACGATCATTCTCCAACCAGGGCATAAAATGGCCTGTTGCGGGTATACTGTTGTTTCCGCAATAAGCAAACTTTACTACTGTTCTGCTTAAAACCTGGTATCGTTTATGTCGTGGTTGTTTCAGCAACTCTTTTCGTTTTTTTATAGATTCATTTTATTTACAATTACACATTACTGTTATCCTCTTTCGCTTTCAACCTCCGTAGCTTCAGCGAAGGAGGATAGGCTACGGAGGGCAAACCCTCCTATGCCAAGGCTTCGGAGGGCAAAGAAAAAACCCCGCAATCTCTTGCGGGGTCTGTATTTCAGCCAATTCGTTGTATCAACTATTGAACAGCATTACATGCCCCGCTTACGCGATATAGTCCTATTGGACTAAATCCGTTCACTGTTTCGATATGTGCGTTTTTGCGTTGCATGATTATTTTTTGCTGTGCAAAGATGAAACTATTTTTTTGATGCTGCCAAATAATTAGTAAGAAATTTTAAAAAATAATTAGTCAGCAGATTTTCAGAAAGCAAGAATGTGCCAATTAGCCAATGTGCCAATGTGCCAATTGGTCTTCTAAGAGGTTTGTTCAGGATTTTTTAGTTTTTGCTTTTCAACGGATGCTTCTTTATTCACAATACACCCCTACGGGGTGATCCGGAGACCAGGGTAAGGCCGATTTTTTTGCTACCAATAATACACCCCTAACGGGGTGGAAATACAATCGTTGACATAGGATTGATGCCTGAAATAACAATACACACCTGCGTACTATCGAATAAATAATTATACCGGTGTTTAGTTGTCCAGTTTATCCCTAACGGGGTGAAAATACAATCGTTGAGAGGGGATTGATGTTTGAACCGGCAGCTATAGAATCAGATCATTCACCCCGTAGGGGTGTATTATTGGTAGATCAAGAACAGAACAAGATGCCCATCTCACCCCGTAGGGGTGCATTGTGAAAATAAGCAATATTTTAAATGAATTTATCTCCGTTCCAACAACAAACCCTTCTAAGAAAACCCATTGGCTAATTGGCATATTGGCACATTCAAAACAATCTCCCCTGCTCCCCCGGTCTCCGAAACAGTGATCTGTTCAGACTCCACTCCTCCGCATTCATCCCATACAGCTTGCCGTATTTTTTGTATTGATCCGCGACCAGCTTTGCAATGCTCCCTTCGCCACGCATGCGGACGCCCCAGCGACTGTCGTTGACTTTGCCGTCATGACTTTGTTCGATCAGGTGCCAGACCTTATCGGCGCGGTCGGGAAAATTTTTATAGAGCCAGTCGTGGAATAATAATTTGATCGCCCCGTTGAGGCGGATAAAGGTATACGCGGTAAACGTAGCGCCGTTGTCCCGCGAAGCTTTCATGATCCGTTGCATTTCGTGTTCATTGAGTCCTGGGATCATCGGTCCCATCATGATACCCATGCGTACCCCGGCACTGCTGAGTTCATTGATCACTTTTAATTTTTGCAGCGCCGTAGTGGTGCGGGGTTCCATAACGCGACGCAGGTCTTCATTGAACGAGGTGATGGAGACCATAGCTGATACGATCTGCTTCTTCGCCATTTCCTGCAGGATGTCTTTATCTCTCAGTATCCAGGAATTCTTGGTCAGGATACCCACCGGCTGGTTGAATTCGTTACACACTTCAAGCAGGGCACGCGTGAGCCGGTATTGTTGTTCGGCCGGCTGATAACAATCGGTATTGCCGCTGAGCATAATGGGCGTGGCATCCCAGTTTTTATGCATCAGAAATTTGCGCAGGAGCTGCGGGGCATTTTTCTTGACGATGATCTTTCGTTCAAAATCGAGTCCGGCGCTGTAGCCCCAGTACTCGTGCACGTTGCGTGCATAACAATAGATACAACCATGTTCACAACCAGCATAGGGATTCATGCTATAGCCCATGCCCACATCCGGACTCTCTACTTTGTTGACGATGGACTTCGACTCCTGCTCCATATACACAGTCCGGGCATCTCCTTCTTCCCAGTCATCGATTCCTTCAATATGTTCCCGGGTGCGTTCATCTTTTAGAAAACGGTTCTTTGTATTGATCTGCGCCCCACGACCCTGGAGATAATTGCCAGTCTCTGTATTTTTCGTTGTCTGCACTTTCACGGCATCCTGCCGTAATGGTTCCTTACTCACGTGTTGGTATTGTTTCGTTGATCCGTTGCTACCGGAAAACTGTTTTTCATTTAGCCGGGAATCCCGAAGTGTCGGGAGTAAACAACGGGAAGAACGGGAAGAAAAAAGGAGAACGGAAGATCTCCCCTACTCACTACTCACCACTCACCACTCACTACTCACCACTCACCACTCACCACTCCCGTTCTCCCGGCTTACTCACTAACCCCATCTCACTTTTATTGTTACTGTGTACGGATTACTGTTTACCCGAATAAATCGCCCTGTCGGGTGACCACCGGCAGGTTCTGAAAACTGAACTGCAGCAGGGGCTGGAATTTTCCTTCGCCTTCGGGGCGGCGTAATAAGGTCATGCCCTCTGCGATGAAACGCCCGGAGAAATGCCGGTGACTGTATTCGAGCCAGCCTTTCTCATATTGCCAGGGTTTTAGTTTCCGGGCAATGGTGATATGCGGCTCCAGGATAAAATGCGGCTTATGTTCTTCATTCATTTTCATCAGCCGCTGTGTTTCCGTACGAATGGTTTTTACCAGCTGCTGCACCGGCAATTTGGAGGTTACCGCTACATAGATGGTATGTGACGGAAAACTGCCGAAATCTTTCAACTCAGTTTTAAACGGCGGAAAAGCCATCGCCACATTCTTCAGCCGGGTGAGGATCCGTTCCTCCATCATGGCATACTGGGTAAACCGGACCAGGGGCACCCAGGGCCGGCCGCGGCCGCCATCCTCCGTTTTATACTTCTCCGCGAAGGCTTCCTTCAGTTTGCTGATCCGCTGCCCCAGTTCCTCATGGGGCGCCAGGGCCAGCAGGTATTCATATACCCGGTAACCCGGGATGGTATTGATGCCTGTTTCCATATTCATTCCTCCTCCAAAAATATTTACCTCATTTTCTTAGCACTAATTTACTAAATTATTTAGCTTTACCAAACAAAACCCCATTAAATTTTTGAAATAATTTTTTTCACTATGACCGGCCGGGCCGGGAATACTAAAACAGGACGTATGGAA